>Ga0137375_10010930_pt1 | contig 10746 bp, 8 predicted proteins | sample SagtaG_24_FD_104936 | JGI IMG/M metagenome (GOLD analysis project Ga0137375, IMG submission 104936) | Vadose zone soil microbial communities from Sagehorn Ranch, Mendocino, California, USA - Sage1_R_113_16 metaG | ecosystem: Environmental > Terrestrial > Soil > Vadose zone | place: USA... | reverse complement strand
TTCTCGCGCGCGAGGCAAGCGAGCGCTACGGCTACCCGGCGGGCTTCCTCGCCCGCTACTTCGAGAAGCTGCGCTACCGCTTCGGGCCCAGGGAGCGAGCGGGGCTGTACAGCTTCCTCGAGCTGGCGCGCGACGCCGGCGACCTCGACCGCGTCCCGGAGCTCCGCTTCGTGCACACAGAGGCGGTGCCCGCTTGAAGGACGGTGTCGGGGCAGTCCTCGAGAAGGCCAGAGACGGCGAGCGGATCTCCGACGGCGAAGCGCTGACCCTCCTCGAGTCGAACGACCTCGTCGCCGTCGGCAAGGCAGCGGACGAGCTCCGCGCGCGCCGCACCGACCCCGGCCGGATCACGTTCATCATCGATCGCAACGTCAACTACACGAACGTCTGCGTCACCGACTGCGACTTCTGCGCCTTCTACCGGCGACCCGGCGACCGCGCCGAGGGCTACCTGCTCCCGAAGTCGGTCATCTTCAAGAAGATCGAGGAGACGCTCGCGATCGGCGGCACCGGAGTCCTCATGCAGGGTGGCCATCACCCGGACCTCGGCGTCGATTACTACGAGGACCTCTTCACCTCGATCAAGTCGCGCTACAAGGTGCATCTGCACGCACTCTCCCCGCCGGAGATCCAACACATCGCGCGCCGCTCGAAGCTCGGGATCCCGCAGACGTTGACGCGCCTCCGCGACGCGGGCCTCGACTCGATCCCCGGCGGCGGCGCGGAGATCCTCGTCGACCGCGTCCGCGACGTGATCGCGCCGAAGAAGACCCGCAGCGCCGAGTGGCTCAACGTCATGCGCCACGCGCACCGGCTCGGCATGTCGACGACGGCAACGATGATGTACGGGCACGTCGAGACACTCGCCGAGCGCGTCGAGCACATGCGCCGAATACGGGAGCTCCAGGACGAGACGCGCGGCTTCCGAGCCTTCATCTCGTGGACGTTCCAGCCCGAGGGCACCCGTCTTGCGCCGCTCGTCACGCATCATCCGACCTCCTTCGAGTACCTGCTCACCCAGGCCGTGAGCCGCATCTACCTCGACAACGTCGACCACATCCAGTCCTCCTGGGTGACACAGGGAATGAAGATCGGACAGGTTGCGCTCGGCTTCGGCGCCGACGATCTCGGCTCGGTGATGATCGAGGAGAACGTCGTCTCGGCGGCGGGGACGACGCACCGCGCGTCCACGGACGACTTCGTGCGCGCGATCAAGGCGCTCGGCAAGACCCCGGTGCAGCGCGACACGCTCTACCGAGACGTCAGAGTCTGGAACTAGCGCGCAGTCTAAAGGGGGGGACGAGATGAGATATGCGCTCGTCGGAGTGCTCGCGTGTGCCCTCGCCGGACTTGCAATTGCCGGAAACGGGTCGGCCGGCCCTCGCCCGGCCACGCCGGCCCGGAAGACCAGGACGACCCCGCAGTCGTCTTCGACGGCGCGAACTATCTCGTCGCCTGGACCGACTTGCGCGCCCCGTCTCGCTCGGGCCGACCTGCTCCCAGGTTCGCGCCACAGCCTCCGCCGCCGCCACCCCCGCATGTGGACATCTACGGAACACGCGTCAGCCCAGAGGGGAACGTGCTGGACCCCGCTGGAATCGTGATCTCAACGGCGCCGAACTGGCAGGTGGCTCCCGCGCTGGGCTACAACGGGACCAACGCTCTCGCCGCGTGGATCGACGCCCGCCAGGCTGCCCCCTTCGTCTACGGAGCGCGAGTCACGGCCTCCGGTGCCGTTCTCGATCCGCCATCTACGCCGCCCGCGTGAGCCGCTCCGGGCGACCAGGAATGGCCCGCAATCGCGTTCGACGGCACGAACTATCTCGTCGTCTGGGAGGTCTTTGACGGGGTAGGGAGCTCCGCCGTCTACGGCGCCCGGGTGAGCCCCGGTGGGGCTGTGCTCGACGCCACTGGGATCCCGATCTCGAGCCCGGTGACGGGTTACCGTCCGGATCCAGCGGTCGCCTTCGACGGTACGAATTACCTCGTCGTCTGGCAGGACGACCGTGCGGGCAACTGGGACATCTACGGCAGCCGGGTAAGCCCCGACAGGACCGTGCTCGACCCTGAGGCGATCCTGATCTCGACAGCCTCGGGCGATCAAGAGTCGCCGACGGTGGCGTTTGACGGCGCGAACTACTTAGTTGCCTGGGATGACAACCGCTCTGGCGGGCTCGAATCTACGGAACGCGAGTGAGGACGGCGGGGAGCGTCCTCGACTCAGATGGAATCCTGCTCTCGACGTTGGATCCTCCGCCCCCGCCACCTCCGCCTCCTCCACCACCACCGCCGCCACCGCCACCGCCAGCTCCTCCACCACCCCCGCCTCACGGTGATCCGCGCTGCGTCGTCCCGAGGGTTGTCGGCCGCACGTTTAGCGCTGCGCGGACGCGCATCAGGCGCGCGCGGTGCACCGTCGGTCGCATTCGCCGCGTGCACTCGCGGGCCCCCAGAGGACGCGTGATCGGGCAAAGGCCGCCCGCGGGCAGGCCGCTCTACACGAGTACGCGGGTCGATCTCACCGTCAGCCGCGGCCGCCGCTGAACGATTACCATTCGAAAGATGTAAAGGCTGCGCGAGTGCGCGGCTCCTTGCGCTAGCCTCGGGCACTCCCAGTGCGCCGGAGCATCGTCATCGCAGTCTTCCTCGCGCTTGTCCTCGCGCCCTCCTCGGCAGCGGCCGGGCGCGTCGTGCTCGCGCCGGGGATCAGCTACGAGCGCCGCATCTGGTTCACCTCGCACGGCCCGGAGGTGCTCCACGTCATGACCGCGCCGAAGCCCGGCGGCCTCTATGCGCTGCGGCCGATGCTCTCGAACGGCACCGTCCTGGGGCGCGAAACAGTGACTTCGATGCAGAAGAGGGCTTCCGCGAGCGCGACGGTGGGCGGCGTCAACGCCGATCTCTTCACCTGGAACGAGGGGCTGCCGAGCGGCATGTACATGGAGTCGGGCGTGCTGACGACCCCGCCGCACCCTAAGCGCTCCACCGTCGGCATTACCCACGACGGGCGCCTGCTCGTCGAGCGCGTCGCGATGCTGGGGACCTGGCAGGGGACGAGCCAGCGCCGCCCTCTGAACGGCCTCAACCAGCGGCCTGGGCCCGAGGGAGTCTCCCTCTTCACGCCGGCATGGGGACCGGCGACTCCGGCTGCTCAGGGGACGGTCGAGATCACGCTCGACCCCCTCCCGCCCGCAGCGCCCTTCACCGACATGACAGGGACGGTGATCGGCGCGAAACCCGGCGGCGGGACGCCGATTCCGCCGGGAGGGGGCGTGCTCGTAGGCCGTGGCTCTTCGGCCGGGCGGCTTGCGTCCGAGGCTCCGGTGGGCCAGATGGTCACGGCACGTCTCGTTCTGCGCCCGCAGTGGAACGCAGTCGTGGACGCGGTCGGCGGCGGCCCGGTCATCGTCCGCGACGGCCGCCCCGTCTTCCGCGCGCTCGAGCAGTTCACGAGCAACCAGCTCTCTCTCCGCAACCCGCGCACGGCGGTCGGGCAACGCGCGGACGGGCGGATCCTGCTCGTCGCCGTCGACGGGCGACAGCCCGGCTACAGCACGGGGATGACGAACTTCGAGCTCGCTCAGGCGATGGTCAGGTTCGGCGCCGTCACCGCGAGCGCGCTCGATGCCGGCGGGTCGACGACGATGGCCTTCGACGGGACGTTGCTGAACCGGCCCTCGGACGCCAGGGGGGAGCGTGCCGTCGGCGACGGCCTCTTCGTCTTCTACTACGGGGTGCATTCCCCGTTGCCGTCGGTATCCGTGCTCTCGCCGAATGGCGATGGCGTCGCCGAAGTCCAGTCGCTGAGCTACAAGCTCGTCAGACCGTCGACCGTGACCGCGAGCCTCATCGGCCCCGACCGGATTCAGAGGGAGACGCAGACAGGGCCGCGCGGGCCCGGCGTCTACCGGCTCACCTGGTCGGGTCGCACTCCGCAGGGAGCACCTGAGCCCGAGGGTCTCTGGCGCTGGGTGATCAACGCCCTCGACGACGACCAGCAGCAGTCGAGCGTCACGCGCTCCTTCTACCTGAACAACACGCTGGGCTATCTCCGCGTCCGGCCTTCGCGCGTCGTCGTCCGGCGTCACGGCGGCACGTTGCGCGTGGGCTTCCGACTCGCTCATCCGGCGGTAGTCACCCTGACGATCGAGACGGCGAGCGGAGCCCGGGTGCGCACGATCCAGCAGCGGCTTCGCCCCGGCCAGATGAGTATCCGCTGGGACGGACGCTACGCGAACGGCGTCCGCGCCTTTTCGGGACCGTACGTCGCGCGCGTCCAGACCTCGAACTCCTTCGGTCGCGCCGAGCTCGCACGTCGATTCTCGGTGCGGCGGGCGGGTCACTCCTAAGAAGCGGTTTCGGAATAGCTCGGATTGGGTCGACCGGTCATTTCCGACGGACACCGGGCAGAGCCCGATGTCCTGAGCTCGGCACCGCAAGCGGTGCCTTAAGCGCCTGCGCTCGCGAGCTTCGCCGCCAGCCCTCGCACACCGTCGCTGCCCTCGATCCTGATCCGGCTCAGCGTGAAAGGCGTCACCCGGCGCGCGAGACCAGGTTGGGTCGTCGTCGCGCCGAGGTATCCCGCTGCGCGCACGGCTCCAATTACTCGGCGGTCGAATCGCCCCGAGGGATAGCAGAAGAATTCGACGTTCACGCTGAACCGGCGGCGCAGAAGCTCACGCGACCGTCTGACCTCCACGCGCAGCCGTGCCGGGCCGATCATGGTGAGGTCGGGATGTGTCAGCGTGTGCGAGGCCAGTTCCCAGTCATCGGCGAGGAGCGAGCGGATCATCGGACCGGTCAGGTCTTGATGGACGAGCTTCGCGTACTCGAGGTTGAGCACCGCCGGCCACCCCCGGGCCTTGAGCAGCGGATGTGCGATCGTGAAGTCGCCCCGGTAGCCGTCGTCGAACGTGAGCACGATCGGCTTCCGTGGCAGCGCGAGCCGGCCGTGCCAGTACTCGTAGACTTCGTGAAGCGTGACCGCGCGGTAGTGGTGTGAGCTCAACCACCGGAGCTGACGTGCGAAATCGGCTCGGCTGACGTAGAGCCCCGGGAACGGAGAGCCGGTCGGGCGCGGGCCGATCACGTGGTACATCAGAATCGGGACCGGACGGTTGTGCGGCCCACGGATTCGCGGCCCTGGCCGCTGCCGGCTGGATTGGGTAGTCGCCTCTCGAGCGGAACGCGGCGACGGTCTCGAGTCGCGGTGCGTGGCGAGCAGGGCGAGAACGACACCAGCGGCCGCGGCAATGCAGAGCGCCGTGATCAAGAGCGGGCGGCGACGCATTCGGCAAGTCTGACCGAAGGTTCACCTTGTTCGAAAGTTGTAAAATTGAGTCGCGCGCCGGCGCCCTTCGCTAGCGTGGTGCGCGGTCTTGCTCCGAAAACTCCTCATAGGAGCAGCGCTCACGCTCGTTCTGGCGCCCTCCGCCGCCGCTGGACGGGTGGTGCTCATGCCTGGCGTCACTTACGAGCGCCAGCTGGTCTTCACCTGGCACGGGCCGGTCGTCGTCCACATCCTCCGCGCGCCGAAGCCGGGCGGCCTGTACGCGCTGAAGCCGGTGCTCTCGAACAACACGCTGCTCGGCCGCGAGACGGTGACGTCGATGGAGCGGCGGATGTCGAGCACGGCGACCGTCGCAGGCGTCAATGGCGACTTCTTCACCTGGGACGAGGGGCTCCCGACCGGGATGCACATGGAGTCCGGAGTGCTGATGGCGCCGCCGCATCCGCTGCGCTCGAGCCTCGGGATCACCGACGACGGGCGCCTGGTCGTCGAGCGGGTGGAGATGCTCGGCACATGGCAGGGAGTGAGCCAGCGACGGCCTCTGAACGGTCTCAACCAGCGGCCGGGACCGCAGGGTGTCTCGCTCTTCACACCCGCGTGGGGATCCGCGACGCCAGCCGCGCGCGGGACCGTGGAGATCACGATCGCGCCGTTTCCCCCTGCCGCCCCCTTCACCGACTTGACCGGGACGGTCATCGCAGCAACGCCCGGTGGCGGGAACCCGATTCCCCCGGGAGGCGCGGTGCTCGTCGGTCGCGGCACCGCCGCGGAACGGCTCGCCTCAGAGGCTCCCCTTGGGCAGGAGGTCACGGCACGGTTGGTTCTCCGTCCTCAGTGGGGAGCGGTGGTCGACGCGATCGGCGGCGGGCCCGTGATCGTCCGCAACAGCCAGCCCGTCTACCGCGCGCTCGAGTCTTTCACTCCGAGCCAGATCCTCCCGCGCGATCCGAGAACGGGGGTCGGCCAGCGCGCCGACGGCCGCCTCGTAATGGTCGCCGTGGATGGACGACAGCCCCGATACAGCACGGGCCTGACGAACTTCGAGCTCGCCCAGACGCTCGTCCGCCTCGGCGTCGTTACCGGAATCGCTCTCGACTCGGGCGGCTCGACGACGATGGCGTTCGAAGGCAAGCTTCTGAATCGGCCGTCCGACCCGGGCGGGGAGCGGCCGATCGGCGATTCGCTGATGCTCTTCTACTACGGCGTCCAGGCGCCGCCTCCCGTTCATTCGGTTCTCTCGCCGAACGGTGACGGCGTTGCCGAGGTTCAGACCCTGAGCTACAAGGTCGTCCGACCCTCGACCGTGACCGCAAGCCTCGTCGGCCCCGACCGCATCCCGCGGCAGGCGCAGACGGGCCTGCGCTCCCCGGGTACGTACAGGCTGACGTGGCCGGGCCGCACGCCGGACGGAGGATCGGAGGCTGAAGGCCTCTGGCGCTGGATCATCAACTCCGTGGACGACCAGGGAGAGCAATCCCGGGTCGAGCGCGCGTTCCATCTCAACAACACCCTGGGTTACCTCCGGGTGCGTCCGACACGCATGCTCGTCCGCCGCCGCGGCGGCTCTCTGAGAGTCGGCTTCCGGCTCGCCCATCCGGCGGTCGTGACGCTGACGATCGAGACGGCAAGAGGTGCCAGGGTGCGCACGATCACGCGGCGCCTCCGCCAGGGTCAGACCGGCATTCGCTGGAACGGCCGTTACGGAAACGGAGTCCGTGCGTTCTCGGGCCCGTACGTCGCGCGCGTCGAGACCTCGAACTCCTTCGGGCGAGTCGAGCTCGAGCGCCGGTTCTTCGTTCGCCGCACCAGGCGCTGAGCCGGTCCATCTAGAGTCGTCCGGTGCCGCCGGCCCTTGTGACCGCGTCCCTGACGGGCAGCTTGACCTCGCTCATCGGCGATCACGGCCTCTACGCGGTGTTCGTGCTGATGGTCATCGACGCGGTCCTGCCCGCCGCGAGCGAGCTGGTCATGCTCTATGCCGGGGCTCTCGCTGCCGGTGCCTTCGCCGGCCAGGACGTCGTGCTCTTCGGCTCGCACATCGACTCGGCGCTGGGGGGCTTTGTCGCTATGTCCCTGGCCGGGGTCGCGGGGAACACGGTCGGCTCGGTCGCCGGCTGGGCGATCGGCGTTCACGGCGGGCGGCCGCTGGTCGAGCGCCGTGGCCGCTGGCTCCATCTCGGGCCGGAGAACCTCGACCGCGCCGAACGCTGGTTCGAGCGCTACGGGGACGCAGCGGTCTTCCTGGGCCGCGTGACGCCCGTCGTGCGCTCCTTCGTGTCGATCCCCGCCGGCCTCGCGCGAATGCCGCTCCTGCGCTTCACCGTCCTGACCGCGCTGGGCTGCGTGCCCTGGTGCTTCGGGATCGCGGGCGCCGGCTGGGCCCTCGGCTCCGGCTACGAGCGGTTCCACCACGACTTCCGCTATGTCGAGGTGGCCGTCGTCGTCCTGCTCGTCGCGGCGGCGGTTGCCTGGTATGTCCGTCGGAGAAGGGCGTCTAAACTGGCGAGCCGTGCCGCAGATCCCGCTCGTTGACGTCAGGGCGCAGTACGCGCCCCTGCTGGACGAGTTGAAGGAGCGAATCGCCGAGGTCCTCGATTCCGGCCGGTTCATCCTCGGCCCCCACGTGCGCGCCTTCGAGGAAGAGGCGGCGGCCTACCTCGGCGTCGAGCACGCGATCGGCGTCGCCAACGGCACCGATGCGCTCGTGCTCGCCCTCGACGCGCTCGGAATCGGCCCAGGCGACGAGGTCATCTGCCCGACGTTCACGTTCTACGCCACCGCCGAGGCGATCGTCCGCCGCGGAGCGACGCCCGTCTTCGCCGAGGTGGAGGCGAGGAGCCTGAACCTCGATCCCGCCGACGTGCGCCGCCGTGTGACGCCGAGGACGAAGGCGATCATGCCGGTACACCTGTTCGGTCGACCGGCCGGGCTCGGCGAGCTGGCCGACCTCGCGGTGCCGATCGTCGAGGATGCGGCGCAGGCGTTCGGCGCGCAGGGAGTCGGCCGGACGGGCGTCCTCTCGACGTACAGCTTCTTCCCGACGAAGAACCTCTTCGCGCTCGGCGACGGCGGCCTGGTCACGACCGGCGACGACGAGCTCGCGGAGCGCGTCCGGCTCCTTCGCTTCCACGGTTCGCGTGCGAAGGAGGAGTTCGAGCTGGTCGGCTACAACTCGCGGCTCGACGAGCTCCAAGCCGCGCTGCTGCGCCTCTTCCTGCCGCGCCTCGAGGACTGGAACCGCTCGCGGCGCGAGGCCGCTCTGCGCTACGCCGAGCTCGGCCTGGGGGAGGTCTGCGAGCTCCCCGAGGATGAGCCGAGCCACGTCTACCACGTGTATGTCGTGCGCTCGCCGGAGCGTGACCGGATCCGGGAGCACCTGGCCGGAGCCGGGATCGCCTCGAAGGCCTACTACGAGACGCCGCTCCACCGCCAGCCGGCGCTGCGCTTCCTCGGCCGGAGCGAGGACGACTTCCCCGAGACCGTGCGCGCGTCGCGAGAGAATCTCGCCCTGCCGCTCTGGGCCGGGATCGGCGCCGACGTGCAGGAAGAGGTCGTCGCAGCGGTAAGAGAAGCCGTATCGCTGGAAGCCGTCAGGTGAGGAGCCCCATCAACCGGCACAGGGTCTGGCAGCTCGCCGCCGACGCCGGGCTGATCGCGGTCGCCTGGCTGCTCGCGTTCCAGGTTCGCTTCGACTCCTACGAGAAGATCCCGCCCTTCTACGAGAAGCTCGCCAGCTGGCGGACCGTGCTGCTCGTCGTCGCCATCAAGCTGGTCGTCTTCACGGCCTTCGGCTTCTACAACCGCTGGTGGCGCTACGTCTCGACGCGCGACATGTGGGGAGCGCTGCGCGGCGTGACCGTGGCCTCCCTGGCCGCGAGCCTGATCGTCTACTTCTTCCCGCCCGCCGACACGGCGCGGCTCCCGCGCGGCGTCGCCGTCATCGACTGGCTGCTGTTACTCGCCCTTGTGGCGGGCTCGCGGCTGCTGGCGCGGACGATCTTCGAGCGCCCGGGAGCGGCGAGCCTCGTCGCGCGCGGCAAGGAGGTGATCGTCGTCGGCGCCGGCGACGCTGGTCAGCTCGTGATCCGCGAGATGCTGAAGTCGCGCGCACTCGGCTACACCCCGATCGGCGTCGTGGACGACGACCCGCGCAAGAAGAACCTCCGCCTGCACGGGGTGCGCGTGCTCGGAACGAGCGAGGAGCTACCGCGCATCCTGAGCGACCACCGGCCGGACGAGCTGCTGATCGCGATCCCCTCCGCGTCCGGCGACGCGCGCCAGAAGGTCGTCGAGAGCGCCCGCGACGCGCAGGTGCCCGTGAAGACGCTGCCGGGGCTCTACGAGCTGATCTCGGGCGACTCGAACCTCGCCGCACAGATCCGGCCCGTCCAGGTCGAGGACATCCTCGGCCGCGAGCCCGTGGAGGTCGACTTCGAGGAGGTGGCCGGCTACCTCCGCGACCAGACGGTGCTGATCACCGGAGCAGGCGGCTCGATCGGCTCGGAGCTCTGCCGCCAGGCCGCTCGCGCCGGAGCCGCACGGCTGATCCTCGTCGACCAGGCGGAGTCACCGCTGTTCGAGATCGAGCGCGAGCTCGTCGACGATCGCAACTTCCCGGCCAGCGTGCCGGTGATCGCCGACATCGGCAACCGGGCGAAGCTCCGGTCGGTCTTCGAGCGCTACCGGCCAAGCGTCGTCTTCCATGCGGCCGCCTACAAGCACGTGCCGATGCTGGAGGCGAACCCGCTCGAGGCCGTGCGCAACAACGTGCTCGGGACGAAGGTCGTGACGGAGGTCGCGATCGAGTTCGAGGCTGCGCGCTTCGTCCTCATCTCGACCGACAAGGCGCTGATCGCGCAGGCGGTCTACGGCCAGTCGAAGGCGCTCTGCGAGTGGATCGTCGAGGCCTACGGCGCCCGCGAGGACATCTCGACGCGGTTCGTCGCGGTGCGCTTCGGCAACGTCCTCGACTCGGCGGGGAGCGTGATCCAGATCTTCAAGCGGCAGATCGCCAAGGGCGGGCCGGTGACCGTCACGAACCCGGAGATGACCCGCTACTTCATGACGACGCCCGAGGCTGTGTCCCTCGTCATCCAGGCCGGCTCGATCGGCGGGCGCGGCGAGATCTTCGTGCTCGACATGGGCGAGCCGGTGAACATCCTCGACCTCGCGCAGTCGATGATCCGGCTCTCGGGCAAGGAGCCCGACCGCGACATCCCGATCGAGTTCATCGGCGTGAGGGCGGGCGAGAAGCTGCACGAGGAGCTGTGGGGCGAGGACGAGGTGGTCGGTGAGACGGCGCATCCGAAGATCCATCGCGCGAGCCGGCCACCGGTGGACGGCGTCTGGCTCCAGGAGGAGCTACGCGCGCTGGAGGACCTCGTCGAGGCGGGGGAGACCCTGGAAGCGGTCTCGCGGCTCTCGACGATGGTGCGGAAACCGCGCCGCGTCGGCGT
>Ga0137375_10010928_pt1 | contig 10746 bp, 10 predicted proteins | sample SagtaG_24_FD_104936 | JGI IMG/M metagenome (GOLD analysis project Ga0137375, IMG submission 104936) | Vadose zone soil microbial communities from Sagehorn Ranch, Mendocino, California, USA - Sage1_R_113_16 metaG | ecosystem: Environmental > Terrestrial > Soil > Vadose zone | place: USA... | reverse complement strand
AAGAACGGCCTCGCCTGGACGCTCCCCGTGCTACAGGAGTGCGCCGCTGTGCTAAGGCCGGTCTGGGAAGACGCCACCCCTGGCCGTCCTCTCCTCTGGCGCACGGTCCCGGATATCGAGCGGCTGCGCGACGACCTGGACCACGGCGGCGCTGCCTGCAGGCGGGTTTCGAGGGGTGGCAAAAGGCGCATCCTTACGGCCAACGGCAAAAACGGTTTTTCGGTCGCCGCCGCCTTGGCGCCAAGGACTCCCTGATTGTCTGGCAGACGCGCAAGGTCCTTGAACAGTGGACAGGTTACGATCTCGGGCCTCGGCTCGTGCGACGCCGGCCAAGGGTACTGCTCGTTCGCTCGAATTGCCCGACCTTTCCGGACTGCTGTCGCTTGGCTCTGCGATAATCAAGAGCGCCTCTGTCTTCATCTCGGATCCACGTAGGGCCGCATTCCCATCTGAGAGCCGGGAAGGTGCTGCTATTCGATCCTGAAACAGTCGAGCGCGTCCTGCGCGAACGCGCCCAAGGCGAGAATAACGAAAGGCCAACCAAACCATGAAACCATACCTCGGGAATCGTTCGGGAATCTCGACCTCATCTGTTGGCAATTCTTACAGTTCCTCGCGGCGTTGTAAGAACAACCTTACAACCGGCTCCCTAACATTCAGGGAGCCGGTCTTGCGCTCCCCCCCTTATAACCGCAGCCCCGGCACGTTGACGTGCCTCCCTTCATCGCCGCACATCGAGCACCGGCTTCCCCTTGATGCGCTCCCTCACCTGCAAGAACTCCTTGGCGACGGCTCTGGCCTCAAGGATGTAGCCGGTCTGGCTGAATGGGTCGCGGAACACTTTCCCCACAATCCCGGCGCTGGAAATCTCAAACATCACCCACTCTTGGCCCAACTGGTGCTTGCCGAGCAGTTGGTCTCCAGCCCACTTGACCGCATCCTCTGGCTTGAAGCTGACGTGAATCCGCCGAGCGGCGTCTGGGCGTCCCGTGGTCGATCGCCCGGCGTCCACGCCTCGCAGAAGGCCACGTTCGCGGATGCCCTCCTCGTTGTACGCGGGAGTGACGTGGTAGCAGAGGTCCGGCGGGAGTGCCTGTACGAAGGGCGCGATGCGGACATCCTCTCTCAAGCTGACAGCGAGCCAACCGCGCTTCCGGAACCACTCGCCGATCTCGTCGGTCAGCCAGTTCGCTCCTCCATCAATCTCGATGCCGACATCGTCGCGCGATTCCCAGATGAAAAGGCACCTCCACGGCTGGGGAGGACGCGCCAAGGGAGAGTGCAACAACTCTGTGAGGAGGGTGTGGGCGCGTTTCCACGCAGCGGTTTGGTGATCGGTTCGCATCGAGCGGATACCTCGCAGATCATTTCTTCGCAACGAGCATCACGATAGCACGTCGAGCGCTGTCAGTGCCGCTTGTTCCCGGCCGCCGTACTGGTTTTGAGTTGTCCGGCCGATGCCGTTTAGTAGGGAATGACCTTCTGGCACACGGCGCACAGATAGCCCGTGTCCAGCACGTACACCATCGGGTGCTTCTTTCCTTGTGTTTCGTAACACGCCACGCAATACAGCTTGGATCTGTCGTCTCCGAAGTAATAGCACCCATTCTTGATCTCGGGCTTTTCCGCTGCGCGCTGCTGCGCGGCCGCGAGGTCGGACACCTGCCTTTTCAGCTGTTCGTTCTCGGTCGTGAGTGCCGCGACTTGTTCCTTGAGTTTCCTGGTCTCGGCCTCCATGTCCTTGACCTTCTGCTCGGCAAGAGTGACACGCTCCTTCAGCACGGCGTTGAGCGGGATGCCCTGGAAAAAATCGCTGACCAAGCCCATAAGACACCTCCTTCGGGTCGTGTGGTTGAGGAGCCGGTTGAATTGTACCACGTGTGCGGGTGATGGTGGCCAAGCGGAACTTGCAGCGGCAGACCGCAGGCACACTCATCAGAAGGCGCCTGCGCCGGGATGCAGGAGAAATCCTCAGGAGGCCGCGCGCTCAGCACCGCTTCTTCCGCCCCTTCACCTCTGGCTTGTCCGCTTCTTGGTCGGCGGCCGGCTCCTCGGTGGACTCGCCCTTCCGGGGGCGACCACGTGGTCGCTTCGGCGCCGCGCTCTTGTCGGGGGGCTTCGGTGGTCGCCCTGGTCCGGTTGCTGGTCGAGGTGCCGGAGTTTCCTGAAACGCCTGACAATCCACTCCGAGCGCTGCAGCCAGTGCCTGAACGGTGGCCCATGATGGCTCACGCAATCCCTGCTCGAGTTTGGCCACGCTGAGCTTGTGCAGCCCTGCGCGCTGCGCAAGCTGTTGCTGGGTGAGTCCTGCGGCCTCCCGTAGTTCCTTCAGGCGGCCCGCGAAGTTGGTCTGTGGCGCCTCAGCCATGCGCGACTTCTCGGTGAGGGTAGGGCACGTCAACGCAAGCATGATATCCCTCTTCTGATGCGGAGTGCAACCTGACCTTCCGCGCCTTCTCGTCTCCTCGAATCCGGCACGGCAAATCGGGTGAAAATATCCCAACTGGTATTGAAATCAAAGTATGCCAGTTGGTATATTAACGGTATCCTCATTGAGGACACAAGAGCAGTTCCTTGAAAAACTGACCGCCGCGCGTGAGCGAGTAAGGAGTCGCGCGGGGAGAAGTAAGCGGCACCAACAGAAGGGGCCGGCGGCGTCTGAACCACGCCCCGGCCCGTGGCATTCGCTACAAGGGAACGAACGCAAGATGAACGGTACGAAGTCCCGCAAGTCTGTCAAGCCCGCGTCCGGCAGCTGCCGCTGGGCAGTACAGCCGACGGAGACTCACCCCGGCGTCCTGGTCATCAACGGCCAGCCTACGGAGTTCACCCTTTCGACGGCGGCCACCGCCTGAGGAAAGCGGACGGCACCGCCTACGACGCGGACGCGGCCTGCCAGACCTGCACTTGCCCGGACGCGACCTACCGGGAACGGCAGTGCAAGCACTGCAAGGCCCTTCGGGCCGGGCTGCAGGCCCTCGGGCAGTGAGCAACATGGCGGCGGGGAAACGCCTATCCCCGCCCCTCTTCGGAGGGAATCACCATGTTGCTACGCCACGCCACCCTGCGGAACAACCTGGAATCGATCCAGCGATCCCGCCTGCTTGGCCGCAAGAGCAAGGGCAACCTAAAGGTGGTCTGGACGCACAGATCGAGCAAGACGCCTTGGGCGCTCTTGCATGTCGCAAAACGGCACGGAGAGAAGTCGAGGACGTCGTTGTCCTTGAAGTCGAAGTCCCCCGGCGGTTGCTTCGTCGGAACTGCAGGGGACTCTGGTGCGGCACGGAGGACATCCCGCCCGGACGGGTTCGCCGCATGATCGGCTTCGCCGAAGTCGCCGCTTCGCCCGTCGCGGCTGCCTGACACCAGCGCGGCGAGGAATGCCCACCCCGCCGCCGTAACAATCCTTACCCCCCATTGACACGGAATGACCGGCAGGTCCGCCACGCCCACCCGTCAACCCTTACGCGTACCAACGTGGCGCACTTCCCAGCGCCACCATCATCGGCAAAACTTGCTGGCCGGCCTTTGTCACGGTCCTCCGGCCAGCTGCTTTCCAGGTGGACCGTGCGATTGTCTCGGAGGAACCATGTCGAGAAAACGCAAACTGCCGGACGGGATGGTGACCCGTCCGGGTCGGAAAGGCTACTACGCCGACTTCAAGGTCGGCGGGCGGCGCATCCAGAAGAAACTCGGGACCGACTTCGACGCGGCAAAGAGCATCCTGACCGACTTGCGGGCCAGAGCGGAGCGGGCCGACTTCAACCTGCTGGACAACAACCACCCGATTGCCGACCTGCGCCGCCAGTACATCGCTCACTGCAAGCAAGCACTGGAAGCGAGTACCGTCCGCTGTTACGAGGACTGGCTTGACACCATCCTCCCCGCCCTGGGCGTGGTCAAGGTGTCACAGCTGACCATTCCCGCCGTCGTCGCCTACCGCGAGCGCCGCCTGGCCAAAGGTCGCAGCCCGAGGACAGTCAATGGTGAGGTCGGAGCGCTGGCGACCATGCTGAACTGGGGTGTGAACCTCGGCAAGGTGATTGGCAGCAACCCGCTCGCCGGCCTGGTGCCCCTGCCGCATGACCGGCCCAAGGAAGGCCGCCCCCTCAGCGACGACGAGGTGCCGCGATTGCTGAAGGCCAGTGCGCCCCACTGGCGCGACGTGTGGTATGCCTTCCTGGTGACTGGCCTCCGGAAGAGCGAGTTGGCCAGCCTGCAGTTCACCGGGGAGTTTCTCGACTGGGAAGCGCGGGAAGTGATCGTGCCGCCGTGGCTCGCCAAGAATGGAGTCCTTCGCCGCATCCCGATGGACGATGAGTTGTACGCGATCCTCAAGCGGCTGGAAAGCGGCCGGGCCGACCGCAAGCCGGGCAAAGGCCGGGGAAAGGTGAGTGCGGAGCGGGTGCAAGCCCGTTTCTCTCGCGATCACATTTTCGTGACGACTGGGAACACGCCGCTGACCAGTCGGGGCAACCTCCGGCGTGCCCTGCTGACCTGCCTGGAGAAAGCTGGAATCGAGCGAGCAACCTACGCGCCCGACGGCCGACTTCTGGAGCACGTGGACATCCACAGTTTGCGCAAGACGTTCGCCACCAGCCTCATCTGCAGCGGGGCCGATCCGAAGACGGTGCAGGAGTTGCTGGGCCACAAAACATTGGCCATGACGATGCGGATATACGCCAAGGTGCGGGGCGGGACGAAACGTCAAGCGATGGCTCGTCTGCCGTATGGTGCTGGGACCAGCGCTCCCGCTCACGTCGTTCAAATGCCTGCCAGGACGTTGCCGGTGCAATCTGGTGAACAGTCGACTGCCAGTAAGGAAAGCACGCCGCAAACTGAAGTGGGCTAAGCAGTTCTGGACAAGAGGTGCAGACTGTGGCTCTGGAAGTCGGGGGTTCGAGTCCCCTCACCCACCCATAAATCGAGAGCCGTAAGTCTTGAATACCAAGGACTTACGGCTCTTTCTATTTTCCCCTCTCTTCATCTCTTATGCAGGAGTTAGGCAGGAAAAGGCAGCATTTGGCAGCAGGTTTCACTGCCACTTTTCGGCTGTTCAGTATCACCAGGCGTTGATGGACCGGCCATTTCTTTCTCGCGAGAGTCACAATCCAGGGCTGCCGTGCGGGCATATTATCCTGGATATGCCGGCACGGCAGCGCCGGATCCGTCCCGGTTCGGGAACTGTGCCGTCTGCGCCGCTGAGGAAAACTGGGTAGAGTACCCAGTATGGGCAACATTCTCTCACCAGTCGCAAACGTGCGACACCGTGATCGAGTGGTACGCCCCGTAGGACAACGCGTGGAACTCGACCCAAAAGCGCATCAACTCCAAACTGCGCAAGCAGGGGTGGGCGTTGGCCCGCCACAACACTGCCGCCGTCCTCCGGCCGATAGGCCGAAAATAGGTCGAAACAGCCCCACTTCCGGCCGAGAACCGACCCATCCACTTCGGCGAGACTCCTCTGATTCAGGATCCGGTGGAGAGTGTCCGTTGGCTGGAGGGCGAGGCTCCTGCCGAGCCGGGGATGATAGCGGCTCGGCAGGAGCCTCGCCCTCCAGCAAACGGACAGTCCCAACCGGACCGTGTATGAGTGAACGAACTCGGAGGGGCCCTGCGAAACAAACCGTTCGACCCGCTCGGCTACATCCCGTCACCCCAGACGGTCCAGCGCCACCTCGATCAAACTGGCGCCGCACGATCGGCTCAGGCGCATCCAGGATTTGTTGCAGCGGCTCCGGTCAGAGCCACCGGGCCAGCGAGCATGCTGGCAATGGGTCTGACCGTTCACGCTCCGCCGCGCCATGAATCAGAAGGCCACTTGCATGAAGAACTTGATGAGCGAGGCATTCCCTTTGTTGAAGCCGTTGTATTCCGTCGTCCAGTTGATGGAATCCAGGCCCAGCGTCACGCCGCTGCCGACCGGGAAACGGTTCCCGACGTACCAGGCGTAGTTGAGCGTCCGGCCGCCGGGGCCGATGTCGCTGTTGCGCGGGTTGTCCACGGCGAAGCCCAGGGACATCTGATACCAGGGCACCGGCCGGGCCACCAGTTCGGCCCAACCGCCGTTGGCATGCACCAGGGCGCCGGTGAACAGGTCGAACCCCTGTGCCACACCGCCGCCGAAGTCGTCCAGGTTACTGCCCATCCAGCACTCGCCCTGGAAGGCCAGCCAGTCGCACAGCGGGAAGCGCAGATCCATGCCGAGGGCGTACCTGGGGAACCGCCGCTGCCCAGCCACGGGCGCCCCCGTCACGTCCACCCCGTACAGGCCCCAGATGCCGGCCATGACCGGCTGGTTGCAGAACGGGCTCGGTGCCACCAGACCCACTCGGCCTCATAAGCGGGAAAGCCAAAGTCCTCGTTGTCGCGCAATCCATTGCCATCGCGGTCAACGCCGTTGATCGCGTCCGCCATAGCCAAGCCGTTCTGCAGCTGGAAACGGTACGCGCCACCCAGATCATGATCCCATTGCAGCTTGATTTGCGGCCGCCGGTCGCCCATGTTGCCGGTGTTCCACATCAGCGTGTTGTCGTTGATAGTCGGGATCAACGGAGCAATGATGTCCCAGTCCTGACCGACGACCAGGGTCCACTCGTCCCATTGAATCTGACCGTAGGCCAACCGTAACCGCAGCAGTTCGCGCGACTCCGAATTGACAGGCACGGCGGTGAGGAAGTCGATCTCCAACCGGCCGGAGGGGATCCCGCCCCAGAGGCAGGGAATCGCCTTGCCGTAGTATTCCAGGCCGAAGCGCGTCAATCGCGGATAGAGACTGTAGTTGAGATCGTGGCCAGGGTTCAGCACGACATTGTTCGGCCCGGTACGAAAGCGTGGATCCTGCGGCAGCACAAACAGGGGATTCTGGATGTCGTTGAGGCGATTCGTGGCCGTATCCCAGTCCCCTCGCAGGAACCCGTAGAACCGGAGCGTGCCGCCGTCGCGGAGGCCCACGGTCAGACGGTCGCGGAGGGTCTTGCCAACATCCTTGAACGACTCCGGATCCTTGATCGCGGCCGGCGGGCCAGGGAAGCCGCCCATGCCCGCGCCGGGCGGCAAGTTGGACAAGGGCGCTGGCAATTCAGGTGGCGGTGCCTGAGTTCCTTCACCTGCTCCGGGAGTTGGGGAGGCTTGCGCAGACGCCGTACCGGCAGGGGTGCCGGTTTTCGGTTGCTCTCCCTTCGCTGCCGGCTGTCCTGTGCTCGTTCCAGAGTCCTGTGGGAAAACGACGAGGCTCCCTGGCTGCCCGGCGGGGCTGCCGTATGCCGGGTAGACCGTACGCGGTCCGGAAGGGGTAGCCGGCGTGGACGCTGGGGTCTGCAGCGGCGGGGCGAGCACGGCCAGGGCCTCTCTGCTGATCCTCTTCTGGTGGCGCCTGGGCCACGACCAGCGGTGGCAGCGGGGCGCTGAGAAGGCCCGCACTGAGAAGGGCTGCGAGCAGGCGCCGCCCGACAAGTCGCTGGCCCGTCAAGCCTCCTTGCAGGCAGCCACCAATGACAGTCTCCAGGCGGTGGCCGAGGCGTATTTCAACGTGCTGCAGGCCCGCGGCGAACTGGCCGGCGCCGAGGACACCGTCCAGCGCACCGAGGAACTGCTCCGCCGCGCGGAGGGCCTGGCTCCCAATCTGGCCCCACCTGTCGAGGTGGTGCGCACGCGCGCCGAACTGGCGCGCCGACGGCAGTTTGCCGTCGGCGCGCGCGAGCGCTGGCGCACCGCCAGCGCGGAACTCGTTCGCCTCCTCCGTCTCGACGCCAGCGCCCTCGTCAATCCCCTGGAACCGCCCGACCTGCGCGTAACACTCATCCGGCTGGATCTGCCGCTGGACAACCTCATCGAGGTTGGCCTGCTGACGCGCCCCGAACTCGCCGCGCAGCGAGCGCTCGTCCAGGCGACGCTGGAGCGGTTGCGGCAGGAGCGCCTGCGGCCGCTCGTGCCGAGCGTGCTGCTCCGCGGCACGGCGACGAACCCCGCCGGCACGTTCGCCGCTGGCCCGTTCGGCGGCGGCACCAACGAGTTCCTCGGGAACTTCGGCGCTCGTGGCGATTTCGACATTCAATTGGTCTGGCAACTCGACAATCTCGGGTTCGGGAACCTGGCGCGGGTAGACGAGCGCCGCGCCGAGAATCGCCTTGCCCGCCTGGAATTGTTCCGCACTCAGGATCGCATCGCCGCGGAAGTGGCCCTGGCGCTGGCGCAAGGTCAGAGCGCTGCCGACCGGGCCCGCGAGGCGGAGCAGGAAGTCCGCGATGCCATCGACTCCGTGGCGAAGAACTTCGAGGGGTTGGGCCAGACGAAGCGTGCGGGCAACCTCAACCTGCTGGTGATCCGTCCGCAGGAAGCGGTGGCCGCGGTGCAGGCGCTGGGACAGGCGTACATCGATTACTACACCGCGGTGGGCGATCACAATCGCGCTCAGTTCCGGCTGTACCGTGCCCTGGGACAACCCGCCCACCTCGCGCTCGCCCATCCGGAGGACGGCTGCGTGGCCGGCGCGCCCGCCGCGTTGCCGCCGGCGCATCCGGTCCCGACCGCGGGGCTGATCACCGTCAAGCGCACGCCGGAGGGCCAGATCCTGTTGCGCGACGTCGCCTCGGTCGAGGAAGGCACGATGGCGGGCGAGGTCGACCGCTACAACATGCGCCGGATGGTGAGCATCACGGCGAACGTCGGCGGCGAGGATCTCGGGCGCGTGGCCGGCCACATCGCGCAGGCGCTGAAGGCGGCGGGCGAGCCGCCGCGCGGCGTGACGGTCGCCGTGCGCGGCCAGGTGGCGCCGATGGAGCAGCTGTTCACAGGGCTAACGTCCGGCCTCGGGCTGGCGGTCATCGTCATCCTCCTGCTGCTGACGGCGTACTTCCAGTCGCTGCGGCTGGCGCTGATCGTCGCCTCGACGGTGCCTGCGGTGCTGGCCGGCGTGGTGCTGGCGCTGCTGCTCACGGGCACGACTCTGAACATCCAATCGTTCATGGGGGCGATCATGGCCATCGGTGTCGCGGTGGCCAACGCCATCCTGCTGCTGACCTTCGCCGAGCGCAGCCGCCTCGGCGGGGCCGCTGCTGTGGCCGCCGCGGTCGAAGGCTCCGAGAGCCGGCTGCGGCCGATCTTGATGACGAGTTGCGCCATGCTCGCGGGCATGGTGCCGATGGCGCTGGCCTTCGGCGAGGGTGGCGAGCAGACCGCGCCGCTGGGCCGAGCCGTCATTGGTGGGCTGATCGCCGCCACGTTGGCCACGCTGACCGTGCTGCCCGCCGTGTTCGCCCTTGTCCAGGTCCGTACCTCCAGGGCATCGCCCTCGCTCCATCCTCAGGATCCGGACAGTCGCTACTTCGCCGCCCACGCCGAGAAGCCCGCGCCCAGCGAAGGGCCCGCCCTACCGTCCAATCCCCACGACCCCCAGACAGGCATTCAACCGGGAGCCGTTTGATGACATCCCCTCGAACCAACGCCCGACGATGGCAAGCCCTCCTGGCCGGCAGCGCCCTCGCTGCCCTGGCCGCCTTGACGAGTGGCTGCGGCCACAGTTCCATCGCGTCAACGCCGAAGCAAGAGGCGGGCGCTACCCAGACCGTCGAGACACTCAAGCCGGTACGGCATACGTTTCGGCGCACCGTCGAACAGCCGGGCCAGGTCGAGCCCTTCGAGCAGACGCCGATCTACGCGAATATCACCGGCTATGTCGGCGAGGTGCGCGTCGACATGGACGCGCGCGTCAAGAAGGACCAGGTGCTTGCCTGGCTGTCGGTCCCGGAGATGGACGACGAGGTGAAGCAGAAGGAGGCGATGGTCGTTCAGGCCCGGGCCGAGTTGGAGCAGGAGCGCAAGGCGCTGCTGACCGCCGAGGCGAACCTCGCGACCTCGAAGGCCCGGATCCTGGAGGCCATCGCCAGCCGCAAGCGGGCGCAGGCGCAGTGCGAACGCTGGGAGTCGGAGTCTCGTCGGATGGCTGTGATGGTGGCGCGCAAGGTGATCGACGAGCAAACCCTCGACGAGGCACGCAACGAGCACAGGGCCGCGCAGGCCGCCTGCGAGGAAACCGAGGCGAAAATTGCATCGGCGCAGGCGAGCCGCGACGAGAGCGCCGCCCGCCGCGACAAGTTGCGGGCGGACATTGACGCTGCTGCGGCCCGCCTGCGCGTCGCCGAGGCCAACGAGCGACGCATGCGCACCCTGCTGGGCTACGCCGAGGTCAAGGCACCCTTCGCCGGGATCGTCACGCGGCGAAACGTCCACACGGGCCATCTGCTCAAGCCGGGGACCAACGGGAAGGCCGAGCCGCTCTTCGTCGTGATCCGCATGGATCGCGTCCGTGTCTTCGTCGATGTGCCCGAGGCGGACGCCGGCCTGGTCCGTCCGGGAATGCCCGTCCGCGTCCGGATCCAGGCCCTCAACGACCGGGAGATCGAGGCGACGGTGACGCGCACTTCGTGGGCGCTGGATCCCAGCAGCCGCACGCTCCGCGCCGAGGTCGAATTGCCCAACCCCGGCGAGGAACTGCGGCCCGGCATGTACGCCTACGCCAGTTTCACGGCGCAGCGCTCCACGACCTGGGCTGTGCCGGTGTCCGCCATCGTCAAGAAGGACGACAGCGCGTTCTGTTGTCTCGTCAGCGCCGGCAAGGTGGTTCGCACGCCGGTTCGCCTCGGCGCGCAGAGCGGCAGCCTCGTCGAGGTGCTCAAGAAGCGACTGCCGCCGGAAGCTCCAGGGCAGGCCGGCCGCTGGCAGGATTTCCGCGGCGACGAGGTCGTT
>Ga0137375_10010922_pt1 | contig 10748 bp, 10 predicted proteins | sample SagtaG_24_FD_104936 | JGI IMG/M metagenome (GOLD analysis project Ga0137375, IMG submission 104936) | Vadose zone soil microbial communities from Sagehorn Ranch, Mendocino, California, USA - Sage1_R_113_16 metaG | ecosystem: Environmental > Terrestrial > Soil > Vadose zone | place: USA... | reverse complement strand
GGCGCCTTCGTTGCCGTGGTCGTGCCAGGTGCCGTTGGGGGTGAGGATGAGGTCGCCGCGGGTTGCCTCGCAGCGCTCGCCCTCGACGATGGTGTAGCCGCCCTTCTCGGACAGGATGGTGCGGCTGGCGTTCGGGCTGTGGATGTGGACCGGCGCAACGTCGCCCGGATTGTAGATGGAGATCGCGCAGCGGATGGTGCTGGTGACTTGCAGGCGGCCGTTGAGGCCCGGGTTGAGCAGCAGGATGCTCTGGCGATCGGCGAACTCGATCGGCGAGACTTCAGCCTTGCGCGCCACCTCGGAAATCCGGTTGAGATACTGGCTGTATTCCTTCCAGCGCCAGTGATGGGGGAGCGTCTTCATCTGGTTGGCGGCGACGCGGCCGGTGGCGAGCTGCGCGATGTCGCCCGCCGTGTCGCTGAACCACGGGCGCTGGGCCGGCGCATTCGCCTGGGTGCGCACCCACACGTGGTGCTTGGCGGCGTCGGCGTTGATCGCCTCCATCATCTCGCGCGCCTTGTTGGACAACCCCGGACGGGCCGGTGCCGCTTGCTTCGTCGCAACGACCATGACTTCCTCTCCTGTTCGCTCATCGCGGGCGCTTCCCGCCCGTCATTGAAAAGGGGGTGGCTCAGTATGCCTCGACGGCTGGCCGGTGATCCATCGCCGGATCGTCCCGCTGAGGTATAGTCCGACCCGAAAAGTTTGCAACGCCGGTCGCCGCCCTTACGAACCTTTAAGAAATTCCCGCATCGCGCCGGTGAAGGCCTCCGGCTGGTCGAGATTGGAGATGTGGCCGGCGCCCTTCAGCTCCACGAAGCCGGAGCCCTTGACCGTCTCGTGCAGCTGGCGCATGGCGGCCGGCGCGGTGCCGTCCTTTTCGCCGACGATGAACAGGACCCGCTTGGTGACCGTGCCGGCCTTCGAGCGGTAGTCGTGATCCGCCAGCGCCGAGGCGCAGCCGATGAAGCCGTCAAGCGGCGTCGTGCGGATCATCTCCCGCACGCGGTCGAGGTGCGGCGGATTGGCGGCGACGGTCTCGGCCGGAAACCAACGCCCCACCGTGGGCTCGACCAGGGCCTCCATGCCCTTGTCCTTGGCGAGCGCGATGCGCTCGTGCCACTGCTGGCTCGATTGCGGGGTCGAGGCGCAGGGGGAATCGCAGACGATGATGCGGTCGACCCGGTCGGCGTGCTCAAGGGCGAGACCCAGCGCGGTCGCTCCGCCCATCGACAGGCCGGCGAAGTGCGCCCGCTTAATCGACAGCGCCGTGAGCAACGCGGCCGCATCGGCGACCAAGAGGTCGAACGGATAGGCGCCCTCCGGCGCATCGGTTCCGCCGTGCCCGCGCTGGTCATAGCGCAGCACGCGGAACGCTTTGCTCAAATCGGCGGCCTGCGCGTCCCACATCGCCAGATTGGTGCAGAGCGAATTGCTGAACACGAGCCAGGGCGCGCCTTCGGCCCCGTCGATCCGGTAATTGAACGTTACTCCGTTCGCCTTGATGCGCATCGCGATGTGACCTCCTGTCGAAAACGAGTGCTGCTACCCGGCACGCGCCGCATGGACCGCCAGGAAGTCCTGGAGCAGCCGCAGCAGCGGGCCCGGCGCCTGGGCCGGCATCATGTGGCCGGCGTCGATCAGCTCGAAGCGGGCGCCGGGGATTTGGCGCGCGAACGCTTCGCTTAACGCCGGCGGCCGGACCTGGTCGAAGCGTCCGGCAACGATCATGGTGGGGCAGCGGACGTCCTTGACCAGATGGGTGGCGTTGGTGTGCCCCAGCATCCGGTTCACCAGACCGAACGACACCGGATCGGCGGCCAGATAGCGGCCCCGATAGGTCTCGTAGGCCGTGCGATCGCCGAGGTCGGCCGGATAGGACTTGTCGAGCGTGACCGAGAGCGCCGCGCGCATCCCTTCCCGCTCGGCAAGGCCCGCGCGCTCGTCGAGCACGCCGGCGCGGGCCGGATCGACGCCGGACAGCGGATTGCAGAACACGAAGCTTCCGATCGACGCGGGGTGACGATTCATGAATACCAGCGCCTGCGCGGTGGCGGCGGCCACGCCGACGAAGTGAAACGGCGGCTCGAGGCGCAAGCCCTGAAGCACCGCTTCGAGATCGTCGACCAGGGTGTCGTTGGTGTAGGGCCGGCGCACCTTCTCGGAGAGGCCGGCGCCGCGCTGGTCGTAGCGCAAGGTGCGGTAGCGCCGGCTCAGCTCCGGCGCGATGCCGTTCCAGCTGTCCAGCGTGCCGCCCATCTCGTGCAGCAGCACCACGGTCGGTCCCGCGCCGGCGACCTCGTAATGGATGCTTACGCCGTTCGCATCGATCCACGGCACGGTTTCGTTCTCCTGCGTGGCTGGTGCATGCACCAGCGGTCTCGCTTGCGACTCGTCATGCCCGGCCTCGTGCCGGGCATCCACGTCTTAAAGCCTGAAACAAGCAAGACGTGGATGGCCGGGACAACCCTCGCCGCTGTGGCGGCTCGCCCGGCCATGACAGATGCGCTCACGGGTGCACATCCTCGGTGAACCAATCGGTCGGCAAATCATGACCGAGGCCGCTTTCCTTGGCTTTGCGGTAGACGACCGCGCCGGCCGCGGCGAATTGATAGCCCAGACCGAGGTTGTTGATGAAGCAGGTGACCTCTTCGTCCGAGCCTCGGCCCTCGACCTTGCCCACGATCAGCTCGGGCAGGGTCGGGAGCTTGTTGAAATCGATCTCCTCGCCGAGCCGCCAGCCGCGGTTCTCGACCCGCTCCGGATTGACCAGATCCTTGGTCTGCGTGTGCAGCGGTCCAGGATCATGGGTGTGGATGACGACGCGGTCCGCGCGCTTGACCGCCTTGACCTCGATTTCCGGTTTCTTGATCGAGCTCAGGTGCACGCCCGGCGCGATCCACGGCGCGAAGAAGATGTTGTCGAGCGTGTTGGTCGCGCACATCACGATATCGGCGCCTTGCACGGCGTCTTCCGGCTGATCGACCGGCGTCACCGGAACGTCGAGCGCGGTGGTCATCTCGCCGGCAAACGCCTCGCGGTTCGCGCGGTTGGGGCTGAAACACCGGATCGCTTCGATCTTGCGCACGGCGCAGACCGCCATGAGCTGGCTGCCGGCCTGCCAGCCGGAACCGAGGATGCCGACGGCCTTGGCGTCCCGGCGGGCGAGATATTTGGCCCCGAGCCCGTTGGCCGCGCCGACCCGCATGCGCTGCATGACGCCGTCGGGAAGGATCGCCAACGGCTCGCCGTTCGCGGTCGAGAACAGGAGCACGAGCCCGACGTAGCGGTCGTTGGGCGCGGCCGGCACCTTGACGCGGCGCATCGTGTTGCCCTGCTGCGGCCAGGTGACGATGTCGGAATTGATCCGCACCGCGCCGATGCCGAGCTTCGGGATGACGCCGTCCATCGATTTCAGGCTGTAGAGCGCGTCGGGCCGGGTGGTAGGCGTCATCGTGTCGGAGCGCCGGCGCGTCACGCCGCGCCCCTCCGCCAGCTCGACATAGGCCTGTTCCAGCACGTCGATGCACTCGGGCATCGTCAGGAGTTTCTCGACGTCGGCGTTGGACAGGATCAAGGTCATGGTTGCGGCGACTGTGATAGGGCAATCGGGGCTGGGACGGAATGGCTTCTGTTCTTCGCCGACGCGCTATTGCGGCTGGATGTTGGCGGCACGCGCCACCTTGGTCCACTTCGTGAGCTCGCTCGTGATGAAGGCGGCGAACGCCGCCGAGGTCGTTCCCACCGCTTCGGCTCCGTCGGTCGCAAGCTTCTCCTTCATGTCGGCCGTCCCGAGCGCCTGCATCACCTCCGCGTGCAGGCGCGTGAGGATCTCCGGCGGCGTGCCGGCCGGCGCCAGCAATCCATACCACTGCATCGCCTCGTATCCGGGAACGCCGGCCTCGGCGACCGGCGGGATATCCGGCAGGGCTTCGATCCGCTTCGGTCCGGACACGGCGAGCGCGCGCACATTGCCCGACTCGACCTGCGGCCGTGCGGTGAGCGCGTTGGCAAACGTCACGGCGATCTGGCCGCTGATGACGTCGGTCACGGCCGGAGCCGTGCCGCGATAGGGAATATGCCGCAGGTCGATGCCGGCCATGCTCTTGAGCAGCTCCATGCTCATGTGCGGCGAAGTCCCGATCCCCGGCGTGCCATAGGTCAACTCGCCCGGCTTCTGCTTGGCCAGCGCGATCAGGTCGGCCAAGGATTTCACCGGAAGCGAGGTGTTGACGACCAGCACGTTGGAGGTCGTGGCGGCGAGCGTGATCGGCGCAAAATCGCGCACCGGATCGTAGGTGACCTTCTTGTACAGCACGGAATTCAGCGCCAGCGTGCTCGGCACGAACAGCAGCGTCGCGCCGTCGGGCGCCGCCCGCGCGACCGATTCGATCCCGATCATGTTGCCGGCGCCGGAGCGGTTTTCGACGTAGAACTGCTGCCCCATCGCCTTGGACAGATGCTGCGCCAGCGCGCGCGCAATGATGTCGGTGCCGCCGCCCCCGGGGGAGGGAACGACGATGCGCACCGGCCGCGACGGGTAGTCCGACTGCGCCGGCGCCTGATCCGCCGAAACCGACAGACAAGCCAATGCCAACAACATCCTGTGCGCCACGGCGTGATCTCCTTGGGGTTCCTTATATCCGGTGAGCCTCACGGCCGCTCGTTCGCCTGGCCGACCTCTCTGGCGAGCGGCCCCCATTTCTCGATCTCGCTCGCCATGAAGGCGGTGAATTCTTGCGGGCTCATCGGCCGCGTCTCGATTGCGTCGCGCTCCAGGCGCTTGCGCACCTCGGGAAGCTCGAGGACCTTTGTCACCGCGCCATTGAGCCTGTGAACGATCTCCCCCGGCACGCCCGCGGGTCCGGACAGCCCGAACCAGGTGGTGGCGACGAGGTCGGCGTAGCCCAGCTCCTTGAACGTCGGCAGGTCGGGGAACTCGGCCAGCCGCGCGCTCGACGTCACCGCGATCGGGATCACCGTGCCGGCGCGGATCTGTCCGAGCGCCGAAGTCCAGGTCATCGTGCCGAGATTCACCGTGCCGGCGATGAGGTCCATCATCGCGGTAGACGCACCCTTGTGCGGGATGTGCTGGAGCCGGATGTTGGCGCGTTGCGCCAGGCGTTCCGCCGTCAGGTGCCCGAGCGTTCCGACGCCGGGCGACACGTAGCCGATCGGCTCGCCGCGGCGCGCCAGCTCCACGAGGTCCTTGAAGGACCGGACGCCGAGGCCGGGATTGACGACGAAGACGTTGGGCGGACCGCCAATATAGGCGACGTGGGTGAAATCGCGCAGCGGATGGAATCCGGGATTGGGGCTCACCGCCGGCGCGATCGCGTGATAGGCGACGCTCGAGGTCACGAACGTATAGCCGTCCGGCTCCGCATTGGCGGTCGCTTGCGCGCCGATCAGGCCGCCCGCCCCCGCCCGGTTCTCGACGAAGAACCGCCCGCCGAGGAATTCGGGGAGATGATCGGCGAGGATGCGCCCGAACGTATCGGCTGCGCCGCCCGGCGTCGCCGGCGCGATGATGCGCACCGGCCGCGCCGGCCAGTCGGCTGCCGGCGCAAGGGAAGGCACCGCGGCCGCAACGACGAGCGCGAAGGTTGGAAGCCTCCGCCTGCGTCGTGCCCGCGCAGGCGGGCACCCATACGCCGTGTCCGCGAGGGCGGTGGTTATGGGTTCCCGCCTGCGCGGGAACGACACCAAGCGGATGCGCATCATCACTCGCCCCACACCTGCCGCGCGACCTCGCGCACGCGCCGAAGCTTCGCGACCGCCTCGTCGTAACCCATGATCGTCTTGGCCTTGTCGGAGCTGGAAAAGCCGCATTGGGGGCTGACGGCGAGCCGGTCGATATCGACGTGGCGCGCACAGTCGCAAATCAATCCCGAGGTGGTGAAGTTCGCCGTATAGGTGCCGCGCCGGAACTCGCCGTCGGTCGCGACCTTGAAGCGGAGCCGTTCCTGCAGCGCGACGAAGTCGGCGATTGCCGCATCCTCCGCGTGCCGCAGATCGGCATCCGACAGGCGGCCGGCTGCGTGATCGGCGCGCGCCTGCAACAGTCCGGGAGGACGCAGGAAGCTCCCGATATGCTCGGCACGGAAAGGCGGGTTCAGCGGACGCTCCGGGTGCGGGCGGAAAGTTGAGCCTGATGTTAACCCGGAATTCTCACGGTCTCGACCCGCGGGTGATCAATTCGCCGCTTGCGTCGCCTCCGGGCGCTGAGACCGATACTCCGTGTCGCGAGATCAGATGCGATGCAGCACCGCTGCATTCGCTCCCCGCACGCTGCCGTCGACTAAATTAGTCCTTTTTCACCACGAGCTTGTCCGGTGCGCCGGACAAGATCTGCAGGGTGGATTTCGGCGCATCGGAGCCGGCCGGATACAGTACGAGGCGGTTGGAGGATTCCAGCCGCCATCGGCCTTGTGTCTTGACGGAGCGGTCGTCTGGTCCGGGACCGGACGTCGCCAGGCGGCCGCCCGGCTCCAGTTGTAACGATTTACGGCCACGCGACGGCGGAAACGGATACGAGGCCGGGCGAAAGACCATTTCCTCCTCGGTGTCCTCCTCATGCGAGTGGACCCAATGCTGTGCCAGCATGTCGAGATTGATTCTGTCCACGACCTCCTCGCCTGAGCCCTTACCCCGTCTAGGTCAGCGACTTGCGCGGACCCGCGAGCGCCGCGTGCATCCGCACAACCTGCCCCGCTGTGAACATGACCATGGCCGCATCGTCGACATAATCCATGTAGTTCACGAACATGTCGCCATTGGGTCCGTTCGCGCACGATATGTGCGGAAATTTGGGTTTGCCGAAGTTCGGATGCTGGGCGTTAGGCGAATCGTTCACGAAATCCGTGCCGCTGCAGTCTTCGGTGTCCCCCCAGATATGCCGCAGATTCAGCCAATGTCCGATTTCATGGGTCGCCGTACGCCCGAGATTGAACGGCGCCTTGGCGATTCCAGTGGTGCCGAAAGCCGTGTTGAGAATGACCACGCCATCGGTCGGCGCGGGTCCGCCGGGGAACTGGGCATAGCCAAGCAGTCCGCCGGCGAGCGTGCAGACCCACAGGTTGAGGTATGCATCGCGCGACCAGGGATTCGCGCCGCCACTCGCCGCCGACTTGACGGAGTCGTCATCGGTGAAAGCGGTCCGCGTGGTCTTCGTGCGCGTCACGCCATTGGTCGCCTTACCCTTCGGGTCCTTCTTCGCCAGGGCGAAGCGGATCTTCGTATCGGTGACAAGCCCAGACCAGACTGCCGGAGTCTTCGTCCTGTCAGGATTCTTGGCGGCGTAGTCCTTGTTGAGCGACGCGATCTGGCTGTTGATCTGCGCCTGCGGGATGTTCTCGGCATCGGTGTGAAAGACGACATGGACGACCACCGGAATCGTAATGATGGCCGGTGCTGCCTCGGCCATCGCCATGGACCGGCGGGCAACCGTTGCGTCTTCCAGGGCGGCAAGCGCCACGCGAAACTGCGGATAGCGCTCGAGCAGCTTGTTGTGGACTTGCATCGCACCGCAGGTTCGGCGAGGCGGAACCGGCGCGGTTTTTTTGCTGGCGGATTTCTTGCTTGCGGATTTCTTCGCCACAATACGTCCTCCTCAATGGATGTTGATGTCGGTGTCTGTCGCGTTGCGTGGCGCGCCGCAAGTCCGCGGCGGCAAGCAGGGGGCTGGCTTCCCTCCGGCCCACTGCCTCAGTATGATCCCTGCAGTTGTATATGCAAGTGTCGGCGAAGAGGATCCGCCATTCAGGACGAAACGGATTTCGCAGTCGCCTGGTCGAGCAGCGCGATGAGGCCCTGCAGCAAGTCGATCGGGCGCGGCGGGCAGCCGCGAATGTGGAGATCGACCGGGACGACCTTGTCGACCGCGCCGACCACCGCGTAGCTGCCCTCGAACACGCCGCAGCCGGCGGCGCAGTCGCCGACCGCGACCACCCATTTCGGATCGGGGGTCGCCGCATAGGTGCGCTCGAGCGCGACCTTCATGTTGTGGGTGACGGGGCCGGTGACGAGCAGCACGTCGGCATGGCGCGGCGAGGCGACGAACTTGATGCCGAAGCGCTCGACGTCATAGACCGCGTTGTTCAGCGCGTGAATCTCCAGCTCGCAGCCGTTGCACGATCCGGCATCGACCTCGCGGATGGTGAGCGACCGCCCGAACAGCCGCCGGGCGCGCGCGGCGAGCGTGAAGCCGAGCTCCTCCACGGTCGATGGCGCCGGCGCGGGCGCCGGTATCGTCACCGGCGTGGCGAACAGGGAGCGAAGGAGCAGCGTGCGCATGGTTAGAGATCGTGTCCCGAATACGAACAGTTGAACGATTTGTTGCACAGCGGGAAGTCGGCGACGATGTTGCCCTCGACCGCCGCCTCCAGCAGCGGCCACTGGAAGGCGGACGCGTCGCGCACGTGGCAGCGCGCGATCCGGCCGCGGCCTGCGAGACGCAGCCACACCAGCAGATCGCCGCGGAACGCCTCCACGACCGCAACGCCTTCGCGCGGCGCCGCGACGGCCGGGATCGCGATCTGCACCGGACCTTCGGGAAGCGACTTGAGCCACGCAGTCACGAGACCGATGCTCGTTTCGACCTCGCGGATGCGTACCCACACGCGCGCATTGACGTCGCCCTCGTGCAGGACCGGCACATCGAGCGTCACCTTGTCGTAAGGCGGATACGCAAGGTCGCGGCGCGCGTCGAACGCGCGTCCGGAGGCGCGGCCGACATAGCCGCCCGCGGCCCAGCGCGCGACCAGATCGGGACGCACGATGCCGGTGGTGCAGGTGCGATCCTGCAGTGACGGCGTATCGTCGTAGAGCTTCACGATCTCGGCGAAGCGCGGCCGCAGGCGCTCCAGCGTGTCGAGGATGGCGCGAACCCCGTCCGCCGTCACGTCCTGGGCGACGCCCCCGGGGACGATCCGGTCCATCATCAGCCGGTGTCCGAAGGCGGCATCGGAGGCGGCGAGCACCCGCTCGCGCAGGATGCCGCAATGAGCATGGATCAGCGCGAAGGCGGCGTCGTTGCAGATGGCGCCGATGTCGCCGAGATGATTGGCGATGCGTTCGAGCTCCGCCATCACGCCGCGCAGAATGTGCGCGCGCGGCGGCGCCTCGATCGCCAGTGCGGCCTCGACCGCGCGCGCAAACGCGAAGCTCGCCGCGACCGTCGAGTCGCCGGACACGCGGGCCACGACCTGTTGCGCGCGCGCGAGCTCCACGTCGGTCAACAGGCCGTCGATGCCCTTGTGGACGTAGCCCAGGCGCTGTTCGAGCCGCGCCACGGTCTCGCCGTTGGCGGTGAAGCGGAAGTGGCCGGGTTCGATGATGCCGGCATGGACCGGGCCGACCGGGATCTCATGCAGGCCCTCGCCGTGTACCGGGAGGAAGTCGTAGTCGGCAGGATCGCGCCGCTCGCTCGCCTCCGCGGGCCCAAGCGGTGCGCGCACGCCCCACGCGCCGTGATCGAGCCACGGACGCCGGTCGGGCGCGCCGATCGGCGCATGGCCGTTAAGATCGCGCACCGCACGCTCGAGCCGGATCGCCGGCGCGTGGTGGCGCCCGATCGACGGGAAGCCGCCATATTTTACGCCGACGGAAACGACGCATGGGCTCGCGAGACCCTCAGCGCGTAGCGCGAGATGGACTTGGGTCCCGTCGCCCCACAGGCCGAGAAGGTCGCCGCCGCCCTCGCCCAACGCCTCGCCGATCGCAGTCCAGGTGTCGGCGTCGACCTCGTAGCGCGGCCAGGGCCGGTGATCGGCGTTGGGCGCCAGGCTCGCGAGGTATGAGGCGACCGCCGTCATCGTCGTCATCCGAGCTGCGCCGCGACCACGCGGAACCAGCGAACAATCGGCTCGGGCAGCCACAGCCCGGCGATCAGCACGAAGGCCAGATGGAGGAACAAGGGCACGTACGAGGCTTTCACGTGCCCCGCCGGGCCGCTCGGCGCCCCGAACAGGATCTGCTGCAGGCGCAGGAGGAGCGCTCCGAACGCGATCAGCAGCCCGAACACCAGGACGACCGCCAGCAGCGGCTGGCGCGCGAAGGTCGACGACACCAGCATGAACTCGCTCAAGAAGACGCCGAACGGCGGCAGCCCCGCGATGGCGATCACGCCCATCGCCAGCCCGACCGCCAGCACCGGGTGCGTCACCGACAGCCCGCTGATTTGCGCGATCTGCTGCGTCCCCTTCACCTGGGCGATGTGGCCGACCGCGAAGAAGATCGCCGATTTGGTCAGCGAATGCATGGTCATGTGCAGCAGGCCGGCGAAGTTCGCGAGCGGCCCGCCCATGCCGAAGGCGAAGGTAACGATCCCCATGTGCTCGATCGACGAATAGGCGAACAGGCGTTTGATGTCGCGGCGGCGATAGAGCATGAACGCCGCAAACACCAGGCTCACGAGCCCGAGCACGATCATGATGATGCCGACGTCCAGCGTCGCCGGATTTGCCGCCATCAGCATCTTGAAGCGGAGCAGCGCGTAGAGCGCCACGTTGAGCAGAAGGCCGGACAGCACGGCCGATATGGGCGTCGGCCCTTCGGCGTGGGCGTCGGGCAGCCAGGCGTGGAACGGCGCCAATCCCACCTTGGTGCCGTACCCCACGAGCAGGAACACGAAGGCGAGCGAGAGGAGCCGCGGGTCGAACTGGGCAGCCTTCTGCACCATCACGTCCCACGCCATCGCCGCCAGGCCTTCGCCGAGCGCCTCCTGGGCGACCAGATAGACGAGAATC
>Ga0137375_10010919_pt1 | contig 10749 bp, 9 predicted proteins | sample SagtaG_24_FD_104936 | JGI IMG/M metagenome (GOLD analysis project Ga0137375, IMG submission 104936) | Vadose zone soil microbial communities from Sagehorn Ranch, Mendocino, California, USA - Sage1_R_113_16 metaG | ecosystem: Environmental > Terrestrial > Soil > Vadose zone | place: USA... | reverse complement strand
TCCCCGGCTCGGAGGATGCCGAGCGGCGGTGAGCTCCCGGCGTAGAACAGCCAGTACGTAATCGCCCTCGCCTGCTCCTCGAAGTCGGCGTACACGGTCGCGCCGGTGTAGACGGACGGATCCGACGATGCACTCTTCGCTCCGCGGGCTGAGGCCTCGTCCCGCAACCCGAGGAAGAAACCCTGCTCGAACGGCGGTTCGCCGCCCCGCGCGGCTTGGTCGTCGAGTGGCCGCGTCAGAGCGCTCGCTGGATACTTCCCAACGCGGTACGGATTCTCGCTCGAGGCCCCGAGCTGAGCGGCCGAGACCTCGTCGCCGGATCCCGGAACGGCGTCGCCGTCGAGGCTGCGCCCTGTCGCCCAGCGCAACCGGCTGCGCTCGATGAACCAATCCGCAGACGCGGGCAAGAGCTTCTCGTCGCGGTGGATCACCACGGTCGGCGCGTATCTCGCGATGAGCTCAGGGACGCCCACCCCGCCCAATCTATACACCCTTGACAGGCGAGAGGAGGCCCCAATAGGGTCGCGACGACGGTCAGTCGGCCGAAAGGGGGAGCAATGGCGCGCGGGATGTCAGTCCACGTCGGCTTGAACCAGGTCGACCCCACCCACTACAACGGCTGGAATGGCGCGCTCACCGCGTGTGAGTTCGACGCGAACGACATGGAGGCTCTTGCTCGAAGTCGTGGCTTCGAGACGACCAAGTTGCTAACCCGGGAAGCGACCGCGGACGCCGTCATCGGGGCCATCGAGAACGCCGCCAACGAGCTCGAGCGGGGCGACATCTTCTTCATCAGCTACTCGGGCCACGGCGGCCAGGTCCCGGACACGAATAGCGACGAGGAAGAGGACCGCTCAGACGAGACATGGTTGGCCTTCGACCGTCAGATCGTTGATGACGAGCTGTATGCGCTCTGGGCGAAGTTCCAGCCCTGGGCGCGCGTCCTCGTTCTCTCGGACAGCTGCCACAGCGGATCCGTCAACAAGGACATCACCGATCCCGTTCCGGACCCCGTCGCGACGGCCGAAATCGCGGCGCAGCAGAGCCCGCGGTTCCGGGCGCTGCCGCGGGACACGATGATCGAGACCTACATGCAGAACCAAGGCCTCTATGACGGCATCCAGGAGCAGTTCCCGAGCTCCGGCAGGTCGGAATCCGAGCTGGGGACGAGGGTATTGCTGATCTCCGGCTGCCAGGACGACCAGCTCTCGCGGGACGGCTTCAAGAACGGCGCCTTCACCGAGGAGCTGCTAAGGGTCTGGAACGACGGCGCCTGGCACGGAGGCTATGCAGCCTTCCATCAGGCGATCTTGGACGGAATGCCCGACGACCAGCAGCCGAATTACAACCCGGTAGGCGCCTCGGACGACGCCTTCGAGCAGCAAGACCCGTTCACGGTGTAGCGCCCGACAGGGTGGCGGACCAGCGGCCTTGACGTGGGCGATCGTCATCGGGATCGACGACTACGGCGACCAGGAGCCGACGCTTCGATCTTCCGTCTACGACGCCGAGCAGTTCTCCCGCTGGCTCATCGACACAGTCGGCGTTCGGGAGGACCGGGTCAAGAAGCTGTTCGGACGGCGGCCCAAGGACCCCGCCCGGGACGGCAGCGAGCTCGTCCCGACCAAGGACAACGTCTTGCAGGCGATCAACCAGGTCATGCTCGAGAGCGGCGGAGCCGGCCCAGCCTTGTACTTCTTCTTCGCGGGCCATGGCGTGACCGCGAGGTACGCGAACCGCGAGGAGAGCGCACTCGTCTTCCCCGGCCTCGACGAAAACCATCCCGTGCAGACAATCGCCGTCCGGTCGGTCGCCGAGTTCTTCGAGACGACGCAGTTCCAGGACCAGTTCTTCTTCATCGACGCATGCCGCAGCCCGCTGCCGACGAGGGAGGCCGAGATCGGCGCCTGGCAGATCCCTCGCCGGCGCGATCCCGGGCAAGCCCCGACACAGCAGTTCATCCTCTACGCGACGTCGCCGGGTCGAACCGCGGAGGACGCCGTCTGGCCCAGGGAGCACAGCGCCTTCTCAAAGGTGCTGATGGACGGGCTCAAAGGCGAGGGCCTGGCGAAGGCGTGGTCCTGGGAACGGAGTTGCTACGAAGTTCGGTGGGAGCGGCTGGCGACTTACGTCAAGAACCAGATGGAGCGGAAGAGGACGAAGAAGTCCGGCGAGGTGAGGTACCCGTTCCAGATTCCGCAGGACATCGGGATTCGTGGCGTCGCGGGACGCGACCGGGACGCGCTCTTGTCGCGTCCGCGGGCAGGTGACGTCAAGCCGGTGAAGCTCAAGCTGGACCTGAAGGGTGAGTCGGTCGAGGAGGCGATCGTGACGGTGCTGGACCCGATTGGCATCGAGGTCGCCACGGCGGTCCGGGTCACCGGATCGCAGGAGTTCACCTTGCCGCCGCGGACGTACGCCGCGAAGGTGAAGGCCGCCGACGGTCGCGTCGGCCACATCGTTCCGCCGGTCGAGCTCTACGATGAAGCGACCCCGAAGATCGTGTGGTTGGAGAAGGGTGAGCTCGAGCAGGCCGGCGGATGGGGGTACGAGGCCGGCACGATCGCGATCGAGTCGCCCGACCCACTCGCCGTCGCCGACGTGCGAGACGAGACCGGACACGTGATCGGCGTCGCAACGCAGAACGACAGTTGCGAGGCATGGCCCGGCTTCTACCGCGTGCGTCTGGTCGGCCCGGAGCGAGAGAAGACGGGTGAGGAGAAGCTCCTCCTCCTCGGAAGCGGGGAGCGGAAAGCGCCAGAGCTGCAGCAGCGGCCCGTCGACGAGCGCGCGGCCAAACTGGCAGAGGCGTTCGGAGGGAGCTCGGAGGGCGGTTACGTGACGGCGACCGCGGGCGCCCAGCCCGCGGCGTGGGCGCAGCCGTCGACGGTCGTGGCGGCCGGAATCGGCGCCGCACTGCACGGCGACCAGACGGCGCTCGAGGCATTGGGGCTCGAGAACCTGCCCGCGCTCGGCGATGAGGGGAGTGGCGTCGTGTTCTTCGCCGTCCCCGGCAGTGCTGACATGCCGTCACTCAGGAGGTTGCGGGTCCGGGTGTGGCCGGCGGGTCAAGGTATTCCGGAAGAGGCGCACGCACTCGAGCCAACCAAGGCGGGGGTAGCTGCTGTCGTGAAGGTGGCCGAGACGCCCGAGCCGTACTGGCTCTCGATCGAGACCCCCGATGCGCAGCCGACCGTCGTCGCACTGCCACTGATGAAAGGAAGGCTCGCCGCAGTGGTGGGGCAGGTCGACGCTGACAGAGTACGGCTCTACCAGTTTCACCCCCTCGCGCAGCCCGTGAGCTCTTCGACCCCAGACTGGCTCCGCCGACTCGAGTATCTCCAGCGCCAGCTCCTCGGCGGCCGCCTCGACGGCGCGGAGGACCTCGTCGCTGGTCGCCGCTGGGACGGCAAGGAAGATCTCGTCGAACAACTTAGGGTCCAGGCGCAGAGCGATCCCTTCGGGAGCTGCCTGGTGGGATACGTGCTCCTGCGTCTCGCCCTCCGCGAGCAGCTCGGCGCGCTCGCCTCGGCCATCATCGAAGCCGCGCCGCAGCTAAGCGACGCATACGTCCTCCGAGGAGAGTACGAGGCCTACAGACAGAACGACCAAGCTGCGAACCAGGCGTTCGCCGACGCCGTAAACGCCGGGATTCCGGCGTTCGGCGAAGGACTCACCAGGCTCGTCGAGGGCCTTCGGGTGAGCGGGTTCTTCCATCCACGAGGCGCCCTCATCCGCTACATCTTCCAGCGACACGCGCGCGGATCGATGTGGGCGGCGTTCACGCCTCGCCGGCCGCTCGAGGCGGGGCGGTTGGTGATCAGCGGAGCCGATATCGGCTACGAGGGCTAGCTGTTGGTCCCAACGTTGTCGGGACCAACACCTAGGGCGCGACCCGCGCAATGACGAGAACGTCATTGTCGGGTCAGCTTCAATTGCTGTTCCTGCTCTTCCACAACCGGGTCGTCGAGCATTTTCGACACGAGCAGCCGGCACTCGATGGCGACCATCTCTTCGAGGAAGCTCAGCGGCTCGTGCGCTGGCACTACCAATGGATGGTGGTCCACGACTTCCTCGGCCGGATCGTCGGCCGGGACGTGATCGACGACATCATCAAATCAAACTCGGTACATCGCTGCGTCCCCACGGGAAGCCCGGCGTGGATCACATCGATCTCCGCTTCTACCGCTGGCAACGGCAGCCGTACATGCCCGTTGAGTTCTCAGTTGGCGCTTACCGCTTCGGCAACTCGATGATCCGGCCTGACTACAAGCTGAACGACATCACTCCGGAGATTCCGATCTTCACGGGCGGCGAGCTTCAGGACGAGCATCAACACCTGCGCGGTTTCCGGCCGCTCGCGAGCGAATGGACAATCGACTGGGCGTTCTTCTTCGAGGTGGGCGATGCGCAGAACCTGCAGCACGCGCGCAAGATCGACACCAGACTGGCCGACCCGCTCCGTGACGTACCGGCAACAAACGACCCCCATGCCCTCGCCACTCGCAACCTGCTGCGTGGACGTGCCCTCCAGCTTCCTTCTGGGCAGCGCATCGCCCGCGCGATGGGGATCGAGCCGCTTACCGACGATGAACTCGGACTCACAGCTCTCGCGGACGACTTCATCGACAGCGCGCCCCTCTGGTACTACGTGCTGAAAGAGGCGGAGAACCGAACCGGTGGAGCGAGCCTTGGACCGGTTGGCGGACGCATCGTTGCTGAGGTGCTTCTGGGACTCCTGAAGGGCGACTCGTTCTCCTACAGCAACGTCGAGCCGAATTGGCGGCGGTTCCTCGGCAAAACAGACGGCGAATTCGCGATGCCCGACCTTGTGTCGTTCGCCCTCGACGGGCAGACGCGCGCCCAGGCCGAGCTGGTAACTCACCACGCATAGCCCGAAGCGCTAGTGGGCCGCCCGCCATGCGGGCGGCCCCGATCGCACGCTGCCCGCGCGAGCTTGAACAAAGCGAGTCAAGCCGTCGACGCGTGGCGCGGAGCTGCGGCGCCTGCAAACGACACGGCACGTCATCGGGAGCCGCCGGGGGAGGGAAGACACTTGCCCTCGCGGCACTGACCGCGTAGGCTGAGACCAAGACAAGCGACCGCTGCGGCAGTTGAGAGACTTATGTCCGGCGTAGCGCAGCATGTTCCAGCAAAGAAGCTCACGCGGCTCGGGGTCCGAGCAGAGCTGGCCCGCGCCGAGACAGCGCAATGCATCTCCTTTCCTGAGCTCGTCCAGGCGCATTTCATGCGCGAGAAGGCCCTCAACCAGGGTGAGGTGTATACGGGTCCTGCCGAGGAGCGCTATCGTGAATTCGAGGCGGCATTTCAACGCGAGCACGGTCGCATTGTCAGCGCATACTGGTGCACGTCACAGCCGAGCGCCGTCGCGCTGACGGAAGTCCCTGTCAAAAAGCGTTCACAGGCGGCGCTGGCCTTTCACCGCGTGTCGGACTGGGCGACAAAGGACGAACCCGAGATCGCCGACGCGCTGCACGAATGCGACGAGCTTGCCGTGCGTGCCGCACAGGTGCTGCGTGGGAAGACGCTGCATATATCCATGCAACTCGTGATGGCTTCCGCAACTCACCTGCTCAGCCTCGTCGACGCGCCGTCCGAGCATGAGGGAAAAGGTAAGAAGGAGCTCGCTTTGAAGCTCGAGCGCCGGAAGCTGGAGAAGGCACGCGCCTACTACCACCAGGCGGCAAATGGGCAAGCGCAGATGTACTACTTCGCCGGCATGGTCCTGGGCGCGTTCGTGCTCGGGCTCGTCTCGGTCGCCGTAGGTCTGACGCTCGACCTCTCTGGGATCGACAACCGTGACGTCTTCGGCTGTCTTACCGCGGGCACCCTGGGCGCACTCGTGAGCGTGATGGCCCGCATCGGATCAGGGCAGTTTCGCCTCGACTATGACGTCGGGCGTCGCTATCCGACCTTCCTCGGTGCCTTGCGACCGCTGATTGGCGCCGTCTTCGGCCTGGCGCTCTACTTCGCCGTGACCTCATCCTTGCTCGACGTCTTCAAACTGCCGACGGACGACAACCGCCGCTTCTATTTCCTGCTCGTGATCGCATTCCTGGCCGGATTCAGCGAACGGTGGGCCCGCGACACACTGCTGTCGTTCGGCGGCGCGACCGCGCCGGTAGTGCGAAAACCACCCGAAACGACGCAACACGTCGCCGGGTAAACCGATCGAGACCTCACGCTCTTCCTGAACTCAAGAACCGCAAACTCGATGTTGCAAGAGTCTCATCCATTAGGCACAGGCGCTCGAACCGTCCGCACGGGAAGCTCTTCGCGCAAGATCGCGCGCGTCTTGGTCTCGTGCTGTTGCGCAGGGATCGTCAAGACGTGAATCGCGTGCGCATCGCTGCCGCGGTCGCCGTGGTCGGGCTTGCTGCGCTCGTCGCGGCAGTCAGCGATCAGACCGGGCGCGCACGTGACACTGATTACGCGGCCGCCTCGTGCGGAGGATCGAACCGATGGGACGTGAAGACCCTTGGCGATCTGCGCGCGGCGGGTGCGCCGAAGCTGAAGCGCAACGCGGAACGGCGCACGATCCACTACCTGGTCACACAGGAGCACGGGCCGATCGGCACGCACACGCCTCGACTGCCGGGCGTCGAGCGTACTAAATACCTGCTCACGGACGTGGCGCTTCTCGAGGCGAAGGTTGAAGAAGACCAGGACGTGCATCTCGCGATCCGCGACGACCAGGGTGAATCGGTGGATCACATGATCGTCGAGTTCCCCAACGTCGCGTGCAACGTCACGGCGCCGACGCGGTACAAGAACGAGATCGCGCAGGCGCGCGCGGATGTCGTCGATTTGACCCGGGACTGCCGCACCGGCTTCAAGAAAGGCTGGGCCCAGTTCCGTCAAGGCACGACAGCAACGATTCGCGGCGTCGGCTTCTTCGATCTGATCCATGGAAGCGAACTCCACGGCGTTGCCCCAAACGAGGTCGAGCTGCATCCCGTGCTCGCTTTTCACGGCGCCTGCTAGCACAAGATCGTGGCTCCAACGGCGGTTGAAGTCTTTTGGGCTAAGGGAGTACGCTCGACCGAGCCCGTCGAGGGGGTGAGAAGAAGGTTGAACGAGGAGCCGAACTGGCGCTTTCTCGCGTACTTCGACAGCGCCGGCAAAATCGTCGCTGGCCTGACGGCTGTGGTCGCGCTCATCAGCGCCATCGTCAGTCTTGTTTTTATTTGCTTTGGCCCGACCCGTCGCCGCCGCCCCCGCGACGGAACGCAACCATGACGATCACGGACAGCTTCCGTGAAATGCCCTTGTTTCGATTTCCTTTACGAGACGGGACAGGACACCGCTGGCTACAGCGAAGCCAAGCTTGGGCAGCTCGGCAACGAGTACTACGTCAACGTCAGCGTGGAGGGGCTACGCAACAAGAGTCCCGAGATCGTCTGGACCCTGCGAGGCGACGTCCGCGACCTTCCCAGCAGAGAGCGGAAACAATGGATTCATCAGTTCCTCGCGAGCTTCACACCCCCGCGGACAGCTACGCACGCACGGCCAAAGTTTGGATCCAGTATCCGCCGTTTCACGGAAAGTTCTTTGCCGTAATCGAGATCGACTATCCCGAGAACGAGTCACTCGCCGCCATACACACGAAGTCTTTTACCGGTCGCGAGACGCAGCCTCGTGAGAGATCAGGTCCAGCCGCCGTCACGAGAACGATCACGACTGTGACGACGATTCCGGCGATCACGACCGTGGCCACCACGGTTGACGGCACGATCACCACCGACACAGCGACAATTCCCACGACGAGTACGCCACAATCTCGACCACCATTCCGGCGGCGACGACCACAGTCACCAGGACAACAACGCAGACGTTGCAGACCGTTTCGGCGCATGTGCCAATCGTGCGCCCGAAAGCCAAGATCGAGTCGCCGTGATCTCAGCGCGCTGTCGCGCAATCCAAACAAGCCGCAGTGGAGCGCGGCGAGACTTTCGTCACAGAACGTCTTGGATCAGTTCATCGCGAGCTTGACGTCTGACCATCTCTCGTACACGTAGGTCCGGTCGAGCGCGAGCCGCTGAACTGCGCGCAGCGGCGCGCGCACAGCGCGCTCGCGCTGGTCATCCGGCGGCGTCTCGAGATCGTGCGCGAGCCCGAGCGTTCGTTTCCAGAGCTCTGTAATACGCGGGCATGTACTCCCGCGCGGGCTGCGAGTGGACCTCGCCGCGTGTTCCGGAGTCGCACGCTCAGGCGTGAATAGCCAGCTCGGCCCGACCATGCGCAGGTATGGCAGCGATTTGCTTGAGAAAAGGCCGCGCCCCCGCGCTCTCCGTGACGACGAATGCGAGGTTGAGGTTGCCGTCGCGCACGTCAAGCTCAGTGTGGTTCCGATGCCTGTGCGCGGTGAGGGAGATGCGGCCATGTAGTGCGTTGGACGTGCGCTCCTCGCTGGAGCCGCTCTTGCAAGTCGGGTCAGAGCGCGATACGTTCTCACAAACTGCGGCGGCGCATTTAGGAGGGACGCTGCAGTACGAGCATTTTGAGGCGGTTGTGGTGGGCTCGGGTTTCGGCGGGTCGGTCAGCGCGTACCGGCTCGCGGAGGGGGGGCGGAGCGTGTGCCTACTCGAGCGGGGCAAGCCGTTCCCGCCGGGCTCGTTCCCGCGCAGCCCGCACGGGCTCTCGAAGAACTTCTGGGACCCGAGCGAAGGCCTGCACGGCATGTTCAACATCTGGTCGTTTCGCGGGATCGACGCGCTCGTCTCGAGCGGCCTCGGTGGCGGCTCGCTGATTTACGCGAACGTGATGATCCGTAAGGACGAGCGCTGGTTCGTCCAGGACGGCGGCGCGCCCGGGGGCGAGCACTGGCCGGTCACACGCGCGGAGCTGGACGCGCACTACGACCGCGTCGAGCGCATGCTCGACGTCCAGAAGTACCCGCTCCACCGCCAGCCGTACTCCGAGACGCGGAAGACGCTCGCGCTGAAGGAGGCAGCCGAGCGGCGCGGCTACGACTGGTTCCTGCCAAACCTTGCCGTCACGTTCGCGAACGACGGCGAAGCGCCTGTCCCCGGCGAGCCGATCAAGGAGGAGCACCCGAACCTGCACGGGCGGACGCGCTACACGTGCCGGCTCGTCGGCGAGTGCAACGTCGGCTGCAACTACGGCTCGAAGAACACACTCGACTACACCTACCTCACGCACGCGCAGCGGTTCGGCGCTGACCTGCGCACGCGCTGCGAGGTGCGCGCGTTCCGCCCACGCGAGGGCGGCGGTTTCGAGATCGACTACGTGCGCCACGACGAGACGGCGGAGGGGCACAAGACGGAGACGCGGGGGCTGCCGGTGCAGACGGTTGACGGCGGATCATCTGATCGTGTCCGCGGGGACGCTCGGCTCGACCTACCTGCTGCTCGCGAACCGGCGCGCCTTCGGCGGCCTCCCGGACGCGCTGGGCACGCGCTTCTGCGGCAACGGCGACCTGCTGACGTTCGCCGTCAACTGCCGCGACCACTCGCTCGAGCAGCGCAGCGACGGCCGCTCCGCCTTCTCCTCGTGGGAACAGGCGATGGGCGGCGGCTTCCGCGCGACGCGCCGCTTCTGGCTTGCGCACTTCCGGTTTCGTGCGCGACCGCTCGCTCGAGGGCGCACAGCTGCTCGAGGAGATCTACCGTCGCGAGGGGCCGCCTCGACGACTCGACGCTGCCGCGCCGGTGAACCTTCTCAGGCTCCTCCTGCTGCTGCCGCTCACGCTCGTGCTTGCCGCGGCGTGGTTCTACCGCCGCTACCTGCGCCAGACGCACGTCGAGCTCGCGCCCGGGGTGCACGCGTTGATCGGCGGTGGCGGCAACTCGCTCGTCGTCGAGGACGGCGGCGACGCCCTGCTTGTTGACACGAAGTTCCCGCCCTGCGATCGCGCGCTACGCCGCTGGCTCAGCCGCCACTGCCGCACGCCGATCGGAACGATCGTGAACACGCACCACCACTACGACCACACGTTCGGCAACGCGCTTTATCCAAGCTCGACGATCGTTGCGCACCACCGGACGCCAACCCTGATGCGCGACCGCGAGGACGATTTCTGGCACGGGCACGAGGAGTCGCTACCGCGCGAGCTCGTCGGCGACGAGGGCCGCACGCTTCGCGTCGGCTCGACCGATGTCGTGCTCCGCTACCCCGGCGTCGCGCATACGCACGGCGACCTCTACGCCGTGCTGCCGCAGCAGGGGATCGTCGCGACCGGCGACCTCCTCTTCCACGGCTTCTACCCGTACCTCGACACCGGCCGTGGCGGCGCCTGGCCGCCCGGGATGAGCGCGGGGCTGCGCGTGCTCGCGCGCGAACATCCCGACGCGACATTCGTCCCCGGCCACGGGCGCATCTGCCACGCCGCCGACCTCCTGCGCGCCGCCGATTACCTCGACTGGCTGTGGGTGGAGGTGGGCCGCGCACGCGCGGACGGGCTGAGCGAGGTCGAGACGCGGCGGCGGCTCCGCGCGAAGCGGTTTGGGCTGTCGATCCTTCCTGTCGCCTTCCGCCACGGCCGCTTCATCTGGGCGACCGCACATACGAACGTCAAGTGGTCCTACGAGCTTGCTGGAGGAACGCCATGACCGACCTCGCCACGCCTCCGTCGTCGCAGACGCACACGCCCTCCTCGCGCCGCTCGCGCTCCGCCGCCGGCTGGCAATGCAGCGAGCCGGGCTCGTTCACGCAGCTCGAGCCTCCGGGACCGCGACCGAAGTTCTCGTGGCTGCGCCCGTCCGTCTT
>Ga0137375_10010918_pt1 | contig 10749 bp, 13 predicted proteins | sample SagtaG_24_FD_104936 | JGI IMG/M metagenome (GOLD analysis project Ga0137375, IMG submission 104936) | Vadose zone soil microbial communities from Sagehorn Ranch, Mendocino, California, USA - Sage1_R_113_16 metaG | ecosystem: Environmental > Terrestrial > Soil > Vadose zone | place: USA... | reverse complement strand
GGCTTGGCGGCGGTGCCCGCGGCGGGCAGCACCGCGTACTCGGCCAGGGTGCCGCCCTGGATGGGCGGGGCGAGCAGGACGTGGCCGAGCACCTCCTCGCCCGCGGTGATGCCGGTGACCCCTGGCCCGGTCGCCTCGACGACGCCGGCCGCGTCGCGGCCGAGCACCAGCGGGTAGGCGTGCTCCATCATCTCGGCCATCATCCCGGCGGCGATGCCGTTGTCGATGGCGTTCAGTCCGGCGGCCTTCACCCGGATCAGGACCTGCCCCTGGCTCGGCTCGGGGACCGGCAGGTCCGACAGCTGTGGCCGCTCGCCGGCGGCCGGGACGTGCAGTGCGCGCATGATCTCCTCCGATAAAAGTCGTGTGGGATGAGCAGGAGCTCGGCGAGAGCCCCCGCAGGCGGTGCCCGCCGGTCCCTGCAAGCTCCATAACTTCAAGCTTTAAGTAAACCATAGCAGTGATGACTTCAACCTACAAGTGACATCTGGCTTCAGGCTTAAAGTTATGATCGGAGCATGGAGCATCCGCAAGAACCTCGCTGGCTCGACGCCGAGGAGCAGCACGCCTGGCTCGCGTTCGTGAGCACGCTGGTCCGGCTACCCGCCGCCCTGGACGCGCAAATGCAGCGCGATGCAGGCATCAGCCACTACGAGTACTTCGTGCTGGCCGGGCTGTCCATGGCAGCAGGCCGCACCCTGCGGATGAGCGACCTGGCCGAATTCACCCAAGGCACCCTGCCCCGGCTGTCCAACGTCGTCGCCCGGCTGGAAAAACGCGGCTGGGTGCGCCGCACCCCCGACCCCGCCGATGGGCGCTACACCCTGGCCATCCTCACCGAGCAGGGGTGGGCCAAGGTCGCCGGAAGCGCGCCCGGGCACGTCGAAGAGGTCCGCCGCCTCGTCTTCGACCCGCTGACCAAGGCACAGCAGCGGCAGCTCCAGCAGATCAGTAGCCGCATCCTGCGTGCTATCGACCCTGACAACTCCTCCCCAGCTGACCGCATCCGCGCCCTGGTGCCCGCCGTCGACCCCGCCAGGACGCCCGCCTGACCCCTACGCCTGGCCGGCCCCTCTGCTCCCCAGCCGGTGAGCGTGTCACCACCGTTCCCTGTGCCGCCAGGCGCGGTTTCGCTGATGCGCTACGTGGGTCGGTAGAGCGGTTCCTGCTCGTGGAACAGGTCTTGGGCTAAATCCGGCGCCAGGAACATCCGCCCTATGATCTGGGTCCTACGCAGCGCGATAACCAGCCTCGGCCCCGCGCCCATCAGGCCAGAGCAGATCGCCGAATACCCAGAGCAGACCCGCAGGACGCGGAACGGGTCTTCGAACGGTAGATCCGGCTGCGGAACAGCCGCAGCGGGATGATCGGCTCCGCCGCACGGGTCTGGGAGAGGAAGAAGAGCACCCAGGTCAACAGGCCGGCTGCGCCCATGCCGAGGATGAGCGGGTCGGACCAGGCGTAGTTCGTGCCGCCCCACTCGGCCACCAGCATCGACGGGGCCCTTATCCCCGTTGACCGCCTCGCCGCGGACCGGCCGTTTTACTCCGGCAAGCACCGCAAGCACGGGATGAACCTGCAGGTCATCTCGTCCCCAGACGGCCAGGTTCTGTGGGTGTCCGGCCCGCTGCCGGAGGCGCTCACGACCTGACTGCGGCGCGGGTAAGGGGAGTCGTGCGCGAGCTCGCCGCCGCCGGGTTAAACCCGGCGCCCCCAAGCACACCACTGTCATGCACCAGCACGCAAAGCAGAACTACCAGTTCAGTGCGGCCCACGCGGCGATATTGAACGCCCGCCCGGCCGCGCAGATCGGCGGTTCTCGAAGGGCTGGCGGGCCACGGTGAGTTAACACGACCCGCAATGCCTGACGTTGGCAGACGCCACAGCGTGGAGGATTCGTTGCCGGGACTACCCGGCCGATGCGGAGGCTGTTATGCCTCAATCACCGGATGCGTTTAGCCATGCGGTAGGAGCCGCCGGCCGCCTCAGGCCGGGACCGTTCATGTAAGGAGTTGCGCCAGCCAGCGGCAGGCGACCTCGCCTTGTGCGGCCTGGAATGCGCGGACGGTTGGCAGTCCGGGTGGCGGCGGTCTGAGGGATCGTTCGGTGAAGTAGCCGGCCAGTGCACACATGGTGGCGGTCAGGTCGGCACAGCTGGCCGAACGTCCGGCGCGTGACCGGGCGAGCAGTTCGGCCGGCTCTGGGCCGCCTTGCATCGCGACGCTCGGCGCCAAGAGCACCACCTCGACGAACACCGCACCAAGGCAGGCGTGCGGCCAGTCAACGACGACGACGCCGTCGTCGGTCAGCAGCAGGTTGTCGGCCCGGATATCAGCGTGCAGCAGCGTCGGCCCGGCCGCGTGGGCGGACCAGGTCGCCTCCAAGCCTGCAAGATCGGCCAGGCGGGCGCGGGCCAGGGGTCGATGCGCTCATCGCCCGGAGCCTGCAGCGCCGTCGCGCGGCCATGAGGCGGCTGTCGAGGGTGTTGCCCTACGGTCTGGTCATGCCTGCCAATAAGCGGCCCACACCTCAGGGTGCGATCACCGCCTGCCGGATCCTGCTCGACGGGCTGGCCCGCGATACGGGCATCTTCGAGCTGGTGAGCGAGGTGGCGCCGTCGCATTCCCGCAACAACACCTTCCCCGGGAAGGTCTTCCTCCGGCTGGGTGCCGACGCGCTGACCGGAGCGATAAGGGAAGCTGGGTACTCGGCCGAAAGTGGGTAAATTTCCCGGCCGTGCGCAAGGGCTGCGTGGGCGGCTTGCTGGGGTATATGCCCGAGCTGCCCGCCTGCTCATCGTGAATGCCGCGACTAGGGGATGTCGGAGTGCGTCAATCAGGGAATTATCCGCGCCCTCAAGGAGGGCGTGGCACGATCCGCCACTTGATGGTGCCGTGGCCGGGGGCTACGCAAGCCATGCGGATGCTGCGGGAAGACCCCGGGATTGACGTCGGCATCCACTTGAGTGTCATCTGTGACATGCCTAGCCGTCGGCATGGGCCGCTGGCTGGCGCGGAGGCGGCGCCGTCCTTGACCGATGAGTCAGGGATGTTCTATGGCCTGGAACGCAAGACTGGTAGCGGATCGCAGATGGCGCCAGTATATGGAGGTGCGGGGTGGCCGCGGCGGAGTGCCCGATGCACCGGCGGGTCTGTGCTTCTCCCCTCGCCGGGGGTGCGATGGTGGGCGCGTAGTCCTGGCGCGCAGGAGCTCACCCCTTCCGCGGCAGCGCCTGGACTGCGCTTGGGGAGTGCGGCCCGGTAGGAGGTGGCCGTATCGTCGTTTATGTCAGCTTCGCGGCAAGTGCAGGTGATGGGTACGGAGATCAACCTGGTCGATCCCGATGTCTACCAGCGGGGTGGGGTTCCGCACGAGGCGCTGCGCTGGCTCCGGGAGCATGCGCCGGTCTTCTGGCATGCCGACGGCGGTGCACCCGGATGGCCTGGTTTTTGGGCGGTGACCCGGCGGGCGGAGATCGAGCAGGTGTCCAAGACCCCGGGCACCTTCTCGTCAAGCCGGCCTTTGGCGACGTTCGCGGAGAGCTCGGGCCCGGCCATCGAGATTCAGCGCCTGATCATGCTCAACATGGACCCGCCGCAGCATACCCGGCAGCGCGGTTTTGTGAACCGGGGGTTCACGCCGCGGATGGTGGCCCGGCTGGAGAAGCACATCAAGGAGATCTGCGACGGGCTGATCGACGATGTCGCCGTGCGCGGTACGGCCGAATTCGTCCGCGATATCGCCGCCCCGCTGCCGCTGTATGTGATCTGCGAGCTCATGGGCGCTCCGGTGGCGGACCGGATGGGGCTGTTTGCGCTCTCGAGTCGGCTCGCCGGATTTGACGACCCCGATTTCCGGACCCGGCCCGGCGAGAGGGCCCTGACTGCGGGCGCGGAGATGTGCGCCTACGCCCGGGAGCTTGCCGCGCAGCGGCGGCAGCAGCCGCGCGATGACATCGTCACGCGGCTGCTGCAGCCCGACAACGCAGGCGAGGTGCTGTCTGCCAGCGAATTCGAGATGTTCTTCATGCTGCTGGTGGTGGCAGGGAACGAGACCACCCGCAACGCCGCCGCCGGCGGCATGCTCGCCTTCTTCGAGCATCCAGGGCAATGGCAGCGGCTGCTGGCCGATCCCGGCCTGATTCCCACCGCCGTGGAAGAGATCATCCGCTGGGTCAGCCCGGCGAACATGCTCCGCAGGACGGCAGTGCGTGACACCGTGCTCGGTGGCCAGCGGATCGCCGAGGGTGACAAGATCGTGCTCTTCTACAGCTCGGCCAACCGGGACGAGGACGTCTTCGACAATCCCTTCGCCTTCGACATCGGCAGGGATCCAAATACCCATGTCGGCTTCGGCGGGGGAGGGCCGCATTTCTGCCTGGGCCGGCACCTGGCGGCTCTCGAACTGCGCGTGCTGTTCGAAACCATTGCTGAACGAATGCCGGCCATCGGTCTCGACGGCGAGGTTCGCAGACTCCGGTCCAACCTCATCAACGGCATTAAGGAAATGCCAGTCCGCTTTGACGTGATGCCACCCCGCCGCTGACAGGCGGCGAGCGATCTGGCGGAGTCATCCGTACTACCCAGCCGTGCTGCAGGCCTCACACCCAGGCCCGCAGCCGTTTCAGGGCAGCGGCTGCCGGGGGGAGCGCTCCCCACAGATGGGAGCAGAGCCTGTTGCGGGCACGGGCGCGGTCCCAGACGGCGTCCTGCTGCGCGCGGGCGAGCACGGCGGCTGCCTGGCCGAGCTCGCTGCCGGCTGGCCGACGGCACCCAGATCGGCCACCCGCTACGCGGCCATGCCCGCGCAGTGAACGCCGTGGCGGTCGGCGCACTGCCGGACGGCACCCCGGTCATCGTCAGCGGCGGCAAGGACGCGACGGTACGGGTGTGGCGGCTGGCCGGCGGCACCCGCGTAGGGCACCCGCTGCGCGGCCACACCCACTCGGTGCCCAACGGGCACAAGATCGCCTTCGAGAGCAACAGGGGCGGCTACGTGTGCGCCGTATGGGTCATGAATGCCAACGGCGGTGCCGTCAAGCGCCTCACGGACCCCAATCTGGAGGCAAACAGCCCCGACTGGTCGCCGGATGGGACCCGCATCCTGTTCGGGACCAACTGCGACCGCCCCCGCAGCCAGATCTGGGTCATGAACGCCGACGGCGGCAGCCCGCATCCGCTAACACACATGCCCCCGCATGGCGATGCCCCCACGGCCAGCTACTCCCCGGACGGGCACAAGATCGTCCTGCTCACAAACCTGAATCAATTGATCCACCCAACGCTCTGCTGCTGGGACCTGTACGTGATGAACCCCGATGGGACCCACCTCCACCTGATCACCACCCAGGATGCCGGGGTGACATCCGCAGACTGGGGCCCCAGAACGCGCTGAGCCCCCGAGCCGCCGGACCCGGTCCGCGCCTGAAAGGAGCCCGGCCATGAATGCCACACGACGGCTGATGCGCCTGCTGCTCGCCATCGCCATGACGGCCGGGCTCATTCTGGCCCAAGCTGGTGCCGCCCAAGCGACGTTCTCCGGACGCGACGGGCGGATCGCGTTCTGGGACTTCATGACGGGACAGATCTACGCGGTGAACCCGGACGGCACCGGGCTGGTCCAGCTGACCCACGTCGCCCAGGGCCAGACGGCGGCTGACCCTGCCTGGTCGCCGGACGGCAGACACGTCGCCTTCGACAGCGACATGAGCGGTGCGCCCCGGCTGTGGATCATGGCTGCGAACGGCCGCCATGCGCACATGGTGGCGGGGGACCGGGCCAACGCCGCGGACTTCCTCCCCTCCTACACACCCGATGGCAGACGGCTCGTGTTCAGCCGGTGCGTGGGGGAGCCCTGCGCCATCTACTCGATCCGGACCGATGGGACGCACCAGCGTGCCCTCACACGATTGCACACCGCCGTCTTCGACATCCGGCCCTCGGTATCGCCCGACGGCAGGCAGGTCGCCTTCACCCGGTTCAACGCTCACGGGATCAGTGGCCAGGTCTACGTGATGCGGGCCGACGGGTCGGGCGCGCGCGCCGTCACCCCGCCGGCCCTGGAGGGTTTCAGTCCCGACTGGTCCCCGACCGGCAAGCTGATCACCTTTACCAGCAACTGCTGCCGTCCCGGCACCAACGTGTACGTCATGCACCCTGACGGGACGGGGATCAGGCGGCTCACCAGCACCCCGTTCCCGAACAACAGCTTCCAGTCGGCGTACGCGCCACAGGCCGACCGCATCGTGTTCGCCAGCGACCGGCGATACGCGGACCTCTGCTGCAACGACCTGTTCGTGATGCGGTCGAACGGGACCCAGGAGACGCTCGTCCACACCGGGCTCACCGGCGTGCTGAACCCCTCCTGGGGCACCGCGCCCCTGCTTGCGAAAGCGGCTTCCGGAGCCGCTACGATCCGTCCGGCCTCGTCCGCCGTCCTTCGCCGGGCGGATGGCAGGTGGTGCCGGGCGCTGCCCAAGGCGCTGCGGACCCGGGAGAAGTGCGGGCCGGGCTGAGCGGTCAAGCCCTGCCACTGTCGTTAACCACCTGCGCAAGATATACGTCAAGCTCGGCGTCTCCTCCCGGACACAGATGGCGCGGAAGATCAACCTCGAAAGACAAGCCGATGGGGGGTTCATGAAGCCGCCGCGTCCGGCAGGGCTGTCGGCATGAGCACCGCGTCGAGGCGCGTCAGCGCGATTACTCGCTGGACGCGTGGCGAGGCCCGAAGCACACGCAGCGATCCGCCCTCGAGCTGAGCGCGGCGGCGGGCCGCCAGCAGTACGCTGATCCCCGCGCAGTCGATGAACGTCACGCCGGTGAGGTCGAGGGCGAGCCGGGCGCCGTGCCGCCGAATGATGCTCATCAGCTGATCCCGCAGTTGCGGGCCGGACTGGATGTCGATCTCTCCGCTGATCGTCACGACCGGGCCGGGCCGGATACTTATGTCCAGGGACGCCGTCTCCGGACTGCCGGTGCGTTCGCTAGTCATATCCCGACGATACGAACGGGCACCTGCCCGGCGAATCCCGCGAACTCGTAGTGACCGTCGCTGGCCAGCTCGTAGCCTATGGCCCTATTGGTTTCGATTACCGGCCCTCCCTGACATCCGGTCCGGCACGGACGGTCCCGGGTCAGCGTCTTACTGCGCGAGGGGGTGGACTGGAGAAAGCTTAACCCGCCGGCCGAGAAAGCTGACGGAGCCCCGGTCCCGCATGGCGCTTACCGATGTGGACCTCTGTGACTGCTGCGGCGCCCGGGGCCGTCGGCTAGGCCCCGACTACGCGAATACGGGATATGGCGCGTTCCAGCGGCCCGCCCAGCCCAGCCGACAGGCCGGTCGGAGGCTCCTTACCGCCCACACGTTCCTGCCCACACGGGTCAGCCGACGCCGCTAACCGCGCCGTGTGGCGGCGGATGTCCCAGACGCTGCGGAAGGCTACGAGTTTTCTGGATTCGCCCTGGCGGGAAATGCGGCATTGTCGTTGCTGAGCCAGAGCGCCCGGTCTCCCGTCATCTCGGGCGGGCCGCAGGCACGGCAAGGAGCGTAGGTGGCAGAAATGACGCAAGATATCGGACTGGAGCGGTTGCCCCGCCCGGGAATCCCGGGACCCCCTGCCCATCAGGGTCTTGAGCTCCGGCATTTGCGGTACCTGGTGGCGGTCGCCGACGCCGGCACATTCACGCACGCGGCGGAGCGGATGTTCATCGCCCAGCCCACGCTCAGCCAGCAGATACGGCGGCTGGAGGAGATGGTCGGCACGCCTTTGCTGCACCGTCGGCGCGACGGCGTGCAGCTCACCGAAGCCGGCAGCGTGCTGCTGGAGGAGTCGCGGACCGTGCTGTCCCTGCTCGAGCACGGAGTAACCCGGAGCCGGCAGGCAGCCGGCCTGGGACGGCCCCGGCTGCGGTTCGTGCTGCCACCGAATCTGCCGGAGCGGCTCGCGGTGACGACAAGTTCCCGGCTGCGGACCGCCGCGGCCGCGGCCGGCGCCGGCGTCGAATGGCTGGAGGCGCCGCTGGACGCCGAGTTCACGCTGATCCGGCAGCGGCGCGCCGACGCCGGGCTGGGGTGGCTGACATCCTCCCGGGAAGCCCTGCCGGATCCGCTCGAGGTCATGACCCTCGGCGAGTTCGAGCCCGAGGTCTGGATCCCGGCGGCGGCCGGCGATCGGGAGGTTATCGGCCAAGATGAGCTGGCGGACATGGACGTGATCCACGGCCCGTGCCGCACCAGTCCGGGCACCTACGACGCCTGGCGGGCGGTACTGCGCGCTAGCCGGCCGCGCTTCGAGTTTACCGACCCTCCGTTCCGGCACTCGCTGCCGATGACGCTGGCCTTCGCGGCGGCGGCGGCCCGTCCGACCGCGGTGCTGACCAGCCCGCTCCATCTCACACGCGACCAGGCCGCGTACGACGCCCGGCAGCGAGTGGCCGGCCGCCATGACATGGTCCGGGTCGGCCTGCGGCGGCGTCCGCTCACCGCGACGGCCGTCGTGGCCTGGAGCGGCGACCTGCCGCGCCATCTGCAGCAGGTTCTCTTCGACACGGCCGACGTGGCGCCGCCTGGATGACCCCCGGTGTCTACGACGTCCGCGACGACCTGTACGTCACCGGCTGACCGGTAAGCACAACAGCACCAAAGCCCCTGGTAGAAGTGGCTGATGCGGGTCAGTCGCTCCGTCTGCCAGGGGCTTTTGTGTGCCCAGGGAGTTACTCCGGGGCGGGAGGCAGAGCTAGTGCCTCTTGAGGTGCTCTTCCGCGCGGCGGCCGAGACGCTGGGCCGCCTTGGCGATGAGGGCCGTCTTCACGGCTTTACGGATGATAGGACGTCGGCGCATGATGCAGGTTCCTCTCTGGTGGATAGTGTTATCGGTTGTGGCTGGCCGGGCGATAGCCCTCTCAAGAGGCGGCCGGCAACGCGGCGACCGCGGCATCAACCAGGTCCCGGGGGATCCTGGCGCCTTCAAGCAGCAAGCCGCCGCTGCGGTCCAGCGCGTCGGCCAGCGGTACCGCCCACAGGTCCTCGACCAGCAGCAGAGCCGCCGTCACGCCCGGGTCGAGTTCCGCGCCGACAAAGCTGATGTCGTCAGGGCCGATCAGGCCGCCGACCTCGGCGTCGATCTCCATGAAGCCGGACAGGTCCCCGAGTTCGTCGAACTCAGCGGCGGCGACGTCGCCGGAGGTGTCCTTGGTGACGACGACGGCGTCGAGGATGCGGATGACCTTCCTGTCGACGAGGTCGGCCAGTTCGGCAGCGATTTCGTCGCTCACGTTCCCATCGGGGAACGCGACGACGAGATACTCGACGGGTCCAGTGGACATGGCCTAGTCTCCCTTTCAGGTTTCTGCTGTACCGATCGGGACCGCCCCGATCGGGGTTTCCGGCAGCGCCGAGAGCCGCTGCCCATTCGCCATTCCACCGTGCGGCCAGCGCGAATAAAAAGCGACGCGGGCTTTCCTCGCATAGGCCGGCCCTATACCCGCCTGGCTCCGCTTACCGGCCCACAGCGGGACGCTTTGTCCCGCGGCGGATGAGCCGGATGAGGTCTACCTGACTGTGCACGCCGAGTTTGGCGTAGATCGACGACAGGTGGTTGCGGACGGTGCTTTGGCTGACGTAGAGGTCGGCGGCGATGGCGGAGACACGCTGGCCGTCGAGCAGGCGGGTGAGCACCGCCCATTCGCGGCTGGTGAGCTTGCCGAGCTGCAGTTCGTCGGTAAGGGCGGGCAGCTGCTGGAGCCGGGGGATCAGCCCGGCGGCGTGCAGTTCATCAGCTATCCGCAGCATGTGGGCCTCCAGCTGCATCTCGCGGGAACTGTCCCCGGGCCCGGGCGGGTCAGCGGCGGCGTCGTCGCGGATGAGCGCGAACGCCAGCGGGGGCGGATCGCCCGGCGCGATGGTCGCGAGGACAACCGCGACCTCGGTCCAGTCGCGGGATCTGGCGTTCAGGCGGAGCATGAGCCGCACCGCGCGCTCGCCGCGGCGGGCGTGTTCCACGGCCGCGAGGAAAGCAGGCACGTCGGACGGGTGGACGGCCCCGAGGACCGGCCGGCCGGTGCACTGCTCGGGCGTGAGCCCCAGCAGCGGTGTGACATCCTGGCTGATGCGGTCGATCCGCCAGGCGCCGTCTACGGTCCCGAGGACCACGTCTCCTGGCTCCGGGACCCTGGACACCGGCGGCAGGGCACGGAACTGGTTGTCGCGGCGGCCCGAGGGGATGACGGAGGCGAGCCCGACCCGGGTCCCGGCGACATCAATGGTGCTGACCCAGACCGAGAACACCTGATCAGGGTCCTTGGGATTAGCGAGCCTGCGGATCGCCTGGTAGCCGGTCAGGTTACCGTCGGCCAGTCCCTGAAAGCCGAGCTGGGCGGCGTGCCGCTCGTCAGGGGACAGCCAGTCCAGGCTGGATGATCCGGTGAGCACGCTGACGGTCGAGCCCACCGCCTTAGCCAGCGGCGGGTTCACGGCCAGGACCCGCCCGGACGGCAAATCCACGGCAGCGAGCGGAACGTCAGACGACCCCACAAGAGCGTTGACCGCGTCCGGGGACCTCGCCGGGGCGCCCGGCGCCCGGCGGCTGCCGTCCGGGGCGCTGGACTCAAGAGCACCGTCATGGCTGATAGTCATGAACATCAGCATGCCCGGTTGAGCCGATCCCCCGAATCCCGTGTTCGCACAGTGCCGTCGTGGGGCAGAAATCACCAGAACTTGATGACGCCGGCTCACCAAACGAGAAGCCAGGAT
>Ga0137375_10010912_pt1 | contig 10751 bp, 7 predicted proteins | sample SagtaG_24_FD_104936 | JGI IMG/M metagenome (GOLD analysis project Ga0137375, IMG submission 104936) | Vadose zone soil microbial communities from Sagehorn Ranch, Mendocino, California, USA - Sage1_R_113_16 metaG | ecosystem: Environmental > Terrestrial > Soil > Vadose zone | place: USA... | reverse complement strand
TGAACCAGATCGTCGCGCTGCTGCCGGACACGTCCACCCCGTGGGTGTAGTCGGCCGAGGTCTGCGCCTGCGCCAATGGCAGGCCGAAGATCAGACCCGCCAGCATCCCGGCGAGCCACCATGACTGTCGCTTCATCCCCGAACGGTGCCATCTTCGCGATGTGGGCATGATCGCTCCCGGAGGGACGTCTCCCGCGACCGGAACAGGTGAGGAGCACAGAACGAGGCGGGGGCCGGCGGCCCCCGCCTCACCGGCGCCCGCGCGGTGCAGATGGCTTGCCAGAAGGTCGGATGACGTGTGATCAGCTACTTAGCGCGCGCCGCGGCGTCGGCCGCGTCAGCCCGGTGTCACCACGCAAACAATCGGACACCCGAGCCAGCGCCGATGGACTCGCGAGTCGGGCGACCGAGCCCGACCGCGTCACGGCGCACTTCGCGGGTGACGCAGGCGGTGATGTCGATGAGGGCCTGACTGGATGCTCATGCCCCAGTGACAGATGGTCCCTGTGACTCTACGAATGGCTCCCCGGGCAGGACTCGAACCTGCGACCTAGTGATTAACAGTCACCCGCTCTACCGACTGAGCTACCGGGGAATGGTCTGATCTTACCGGAGATTGGCGGGGTCGGTCCAGCGCGAGCGTTCATGCGGGCGCCGACGGAGCGCGCCGGCGGTCACCGGGCTCCGCCGGCGATGTCGAAGCGATAGCCGAGGATCAGCTTGAGGATCACGCCGTCGGTGGCGGGGGTGAGACCGAAGCCGACGCCGGCGTTGAATTCCCATTTCGGCCCGAGGTTCAGGTCGATCACCGGGAAGACCAGGTGCTGCTGCTGCCGCAGCGGATCGAAGCCGGTAACGGGGCCGAGGGCGCCGTAGTACTCGAGCCCGAGCGTCACCTTGTCGGTGACGTCGTAGGCGACCTTCGCGTTCGGGGTGAACTCGAACCCGCGCCCTTGCTTCACGCCCTCGCCCGCGAGGCTCCGCCCCAAGACCGGATTGAACGAGACGTACCAGGGGCCGAGCTGCTTGTCGACGATCGGGCGCAGCTCGAGCGTCCACGTGTCGGTCGAGAAGCGCCGCTGCTGATAGCCGACTTCCAGCGACAAGCTGAGTCCCACCGGGAGCTTCCATTCTTCGGGCGTCCGGATGCGCGGGCGGATGTGATTGCCGACCCATTGCCACGTCCCATCGGGCTGGATGCTGGTGAAGAGATAGAAGCCGGTTTCGAACCAGGGGGTCCAGCCGTGCGTGATCTCGACCGTCTCGTGAACGGCTCGCTGGGTCGGCAGGACTCCGTCCTCCTTCCGCGTCGAGCCGCGGAGCGCGCTGTTGGTGTGCAGCTCGATCATCGTCGTGCCGGGCGCCATGGTCTCGGAGCCATAGACCTGGATCTCGAAGTTTTCCTGGGCGCGCGTGGGTGACGCGAAGGCTAGCAGGAGCAGGGGGACGGCGAGCAGGCCGGTGTTGACGGCTTCGGTGGAGCGGCCGAAGATGCGCTTCATGACGTGTCGCGCGCTCGCGCCCATGCTTGCGTTCCTCGTGGCGCTCATAATATCGCCCGCCCATGCGGGTGTCCCGACCGAGGAGTACACGCCGCTGACCGTGGCCGTCGCCGGGCCCCTGATTCCGTTCAAGGGGACTGATGGCCAGTGGCATCTCGTCTACGAGCTGCACCTGACCAACGCCTCGCGCGCGCCCGTGACGGTCCTCTCGGTCGACATCCGCGACGGCGCGCGAGAGGCGCGCCGGGTCGGTGTGCTCGCCGGCGCCGAGGTGGCGCCGCGGATGACGCTCGTCGGCAACCCGGGCGCGACCGGCGTGCTCGAGCCGGCGCAGACCGCCATCGTATGGCTTCACCTGGCGTTCGCCCGTCGGGCGGACGCGCCGCGAACGCTTGTGCATCGGCTGGCCGTCTCGGCGGTCGCCGGGCCAGGAGGCGGAGAGCCGCGGGTCTCGACCATCGTCGCCGGGCGGGCGGCGGTCAGCAGACGCGAGGCGGTCGTGATCGGCCCGCCGCTCGAAGGGGGCGGATGGATCGCGGGCAATGGCTGCTGCGACGGGACCGGACATCGGCGGGCGGGTCTGCCGCTCAACGGCAGGTTCTACGTCTCACAGCGGACGGCCATCGACTGGGTGCGCATCGATGATCGGAACCGCGCGATCGCCGGCGAGCCGGGGAAGAACGAGAGCGATCTCGCGTACGGCCAGAACGTCATCGCGGTGAAGGACGCGCGCGTGGTCTCGGTGCTCGACGGTCTGCCCGATCGCGTCCCCGGCAAGCTGCCGACCGACACGACGCTGCAGAACGTCACGGGCAATCACGTGATCCTCGAGCTCGGCGGCGGCGTCTTCGCCTTCTACGCCCACCTCGAGCCGGGCAGCGTCCGCGTGCGCGAAGGTGATCGCGTGCGGCGGGGACAGCCGCTGGCGCTCACGGGGAACTCGGGCAACACGAGCGGCGCCCATCTGCATTTCCACGTGATGGACACGGCATCAGCGCTCGCCGCGGAAGGCGTGCCCTACGTGATCGACGCCTTCGCCTTGCAGGGCCGCGTCCGCTCGCTCGACAACCTCGTGGACGTTGGTCAGACGGGCGACGCCGTCGAGGTCGATCGCCTGCCCAGGCCGGAGCCTCGCCGGAACGAGCTCCCCCTGGACCTGGCCATCATCGCCTTCCCGCCCGGGCGGTGATCTAAACGATCTCGCGGCGGCCCTCCAGCGCCTTCGAGAGGGTGACCTGGTCGGCGTATTCGAGATCACCGCCGACGGGCAGGCCGCGGGCGATGCGGGTCACGCGGACGCCGAGGGGGCGGAGGAGCTTGGCGAGATAGATCGCGGTCGCTTCGCCTTCGACGTTCGGGTTGGTGGCGAGGATGACTTCCGTGGTGCCGCCGGCGTCGAGACGGGTGAGCAGCTCGCGGACCTTGAGATCTTCGGGGCCGATGCCGTCGAGGGGCGAGAGCGCGCCGAGCAGCACGTGATAGCGCCCGCGGTACTCGCCGGTCCGTTCCATGGCGAGCAGATCGTTCGGCTCCTCCACCACGCAGAGCACGCGCGCGTCACGGGCGGGGTCGGCGCAGATCCGACACGGATCCTCGTCGGTGACGTTGAAGCAGCTACCGCAGTAGACGATGCGCTCCTTGACGGCGAGGAGCGCCTCGGACAGCTCGCGCACCTCCCCCACGGGCCGCTTGAGGAGGAAGAACGTGAGGCGCTGGGCCGACTTGGGCCCGATTCCGGGCAGGCGCTGCAGCGCCTCGATCAGCCGCGCGAAGGGCTCGGGGTAGTGCGCCAACCGACCTCCGTCAGAGTCCGAGGCCGGGGAGCTTGAGCCCGCCCGTCAGCTTGCCCAGCTCCTGCTGGACGAGCTCGCGCGACTTCCGGAGCGCTTCGTTGCACGCGGCGAGGACGAGGTCCTCGAGCATCTGGGCGTCGTCCTTGTTGATCACTTCGGGATCGATCTTGATCGAGAGCAGCTCCTGCTTGCCGTTGGCCTCCACGGTGACCATGCCGCCGCCGGCCGTGGCGTCCACCTTCCTCTTGCCGATCTCTTCCTGCAGCGCCGCCATCTGCGCCTGCAGTTTCTGCGCTTCCTTCATCATGTTGCCAAAGCCCTTCACTGGCCGTCTCCTTCCGCCTGCCGGGGTCGCACGGTGACGATTTCGCCGTCGAATGCCTCGATCGCGGCCTTGACGGCGGGATGGGATCGGATGTCGCCGGGTCCGCCGTCGCTTTCGGCGACGCTGATGCGCTCGACACCACCGAGATATTTCTTGGCGGCGTGCAGGATCAGCTCGCGGTTCGTCCGCTCGTTGAGCGTGTCGCGCTGGAAGCGGCTCCCGGTGAGCAGGATGGTGAGCTCACCGTCGACGATCCCTCCCAGGTGGGCCTGCTCGAGCAAGGAGCCCAGCATGATCTTTCGCGCCTTCACGTCCTCGACGACGCGTGTCCACGTGGAAGCCTCGTCGTTCGGAGGCGCGCCGGAGCGCGGCGGCGCCGGAGCCGGGCGCGCCGCGGGTGAGGGCGTCGGGGCGGGAGCGGCGGCCGGAGGTCGGGGCCGCTCCGGGGCCGGGCGCGGTGCCGACTCTGGCGGCGTGAGCAGGCTCTCTTGCAACGGCGCGACGGCGGTCGGCGCCGCCGGGCCGAGCAACGCCCGCGCCTCGTCGACTCTGCGCAGCACGTCGTCGAGCGCCTCGGGGACCGGGCGTCGCGTCGCGCGCACGGCGGCGATCTCGAGCTCGACGCGCGGATGCGGCGATTCCCGCATGCGCGTGTCGGCCTCGAGCAGCGCCCGCGTGACGTAGAGGATCTCGTCGAGGCTCACGCCCTCGCCGAGCTTTCGCATCTCGTTGCCCTCGGCATGCGTGAGCTCGGGAAGCTTCGCCGTCGGTGCGGCCTTGAACACGAGCACGCGACGGCAGACCTCCACGACGTCACGCACGAAGCCCTGCAAGTCCTCGCCATCCCGGGCGGTGCGGTCGATCGCCTCGAGCGCGGCCGCCGTGTCGAAGCCGAGGAGCGCCTGCGCGAAGGCGCGGACCTCGGCGGGCGCCGTGACGCCGAGCAGCGCGGCCACGGTGTCCGCCTCCAGGCGGCCGCCGCCGTAGGCGATCGCCGTGTCCAGGAGCGAGAGCGCGTCCCGCAGCGAGCCCTCCGCGGCCCGGGCCACGATGGGCAGCGACGCCGCATCGAAGGCCACGTGCTCCTCGGTGAGGATGCGCTCCAGGCTCGCGACGAGTGCGTCGGAAGCGATCGGCCGGAAATCGAAGCGCTGCACGCGGGACAGAATCGTGGCCGGCAGATCGCGCGGATTAGTTGTAGCCAGCACGAAGACTACGTGGGGCGGCGGCTCTTCGAGCGTCTTCAGAAGTGCGTCGAAGGCGTCGTGGGTCAGCTGATGAACCTCATCGACAATGTAGACCTTGTAGCCCCCGTGAGACGGCGCGTACTTCACGTTGTCGCGCAGCGCGCGCACGTCGTCGATCCGCCGGTTCGACGCGGCATCTATCTCAATTAGATAGTCGACGTCCTTTCCGGATTGCGTCTCGACGCAGGTCACACAGCGCCCGCATGGCTCCGCTGCAGCCCCACGCTCCGAACACAGCAGCGCGCGCGCCAGCAGCCGCGCCGTGGTCGTCTTGCCGACGCCGCGCGGCCCCGCGAACAGATACGCGTGCGCGATGCGACCCGACACCAGCGCGTTCTTCACGGTGCGGGTGATCGCGTCCTGACCAACGACCGCCTCGAACGTCTGCGGCCGCCACTTCCGCGCGAGAACCTGGTAACTCAAGTGGTCGTGCACCTTCCTCCGAACGGGCCGTCCTGCGATCTCCTCATGAAGCCGGCTCCAGTCAGGTACTCCCACGGCACACGAGAGGGTCGCCTTACCGTTGCTCCCTTCCGGGCCTGGCGGGGTTCGACGATTCTCGTTGCGTGGGGCCCAACCTTCAACACCACCGCATGAGGCTCATTCAACACGACTCGCCCTCGGGAGGGAGTTCAACCCCGCTGGAGCGGATTGCGGGTTACAGGGCACCGCTACCTCCCCGTCTAGCACGACCACATCGAGAGTGTACCCCGCCGGCTGGTGTCACACGCGACGAACTCACCGCGATTCGAACCGGTGGGGTTGTCGGGGGGAGCGGCGGTCGCTCCCCCCGACTTCAAACTTGGCGGAGGGGGCGGGATTTGAACCCGCGGCACAGGGATTACCCATGCACGGCATTTCCAGTGCCGCACCTTCGGCCGCTCGGTCACCCCTCCGCGAACAACGGACGCGAGTACCCCGGTGGGGGGCGTCGGGGAGGAGCGGCGGTTCGCTCCCCCCGACATTAAATATGTTGGCGGAGGGGAGAGGATTTGAACCCCCGAGGGACCTTCTGGGCCCCTATCCGATTTCGAGTCGGACGCCTTCAACCGGGCTCGGCCACCCCTCCGCGCCACTGCCGTCAACGAATTGTCCCGGGCCGTCCCGTCAGTGTACCCCGGCCGTCCACGAGACGGAAAACGAAGGTGTGGCGCGGCGGCACCGTTGCCCATTAGGATGCTCCCGGCCACGTGGGCAGCACGGCCGGGATAGGCAGAGAGAGGAGAGTTCATGGGCGCAGGACACCGATGGGGTCGACGCGCGGTTCTGGTCGTGGCCGGCCTGCTCGTCATGGCGGGCTGCTTCGCCGTGCCCGGCTCGGCCAGCGAACCCAACGCTCTCCTGCAGGCCGCCGCCCGCCGGCCCGCACATCCTATCGTCCGCCGGGGCGAAAATTGCTTGGGCGGGATCGATCACTCGCTGCCGCTGCCGAGTACTGTTCCGGCGGCCCAGTTCGTGGATTTCGAGAAGCGGGTCTTCGACTTCCTGCAGCAGGGCGAGTACCGTCGGCTGAGCTGGTGTGTCGACAAGGGCGTGCGCGACACGGGGCCGTTCATCCAGGGCGTCTACTACGGGACGCATCCGGTGGTGAGGATCTACTATTCGCCGCAGATCATGCAGTGGTTGCTCGGCGGACGTCAGGGGACGATCCCCGACGGCGCCATGATCGTCAAGGAGCAATTCTTCCAGGTGCCGGCTGCTCGCTACGCCGGTCTCACGGAGGCGCAGGTGACGGCGCTGTTCACCGAGCGCGTCGGGACCGTCGGGACCGACTGGTCGATCATGATCAAGGACGCGCAGGGCGCGAAGGACGGTTGGTTCTGGGGCGAGTTCTTCGCCGGTATGTCGTTCGACGACGACCGGTTCCCCTTCCAGTACCCCGGGGCGGGGTTCGGGCTCTACTGCCTGCGCTGCCACGCCGTCGCCGAGAGGGAGCACACCTTCGCATCGCTCGACAACATCAAGGGGTACCCGGGAGAGCCGATCGTCTTCGCCGACGACGGCTCGTGGCGGCAGATGTCCGAGACGACCGTGCCGATGCACGGCCGGCAGCTCGCGTTCCTTCCGCGCGCCGCCACGAGCCCCGATCCGGAATTCCTGCGGATCTTCAACTCGATTCCTCCGGTGCCGCGGGCGAGCGTGCAGACGCTGCCGTCGGAGACGTACGACCACATCGTCGCTCCCGCGAGCGGTCCGGGGCAGTTCATCAGCTCGAGCCAGTGCCTGCCGTGTCACTCCGCGCTCAACGGGCCGTTCGGACCGGTGATGTTCCTGCCGACGCCGGGCCCCGGCATGGGCGTGAATGGCGCCAACGTCTCGCCCTACGGCGAGTGGCGATGGTCGCCCATGGGCCTGGCCGGGCGCGACCCGATCTTTTACTCACAGCTCGAAGGCGAGTTCGCCTACTTCAAGACCCTGCCGCCCCCCAGGAACGAGCAGCTGACCACCGGGGTCAGGAACCTCTGCCTGACCTGTCACGGCGCGATGGGCAAGCGCCAGCTGGACACCGACAGCGGAGGAAGCGGCGACTTCAAGCTCGATTTCATCCAGCTCACCAACCGGAACGACCCGCTCTTCAAGTACGGCGCGCTCGCCCGTGACGGCATCAGCTGCGAGGTCTGCCATCGCACCGTCCCGGACCGCACCCCGCCGGGGACGTCGTCGCTCGAATATTTCCTGGCGACGTCGATCACGGGACGCTTTCAGGTGGGGACGCCCGACCAGCTCTTCGGGCCCTTCGCCGATCGGGAGATCGTCCCCTACGCGATGGAAACCGCGACGGGGATCACGCCGCTGTTCAGCCCCTACATCCAGTCCCCGCGCCTGTGCGGAAGCTGCCACACGATCGACCTGCCGGTCGTGGACGGCCGGCCGGGCCAGATGAGCATCGAGCAGGCGACGTATCTGGAGTGGCTCAACAGTCAGTACCAGACCGAGTTCGGCCTGCCCGGCCCCAACGCCCGGTCCTGTCAGAGCTGCCACATGCCACGCAGCTATCACAGCGCCAAGAAGGGCATCGACGTTCCGCAGCTCGAGGAGAAGATCGCGATCATCGAGGACGAAGGGTATCCGGAGGCCGAGCACGCGGTGCCCATCGAGGACCGCACGGTGCGAGTGCGGGAGGAGGGCTTCAGCCGCCACGAGCTCCTCGGCGCGAACGCCTTCCTGCTGCAGATGTTCAACCAGTTCTACGACGTGCTCGGTGTGCGCACGGCCGACTACATGAGCGGCTCGACGACCGACTTGCCGGACGCGATCGACAACGTGACGCAGCAGGCCCAGGAACGGACGGCGCACATCACGGCCGCCGCCCGGGCCTCCGGCCCGGGACGGATCCAGGCCGACGTCGCCGTCACCAACCTCGTCGGGCACCGGCTGCCGAGCGGCGTCGGATTCCGCCGGGCGTTCATCGAGCTGCTGGTCAAGGACGACCAGGGGCGGATCGTCTGGAGCTCCGGGCGGACGGATCGACTGGGGATCATCCTCGACGGCGACGGTCGGATCCTGCCGTCGGAGTTCTTCACGGAGTACGTGGACGCGCAGGGACACGTCCAGCAGCATTACCAGCCGCACCATGAGGTCATCACGGCGCAGGATCAGGTGCAGATCTACGAGGAGCTCGTCCAGAGCGCCGACGGCAAGTTCACCACCAGCTTCGTCCGCCGTGACGTGATCGTGAAGGACAACCGGCTGCTGCCGATCGGCTGGACGGAGGCAGGGCCCGATCCCTCGCTCAACGACCGGTTCCTCGAGTCCACGCATCCCGAAGGCTCGGCGGTCGACGATCCCGACTACCACGACGGCCGCGCCGGGACGGATCACGTCACGTACCAGATCTCCCTGCCGGCCGGCGTGGATGCGACGAAGTGCACCGTCGAGGCCACGCTCTACTATCAGGCGATCCCCCCCTCCTACCTGAACGCCCGCTTCACGTCCGCTCCGGACGGCGACGCGACGCGACGGTTCTACTACCTGACGTCCAATCTAGCGCTCGCCGGAACGTCCACCGAGAACTGGAAGCTGCGGCTCGCGTCGACCAGCACGACGGTCGCGCGCGGGCCCCTGCTGACGTCGCCATAGCGAGGCCGGTGGCGTCGGCGAGCATGGGCGGCGGTCCACTACTTGGCCTTCTTGATCCACGCGCCGATCAGACCGAGCAGCACACCACCGACGACGACGGCGAGCGCGAACCCGACCAGGGCGAGCCCCAATCGCTCGAGATCAGTCATGGAGTGGCCCCCTTCTCAGGCCGGCTGGCGATCGAATCACTGGATGATCTCGTCCGCCCGGACCAGCAGCGACGGCGGGATCGTCAGGCCGATCCTATATCCAGATAGCCCTCGTTCGCTGGCGAATACGCGGGCCAGTTTGGGTCCGTGCCGCCATTTGGGTTCCCGGTCCGTGCCATTCGCGTCCAGTAGCCAATCATCCGTTGCCGCAGCCGCCATGACGTGCTAGATAATCGGGCGACGTGACCTCGTATCGAGCACGGCCTCGGGCTCACCGGCTCCCAGCGTGTACCGTTCTACTCCCCCTGGCCGCGTTCACGCTCGCCGTCCTCGGCTGTGGCGCCACGCCGGGAGGGACCCGCCTCTCGGACCTGCCGCAGACGCCGAGGCCGCCCCACAACACGCAGTTCCTCCACGCTTCGGAATGCAAGGACTGCCATCCCAAGCAGTATCAGGAGTGGCGGACGTCGATGCATTCCTACGCGCAGCACAGCCCGGCCGTGCTGCACTTCATCGACTTCATCCTCAAGCAGAGCGGAGGGACCCAGGGCGCCTTCTGCATGCGTTGTCACACGCCGATCGGCATCTCCGAGGGCGAGAGCGTCCTGAACGCCAACCCGACGCGATCGAAGGAAGCCCTCGACAGCGTGAGCTGCACGGTCTGTCACGCGGCCTATACCTGGGACGGGCAAGCCTCGGCGGTCTTCCACGTGCCCATCGCCGGCGATCCCGATCCGACCCTGCACGGGCCCTTCTATGGCCCCGACGAGCCCGCCCCGGCGGGGGCCGAGAAGGTCATCGCCCGCGTGCCGCACAAGGCGAAACGGACCACGCACATCACCGAGAGCCGGTTCTGCGGCCGCTGCCACGACGTCTTCCTGCCCGATGGCACCCGCCTCGAGGAGGCGTTCATCGAGTGGAAGAACAGCCCGTACGCGCGCAAGGGGATCCACTGCCAGGACTGTCACATGAGCCCGATCCCGGGAAAGTACGTGCCGCGGGATCAGTGGCCGCTCGAAGCCATCGTCGACGACGACGTCTTCCCGGAGGCACCGAAGCGCCGGCGCTCCAGCCACAAGTTCACGGGCCCCGATTACTCGCTGATCCCCAAGTTCGGGCAGGCCGATCTCGAGCTCGAGGACGACGACTTCAAGGCGCTGGAGGCTCAGCTCGAAGAGGATCGCAAGACGCTGCTCCGCAACGCCGCCACCATGCGGGTCGACCATCCCGAGCAGGTCCCGCCGGGTGAGCGCCTGCGCGTGCGCGTGGACGTGACAAACTCGGGCGCCGGCCACAACCTGCCGACCGGCTTCGCGTCCGAGCGGCAGGTGTGGCTGGAGGTCGTCGTCCGCGACGCCGCCGGCAAGATGCTCTACATCTCCGGGGACGTCGACCGCTTCGGCGACCTGCGGGACGAGAACAGCGAGGAGGTCCAGAAGGGGATCCTGGCCAAGGACCGTGATCTCTTCAACGTCCAGGCGCGATTCGTCATCAAGGATTTCCGCGGCACCGAGGTGGAGGCCATCAGCCCAACCAACCGGCTGCTCGACAACGTCCCCTACGTCGTCCCGGCGCCGATGCCGTACTCCATCCTCGGCGTCGCGCCGGGGGCGCGGGTCTTCAAGAACGGCATCCCCCCGCACGGCACCAAGGGG
>Ga0137375_10010909_pt1 | contig 10751 bp, 17 predicted proteins | sample SagtaG_24_FD_104936 | JGI IMG/M metagenome (GOLD analysis project Ga0137375, IMG submission 104936) | Vadose zone soil microbial communities from Sagehorn Ranch, Mendocino, California, USA - Sage1_R_113_16 metaG | ecosystem: Environmental > Terrestrial > Soil > Vadose zone | place: USA... | reverse complement strand
GGCCGGTCGTCGCCGCGGAATGTTTGGTGGAAGGGGCCACTGGCCAGACGCTCACCAGGCAAGGCCACGCCGTCCTGGCTCTTGGATCTCCTGGAAGAGGCTGGCGATCGCTCGCCCAGGTGCCGTTATACACTGGGCCTAAGTGGCTCGCGCGGACGCTCCGACTCACCGCTGGACCGGGGGAGCGAGCTGGCCGTGGTTCATTTTCCGGTTCTATGCGACATGGCCTCTGGCCGTCCTCGAACTATCAGGGACCACGGTGACATTGAGGGACCGATTCCTCTGGAGCCCGTTGCGTCTGTTAACTCTGTCCTATGTCAAGCTTGCACCTGCCGACGTGCGCGACGTCTTCCCGTGCCGGCGGTTTGCATCACCTCACCTGATCGGGATCGTCACGAATGACGGGGAGATCTTCGAATTCGCTCGATTTGGTCCTCGATCCGAGATCCTGGACGCACTCGCTCAAGCGGGGTTCCCGGTCAGTCGGAAGAAGCGGAAGGGTTTTCGGATGCGGGACTGGTTCGAGCCGGAACCCGGATGAGGCCACAATCGAAGGTATGCACAAGGCCGCGCCGCGACGACGGGTGCCGGCGCGACGGGTCAGCGCCCTACGGCGTGAAGTCCGGCCATCGCTCAGACCGATGAGGGCATCGACGAGGGCCTAGCCTCAGCGGGCGACATTCCCGAACACTCGCGCACCACGCCGGGACCTCACCCGATTCCTCTACCCCCCGTGAGAGGATGCCCGCGGGCGGAAGGGGTTGCACGTGAAGCGAATTGGCTACGTCCTCATCCTGGCGGCGATGGGGGCTTACGCTCTCGCTTCGCTGTTCCTGGACTTCTACGAGATTCGGGGGCCTGCGCCAGGCGTTACCTACTTCGAGGCGTTGAGGTTCCCGGGACCCACGCCCAGTGCGGTCCACACCATCGGGGCGATCCTCACTGTGTTCGGCGGGCCCGTGTTGATCGCGGTCCTCTGCCTTCTGTCGCGTGTCGGTCGGCTAGCTCCGGCCCGGTCCACGGTCGTGGTTGCGGTCGCTACGTGGTCCACGTTCGTCGTCGGCGCGACCCTCAGTGTCATCTCGACCGACCTTCCGCTGGGCCTCGGTCCGGGCTTCTGGGTTCAGAGCGCTTCCGCCGGGGTCGCGATCTTGGGCTCACTCGTGCTGCTAATCCCACGGGCACGCGGGCACCCCGCAGACGAATTTCCGGACCAGCGACCCAGATCTCCCGGGTAGGCGGGGACCTCCCTCTAGGAACATTCGCCAGCCCACGCGCACGACCGCGTTCCGTCTCTTGGCTGCTGGTCTGTTCTTGGCCAGGAATCCAACTGCGATGATCAACAAGCTGCTTGCGGTAGCTGCCACGATGCAGCGAATCTGCAGGTCGCGGCGCATCTGCTCCTTGTCGACTGCAAGCCGCCCGCGCCGCTCCACGGCATCGAGCCACCAGGGCGTAATCAGGAGCATGACAGAGCCCCGCTGCCGATCGCGACCCCAGCCACGACTACCGGAACGTACACTGCATCCTCCACAATGGATCGTACCGGAGCTTCTGGTCCGTCCCGTCGGGCGCCATTCGCAAGCTCTGCCCCACGACAGTCGTCTTGTCCGTCATTCGCGAAGCCTGTAGCAGAAGACAATCAGGACGATGCCGAGCAGAAGCATCCACGCTGTTCCCAAGACAAGTACGGGTGTAGGTGCCACGGACGTACCGGTGACGAGGCCGACGAGGAGGCCGCTGGCCGTCACGAGAGCCAAGAGTCCCATCACGAAGGGAAGTCGATTCAGAGCGGAAGGCTTCGCGGAATGAAGGACGCCCTTCGGTCATCCGTATCTGAACCGTACTCCTCCGGACGAGCGCGTCTGGCGACATTCCAGAACACTCGGGCACGCCGAGGTGAGGTACCTCGACTAGCCTTGTCTGCAATGGAGTCGGCCTGTAGCTTCTGCGGAGAGCGCCCCGTCGTCGCCTGGTTCCAGGGACCCGACTTCGGCATCGCTACAGACTCTCCGCAGGGCGTTCAGGCGGAGGAGGCGTGGCTCGCTTGCTCGACGTGTCGGGCTCTTGTCGATGCCGGTGACCGTGAGGAGCTGGTCGAGCGTGCGTGGCACCGCTTGATGCACGCTGGTTAGACTAGCGATCGCCCAAGCAGGGCGCAACTCCGCGACCAGCTCGACCGGCTTTTCTGGACTCCCCGTTCGGCCTGAAGGTCAGGCGAACATTCCCGCACACTGGGGCACCCCACGGCCCTTACCTTCGATGCGCTCGAGCGCTTGGTCCGCGGTTGGTTGGTCCATCGGAACTTCGGCTGTCAATCCGCCGATGCTTCGTCGCTTCCGGATCCTGCCTTCTCGCGGAGAGCTGCCTCATAGGCATCGAGCGCCCACTTGTATTGACGCCGCTTCACCTCAGGGATGATCTGTAGGAACACGACCACGACGACACCGGTCCAGAGTGCCCAACCGAGCGTGTAGAACAGGTCGCCCACAAACTCAAGAGGCTCTGTCGTCACCGATGCTCTGAGCGCGTATCCACTGACGTACGCGGCCAGGCCGACTATGAAACCGACCCCGAGGGTCCAGTACAGGATCCGCTGCCCGAACACCCCCTGGCGCACCTCTGTCAGGTTCTCGCCTACCCAGGCCAGCACTGCGCGACGTTCCGGCTCCCCGAGACCACCAAACCAGTCTTGCCCTCGAGCGCGGTCCTCGTCACTGAACGTGTGCGGAGCGTCCTTTGCTCCTGGTCCTCCAGTCATGGTCGAACTCCTCCCGATTGACAACTCACGTCAACCTGCCCACGGATTATCGAACCACTGCAGCGCGCCAATGGCGTGGGTCAGATTGGCCGGGCGACATTCGCGAACACTCGGTCCAGGCGAGCGATTCTGTCACCGAATCGTGGAAGATGGAGCGGAATGGACACGGCGCTCGACATCTTCCGGTTGATGATGCGGGACGAAATCGCTCCTGAGCTTCGGCGGATGGGTTTCAAGGGGTCTGGCCAGTCGTTCATATTGCCTTCGGAGACGCACTGGGTACTGCTCGGCTTCCAGAAGTCGAGGGCAAGCAACGCCGAATTCGTTCTCTTCACCGTCAACGTCACGGCCGTTTCCAAGCGAACATGGATCGAAGCGCGGAGCGAACGCTCGTACGTGCCGGAGCGACCTAGCCCAAACAGCAACTACGGCCCTTGGGCGTGGCAACAGCGTATCGGGCATTTGCTCCCGGACAGGCAGGACAAGTGGTGGACGGTCGATATTCGTGCGTCCATGGAATCGGTGAAGGTGGAAGTGCTCGAGGAGGTGCTCGACGCGATTCGCACCTACGCCTTGCCCGCGATCGAACAGCAGGTGGCCCAGAGCCTCGGGAAGGCTGAAAGCACGTCGGGCGACATTCGCGAACACTGGGGCACTAAAGGGTTTGCTCCATGCTCCACACGGAGAATTCGTCTGGAGCGTGCGAGTAGCATCGCGACGTGACGCTTCGACTTGAGGTTGCGCCTCGCCCAATCGGCGCTGCGATGCTCTTCCTGTGGCTCGCGCTCTCAGCGTGCGCATCCGCCGGTCCCGCCGCACCGGAAGGTGTCTTCCTCCCCAGCTTGACCGGTGCGCCACCCCACTACCCCTCGGCCGCCATCGGGGGAACGTTGGTCGAAGACCGCGGCTGCCTTGAGCTCAGGGACCCGTATCTGTCGGCGGAGTTCGCGCCACCGAGTCCAGGCGCAGTGGTGCTGCTGTTGTGGCCCGAAGGATCGAGGGCGACGCGAACCGAAGGCGGAGGGCTGCGTGTGGACGCCCCGGATTTGCCGGCGGCGGTGACTGGCCGGGACCTCTTCATAGGCGGGATGTTCACGTCCTCCCTGGAAGACGCGGAGCAGAAGATTGGTGAGCCGATACCTGCTGCCTGCCGCGTCGGCCTCTACTGGGTCGCGACCGAACAAAGCTGACTCCTGTCGGCGAGGAGGGCTCTTAAAGACCTAGCATCGCCTCCGGGTACATCCGCGAACGCTCGGACATGAGAGTGTCGCGGCACCAGACCCTAACGTGTCTACGGTTTAGGAAACTTTACGGTGGATCGAAATCGTTTGGTACCGCAGGCACAACGACGTCGCTGGGCGACGGATGGCCACTAGCTCTCGATGCTGCCGATACGAAGCCCTTCCACTCGCAGCACGAGACCGAGGTTGGCACGCGACATCGCCATCACCAGGCCTGTCGCGACGTCGACCTGCATCTTGAAGTTGACGTCTCCGCCTTCCCGCAGACCTAGAGCTTCGATGACCAGTGTGGGTCGTTCATCCAGCGTGTCGCGGCGAAGCACCCGGCAGGTTGCTCGGTCCAGGCTCATTCGTCGAGGCTCGATGAGAGTCTTCACCCAGCCATTGGAGTGCACACTGCCCACGCTGGGGCCAACTCGCTGAAGGTTGCCCTCCGAATCGAACAGCACGGATTCATCTGAGCTACGGACCTCGACCCGAGCCCCGTCGTCGATGTACCAGCCCTGAAGTCCGTCGAAGAGGACCGCCGCGGTGCGGCGTGCGGTGCGGCCGTCGAGCTCGACTACGCGGCACGCAATGGGTGGCTTCGGCGACCGCATCAGCTCGAGGACCTGCTCGAAGGTGGGCAACGGCTCAACCATCGCCAAGAAATCGTAGACGGAGAGGTCGGTCTTGAGCGGAGAGGTGTACGGATTAGGAACGTTGTGGGCGGCTCAAGAGGGTGGCGCGGCTGGCTTCCGCTTCAGTAGACAAGGAGGATGCCGAGGAGATAGGGAAACAAATCGGAGACTCTCCGTGCGAACCCTCGTAATCGCTCTTGCTGCTCTTTACGGTCTGGGCTACCTGTATGCGGGATGGCTTGTGCTCAGTTTCCTCCGGGTGATGTGGGAAGAGAGGCAGGCGCGCCCCTACGCGGTGTTCTTCGCTGTGCTGGCCCCGATCGGGATCGCCTTCTATCCCATCTGGCTCACCGTCCTATGGCGTCCGGGTCAGAGTCGGGCGTGGCTCGATTCCCATCCCGAGTTGGCTGAGAGATTCGACGCAGGCGTTGAGCAACTGAGCAGGAAGATGCGCGACCCCCCGACGCTCCGCGACAGGTGGCGATTCAAGCTAGGTCGATGGCGGCTGTGGAGAGAAATCCGTCGATGATCTCGATTGCACGGCCTCCCTCTCCTCGCGGCCCGGTCTACGGTTAAGGAACGTTGTCCGCGGATCGAGAGGGTGAAAGATCACGGTTCTGCGGTCCGAGCAGCATAGGAGCCTGCGACTGGTCATGCGGGTCTGGTGGCCGCGGCGACCCAACCTAAAAGACCAATCGCGAGCAAGACACCTAGCCACATCACGAGAGCAGGTGACCCGGAGAGGGCGGCGGCCATGCCGCAGAGAGCGGGTGTGATGCCGCTGAACCAGGCTATGAATAGTCGAGAGGATTGAGGTCCTTTCCGCACCCAGAACACCGTGGCGATTGCCGCATACGCCGCGACTGCTAGGAAGGCCCACATGAGCACGCCGCCCTGCCTCGCGTCGGGCAGGACACACGCCGAATGGAGTCGGCCATCAACACCAAGGTGACAGCCGTAATCAGGAACGACGCCAAGCGGCGTTCGGAGAGGAACCTGGAGACCCCAACGACAAATGCCTGAAGCCCGGCAGCCATGGGTCCGAGAGTAGCGGCGCCAGCGGGTGTGCGCCTAAGGAACCTTGTCCGCGGATCGAGAGGGCGGGCCGTCTGTTTCAGGGCAGGAGGCGGTCCTCCACGTGAATCGAACGCATCGTGGCACGACTGGGTCTCCGGGAACGCAGAGGGCTCGGTTTCCAGGCGGAGACCGAGCCCTTGCGACTACATCAGGTCGTCATCACGGCCAAGCTATACGCATCGACTCCTTCGAAGTCGACGACTGCCTGATTCTCGGACCGCCTCCTGGGTCAGTCAAGGCACGTCGACGGATTCTCGCGACTCCTGGTCGGTGTACAAATAAGGAACGTTGTCCGCGGCTCGAGAAGGTGACGGACGGTCTGTTTGAGGGGGAGGAGGCCGTCCTGCACGTGATGGGATAGGCCATAGGCCCGCTCAGGAATCGGAGTTGGCGTCCCACTTCACCTGTTTGCGTTTCGTGTCCCTGTCGCCACGTCTGGGCAACCGCCTGGTCGCGCTTGGCTTAGGTATTTGCTTAGAAGTGAAACGACTCTCCAGTACCAGCCGACCCCAGCGTCCGCGAGGAAATGGGGCGTGGATGATGGAACACGTAAGGGTCACCCGAATCCAAGAGAGTGGAGGAGGATCGCCACCGTTCACGCGGAAGCGATTGAGCGTCCACGGCAACTCGCACTTGCGGTGTTTCGACCGACAACCACGAACCTTGATGGCTGATGGCCAACCTCGTGAATGAACGAGGTGCGAGTTGCTGAACTGACGATTCTTTCCCACGAGATCCGGATGGCGGTTCCATGTCCATTCCGGGATTCTCGCGTGCAGCGTTCCCGCACTCTAGTGACACTAAGAGTCAGGCCGACCGACTCTGCAACACCCCTGTTTCGAGTGACAGTACGAATCGTATCCATCCACCCGTTGATGCGTCATTTCCCTTCCCTTCGACGACATCTCCACGGACTTCCAGACCAGCGATCTCGTCAGACGCCAAGCTAGGGCTTTCCCATCCAGGCCGTAGCCGTCCACGGCGGTTAGGTTCGTGAAGTCACCCAGAATTACCAGATCCCTATGACGAAGTCGATGCATGACGGGGTACGTAGCGAGATCCACACGGAAGTCCGGACCGTCGGCTCTGAAGAAATGGGGGTTCCCCCCTGCGCACGCAAGCACCATCGGGCCAGCATCCCAAGTTTCGAGAAATGTTAGTGCGCCTTCGTAGTCTTCAGTTCGAAACAAGCCGATCCATGGCTTTTGGCCGCTCGGGCGAATGATCGCCTGGAACGCGACGGTCCCCATACCGCCCGCGACATCGAACTCGACCGCGTCGAGTCCGTCGGGCGCCGGCCATACCTCTTCAGCGGTATAGTCCGGCAATCCAGAAGTCATCCCCTTCTGGAAGAACCAGTGGGTGATCGTCGGAACAGAGTAACGTGCGGTATCCACACCAACCTCGAATGCGCTGTTGTAGTTTCTCGGCTCACCCTGGCGCACTCGGACTGGACGTCGGTAGGAGCTCGATGCACCCCTGTTCCTCAAGGCACTCCGAGGGCAGCGGTCGAGGCTTCACCTGCTCGTCTCGGCCTCCCAGAAACTCGATGAGTCCGAAGACTCCTGGGAGGGTCAAAACCAGCAGTACGACGATGATGATGAACCGCCGAGCCCACCTCGGCCCGCCCGTGAGCCTTCGTGACCAGGATAGGGTGAAGCTGGACCAGCGGGCCTCTTCCTGTAGACGGGCGACCGGATCCTCTCCCCGACGGTGCTTCACCACGAGGCGAGCGTACCTGGCGCCAGTTTCCGCCACATCGGCCTTTTGCCCGTCCCAGCGCGTCAGTTAGGCAGCCCCTCACCCGACGTCTCATAGCCGAGATCCGTGATCGGGTGGACGACACACTCGACCGGAGCGCGTCATTACTGGATGTTAGGGTCGCCGCCGCGATGCTCAACAATCGAGAGTGGGCAAGCCTGTTTTGGTTGGCCGTTCTGGCAGGCTTCCTTGCGTACAAGCGGGTACTCGGCCCGATCCTTCGGCCGTCCTTTCACGCATTCGTGCGGCCGCCTATCGTCGGGCTCATGATCGCGCTCTCGTGCTACACCGTCGGGCTTGTCTACGTTGGCTATCGGTCTGGGATCTGGACAACCGACGTGCTCAAGGACACTGTTCTGTGGTTCCTCGTCGCTGGACTACCGTTTGTGTTCGGGATCAGCGGCTCGGCTAAGCGAGGATATCTTGCGCGCGCAGCTGTCCGGTCGATCCAAGTGACCGCTCTGCTCGAGTTCTACCTGAACCTCTTCGTCTTCAATAATATGGGTCGAGATAGTCTTGGCACCACTTCTTCTGCTGTTGCTGACAGTTCCCTTGGTCCCACAAGCTAGCGAGTCGGACGCAGCTGAAGTCGTCCGATTCACGAATATCGTGTCAGGTGTCATCGGGTTCGGCGCGCTCGTTTACGTTTCGGTCAAGCTCATCAGGCACTGGAGCGACATAGCAGACATTGAAACGCTGAGGTCGTTCGCCCTCCCCGTCTGGCTGATACTCGGCTCCCTCCCGTTTGCATACGTCTTGAGCCTTTGGGTGAACTACGGTGGCACGTTTGCATTGGTCGACGTCGCCACAGATGACCGAGGCGCACGACGACGGGTCAAGATTGCGTTGCTCACTACATTGCACGTTCGCTCCGCGGCGGCGGGCTCCTTTCGGTGGCCTTGGATTCACAAGGCGCGGGACGCCGCGTCGTTCCGACAGACGCGTGGCCTCGTCAAGGACTATCTACGAACATGGACAAGACGGCGCGAAGAAGGCGAATACTAGGGCGAATGACCGACCTCTCGCCGGTCGACTGATGTCATTCCGCGGGATGGGAGGAGTCACAATGCACACGGGCGATTGGAAGGTCCGAATGAAGACCGTCCGATCGCCTACCAGTTCATTAGCGTCGGGCTAGGTCGACGAACACCGACATAGGGAGGCGATCCCGGAACGAGCGACGCTTCGCACGTGCGGCGAGGAGTTCTGCGATAAGTGTCCGGCCGACCATGTCCTGGCACTCGGGAATCGCTCCTCAGAAAGGTCGCCCAACGCCCTAGCCGGCACTGAGCACCACCTTGCGAATCTGGTTGTTACCAAAGGTCCCCTCCGCATCGGCTTTGAGCGGGCCGGCGAGGTGCCACCAGGCCCCGAGGTGCTGCCAGCCGACACGCTGCCTCGCCCACACCGATACGATTCGGCTGTCATGTATCCCGTCGCGATCCACGGGAGGACCATCCAGATCCGCGAGATTCGCTCCGACGATGCTGCTGCCATCGCTCGCATCATCGGTGAGCCGGAGGTTCTTCGGTTCACGACCTGGAAGGGTCCGGCGGACCTGGACGCCGCTGAGCAATTCGTCCGAGCAGCCCAGGAGACGGCAGCCGCGACGCCACGCATCGAGTACACCCTGGCCATCGTGGCCCGAGATTCGGGGGAGGTCGTCGGAACCGGTGGAATCCGGATCGAAGACCAGACCGGCCGAGTCGGATCGTTGCGGTGTCTGCTCCACCCGGATTGGTGGCATCGCGGGATCGCGACGGACACAGCCAGGCTCGCGATTGCGTTCGGCTTTGGGACGCTTAGCCTTCACCGTATCGAGGCGGAAGCAGCCCTCGACAACCTCGCAGCGAACTCGGTCCTGGAGAAAGCCGCGTTCCGGAGGAATGCGATCCGGCCAAGGCACCACCTTGCTCCCGACGGACAGCTGCGCGACTCCGTTGGCTACGCTGTCGATCGCGAGGACTGGGCGGCAGCAGAACGGGATCGCTGACCGTGGGCGACACGACGGCCAAGCACGGCCAAGCGCAGCGTCAGGTACGGATGCGCGTTCGATGGCCGCGAGAGGGAGCAGGTCGACGAGCTCTGCCTACTCACTGGCCGCGGTGCATGGAGCATCATTCCCGAGAAGTCGGCCCACCCCGGCTACGGGCGGTCGGGGAAGGCTCCTTTACCGGAGACCCGGTAGGGCAAAAAACTTCGGATCGGGCCGTGACCAGGTCTTTCTTTCGAATCGCTCGACCTGTTCCCGATGGGGGATCCAGACTGTCCACCGGGGAGACACCTGTTTCGTGAACATTGTCAGGCGATACCGGAGCCCATGGCTCATCTCCGGATGGCGGCGGGGGCATCGCCGCGAGATCGTGGGGATCGGTCGGGAGAGAGATCCCGTGGGGATGCTCCTATTGGTTGTCAACACCCACGAGACGGCGATAGACGTCCCGTGCCACATACCGCTTGAGGCACCGGATGATCTCTTTCTTGGACAGCCCCTCCTTGGTCCGCCGGTCCACGTAGTTCCTCGTTCTGGAATTGAAGCTCATCCTGACCAGGACGATCCGCCACATCGCGTTGTTGGCGATTCGGTCCCCACCGCGGTTCAACCGGTATCGGTCCGTTTTGCCGGAGGAGGCAGGAAGCGGTGCCACTCCGCACAGCCTGGCGAACGCCGCTTCGCTGGACAGACGCTCTGGGTTGTCCCCGGCTGCGACGAGCAGGGCTCCGGCGACGTCGGTCCCCACTCCGGGAAGGGCGAGGAGCGCCGGCGCGGGCGGGACGATACAAGATGCCGAGCCTCGACTGGTGAAAGACTGGGTAGATGGCGTGGCGGGTTCAAGGCGACGTTTCGACTGATCTCCGCCCCTCAATGCGTCTTCATTCGGCGGCGAATGGCACCGTCTCAGCGGTCGCGCTTGGTGTCGCGCTAGTGGTCGCGACTCTTGCGAGCTGCGAGCAATCGGGTCCGCAACTCCCCCCATCAGCTTCGCCGTCGCTCTGCCCACCGACCGCGGTGCCTCCCCGGGCGAGTCCCGTCCCCACCGAGATCGTCACAAAAGAGGTTGGGAGTTCTCCGGAGGCGTCCGTGAGCTCGATCGCGGTGGACGCGAGCCAAGGAAGGGTCTACGCCGTTGAACTGGCACCGGGGTTCCTGTCAATAGTGGAGGGCGAAACGATGCGCCGGGTGGGCGGACTCCCGGGTCTGTCAGCCGCCGAGCAAGTCGCTGTGGACCCGGTGCGCGAGACGGTGTTCGTCGCTGCCGCCGGGGGCAGGATTTGGGCAATCGATGCTCG
>Ga0137375_10010907_pt1 | contig 10752 bp, 10 predicted proteins | sample SagtaG_24_FD_104936 | JGI IMG/M metagenome (GOLD analysis project Ga0137375, IMG submission 104936) | Vadose zone soil microbial communities from Sagehorn Ranch, Mendocino, California, USA - Sage1_R_113_16 metaG | ecosystem: Environmental > Terrestrial > Soil > Vadose zone | place: USA... | reverse complement strand
CGGCCCAGGGAGAGCTGTCGATGTTCCGCAGCGAGGCGCGCAACGTGACCCAGAAGTGGCGGGCCCTGACCACCCGGGAGCAGCTCCAGGTGATCAAGTTCCTCAAGGCCCTCTAGGAGGAAGCCTCGTGCGCACGGTCCCGCTCCTGGCTCTGGCGTTCGTCGCGGCCGGGTGGGCCGAGACGGAAGGACCGGCATCGCCGCATCCGGACATCGGCCTCTTCTTCCAGGCCGCCAGTCCGGATGAGAAGGTGGCTCGCGCCGCGCTGGCCAGGATCGCCAGCCGGTGGCGGGACGGTTACGCGGGCCTCGTCATCGACCTCGCGCGTTTCCTGCCGCGCGCGTCTCCCCTCCGTCCGGAGGACGGCCCCTTCGACGATGCGCCGTCCGCGGAGTCGGACTCGTTTCGCGGAGGAGCCCGGCCGGGGCCGCGGCGCGATCCGGCCGACGTCGGTCCCCGGCCGGCGGGCGCGATCGTGCGGGCGCGGCTCATCCGCTTCCTCGAGAAGCAGACGCGGCGCTCGTTCGGCGACGACCTCGGCCGCTGGCGGCGCTGGCTCTGGACCCGTCCCTACGATCCGCATCCCGATTATGCGGCGTTCAAGGCCGCTCTCTACGGCCACGTCGACCCGCGCATGCGCGACTTCTTCCCGGAGGGTGGCGGTCCGCCGCGAATCCGGCTGGACGAAGTGGACTGGGGAGGCGTCGGCGTCAACGGGATCCCGCCTCTCGACCATCCGGCCCATCTTCCGGCCGCGCAGGCGCGTTACCTCGACGACGACGACGTCGTCTTCGGCATCGCGCTGGGCGGGGAGGCGCGGGCCTATCCGAAACGGATCCTGGCCTGGCACGAGATGGCGCGCGACCGCCTGGGAGGCGTCGAGCTGGCCGTCGTGTTTTGCACCCTTTGCGGCACCGTCATCCCCTACGAGGCAGAAGTCGGCGGCCGGCGGCGCACCTTCGGCACGAGCGGGCTCCTCTACCGCTCCAACAAACTCATGTTCGACGAGGAGTCGAACAGCCTGTGGTCGACCGTCTCCGGGCGGCCGGTCATCGGTCCCCTGTCCGGCCAGGACCTGGAGCTGACCGCCCACGCGGTGGTCACGACGCGCTGGAGCGAATGGAGAGACCTGCACCCCGAGACGACCGTGCTCTCGCTCGAGACCGGTTACCGGCGCGACTACGCGGAGGGCGCGGCCTACCGGGACTATTTCGCGACGGACGCCCTCATGTTCGGGGTCCCCTGGACGGACGGCCGGCTGAAGAACAAGGACGAGGTCGTCACCCTCCTCCTCCGTCCCGCGGGGGCCGGACCCCACGCGGCGCGCCTGCCCCTCGCCATCGCCGTCCGGTTCCTCGTCCGGAACCCCGTCCACCAGCTCTCCTACGCCGGGCGCGAGCTGGTGGTGCTGACGAGCGCGCGCGGCGCGAACCGTGTGTACGACGCCGGCGGCCACCGTTTCCTCCGGCTCACCGCGGACGGAGTGCAAGACGCGGACGGAAGGCGGTGGCGCATCGGGGAAGACGCGCTCACGAGCGGCGATCCGGCGGTCCCTCCACGGCCGCGGGTGGCGGCGGGACGCGCCTTCTGGTTCGGGTGGTACGCGCAGTTCCCGGAAACGCGGCTGATCGAGTAGCGCGGGGCATTGACTCGCGGCCGAAGTTGGGCTAAGTCATAGCGCCGCGCGATCGATTCAGGCGTCGCCCTCGTTCGTGCGCGCCCCGCGGGGCCGCGGACGAGCGGCGGCTCGCCCCGGCCGAGAGGCGGACTCAACTGGAGGTCAACGTGAGAGTTCACTGTGCCGCGGTGGTGTCTGTCGCGGTAGCGGCCCTTCTTTGTGGTCCGGCGGCCGCGCGCGCCCAGGACCCGCAGCCGAGCCCGACTCCGCCGCCTTCTCCGCCTCCGGCGCCGGCGACCACGTCGGTGCTGGCCGGCCTGCCCATCCGCATGTACGCGAACGTGAATCTGCGGCAGGACTTCCAGCGGCCGGAGGACAAGGCGGACCTCCTCCTCGATCCCAACCGGATCGACGGGCTGCTGACCCGCCTGCGCTTCGGCATGGAGTTCAAGGACGCCAAGGCCACGGTCAGCGGCGGCCTGCGCGTGAGCGCGGGGGAGACGCCGAACCCGGCCTCGCCCTTCATGCGCCTCGGTGACGCCTTCCGCCCCGTCACCTTCGGCCTGGACCAGTTCTACGTGGACGTGCGGCCGCTCAAGGACAAGTCCCGCCTCTGGCTCACCCTGGGCAAGATGCCGATGCCCTTCTGGCGCGGCGACAAGGGGACGGCGCGCGCGGAGATGGTGTGGGACGACGACATCAGCCCGGTGGGCGGCGTCGTGAACCTCAGCCTCTACCACAAGGACGACGGCTCGGTCAGCCTCGACAACGTCGGCGGCTACTTCATCGTCGAGTGGTTCCGCCAGGACCGGTTCGCCGGCCTCGTCGCCGACACCTGGATGGTCGCGGACCAGCTCAGGCTGAAGGTGAAACGCGTCACCGTGGCCGCCGCCTACTACGACTGGGAGCACCTCAACTCCGGCGCGCGCGCCCCCAGCTTCATCCCGGGATCGAGCGCAGTGCTCTACCCGGGCACGAGCGCGTTCCTGCTGCGGCCGGGGTTCCAGCGCACGAACGCGGAGGTCGAGATCGGCGGGACGGCGTTCGCTTTCGTGAGCGACCGGTTCCGCATCGGCGAGGCCACGGCGCAGGGGAGCGTGCCCGTGAGCCTGCCCTGGCTGGGCCACTCGGAGGCCTTCGTGCTCGGCCAGTACTCCCACAACTTCACGGTCGGCCAGGAGAAGACGGGTTGGGGGGGCACCGTCGGCCTCACCGGCGGCGACCTCAAGCGGCGGCTGCATCCCTACAGCGTCTGGTTCACCTACCGCAAGGTCGAGGCCGACGCCGCCGTGGGCACCTTCGCCGACTCCGACGTCGGGGGCGGGACGGACGTGAAGGGCTTCGAGATCTCGGCCGACTACCGGGTCACGAGGAACTTCGCGCCCTACGCTTCCTACTTCAATACGGACGTGGCGCCGCTGCGGAGTACCCGTTTCAATCGCTTCTTCTTCGGCGTCGTGTGGGACTTCTGATGAGGAGAGCAATGCGCGTGGAAAGACGGAACCTTCGCGTCCGGGTGGCAGGTGGCCTGGGGGTGGCCGCCGCGCTCCTCCTCGCCGGCTGCGGGCAGGTCGGGACCCTCACGGACACCCGCGAGACGATCGTCGATCGCGACCTCTCCGCGGTCGCGAGGCCCGGCGACGCCCAGCCCCGGCCGGTGGAGCGCGTGCCGCGCAGCCAGTTCGGCGTGGTCAACCCGGCTCCCCTGAGCGAGCGCGACCAGCCGGCCTTCGTGTATCCCAGCCTCGACGCGGACGAGCGGGCCTCGATGCTGGAAGGCCTGACCTTCTTCACGACCCCGCACACGGCGTCGGAAGGGCTGGGCCCGGTGGCCAACCAGACCCGCTGCATGGGCTGCCACCTCAGCGGCGACGACAACTTCGGCGGCTTCCTCACGACGAACTCGCACGTGACGCGGGCCGCGCGCTCGACACCGACGAACTTCCGGTATACCGCCTTCAACCCGGCCACTGGTGGCGGGCGGGCCGCGGACAACCTCGACGCGCTCACCAGCACGGGGAAGACGGCGGCCTTCACCATCTTCGGGGACTTCTCGCCGTCCGCGGGCACCTTCGATCCCCTGGCCGGCTTCTCGGGCTTCGTACAGCACACACGGCCTTCCATCCCGTCCTGCGTGCCCGATCCGATCCTGCCCGTCGAGGTCGATCCGATCCTCCGCGGCGGCATCGACCCCGCGACCGGGCTGTCTCCCCTTGGTGTGCGGCGCGCGGTCGGCGAGCGCGCCGGCCCACCCTACGTGGGCCGCGGGCTGATGGAGGCCATCCCCGCCGAGGATCTCATCCAGAACGACGACCCCACGGACGCGCGGGACAGCAACTCGTCCCTCCGGGCGTTCGTGCCGCGTTTCCCGGAGTGCCCAGGCGATTGCATCTCCGGCCGCCACAACGAGAACTCCTCGAATCAGGCCTTCGCGGGCGGCGACCCCGTGGTGCGCGTGGCCCGCTTCGGGCTCCGCGGGGCCGGGCCCACCATCCTGCAGTTCGTGGTCGGCGGCATCCAGGGCGAGCTCGGCTTCACCACCGAGTTCGTGCCGGGCGAGATCAACGACAACCGCAACGTGACCACCCCCGGGTGCGTGGACACGGTTCCGGAGCCGGAGATCCCGGTGACGGCCGTACTGTCCTGCCGCCAGCTCATCCGCCTCACCGCGCCGCCCGAGTTCGGGGACCCGCTTCTCGCCGTCTTGCGCGCCTCCGATCCCAACGCCCCGCGCAGCGGGCAGGAAGGCCTGGTGCAGCGCGGCGCCCAGCTCTTCGGGATCGACCTCGTGGCCTTCGCGAACCGCATGATCCCGGGCCGCATGCCCAGCGGCGGCGACGGTCGTGACCGCTACGCGATCAACCGCGCCGACGTGGGCGTCAACTGCGCGGCCTGCCATACTCCCGTGCAGACGACGGGGGTGTCGCCTTCGAAGATCGGCGGACGCCACCTCAGCAACGTGTGGGCGCCCCTGTTCTCCGATCTCCTGTTGCACGAAGGGCCGGAGGTCACTCCCGAGCGCATCGCGTCCACGCCGCGCGACCCCGTGGTCATGGTGCGCAACGGGTTCCGCACCCTGGATCTAGCGCGCAACCTCGTGGACGACGCCCTGCCGAACCAGGGCGTGGCCAACGGCAAGGAGTTCCGCACCCCGCCCCTCATGGGCATCGGGCGCATCGGGCCGCCATTCTTCCACGACGCGCGCGTGTTCCTGAGCAAGGACACCCGCGACTCGTTCCCGCAGGGCACCGTCTATTCGGATGCGACGACCACGAACGGGCCGCTCGTGGTGCGCACGGTGGACGACGCTCTGCGCGCCGCCATCGAGCTGCACGACCTGCCGGCGCCGGACGACGCCAACACGCCGTCGGGTGGCGGCTGCCCGGTGCCGCCGGGACGCGCCGTCGGCGAGATCCGCTACTCCGGGCCCAACGACATCTGCCCGACGTACGACAGCGACACGTCGCGGCGGAACCGCAGCGAGGCCCGCGAAGTCATCCGGCGCTTCCGGTCCCTGAGCGCAACCGACCAGCAGGCGATCATCGAGTTCTTGAAGCAGCTCTGACCGACGGCGGATGCCGGCTTCACGGACGGAAGGCCGCTCTCCCGGTGGCTGATAACGCTATTAGAGGGAAGGTGGGCTTCAGCGTTTGGAGCGCGAGCGGCGACCGACGCTCAACGGGCGTTCGGACACTTCCGGTTCGAAGAACGGCGCTTCGACCCCGGCAGCCGCCGTCTCCTGCACCACCGCCTGGAGCATGCGCCGTAGCCGCCTGAGCTGCGCGGTAGGCAGCCTCTCCAGCGCGCGGCGCAAGCCGATCTGAACCGGGGGCGGGCTCTTCTTGAGCACACGATGGCCGCGGGCCGTCAACGAGAGCCGGATGCCACGGCGATCGTCCGGGTCCGTCGTGCGCGCGACCATTCCGCGGTCCTTGAGCCGATCCACGATACCCGTCACGGTCGAGCGATGGGCGAAGAGTCGCTCGGCGAGCTCCCCATGGGAGAGAGCCGGCTCGTTGGCGAGGACGGTCAGCGCCCACACCTGCGGCCCGGAGAGGCCCGTTCTCTTGAATATCCGCTTCGAGTACTCGTTGATGGCCTTGAAAAGGCGCCGCAGGCTGTTGACGACTTCCGCGACCTCTTGATCGCGCCCCACCAGGGGCAGGGCTGGCGACGGGAGCCCTCGCCGTCCGACCGGGCCCGCGCGAGCGGAGCGGCGCGTCGAAGGACGCGCGCTCAAGGCTGGATCTGTCCCACGGTTCGATGTTACCCCGTTCCCGCCGGCACTTCTGGTGCGTGGGCGGACGGGCTATGACGCCGCCGACCGATTCTTGTCGACGATGGCGGCGATGATCAGGACGAACGCGAGCAGGCGCACGAGATACAAGAGGGTCCGGGCCTCGTCGGGCGGATCGGTGAGGGCGAGGCCGATCCAGTTCAGGGTCAGGCACCAGAAGGCGGCGGCGAACAGGGCGAAGAAGCGGTCGCGGGTCTCCCGCCAGAAGCGCAGGAAGAAGAGGCCGGCCGTCCAGCTCGCCACCGCGCTGGCGCCCCACAAGAAGAGGTTGAGGTCGCCGGTGCTCATCGCCGGTCCCAGATCAGGCCGTACAGGAGGATGAGCATCGAACCAAGGCCGGTGAGGCCGCGCCAGAGCGACAGGTCGGTCGACGGTATCAGGACGAGATCGGCGAACAGAAGGCCGTTGTTCAAGGTCAATCCTGCGAAACAGACCGTGCTCCACAGGAGGAGCCGGGTCCGCTGCTGCCGGTAGGCACGGGCCAGGAGCCAGGCGCAAAGGGCGCTCGTGAGTGCGCACAAGGCGTAGACGAGGCTAGGCATCGGAGCCCTCCTTCTTGCGGATGCGGAAGGCGTCGGCGAAGGCGCGGATCTCGTCCACGGGTTGGGAATAGATGGCCGAGGTGACGGCCACGGGCTCCTCCTTGTAGGCGCGCGCGGTCTCGCGCACCGCCGCATCGAGGGCGGGGGAGACGGGAGCATAACGGAAGAAGAGCTGCTCCGAGATCCGCACGTCCAGCAGGTTGCGCGAGGCCATCTCCTCCAACCGCGCGGCCGCCGAAGCCGACGTCATCCCCAGCTCTTCCGCCGCCGCCTCCGCGCTCCACCATCGCGTACCGTCCCTGAGGAGGAGCAGCAGGACCTCCAATTGTTCCAGGGAACGGATGTGGTCCCGCACGAAGGCGCGGACTCCCGTCGAGACCCGATCGTCGGTCAATGGCCGCTCGACCCCGGGCCACGTACGTTCGGGAAGCACCTGTTCGAGCGCACCTCGGCCGTGTTAAATTGATTTGAGGTCAAACTAATTGGGAAGGTGCGAAATGCCGGAAGAGCGACTCCCATCCGGACAACCCCAGCCCCCCGCCGAGCGGACCGTCCATCCGGCGTCGGACGATCCATTCCATGCGCTCGTGAGGGCCGGCGCTCGCGACGGTGAGGTCCGGTGCTATTTCGCGGCCCTCCTGGACGCCCAGGATCTGCCGGAAACGCAACGCGACGATATCTGGCACGCGTTTCTGACCGCCGGTGGCGTCCATCCACGAGTGCCGGGCGACGCCGACGACTAGACTCGGCCGGCCCGGTCCCAGAGTGCAGTGCGGGACGGCGGGAGTGGCCTGAGGGAGTCCGGGCGATCCGGGACGTCAAGCGGGCTCGGGCAAGTCGCCGCCGGCGAGCTGGCGGCGAACGAGGCGGGAGGCGACGGGCCAGGCTGAGAAGCGGAGGGCAAGGTCGCGGACGGCGATCCTGATCTGGCTCTCCGGCACGAACCAGCCGGCGGTCGAGCGTGCGGCCGCCTGCTGTCGCTCCACACAAGGGCGGAGCCGGGTTTCGTAGGCCTTGACGGCGGCCTCGACGTCCGGGCCCGAGTCTTCCAGGGCCTGGGCGAGCAGGAAGGCCCCGGCCAGGGCCAGGGAGGCGCCCTGGCCCGCGACGAGCGAGACGGCGTAGGCCGCGTCGCCGACCAGTACGACCCGGCCCGCGCTCCACGCCGGCATCACGACCTGGGCGACGGCGTCGAAGTCGATGTCGCTGACGCGGCTCGTCTCTTCCAGGAGGGGCGGCACCACCCATCCGAGGTCGCCATAGGTGCGCTGCAGCTCTTCGCGGGCGGCGATCACGGAATAGTCGGCCTCCGGGCGCGCCCCACGGTGGGTGAAGAAGGCGGCGACGTGCCCATCCCCGGTCGGGCAGGCGCCGACCTGCCGGCCGGGAACGGTCAGGGTGGTGAGGCTCCCGGCGAGGTCAGCGTACTCACCTCTCCCCTCGCAGATGAACGCGGCCGTGTCGTAACCGAGGCGGCGCACGTAGCGCGCCGCGGGACCGAAGAGCAGGGCGCGCACGCGGGAATTGACTCCGTCCGCGCCGACGAGGAGGTCCACGTCGTCGACCGTGCCGTCGCTGAGGCGCACGCGCACCCTTCCTCGACCCGATTCGATCGCGTTGATCTCCCGCCCGAAGACCACGGTCGAGCGCGCGGCGTTGTAGAGGACGCGCTCCAGGTCTCCGCGCATGAAGTTGAAGTGGTGTCCGCCGAAGAGGCGCTCGCGGAGAACCGGGTAGGGGAGGCGCAGCCGCGTACGGCCGTCGCGGCCGACGAACGTCAGCCACTTGACCGGCCGATGAATGGACTTGAGGGCGGGCAGCAGTCCGAGGCGGACCGCCGCCTCGTAGCCGGGCCCGAAGAAATCGAGCATGTAGCCGCTGGTGCGAAGGGCCGGAGACCGCTCGCAGATCACGACGTCGTGGCCCTTCTCCGAGAGGCACAGGCCCAGACCCAGGCCGGCGATTCCCGCTCCGGAGATCAGCACCCGCACGCGCGGCCTACGACTCGCCCGTCCGCGCGAGGCGCCTCTGGGGGCGCGGCGCGAGCTGGATCAGCGCTTGAAGGAGCATCTCGACTTCGGCCTGCTCGTCGAGGCGGAACATGGCCGCGGTTACCGCGCCACGGCCGACGCGTACGGCGACGAGGCCGCCCGGACCTCCACAGGCAAAAGCGTCTTCGTCCGTCACGTCGTCCCCGACGTAGAGAGTGGCCCGCGGCTTCAGGCGCCGCCGCAGGGCAGCCAGGGCATGCCCCTTGTGGGGGGCAAGGACGGACACCACCTCCACGACATCCTTGCCGTGAATATGGCGCGTGTCGGGCAGAGCCGCCACCGCGGACAGGATGGTGGCGTGAGCCGTCTTCTTCTCCGCCGCCTGGCGGTAATGGATGGCCACGCCGTGGGGCTTGATCTCGAGGACCACACCCTTCAAGTGACGCAGGCGCCGCCGGAGGCCGCCGGCCCAGGAGCGCACTCGGGCCCGAGGCCCATCTCCGGACGAGTCGGGGACTTCGGCTCCGTGGCTGCCCGCCAGCGCGACCACCGGGATGTCGCGCATCCTGCGCAGCAGGTCGTTCCGCGCGCGGCCGGAGATGACGGCGCACGGATACAGGCGGGCGAGCCTGGCCAGCAAACGGCGTGTGCGTCCTCGCATTCGCGCGTTTTCCGGACGCCCGACGATGGGGGCCAGGGTTCCGTCGAAATCGAAGGCGAGGAGGGCCCGGCCCGCGGCCAGGTCTCTCAGGACCGCCCGCCCGCTCGGGCGCAGCAGATGGGGAAGCGAAGCGACGCCGTTCTTGATTCCACTGGTGGCCACGCGGCGATCCTATATTATGTGGAGTACAAACTAAAGTGCGCGCCTCCAGCAATGGCGCTGGCCACGTGGTCGGTCAGGCGGCCGGAGAGGCGTTCGCGGCGCCGGATGCGCGCAGCGTCCACGAGCATCCGTCCCGCCCAGCGGTAGACGTTGAACTCGGCCACGAACGAGCGGAGGGAGCGCATGCGGTCGCGCTGCTCCTCGGCGGACATGGTCACCGCGCGCAACATGGCGGAGCTGGCGGCGTCGAGGTCGTAGGGATTGACGATCAGCGCCTCCGTGAGCTCGCGGGCGGCGCCCGTGAACTCGCTGAGCATGAGCACGCCGCGGTCGTCGTCGCGCGCGGAGACGAACTCCTTGGCCACCAGGTTCATGCCGTCGTGCAGGCTGCTCACGTAGCAGAGGTCGGCCGCCCGGTAGTACCGGAAGATGGTGGGCGGCTCGTGGTGCGCGCGCAGCAGGCGAATGGGCTGGTAGGCTCCGTCGCCGAAGCGGTCGTTGATCCGGGCCGCCACGGCCTCCACGCGCTCCGTGAGCTGCCGATAGCGCTCGATGGCCGTCCGGCTGGGAGCAGCCAGCTGCGCGAACGTGAACCGGCCGCGCATGGTGGGGAACCTCTCCAGGAGGCGCTCGACGGCCAGGAACCTCTCCTCGATGCCCTTCGTGTAGTCCAGGCGGTCGACGCCGATGCCCAGGAAGGCGCCCGCGCAGAGGCCGACCTCCGCGCGCACCTGGGCCCGGCACTCCGCGGCGGAGGGCAGGTCCTTCACCCACCGCACCGGCCACTCGAGGGAGATCGGGTACGGCCGCACCAGGGTCGCTCGTCCCTGCTGGACGACGGCGTTGCGGTCGCGGTCGATGCGGGCTTCGAGGAATCGGTCGACGGAGTCCATGAAGTTGTTGCAATGGAGCTGGGTATGGAAGCCGATGATGCTGCTCCCGAGCATTCCCTCCAGCACTTCCGTCCGCCAGGGACAGATGCCGAAGCGCTCGGCGTTGGGCCAGGGGATGTGCCAGAAGGTGATCACGGTGGCCCGCGGGAGACGCTCGCGCAGGAGCTTGGGCACGAGCGCGAAGTGGTAGTCCTGGACGAGGATGATCGGGTCATCGGAGTCGACCTCGTCGCAGACGGCCTCCACGAACTTCCAATTGACCTCCTGGTAGTGCCGCCAGTCCTGGGCGCGGAAGGTCGGCCGGGCGTCGGCGATGTGGCAGAGCGGCCAGAGGCCCTCGTTGGAGAGGCCGTAGTAATAGCCGGACTCTTCCTCGGGGGTGAGCCACACGCGCCGCAGCCGGTAGACCCCCTCGCCGGGCGGAACGGCGATCCGGCCCGTGCTGTCCGCGGTCTCCCGGTCCGCCGACCCGCCGCCGTGTGCCACCCAGACCCCCGAACACGCCCGCATGACCGGCTCCAGCGCCGTGACGAGCCCGCTGGCCGGATGGATGACCTTGATCGCGCCCTCCTTCGTCCGCTCGTGGAT
>Ga0137375_10010906_pt1 | contig 10752 bp, 7 predicted proteins | sample SagtaG_24_FD_104936 | JGI IMG/M metagenome (GOLD analysis project Ga0137375, IMG submission 104936) | Vadose zone soil microbial communities from Sagehorn Ranch, Mendocino, California, USA - Sage1_R_113_16 metaG | ecosystem: Environmental > Terrestrial > Soil > Vadose zone | place: USA... | reverse complement strand
TTTTCGTGTGCGGGCCTGTTGAAACCTTGGTTGATGCAGAGCGAAGCCGCTCACTGCTTCCTCCACTGTCGCTCCCCGCACACGAAAACGTGATCTGCTCTAACCCGAAGCGTCAGCGAGGGCCTCGCTCACGCTTCGGGTTAGTGCAGCAGAATCACGCCCGCTCATTTAGTCAAAAGAGTCGTGGCTGACGCGGCCGGCGCAGCGCCTCCGCCAGCCGCCGTTGCGGCGCACTGACGGGGTACGAGGCTAACTCCTCGGGCTCGACCCACGCCCCCTGAGCGTAGAACTCCAAGCGAAAGACCCCTTGGCGGTGGGCCGCCTCGAAGCAGACGAGGGTGATCCGGTACCGCGTGACGCTGTGACGGATGGTCAGCAGTTCGTCGCCGACTTCCGCGTCGAGGCCGGTCAACTGCTCCAGCAAACGGCGCGCGGCCTGCTCGTGCGTTTCGCCCTCGGCGAGTTCGCCGTGCGGGAACTCCCACAGGCCCGCCCATCGTGCCGCGTCCGGTCGCCGTTGCGCTAACAAGGCCTGCTCGCCCCGCCGGACCACCACGGCAGCCTCGGCAACGGGCACCGTCGGCGGCGCCTCGGCCCGAAATGGGATATCGTTCTGGGCTTGCAGCCGCCGCGCCTCGCAGCGCCGCGCCAGGGGGCAGGCCGCACAATCAGGACTTTTCGGAGTGCATACTAACGCCCCCAACTCCATCAACGCTTGGTTGAACTGTCCCGCCTGCCGCTTCGGCAGTAACGCCTCGGCCGCGTCCCACAACTGGCGCTGCACCGCACCGCCGCGCGGATCCTCCCGCACCCCGAGCAGGCGGCACAACACTCGTAGACTATTTCCCTCCAGAATGGGCAAAGGCCGGTCGAACGCCTGGGAGAGAACGGCGCCGGCGGTATAGCGGCCGACCCCAGGTAAGGCCCTAAAGACCTCCGGATCGTCGGGGATTTGACCGCCATGCTCGGCCGCGAGGAGTTGCGCCGCCCGGTGCAGGGCGCGCGCCCGCCGATAGTAACCCAGGCCCTCCCACAACCGCAACACTGCCTGCTCCTCGGCGGCCGCCAGCGCCGTGAGGGTGGGAAAAGTTTGCAGGAAGCGCTCGAAGAAGGGAATGACGGTGGCCACCTGCGTCTGCTGCAGCATGACCTCGCTGACCCAGATGGCGTAAGGGTTGCGATCGCGCCGCCAGGGCAGATCGCGACCGTGCTGCCGAAACCATGTCAGGAGTTGCCGCGCCGCCCAACCGCGGTCGGCAGCCGCAGCGGGCTGCCCCGATTGACTCTGCTCCAAACTTCACCTCGCGCTGTCTCGGGACTGATCCGGCATGGTCTTGGGGGTTCTTCCTTGACCAACCCGAAGCGTCAGCGAGGACGGTCCTCGCTGACGCTTCGGGTTGGTCTTCACCACCAACCACCAAGCCAATTCCATATGAGATAAAAAAAGGTGTTGGGGCTCCGTGGATCGGAACCCCAACACCTTCTATTGTACCCGCGCCACAACTCTCAGGCGGTTGAGCGGTGGCTGCACATTCCCATATCCCCGGCGGCTTCCCCCGTCAGGAGTCAACTGCGTTGCCTGCGGGTATACTGCTGCAGGATCGCGGCCGCGGCCTGCGAAGAATCGCCTATGTCTTTCTTGGGATCCGCCTTCTTCTCCGCCGGCTTGGCCTCGGCTTGCGCCTTCTCCTCGGGCGGCTTGGTCTCGCCCAGCGGCGGCATCATCTCATGAACTGTCGTTCCCGAGGGGACGCCATCCTTGTCGGTCGCGGTCGCTTCGGACGACGGGCTGTCGCCGTCGTCCTGCAGGGCGAGCAGCATGGCGGCCACGGAGTCGTCGTCGGAAGCGTCGGCCTTGGGTGCGGGCGGCGGTGGTGTCGGCTTGTTGACCGGCGTGCTCGTCTCCAGCACCACCCGGAACAGCAGCGGACCGACCTTCAACGTGTCCTCGTTGTGGAGTTGGCGTTCGCCCTTGACCGGGTCCTCGTTGACGAACGTCCCGTTCGTGCTGCCGAAATCCCGCACGAACGCCTTGCCGCCCTTGATCAGTACGGCGCAATGCCGCTTGCTGATCATCGCGCTGGCGGGGCGCAGCTGGCACTGGGGATCCCTGCCGATGATGAACTGGGGAAGGGTAACCGGAATGGTTTGCCCCTTCGCTTTGCCTTCCGACATGACCATCAAACTCAACTTCATGGGACGACCTCGTTCCCCTCGGTTGTGCGAAGCGCTCGTGGAAAGGGCTGATCTGGGATGTCGCCCGCCGTTCGTGAGAGGCGCCACGGACCGGCGGACCGGCAAACTCACCAAACCCCCTCCTACCAGTCTACCGCGCTTTACGAAAAAAGGGCAGCGCGGCGCGGGCACCAGCCTCCGGCCCAGTTCGCGTTCCCTGATGACGCAGTGCTAGTCGGACGGGGCGAAGCACCCCGCGCCGACAGTGAATTAAGACTGGCGAAGGATGTTAATTTTTGATGAGATTTATTGTAGGCAGAGGAGGCGCGGAGTTGCAACCAAAAAGGCGAGAGTTTTTTCGCCGGGCAACGCGGACAAATAAAAAATAGTCTGGAGGGGGATATTATCGCTATTGTTCAGCGCGCCTCGGAAGTAGGTGCCGCGAGCCGAGCGGCACACCGTCCCGTCGCTGGCGCTCCGGGCTTGTGTGCCGCTCGGCTCGCGGCACCTACGCGCGCTCACTGCCCGCCCGGGATCAGCCCGACCGGCGCGGGCGGTGTCGGTCCAGCGGACGCGGCCTGCAAGTTGGCCGTCTCGCGCGGCAGCGGATAGGGCGCCGTCTGCGGGAAGTATTGCGGATAATGGCCATCGAGGTAATGACCCGTGGGCAGGGTCATGCCTGCCTCGGGCACCCAGGTCTGACAACCGCTCAGCGTTGCCAGCGCCACCCCGACGCCCGCCGCTTTCAGACCAAGCCAACGTCGCAGGCTTCTCATATCGTTCCCCTTCTCGGCGACGTGTTCCTGTGCGACAGGTCGCCACCTGGCCAGTCTCCAGGGACCGTTGTCCCCAGTCGCCAAGGCCAGCCCCGTGTTCGGGCAACCACGTCTTCCCTTGCGTTATCGGATCGCGCTCAGCAGGGAATTTAACGAATCTGCCGGCCCCCGCCGCTGGGGCGGGCGCTCACCGCGCAGGATAGATTCAAGAAACTGTCTTGACGCCGCACCGCGGGGCCACCATCATCGCGGATGCGGCTCGGAAGGAACAGGACATGCTCTGAGGAAAACCCCTCCCCCCAACCCCCTCCCCTGCAAGGAGAGGGGGAGCAAGCAATATGGTATCTCTTCTTCTCCCCCTCTCCGTTGCGGGGAGGGGGTTGGGGGGAGGGGTTTTCCTCAGACCTAACACGACGGCCAAGGACCGCTGTCCGCCCAGAAATGCCGGGCCGCCGATTCAGACGAGAGGAGGTGCATCGTGCCTGTCCGCCCCACGGATGAGCAGACCCGCTTCTGCAAACGGCGCCTGGTGTGTCGCTGGAGTGAGCCGGGCGAACCGCTACCCCTGCGGAAGATTCAGCCTCTCTCCCCCTTGCAGCCCTGTCCCGTCTGGAAGGCACCGCCCCCCTGGCTGGTCACAGGCCCCGCGGGGCAGTCGTTCGACTTCTGCAGTCATGTCCGGCGCCTGTGCCTGGACATCGCGGCTCGTTGCGAAGCTCTGCGGCACCTGGACGTTGCGCGCCTTCTCTTCGCCGTCACCCAGGCGCGAAATGGCTGCGCTCGTGGCCTGCAGGCCCGGGTAACACCACTGCGCTTCGCCGGCGGCCGGTTGACACGCGAGCGCCGCGGCGTCACCTATCAGGTCCAGCGCTATTTCCTTGGCAATCACGAGTTCCTGTACCTCGTGACCTTCTGCCTGCCGCGGTTTCTCGACCAGAGTTTCGACGACAAGCTCATCACCCTGTTCCACGAACTTTACCACGTCAGCCCTGCCTTCGACGGCGACCTGCGCCGCCACAAGGGCCGCTACGCCATCCATTCGCACAGCCAGCGGGATTACGACGAGCACATGAGTCACCTGGCGCGGGCGTACCTCGCCGGCAATCCCGACCCGGCGCTGCTGGCCTTCCTGCGTCTGGACTTCGCCCAGTTGCTCGCCCGTCATGGCAGCGTGGTCGGGGTCGTGGTGCCGCGGCCGAAGGTCATCCCAGTCGAAAGGATGAAGGCTGAAGGATGAAGGATGAAGCAGATAGCTTGTTTGATTCATCCTTCATCCTTCAGCCTTCATCCTTTCTGGAGTCGAGCATCTCACGCACCTTGAAGACCAGCGGCCCCGGCGTGAACGGCTTGGGCAGCAAGGCAGCGCTCGATTCTCGCAGGATTTGCTCGACGAAGGGACTGTGGCTGTGGCCCGTAATGAACAGCACGCGCAGGTCGGCCCGAGATTGCGTCAGTCGCTGGGCGACCTCGTAGCCATTCATCTGCGGCATGATCACGTCGCTGATCAGCAGGTGGATCCTGCCGGTGTGGCGTGCCGCCAGCGCGAGGGCGTCCGCGCCGCTTGCCGCTTCGAGAACGCGATAGCCCTGCAACTCGAGCACCTTCCGCACGAGGCCACGGACGGGCTGCTCATCCTCAAGCACGAGGATGGTTTCACTGCCGCGCGGCATCGACTGCGGGGCCGGTGTCGTACTGACAACTGCCGGTGGCTCGCTGGCGCGCGGCAGTAAGATGGTGAAGGTGGTGCCGTGCCCCGGCTCGCTGCTGACCTCGATGCGGCCGCCGCACTGCTCCACAATCCCGTGAACCGTGGCCAGCCCCAGGCCGGTGCCCTTGCCTGCCTCCTTGGTGGTGAAAAATGGCTCAAAAAGATGCGCCTGTGTCGCCGCATCCATCCCACAACCGCTATCCGTGACCCGCAGCACCACCCACTCTCCGATGGGCTGAGAATTGAAGATCGAGGATCGAGGATCGAGGATCGCGTTCTCTTTCGATCCTCGATCTTCGATCCTCGATCCTCGATCTTCGATCCTCCCGCTGCAGGCCGTCTCCACACACAACTTGCCGCCGCCGGGCATGGCGTCGCGCGCGTTGACCGCCAGGTTGACAATCACTTGCTCGATCTGGCTGGGGTCAGCCTTGAGCGGGCAAGGTAGGCTCGCCAGCAGGATCTCGAGTTCGACGTGTTCGTTGATCAACGGCCGTAACATCTTCTCCATCTTGACGACGACCTGGTTGAGGTCGAAGACGACCGGCTGCAGAACCTGCTTGCGGCTGAAGGCGAGCAGTTGCCGTGTGACCGAGGCGCCGCGCTCGACCGCATGGAGGATTTCCTCCACGAGCGGACGCAACGGGTGTTCCGCGGCGAGGCTCCCCTGCAGGATGGACGCATAGCCGTTGACGACCGTGAGCAGGTTGTTGAAGTCGTGGGCGACGCCGCCGGCGAGCCGGCCGACGGCCTCCATTTTGCGCGCCTGCCGCGTCTGCTCCTCGGGGTCCTCGCGCGGCGCTCGATTGACGCGCGCCAAGGGTTGCAGGGCCTCGCGCAACGCGTCGGCCAGCTCCTGGGGCACGAGCGGCCTGGTCAGATAGTTTCGGGCGCCGTGTTGCATGGCTTGCACCGCTTCGCGAATGTCGCCTGGAGAGGCGAGCAGGATGAAGGGGAGATGTTGTACCAGTCCTCCGGATTGTTTCAGCAGCTCCAAGCCGCCGTGGGGGGGCAGCCCACTGTCCACCACAACCGCGTCCACCGTCACTTCGCGCAGGACGCGCAGGACGGCAGCGCCGTCGTTGGCCTCGCAGACCTCATGGCCCAGGGAACGCAACAGGCGCGCGAGTACCACCCGGCGTTCCAGCTCGGCGTCGGCGACGAGGAGGCTCGACAACTGGGCCCTAAATTCGGCCATTCAGTCATTTCCCCCATTAGTCATTAGTCATTAGTCATTAGCGATCTCACTAATGACTAATGACCAATGACTAATGACTAATGACTACAGATCCCTCACCGTGTCCTTGAGCATCTGGGCGGAGCGCCCACCCCGCTGCAACTTGGCGATGACCGCCGCACACAGCCGCCGTGCCACCTGGGCACTCAACTGCGAGCGGTCCGGACGGCTGTCCGCGGGATACGGCCGCACGGCGCCCGCCAGTTCGCGCAGGATGCGGCGATCCAGCGGGGAACTATCCGAGCCTGTGCGCATCACCTGCTGCACCGCACGGTTCATCCGGGACTCAAGTTGTTCGCGGAGACCGGCCACGGCGGTCATGTCGCCCCCACGGACGCGAGCGGCCAGAGACGTCAACAGGTCGTTATGAGCAAACATGGGTTCTCCTCGTGTGGGAAGTCTGCGTTACCTCAGCAATTAGCGATCCGAGAAGACAGTTCTTTAGTGTTCTCCACGATCTCAAATATCCACCATCAACCCATCGGAATGCCGGGGTTGTAGACCACGTCCGTGCGCGTGTTCGAGGGCAGGCCGAACCAGTCCCACGCCTGGGCTGTGACCGTCCCGTTCTCCTCCGGGGCCAGTTCGACGGTGTAGCAGAACCAGCCATTGCTGCCGACCGTCACCTCGGTGTAGCCGTTCGTACCATTCAAGGTCGGGATCCCGCCCAGGCGAACTCTCAAACCGGGGGCGTATTCGTCGTTGACGCAGCCCTGGAAGGTCCAGAGGTAGCCGGAGGAGTGGATCGCGGCGAAACTCGCCACCGTCGGCGCCGCGTTCCCGAGCGTGGCCGTGGCGGTATTGGAGGTCAGTCCCCAGGGATCGACTGTCTGCGCAGACACGGTGCCCGCGCTCCAGCCGGTGGCGGTCAAGGTGAAGTCGCCGTTGGCGTTCGTCGTGACGCTGGCGTTGACCGCTCCGCTCAAGGTGACCGTGCGGTTGGCGTGATCCTCGTCGACGACCGCGCCACTCAAGATGACAGTGCCGTTGGTCCCATAAGTGCGCGTCAGGGTGATGGTCGGGGCGTCGCTCGTGATGGCTGCCTGCCGGACCGTCGATTGATGCCCCGTGCCGTCGGTCACGCGGGCGGTGATCGTCCCGAGCACCGTGGGCGTCAGTTGCAGGGAGTAGGAGCCATCGACATTGACATTCGTCGAGGCATTGACAATGCCGCCGAAGGCGACGCTGCATCCCCGGGGATCACCGTCACAGGTCACCTGTCCCGTCAGCGCGACGACGTTGCCGCCGACGATGGTGGCGGTGAAGGTGAGGCTGGGTGCGTTCGTGAGGGTGGCAGTCACCTGGTTGGAGCCTTCGCCCCAGGGATCGACGACGGTTGCCAGGACGTCGCCAGGGCTCCAGTTGGCGGCGGTCAGGCTATAGTCGCCGTTACCGTCGGTGGTGACACTGGTCTTGAGCGCTCCTTGCAACCAGAACGTCTCGTAAGCCTGATCCTCGTCGGTGACGTGCCCCGAGAAGGTCACCGAGCCGTCGGTCCCGTAGGTGCGGGTCAGCGTAAGGATCGGGGCGTTGCTGGTGATGGTCTGGTTCTGGACGCCCGACTGCTGGCCAGCCCCATCTGTTGCCTGGGCGTGAATCGTCCCGAGCACGTTGGGGTGGGCGAGCAGGCTGTACGAGCCGTCCGCGTTGACGGCGGTCGAACCGTTGACGAGGCCCGTGAAATCGACATGGCATGCGGTCGGGTTGCCGTCGCAGGTCACCTGGCCGCTGAGCGCGACGAGGTTCGGAGCAAGGATCGACGCCGTGAAGCTGAGCGTGGGAGCCGACGGATTGTCGCGTTGCTCCAGGGGTTCGACGCAGAGTTTGCGACCGGACCAGTTGGGGTTGGTCCTGGGACGGGCGGTCTTCAGCCAGCCGAGCATGAACGAGCCTCCTGACGAAGCGGGGAGAGGGCGAGGCCAAGGGCGACCGGAACGGACGTTCCCTGACCGGCGAGCCTGGCGAGCACCGGCGCCGGGAGCGCGACGACCGAAACTGGGCAGAGTGAGTCGTTCGCGGAGGGTAAGTAGGGGAATCGGTCCGCTTCCTTATAAATCGAAAATCGCGAAAAAAAGTGGACATGTATTTTGGAAAGATTGTCAATTTTTTCTGAAGAGGTCGTCCTGTAGTGAACGCTTGTGTCCGGGAGTTTGGGGGGCTACTTGCCGCGTGCGCGATAGGTTTGTAAAGAAATGCTGCTAATACCAAATGTGGCAATCTCTGGAAGCCCAGGTCTAAATGGCAGCACGCAATGGGGAAAGCGAACGAGCGGCGGGGTTTATCCCCGCCGTCTGGAGCCTGGCACGGCGGGGATAAACCCCGCCGCTCGTTACTGTCGTGGCCGAATTGAAGCCAGGTCGAGCAGTAGACATGCTTCCAGGCTGCCGAGGGGCGCCCGGCCGAAGCCGGGCGTCTCTCCGTCACCTGCAACCTGTCAAAGCTCACGGGCCACTGCCCAGGGGCTTGACGTGGCCCGAGGGTGTTCCCGTGTCAACGCAACTTCATCTGGACGACATCCGGCGTGCCTGGGAAGCGAAAGATCCGGGGGTGGTCGAGCTGGTCGAGCGACTGGCAACGCAACCCGACGAGCAGCCGAAGACGCCGATTCGCGAAGGCGCCCTCACCTTCGCCAAGTTCCTGCGCGAGATCCAGACCCCCGGTTTCCATCGCAAGCCGCGCGAGGAACAGGCTCACTATCGCATTGAACAGCTCAAGGCGCTGGAGGCGCCCGACGCGGAGGTGCCCCTTCCGGATCGATTGAAGCTCCACGAAGTCCTCTTTCAGCTTTGGCAGGACAAGAGTCTGTTCGCGCGGACCTGCCTGCTGAAGATCATTGCGAGCGTGCGGCTGACTTACGGCCCGTGGCGCGCCTTGAAGAAGATTTTCAAGGAGGCGGAGGCGAAGGGCGACACGGAGATTTACGGCGCCCTGGCGGCGCGCTTCGACATGGCCTACGCCGGCAGCGGCAGCGAGATCCGCGGCGGGACGCTGGCTTACCTGGTTCGGCGCGCCTGGCGTTACCTGCGCCGCCTGGGGCAAACCTTGCCGGTCTGCTACGCCGACACCGTTGTCGATTTCCTCGCCCCGTACACCGACAACACGAACTGGCGCAACACCTGGGTCGCCAATCACGTCTTCTACCACGGCACGAAGGCGTACAATCGCGGCCGTTTCACCTACCGCACCAAGCCGGCGAACATCCTGTCGCAGCGGGCCTACCCGGACCTGTGGACGCGCAGTCCACGGCCGCTGTTCGCCCTGCTGGAACGCGCCCGCTCCGAACAGGTGCGCGAATTTGCCACCACTGCGCTCAAGACCGACTTCCGCGCTGTGTTGCGCGACGTTGAGCCGGCCTGGGTCGCGCGCCTCGTCGGCCTGGGCAGCAAGAACATCGACGAGTTCGTCGTGTGGATTCTCAACAACGTGCCGCGCTTCGAGCAGGCCTCGTTCCGTGCGCTGGGGCTGCACGAGGCGGTTTTGCGACTATTCGACTCCACCTCGCCCGACGCCCAGGCCTACGCGGCAGAGTACGCCCGCACCCATGCCCGCGACCTACCCATCCCGGAGCTGGTGCGGCTGGCGAACAATAGCCATGCGGCGGTGCGGAAGCTGGCCTGCGACCTGCTGCTCGCGCGCGATCCGCGCAAGGAGGTCGGCCTCGATGCCTGGGGCCAACTGCTCGAAACCGATCACGGCCACGACCTCGCCGCCGGTGTGCTGCGCAAGAACTTCGGCGGCAGCGAACTGACGCCGGAGTGGTTCAAGTTGCGCCTGTTCTCGCCGCGGCCGCAGGCGTTCAAGTTCGCCGAGCAGTTGCTCCCGCAGATTCATCCCTACGAGAAGCTCGGCGCTGCCTTCTTCGCGGACATCCTCGACAAGTTGGGCGACGCCGAGCACGAGCCTGTCCGCCAGTCGTACGACTGGGCGAACCGCGTCGCGAACTACGCTCTCAAGGGACTGGAACGCTTCGACCTCAATACGCTCGATAAAGATTTTCTGAGGCGGCTTCTCCTCGATCCGCAGACCCGTTATCAGGCGACGCGCTGGATCAACGAGGGCCGGCTCAAAGCGCAGGCGCTGGGTGCCGACTTCTTCAAACTGCTCGCCTTCCATCCGGACTGGGAAACCGACCCCTGGATGGCCGCTCTCAAAGAGAGCGGTCGGCCGTGGGCGAAGCACCTGACCTACGACGAGAACTTTGGCAACGAGGTGCTCGCCTGGCTAGGGGATGTGCGTCGTTTCCCGCCGACGGAACTCGGCTTCGACTGGCTCATGCGGTTGGTCATGCGCAGCGAGGAACGCTATCACGACTTCGCCGTCGAGACGATGATCAAGGCGTTCACCCCGGCGGACTTCGCCCCGAAGCAGCCGGCAGCGGCAGGAGAAGCCGCTGTGCAGGTGGATCTCAAGGGCGCCTCGTTCGTCTTCACCGGCAAGTTGGCGACCATGCAGCGCAAGGAGGCCGAAGACAAGGTCAAGCAGGCCAACGGCGTGCCCCTGCAGTCCGTCTCGGCGAAGCTCCATTACCTGGTGATCGGCGACGAAGGTTCGCCGCTGTACGGCCAGGGCAAGAAGGGCAGCAAGCAGGTCAAGGCCGAGGAGTTGAACACCGCTGGCGCCAACATCAAGATCATCTCGGAGACCGCTTTTCTCCAGATGATGGCGGGCAAGCCGCAGACTGTTTCGGAGGACGTGGTGCTGGCGGGCTGTCGTCGTCTCTGGGAGATGGCTATCGCGCCCGGCCCCGGCGACGCCCCGCTGGGTCAGTTCGCCCGCAAGTACATTCGCCGTCATCACCCGGACCTCGCCGTGGTATTGACGGAGCGGCCTGTCGATCCGGGGTCGGAGATTCCGCT
>Ga0137375_10010903_pt1 | contig 10753 bp, 6 predicted proteins | sample SagtaG_24_FD_104936 | JGI IMG/M metagenome (GOLD analysis project Ga0137375, IMG submission 104936) | Vadose zone soil microbial communities from Sagehorn Ranch, Mendocino, California, USA - Sage1_R_113_16 metaG | ecosystem: Environmental > Terrestrial > Soil > Vadose zone | place: USA... | reverse complement strand
TTCCTGACCAATCCCTCCAAGATGATGACCGAGATGGCCAAATACTCGCGCGAGTTCTATGGCCAGCTCGCGCTCGACGATGGCCAGCCGGTGCTGTTCCCGAGCGGCGGCCTGGAGGTGGCATATACCAAGGAGCGCTGGCGCGACCTGCGGCGCAAGCAGGGCTGGGCCAAGGCCTACGGCCTACCCTCCGAGCTGCTATCGCCGCAAGAAACCCAGCAGCTAGTCGAGATCCTCGACCCCAAGGTCATCCAGGGCGCGTTCTACACCCCGCGCGATGCGGTGGCGAAAGGTGTGCGCCTGATGACCGCGATCATCCGCGCGGCCGAGGCGCTGGGTGTTGAGTTCCACGGCAACACGGCGGTGCAGGAGATCGAGGTTCAGAACGGCCGGATCGTGGCGCTGCAAACCAGCCAGGGCCGGGTCGCCGCCGAGCAGGCGCTGCTGTGTACCAATATCTGGGGGCCGCTGCTGCCCGACAAGTACGGCATCGGCATCCCGCTCCAGGCCGCTCAGCATCTCTACACTGTCACCTCGCCGCTGGCCGAGCTGGCCGGCGAAACCGCCGAGGTGCGCCACCCGCTGATGCGCCACCAGGATCACGCCATGTACTTTCGTCAGCACGGCGATTGCTATGGCGTGGGCAGCTACCGCCATGTGCCGCTGATGGTCGACCCGCGCGACCTGGGCAAAACTGCTAAGCTGCCATTCTCGCCCGAGCACTTCACGGCCGGCTGGGAATCGGCCATCGAGCTGATGCCGGCGCTGAAAAAGACTGAGATCGTCACCAAGTTCAACGGCATGTTCGCGTTCACGATCGACGGCTACCCGGTGATGGGCGAGACGAGCGTCAAGGGCCTGTGGTCGTGCATCGGGCTGTGGCTGACGCACGCAGGCGGCGCGGCCAAGCAGATCGCCGAGTGGATGACCAGCGGCGCGCCGAGCATCGACCTGCGCGAGGCCGATATCACGCGCTTCCAGCAGCACCAGCTCTCGCGCAGCTACATCGCCGAGCGCGCCGCGCAGAATTATCGCGAGGTCTACGACCTGATCCACCCGCTCCAGCCGATCGCGCGGCCACGCAATGTGCGACTCAGCCCGTTCCAGCCGCGCATGGTCGAGCAGGGCGGCTACTTCTTCCAGAGCGGCGGCTGGGAAGTGGCGCAGTGGCACACGGCCAACACGCGGCTGCTCGAAACCTACGAGGATCGCATTCCCAAGCGCGACAGCTGGTTGAGCCAGTTCTGGTCGCCCATCCAGGGCGCCGAGCACCTGGCGGTGCGCGAAGGTGTGGGCATGTTCAACCTGGCCGCGCTGGCGATCATCGAAGTGGCCGGGCCGGGCGCGTTGAAGTATCTCAATTATGTCGCGGCCAATCAGGTCGACCGGCCAGTCGGCCGGATGGTGTACACCAGCATGCTCGATCAGCGCGGCGGGATTGTGGCCGATGTGACGATCATTCGGCGCGCTGCCGATCGCTTCTGGATAACCACCGGCGGCGCGGTACTGCCGCACGACCTAGCCTGGCTGCGGCGGCACGCCCCGGCCGACGGCTCGGTGACGATCACCGACATCTCGTCGGCGTATACCGCGGTCGGCCTGTGGGGGCCAAAGGCGCGCGATGTGCTGCAACCTGTGGCTGAAGAGGATATCTCGAACGCGGCCTTCCCGTATTACACGAGCAAGAACCTGACGATCGGCACCGCGCCGGCGCTGGCGCTGCGAGTATCGTACGCCGGCGAGCTGGGCTGGGAGCTCTATGCGCCGACTGAGTACGCGCTGGGCATGTGGGATACGCTGTGGGCAGCCGGGCAGCCGCACGGCATCATCGCCGCCGGCAGCGGCGCGTTCGACTCGCTGCGCCTGGAGAAGGGCTACCGGCTGTGGGGCGCCGACATCCACACCGACTACAACCCCTACGAGGCCGGGATCGGCTGGGCGGTGCGCCTGGAGAAGGGCGATTTTATCGGACGCGCGGCGTTGCTGCGGGCGAAAGAGGCCGGCATCACACGCAAGCTGTGCTGCCTGACTCTGGATGGGCCGGGCGCGCTGCTGGGTAAGGAGCCGATCCTGGATGGCGAGCAGGCGATCGGGTATGTCACCAGCGCGAACTACGGCTACAGCATCGGCAAGTTCATCGCCTACGGCTACCTGCCGATCGCCTACGCCAAGCCAGGCACACCCGTAGACGTGGAATACTTCGGCGAGCGATACAGCGCGACAGTCGGCGAGGAGCCGCTGTTCGACCGCGAGATGGCGCGCTTGAAGGCGTAGTTTGTTGTTCGTTTTTCCGCTCTGCGAGCGGAAAAACGAACAACGAATATGATTTGCAGGTTCTTTTTTCACCCGGCCGGGTGAAAAAAGAACCTGCAAAAAACGTAAAGTACAATGCTGCCGCAGTCTAAAGCTGCGTTTTGCGTAAGCTCTAAAGATACCAAACCTCCCGCAGGTCGAAAGGAGACAACAGATGTCCAAGCGCTCGGATCGAGTTCACCCAGCAGTGCCTGATTTTCAGGAACAACTGCGCCAGGGACGAATCAGCCGCCGCGAGTTTCTGCGCATGGTCACGCTACTGGGGGTCAGCGCGCCGGCGGCCTACATCATGGCCGCGTGCGGGGGCGCTCCGGTTCAGCCAGGTACCCAGGCCGCCACTGCTGCACCTGCCCCAGCTGCGGCCACCGCCGCGCCCGCCGCCGCTGCTGAAGCCACCGCCGCTCCCGCTGCCGCTGAAGCTACCGCCGCTCCCGCGCCCGCCGCCGCTGCCGGCGCGATCAAGCGCGGCGGCATCTTGAAGGTTGGCATCCAGGTGCCGGCGGTCGATCACCCGGCGCGATTCTCGTGGGTGTTCGACTCGAACGAGTTTCGCCAGGTGTATGAGTACCTGACCGAGACCGGCGCCGACAACATCACCCGGCCGTACCTGCTCGAAAAGTGGGATGTCAACGACACGCTGGATGTCTGGACGCTGCACCTGCGCAAGGGCATCAAATGGTCGAACGGCGACGAGTTCAAATCCGAGGATGTGCTATTCAACTTCAAAGAATGGCTCAAGCCCGAGACCAAATCGTCGATCCTGGGCCTGTGGGAAGGCTTCTTGAAGATCGAGAACGTCAAGGCGGTGGACGACTACACCGTCGAGCTCAAGCTCGACGCGCCCAAGCTGGATGTGCCCGAGTCGTTGTTCCACTACCCGGCCCAGATCATGCATCGCAGCTTCAACGGCGACCTGACCTCGCTGAAGAACCCGGGCACCGGCCCAATGAAGCTGGACGAGTTCAAGGTCGGCGAGCGCGTGAAAGTCTCGAAGCGCGACGGCTACTGGCAGAACGGCGCCGATGGCAAGCCGTTGCCCTACCTCGACGGGATCGAGTATATCGACCTGGGCAACGACCAGACCGCCTACGTCTCGGCGCTGCTGGGCGGGCAGATCGACACGATCTACAGCCCAACCGTCGATAGCTTCCAGGCGCTGAAGGACAACCCCAAGGTCAAGGTCGAACCGCTGACGACCGCGCAGGTGCGCGTGCTGCGCGTGCGCGTGGATCAGGACCCCTGGAAGGACAACAAAGTTCGCCAGGCGCTCAAGCTCTCGCAGGATCGCGAGGCGATCTTCGACAAGGCCTACTTCAGCCAGGGTGCGATCGGCGGCGATTTCCATGTCGCGCCGGTACAGCCCGAGTATGCGCCGGTCGACCCGCCGAAGTACGACCCGGTGAAGGCCAAGCAGCTGCTGACCGATGCCGGCGTGCAGCTGCCGCTCAAAGTCAACATCTCGGTCGGCACCGGCTGGACCGACGTGGTGGCCTACATCGAGAACCTGAAGGAGACCGCCAAGGATGCCGGCTTCGACATCCAGCTGGACACGATGCCGAACAGCTCATACTGGGACAAATGGACCGAGACCACGGTGGGCGTGACGCCCTGGACGCACCGCCCTCTGGCCGTGATGTTGCTGCCGCTGGCCTATATCGCCGACAAGGATGGCAAGCCGGTGCCCTGGAACGAGAGCCGCTGGGTCGACGATGAGTTCAGCACGCTGCTGAAGAAGGCCCAGGGCACGCTGGATATCGAGGCGCGCAAAGCGATCATGAAGGACCTGGAGCGCATCCAGATGGAGCGCGGCTCGATCGCGATCGCCTGGTGGCAGGCGATTTGGAACATCTACAGCCCGGTGATTCAGGATATCCACGCCCACCCGACCGACTACCAGCTCTGGCGCGAGATCTGGCTCGACCCGGATAAGAAAGCGTAGGAAGGGGTTAGGGGTTAGGGGTTAGGATCAGTGAGATCAACGAAATCTGTGAATTCAATGATATCAGTGCTATTAACCCTTAACCCTTAACCCTTTATCGAGGATGTCATGGTTAAATTCCTGCTCCGCCGGATCGTTTTTCTGATCCTGACCCTGCTGATCGTCTCGATCGCGATCTTCGCGATCTCGGAGATCGCGCCGGGCAATATTGCGATCAACTCGCTCGGCAATACGATCACACCCGAGCAGGAGGCCTCGTTCAACGCGCAGAACGGGCTCGACCAGCCGGGCGTCACGCGCTACATCCGCTGGATCTTCGGCAGCGACTGGCAGGCGTCCGCGCTGATCGGCAGCCCGGTGCAGCGCTACTACGATGCGACCAACAATCGCTACAATTGGTGGGCGGTGAGCCCCGACGGCACGCTGTACCAAAACTTTACCGAGGACAGCGAGACCATGCAGCGGATCGAGGTGCAGCCCGACGGCACAACCCGCCAGGTCGCGCTGGGGGCGGAGGTGTGGAAGCCCGGCGAGCAAGGCCGCCTGATTTTCTGGGGCCTGGATCGCGAAGGCCATGCGGGCATGTGGGTCAAGGGCGAGCAGGTCGAGTCCTGGACGCCGCAGAAGGCCGGCTGGACCACCACGAAGGGCGCCCCGCGCGCCTATATCCCGCTGCAGTATGGCCTGCTGCGCGGCGACCCGGGCGTGTCGTTCTTTACGCGCCGGCCGGTGGCCGAGACACTGGTGCCGCGCATGATCAACACCGGCATCCTGGCCGGGATCGCGTTTGTGATCGTGATGCCACTGGCGCTGGCGCTGGGCCTGCTGGCCGGCCTGAACGAGGGCAAGTGGATCGACCGCGTGCTCTCGATCAGCAGCCTGGTGGCCACCGCCACGCCCGAATTTGCCAGTGGCGTGTTCCTGATCCTGGTCTTTTCCAGCTGGCTAGGCTGGTTCCCTGGCGCGGTGGTGCTGAGCAGCGACACGTCGATCTTTGCGCAGCCGCAGATGCTGATCCTGCCGATCATCACCCTGACGCTGATCGAGCTGGGGTATGTCCTGCGGATCACGCGCTCGAGCATGGTCGAGGTAATGCGCACAAACTACATCCGCACCGCCACGCTCAAGGGCCTGCCGCGCTGGCGAATCGTCTTCCGCCATGCGCTGCGCAACTCACTGATGGCACCGATCACGGTGATCATTCTGCACGTCAACTGGCTGATCGGCGGCATTGTGGTTGTCGAGACGCTGTTCGGCTACCCTGGCCTGGGGCGCTACATCCTGGAGGCGGCGCTGTTCAAAGATATCTTCGCGATCGAGGCGGCCGCGATGATACTGGTGGTGATCGCGGTTGGTACGCAGCTGGTCGCCGACGTGATCTATACGTATATTAATCCGCGCATACGTTATGCTTAGGGGCTAGGGGCTAGGGGTTAGGGGTTCGAATCAAAGAAATCAATGAAAATCAGTGCACATCGGTGATTTTAACCCTTAACCCCTAACCCTTAATAAAGGTGAAGTTATGGCAGTAGCTGAACAAACCACACGACTGCCTATGCCGGCGCGGCCGAGTCGCTGGGAGAAGCTGCGCGCCGGTATTGCTGTCCTGACCCGCTCGAAGATCGCGCTGGTCGGGCTGGCGCTGGTGGGCTTCTGGGTGATTGTGGCGCTGTTCGCCGATAGCTGCCTGGTGTCACCGGCCTGCTGGGCGGGCGGGTCGGAATACAAGGCCACGCCCTTGCTGGCGCGCTATTCGCCGTTCGAGCAATTTCGCGGCGCCAGCCTCCAGGGGCCGTCGGCCGCGCACTGGCTGGGCACCGATCGGCTGGGGCGCGATCTGTGGGCGCGGCTGGCCCAAGGCGCGCGGATCATTCTGCTGCTGGCGCCGATCTCGGTGGGTATGGCGCTGCTGATCGGCGGGACGCTGGGGCTGCTGGCCGGCTACCACGGCGGCCTGGTCGACGAGGTGGTGATGCGGGTGCTGGATGCGCTGATGGCCTTCCCGCAGATCCTGCTGTACCTGGTAATCATCGCGGCGCTCGGGCCATCGGCAGTGAATGTAGTGCTGGCGATCACGATCGCCGGCGCGCCCGGCATCGCGCGCCTGGTGCGCAGCCTGACGCTCGACATCAAGACGCGCGATTATGTGGCGGCGGCGCAGACGCGCGGCGAGAGCTCGTGGTACATTATGTTCGTCGAGATTCTGCCGAATGCGCGCGGGCCGATTATGATCGACGCGATGCTGCGTGTGGGCTACGCGGTGTTTGCGATCGGCACGCTCGGCTTCCTGGGCCTGGGCCTGCCGCCGCCCTCGCCCGACTGGGGCAGCATCGTCAACGCCGGCCGCAAGTTCATTCAGGCCGGCCACCCCTGGGATGCGCTGTGGGCCTCGGCTGCCATTGCCATGCTGGTGGTTGGGCTGAACCTGATGGCGGATGGGCTGTCGGAAGAGCTTGGGCGCTATCGATAGTCCGTGGTCCATTGTCCATTGTTCGTAGCAGTGCGCTCTGAACAACGGACCACGGACCACGGACCACGGACAAAGCTATGATTCGTCCCCCCGGCAAAATGAGCCAGCCGGTCGTCAAGGTCGATCACCTGGCGATCGCATATGAGACGCACGCCGGCGATGTGCCGGCCGTGCGCGATGTCTCGTTCGAGATCTTTCGCGGCGAGACGCTCGGCCTGGTGGGCGAATCCGGCTGCGGCAAGAGTACGGTGGCCTATGGGCTGGTCAACTACCTCGGCCGCAACGGCAAGATCGCCAAAGGCGAGATCGTCTTCCAGGGCGATTCGCTGGTCGATCGCACGGCCGAGGAGCTGCGCAAGCTGCGCGGGGACCAGATCTCGATGGTCTATCAAGACCCGATGACCTCGCTCAACCCGGTGCTGCGGATCGGCGCGCAGATGCTGGAGGTGCTGACGGTGCATCGCGGCGCCAGCATTGAAGCGGCGCGCGCCCGCTGTATCGAGATGCTGCGCCGCGTGTACATGCCCGACCCTGAGAAGGTGCTGGAGCGCTACCCGCACCAGATCTCGGGCGGCCAGCAGCAGCGAATCGTGATCGCGATGGCGCTACTGAACAACCCGGCGCTGCTGATCATGGATGAGCCAACCACCGCGCTCGACGTGACGGTCGAGGCGGCGGTGCTGGATCTGATCGCCGACCTGCGGCGCGATTTCGACACCGCGATTCTGTTCATCAGCCACAACCTGGGCGTGATCGCGCGGGTTAGCGACCGTGTCGGCGTGATGTATGCCGGCGAGCTGGTCGAACTGGCCGCCACCAAAGAGATATTCGCGAATCCACGCCACCCCTACACCCAGGGGCTGCTGCGCTGCGTGCCGCGGCTGGGCATCGACAAGGCCGGTAGCATGCTGCACCCGATCCGCGGGCGCGTGCCAGCGCCGGATCGCCTGCCACCGGGCTGCGTGTTCGAGCCGCGCTGCGACTACGCGCGCGATGCCTGCCGCGAGGAGCGCCCGGCGCTGCGCCAGATCGGCCGGCAGCACCTGAGCCGCTGCCGCTTCGCCGAGGAGATCGACCCGCGGCGCTGGCAGCCGCCCGAGGGTATCATCCCGCTGGCGATGACGGCCACCGGACAGACTGAGAGTATTCTGAACGTCAGCGACCTGAAAACCTACTACCGCCACGCCGACTCATCGCCGCTCAGCATGATTGGGCTGGGCAAAAAAGAATATGTCAAAGCTGTGGACGGCGTGAGCTTCACGCTGCCGCGCGGCCAGACCCTGGGGGTGGTCGGCGAATCGGGCTGCGGCAAGAGCACGCTGATCAAAACGATCATCGGGCTGGAAGATATGAGCGGCGGCCAGGCCGAGTTCATCGGCTTCGATCTGCAACACCGCGCCAGCCGGCGCGACCTGTCGCTCATCCAAGAGCTACAGATGGTGTTCCAGAACCCCGACGCGACTATGAACCCGAGCTACAGCATCGGCACGCAGATCGAGCGCCCGCTGCGGCGCTTCAAGATCGTGCCGGCGAACGACGTGCGCGCCGAGGTCATCCGCCTGCTCCAGGCGGTCAAGCTGGATGAGCACTACTACGACCGCCGGCCGCGCCAGCTTAGCGGTGGCGAGAAGCAGCGTGTCGGCATCGCGCGCGCCTTCGCCGGCCGGCCCGACCTGGTGCTGTGCGATGAGCCGGTCTCGGCGCTGGATGTGTCGGTGCAGGCGGCGGTGCTTAATCTGCTGTTGGAGATCCAGCGCGAACATGGCACCACTATGATCTTCATCGCCCACGACCTGAGCGTGGTGCGCTTCTTCTCGGATTCGATCGCGGTGATGTACCTGGGCCAGATCGTCGAGATCGGCCCGGCCGAGGCGATCTACGTGCCCCCATACCACCCCTACACCGAATCGCTGCTGGCGGCGGTGCCAATACCCGACCCGAGCGTGGAACAGAAACATATTCGCCTGGAAGGAACGGTGCCCAGCCCGCTGCACCCGCCCAGCGGCTGCCGCTTCCATACGCGCTGCCCGCGCCGGGCCATGCTGCCCGATGGCGGCCGGATCTGCGAGACGACCGAGCCAGCCTGGCAGGATGCCGGCGACGGCCATCGCATTCTGTGCCATATCCCGCTGGAGACGCTGCGAGCGCTTGAGCCGGTGGTTCAATCGGGGGATGACGACATTGGGACGCGGACGAGCAGGACGAACGCGGACAGAACCTGACATACAACCGAAAACCGGGTGCCCGCTGGGCGAACCGAGAACCGCTTTTGCACATAGATAGGACGTACGCACCGCACGGATTTTCACCGATAGTCTACTCTTTTTCGCCCGGCCGGGCGAAAAAGAGTAGACAAAAAAGATAGAGTACCATGCTGCGCTGCCGCAGGCTAAAGGCACCTTTGCGTAAGTCCTAATAGAATGGCCCAGCGGCAATCCGCAATCTACAACGAGGCACGGCCCATGCTGGTTAAAGACTATATGACACGCCACCCGATCATGGTCGAGCCGAGCCGGCGCGTGGTCGAAGTCCAGAAGCTAATGCTCGAGAACAACATTCGTCATCTGCCGGTGATCGGCGACGGCAAGCGGCTGATCGGCCTGGTGACGCGCCAGCGGCTGGCGATTCGGCCCGAGCAGGTCGGCAGCATGGATGTCTGGGAGCTGACCAATTACATGTCGAATCTGACCGTCGGCAAGGTGATGATCTCCGGCGCGGATCTGCACACGATCGGCCCAAACGCCACGATCGAGGATGCCGCCGATATCATGATCTCGAACAAGATTAGCGGCGTGCCGGTGGTCGAGCAGGATAACATTGTCGTCGGCATTATCACCGAGACCGATCTGCTGATCGAGCTGCGCAACCTGCTGGGCGCGATCGATCCGGGCTGGCGAATTGTGATGCGCGTGCCCGATCGCGATGGCGAGTTCCGCAAGCTGATCCGCGTGATCGCGGATAACGGCTGGGGCATCATGGCGCTCGGCAGCGTTCGCACACCCAAGCGCGCCGACCGCTGGGATCTGATCGTCAAAATTCGCCACTGCGGGCGTGAGGAGTTGGTGGCGGCGCTCAGCAAGGTCGAAGGTCAGGAGCTGGTCGACCTGCGCGAGACAACCGCGCATATGCGGTAGTGCCTATCGACACGGATTTTTACTCTTTGCAGGTTATTTTTCGCCCTCCGGGGCGAAAAATAACCTGCAGAAAATGTTACTCTAATCTCCAAGGTGAGGGTAGCGAAACAGCAGCGAGCGCATCACAAACATCATCTGGTCGTTCGGCGTATTGCAGAGCATGACGCTCATCTGCTCGTCGAACACCCCGCCGGTGGTCACCGATTTCGCCATCAGAATGCAGTTGCTCTGCGCGTAGCTCTCCGGCCCAAGGTCGAACTTGACTGAGTACCAGTTGTAGACTTTGTTGAACGGGTCGGCGCTGCGGTAGACGGTGGTGCGGCGCATGGAGAAGTTCGGCGTATAGCGGGTGATTGTTTCATCGGCGATCCGGGTCGCGCCAGGGTACTCGGCCGCCTGGTAGACGCGATACAGCAGCGGCCCCAGCCCAGCGCAGGAGCACAGCGCCACCGTCAGGAACAGCGCGAGCGCAGCCATACGCCGGCGCCGGTATCGTCGGTCGGTCTGCATAATCGGCTGAAACTCCTGAACTGCTGGACGATGAAGTGTGCTGGCTCCATAATTGTTAGGATGTACATTGTATCACGTTAACATTCACCGTATACTTCAGGAGATCGCTGATGTTTGAACCTGACATTCTGACCTTTCAGGAGTTTATGATGAATGAGCCACTGCCGTTGGTCACTATCCATCAAGTGGTTCTTGAATTTTTGCGCGACCGTGATGATGTCGTCATGTTTGGCGCTCAGGCGGTCAATGCCTACGTCCCTGAGCCGCGCATGACACAGGATATAGATCTGCTTTCGACGCGCGCCGCGGAGTTCGTTCACGAATTGCGCGAGCACTTGAGTCAACGGTTTCATATTGCTGTGCGCGTGCGGCAGGTTGGCGAAGGGC
>Ga0137375_10010901_pt1 | contig 10754 bp, 9 predicted proteins | sample SagtaG_24_FD_104936 | JGI IMG/M metagenome (GOLD analysis project Ga0137375, IMG submission 104936) | Vadose zone soil microbial communities from Sagehorn Ranch, Mendocino, California, USA - Sage1_R_113_16 metaG | ecosystem: Environmental > Terrestrial > Soil > Vadose zone | place: USA... | reverse complement strand
TCGGCTGAGGCCGGGTTCACCTTGGTCGAAATCGCGATCGTGCTGGTGATCATCGGGTTGCTGCTGGGTGGCATCCTGAAGGGCCAGGAAATGATCACGCAGGCCAAGATCAAGAACGTCATCAACGATTTCAACGGCATCACCGCGGCGATGAATTCCTACCGGGACCGCTATCGGACCCTCCCTGGGGATGATAATAGCGCCGCAGGCCGCTGGGCCGGAGCCTTCAGCGGGAACGGTAACGGCCAGTTCGACGCGGGCGGAGCAGCCGAGGTCTACAACAACGTTCCGGCCGGTCCACCAACCGCCGCCACGCCCGAGGTAAACAAATTCTGGTGGCACCTGAGGCTTTCAGGGTTCGTTGCCGGGCAGACGGCAGTCGGCGACATCGCGTCGATTACACCCCCGACGAACGCCACCAGCGGGATTTTGGGCGTGCAGACCGGCGGCATGGGATTTACCTCCAACATCATCTGCACGAGCAATCTGCCGGACAAGATCGCCATTGCGGTGGACACCCAAATGGATGACGCCACCAGCACGACGGGGCAGGTGCGGGGAATGCTTCAGACCGCGCCCAATCCCCCGGCGTTGCTCCCCGGCAGCGCTTACCAGGAAACCGGCACCAACCAGTATTTGCTCTGCAAAGACCTATAAGATAGCCTGCGGCGCCCCGACCAAGCCCGCCGCGCGCGGGCTTTTTCATTTCTGGCCGCTCCTAAAGTGAAGACGACTTCGGCCCAAGCAACGAGCCTGTTGCTCGCGGGCTGCCTGTGCCTGCTGCCGTTCCTGCCGCCGTATCACCAGCAACCGGTCTTGAGTTTTTTCCCTGAGTGGCTCGCCGCGGCGCTGGGCACCGCCGCAACGCTGACTCTGCTCGCCGGGCGAGGTGTCCCGGCCGCATCCTTGCCGGTGCCGGGACGCTGGCTGATCGCCTTCGCGGTCCTTCTCGCGGTGCAGGCGGCGATCGGCGGCCAGGCCTATCCCCAATTGCCTGTGCTCGCCGCGGTCTACGTTCTTTACGCGGTACTGCTGATCTGGCTCGGAGCGCAGCTCGCAGCCGCGCTTGGCATCGAGCGCGTGGCGACGGTGCTGGCCGCGTTTCTTCTCGTCGGAGCCTTGGCGAATTCGCTCGCGGGCATAATCCAATTCTATGGCCGACCCGCGCTGATCGAGGATGTGATCGCCGAGCTTCACGGCAACCGCGCCTACGGAAATATCGCTCACGCGAATCTCTATGCCAACTACCTGGCGCTCGGCGAAGGCGCGCTGCTGTTCCTGTGGCTGCGCGAGCGAGTGCGAACGGCGTATGCGCTTCCTGCCCTTGCCCTGCTTGTCCTGGGTGGCGCGCTGTCCGGCACGCGCGGCACCCTGCTCTACGCACTATGGTATGCGGCGCTCGGGTTTCTGGCGGGGCGCGCTCAGGATAGCGCCGAGAAGCGGCGCCTGAAACTCGCCGTTTGCGGAATCGCGGGCGCAGTGCTGGCGGCCCATTTTGCGGTGCCGGGGCTCAACGCCGCGCTTCATCTCGGCCCCCCGGGTGAGGCGGCGACCGACCGCCTCGAACAGGGCGAGCCGCGATGGCAGGTATGGCTGATCGCGCTGCGCGTATTTTTCAGTGCTCCTTTCGGCGGCGTCGGCACCGGCGAGTTCGCGGGCGCCGCGTTCCAGTCCGGGCTCGATCCCTCGCTCACGACAATCGGCGAAGTCTGGACGTCACCCCACAATCTGCCGCTGCACCTTCTCGCTGAAACCGGCCTAGCAGGCGCGTTCCTGGCACTCGGCGGCCTGTGCGTCTGGGGATGGCAAACCGCCCGGCGCTATCGCGGGGATCCACAGCCGGCGCTGTGGTGGATCCTCGCCGCGACCGGGATAGAACTGATCCACTCCCTCACCGAGTTTCCACTTTGGAGCGCGCACTTCCTCGGCGTGACCGCGCTTTTGATAGGCGCAAGCGTCGGGCCGGGGCGCTTGCCGGCGGTCCCGCGCGAGAGCGGGATTGGCGCAGGCGCCGCCTGCGCCGCGCTTTCGGCCGTCTTGGCGATCATGCTCAGGGATTACGTGCGGCTGGACGTCACGCGCACCACCGGAACAACCGTCACGCTCGCCACTGCCGCCCAGGCGCATCAGGACGCCGAAACCATGCGCGAGCTGACGCACGGCCTGATGGCGCCTCTGGCGGAGTTATGGATACTGATCGGCGCTCCCTTGGACCGGAGCAAGCTCGCCGAAATGCTGGCGATGAGCGAGCGCGTAGCGCGCTGCTGGCCGGCCAATACCATCGTGGTACGGCGTGCGATATTCCTCGCCTTCGACGGCAGGGTGGAGAAGGCGCGCAATCTGCTCGCGAGCGCCTTGCGAACATTCCCGCATCAGCACAATGCCACGATCCTGATCCTTGAACAGGCGCGCGCCGCGGACCCAGGCGCAATCGAGCCCCTGCTCGTGATGGCCAGGGCCGCTTCCGGTTTGAGGAAGTAAGGAGCTGCAGGTCCTCCGGAAACGTCGGTGCCTAAACGGATGGATTCCGCCTGCACCGGCTAGCCCTGAAGCAGGCGCATCTCCGCGGCAGCGAGTTGCTCGGGCGTGCCGAGCAGCACGATCACGTCGCCCTCCTGCAATGCCGTTTGCGGATCCGGCGAAATCATCCGCAGCTCCCGACGCCGCAGCGCCGTCACGCGCACGCCGAGCTCCTCCAGCGCGAGCTCCCGGAGGCTGCGTCCCGAGGCGCTTGCGCCCGTCGCGAGCGTCACCGAATGCAGGCGCGGTTCGCGCGCCTCGTCGGGGTCTTCGGCCTCGTCGGTACCTCCATGAAAGAAGCCGCGCATCAGGCTGTATCGATGCTCGCGCACGTCGCGAATGCGGCGCACCACGCGCCTCAATGGCACTCCCAACAGCACCAACGCATGCGAGGCGAGCATCAAGCTCGACTCGAAGGTCTCGGGTACCACCTCCGACGCACCCGCGGCGATGAGCCGGTCCATGTCCGCGTCGTCCAGAGTGCGGATGATCACCGGCAACGCGGGATTGAGCGCGCGCACATGATGCAGAATCCGAAGCGCGAGCTGCGTATCCACGAAGGTGATGACGAGCGCGCTCGCGCGCGCGACGCCTGCCGCCACGAGCGTTTCGTGCCGTGACGCGTCGCCGAAAACGACTTTCTCGCCCGCCGCTGCCGCCCCGCGCACGCGTTCCGGATCGGTGTCGAGGGCGATGACATCGATGTGTTCCTGCTCCAGCAAGTGCGCCAGGCGCTGGCCCGTGCGGCCGTAGCCGCACACGATGACGTGCCGCTCGGTCGCGAGACTCTGCGCGGCGACGCGGTGCAGCGCGAGCGATCGCAGCATCCATTCGGCGCTCGACCAGCGCAGAGCGAGCTTGTCGCTTGCCTGAATGACGAACGGAGCGGCAAGCATGGAGAGCAGCATCGCCGCGACGACCACCTGGGAAAAGTCGCGATCGAGCAATGCAACCGACTGCGCCAAGACCATGAGCACCAGACCGAACTCGCCCACCTGAGCGAGAGCCAGCCCCGTGCGCACGGCCGCGCCAGGACCGGCTCCGAACAGGCGCGCGAGGCCGGCGACCAGGATGAACTTGAACACGATCAGCAGCGCCGTCAGCGCCAGCGTCAGCGAAAAATTCGCTGCAACCGTTCCCAGGTCGAGTCTCATGCCTATGGTCACGAAGAATAGACCCAGCAGGACCTCCCGAAACGGCCTGATGTCCTCCTCGACCTGATGCCGGTATTCGGTTTCGGCTATGAGCATGCCGGCGAGAAACGCGCCCAGGGCCAGAGACAGTCCCGCCCGATCCGTGAGCCAGGCAAGCCCGAGCGTAATCAGCAAGACGTTGAGAATGAACAGCTCATGCGAGCGGCGGCGCGCCACGATGTGAAACCAGCCGCGCATGAGTCTCTGCCCGACGAAGAGCAGCACCACGAGCACCCCCGTAGCCTTGGCGAGCGCAAACCCCAGACGCTGCGCAAGCTCGCCGCTCCCCTCCGCGATCGCGGGAATCAGGATCAGCAACGGCACGACCGCGAGATCCTGGAAAAGCAGCACGCCGGCGATGTCACGTCCGTGGGGGGTTTCCAGCTGAATGCGTTCGGCGAGAATGCGCATGACCATTGCCGTCGACGACATGGCGATCGCGCCCCCAACCGCGAGGGCGGCTTGCCAAGGAGCTCCTGCAAGTGAGGCGGCAGCGAGCACGGCGCCGAGCGTGAGCAGGACCTGGGCAAACCCGAGCCCGAACACGGCGCGACGCAGCTGAAACAGCTTGGGCAGGCTGAACTCCAACCCGATCGAGAACATCAGGAACACGACGCCGAATTCCGCAAGATGCCGTCCTTCGACGGTGTCGGGAATCCATGCCAGCGCGAAGGGTCCCACTGCGACGCCTACCAGGATGTACCCCAGTAGCGGAGGCAGATGCAACCAGCGGAAGAGCACGACGACGAACACCGCGCTGGCCAGCAGGATCAGCACCAGCTCAAGCGTATCGCTCATCCGGAAGTCCTTGTTTTTTCGGGATCACGTGGAAAAAAGCGTGGAATCCGTCTGATATACTCCGCACCTATGATAAAGGCTGCTCCCGGCGCGGGCCAGCGTCGTTTTTCTCGATGAACGATCGATTGAAGAAGGCGAATTCAACGTCCGCGCTTGAGCTCGCGCGCAAGGTGCTCGCGATCGAGGCCGATGCGGTGAGCGGCCTGATAGCGCGGCTCGACGAGCGTTTTGTCGATGCGGTAGGGCTGATCCTCGCCTGCCGCGGGCGCGTCGTCGTGAGCGGCGTCGGCAAGTCGGGGCACATCGCTCGCAAGATCGCATCCACGCTGGCGAGCACCGGGACACCGGCTTTCTTCGTCCACGCCGCCGAGGCGGGACACGGCGATCTCGGCATGATCACGCGCGATGACGTGATGCTTGCGCTCTCGAATTCCGGCCAGTCGGAAGAGCTGCTCACGATCATCCCTCTGATAAAACGCCGGGGCGCGAAGCTGATCGCAGTGACCGGCAATCCCGACTCGGCGCTTGCCAGGGAAGCCGACGTGCATCTTGACGCGGGCGTCTCGCAGGAAGCCTGTCCTCTGAATCTTGCGCCGACGGCGAGCACCACGGCGGCGCTTGCGCTCGGCGATGCGCTGGCGATCGCGCTGCTCGATGCACGCGGTTTCGACAAGGATGATTTCGCGGATGCGCACCCCGGCGGCGCGATCGGCAGGCTTCTGACGCGGGTATCGGACGTCATGCGCACCGGCAGCGATGTTCCACGCGTCACCGATGCGGCTCTTTTTTCCGAGGCGCTACTCGAGATGTCCCGGAAGAGCATGGGCATGACTGCGATCCTCGGCCCAGGCGACAAGTTGGTCGGGATTTTCACCGACGGCGATCTGCGCCGGACGCTGGAGCGCGCGCCCGATATCCGCTCGCTCACGATCAAAGAGGTCATGACTCGCAACCCGCGCACGATCACTCCGCACAAGCTTGCGGTCGAAGCCCTCGAGTTAATGGAGCGTTACAAGATCAATCAGCTGCTCGTCGCGACGGAAGCGGGAGAGCTGATCGGCGCCCTCAACATGCACGATCTGTTTCGCGCCAAGGTCATTTGATGCGCGACGACGTTCTGGAACGAATACGGCGGCTGCGGCTGATGATCTTCGATGTCGACGGGGTGCTCACCGACGGGACCCTGTACTTCAGCGAAACCGGAGCGGAGTTGAAGGCATTCAACGCACGGGACGGCCACGGGCTCAAGATGCTGAAGGAGAGCGGGGTCGAGGTCGCCGTTCTTTCCGCGCGTCGTTCGCGCGCCGTCGAGGTCCGCGCCGCGGAGCTGGGCATCACGCTCGTCGAACAAGGTGCCGGGAACAAGAGTGCGGCTTTCGAAAGCCTGATCGGCCGGTTGCGCACCCCGGCCGCCGCCGCCGGATACATGGGCGATGATTGGGTGGATCTGCCGGTGCTCGCGCGTTGCGGGTTTGCCGCGAGCGTGCCCGAAGCGCCGGAGCTCGTGCGGGAGCGCGTCCACCACGTCACGCGCGCTCCCGGCGGCAGAGGGGCCGCCCGCGAGGTCTGCGAGCTGATCATGCGGGCCCAAGACACGCTGGAGCGGGCCATCGCCCGCCAGCTTGCATGAAAACGCGCGTTACTCCTTCTCTCCCGGTTGTTTTGATGGCGTTTCTCGGGTTGCTGACCCTGTGGCTGCAATACGCCGTGCTGGACGGCCCCGGCGGGGACGCAAAGCCCGCGGGGCATGATCCCGATTCGATTGTCGAAAACTTCACCGTCCAGAGGCTGGACGGTTCGGGCAAGCTCCTGTACACATTCTCTGCACCGAAGATGATGCATTTTGCCGACGACGGTTCAGGCGAAGCGCTTTATCCGCGCTTCGTTCAAATTGCCGCTGACGGCGGCAACTTCATCGCGACGGCCAATCGCGGCACCATCAATCGCCAGGGCGAGGAGGCTTTCTTGTACGGCAATGTGCTGTTCTTGCGCGAGGCAACGCCGGAGCGACCCGAATTCCGCGCCCGCACGGAATTCCTGCACCTACTCTCCGAACAGGGGATCGTGCGTACGGATCACACGGTCACGATTTCCGAAGGACGCTCGATCTTGACAGGGGTCGGGATGGTGGTGAACAACAACAAACAACAATTCATGCTGCAATCGCAAGTCAAGGGCTTCTTTGATGTGCCATCCAGGAAATAGGGCGCACGCAGCCGCGGCCCTCGGTCTTGCGGCAATGTGGGCTTTGGCGGCAGGATCGGCGCTTGCCGAGAGAGCCGATCGCGACAAGCCGATCAACATCGAATCCGACAGCATGATTTCCGACGACGCAAAGAAAGTTGCCACTTTCGAGGGGAAAGTCGTGCTGACCCAGGGCTCGCTCATCATCCACGCAGACCGAATCGTCGTGCGGCAGGACGGCGACGGCTTCTACCACGGCGTCGCGAGCGGCAAACCGGCGACGTTCCGCCACAAGCGGGACGGTCCCGGCGAATACATCGACGGAGAGGCGTTCAGGATCGAATACGATAACAAGCTCGAGCGCGTCGAATTCGTCAACAGCGCCCGTCTGCGCCGCGACAGCGGGGACGATATTCGCGGGGATTTCATCTCCTACGATGCCAGGACGGAGCGTTTTACCGTGAAATCAACCGGCGCGGCGTCCGGGACTGACCGCGAAGGACGCGCGCGCGCAACCATCATGCCGAAGAAGCCGGCGGAGCCCCAAACCCCGCCTGCTTCCGGCACGAGCCGGCAAGACTGATCTCCCCGTGCTTTCCGAACCGGGCGAAACTCGATGAGTCAGCTGCAGGTCCACGAACTGAAAAAGCACTACGGCTCGCGAGTCGTGGTCAAGGATGTGTCGCTCGAGGTGTCGAGCGGTGAGGTCGTGGGGCTGCTGGGTCCGAACGGCGCCGGGAAGACGACTTGTTTCTACATGATCGTGGGGCTGATCGCCGTGGACGACGGAGCGATCCATCTCGACGGCAAGGAAATCAGCCATTTCGCGATGCATCGCCGCGCCCGCATGGGACTGTCGTACCTGCCCCAGGAAGCCTCCGTGTTCCGCAAACTGACCGTCGAAGAGAACGTCCGTGCGGTGCTGGAACTGCAGGAACTTCCCGAGGAGGAAATCGAGTCCCGCCTTTCCGGCCTGCTGCGCGATCTCAACATCGCGCATCTGCGACAATCTGCAGCCCTGTCGCTGTCAGGCGGTGAGCGCCGCCGCGTCGAGATCGCGCGGGCGCTTGCGACGCGTCCGAGCTTCATACTGCTCGATGAGCCCTTCGCGGGCGTCGACCCGATCGCGGTACTCGACATTCAGAAAATCATCCGGTTCCTCAAGGAACGCGGCATCGGCATCCTGATCACGGACCATAACGTGCGGGAAACGCTGGGGATTTGCGACCACGCCTACATCATCAACGACGGATTGGTGCTCGCCTTCGGAAAGCCCGACGAGATCGTCTATAATGAAAACGTAAGACGCGTCTATCTCGGCGAAAACTTCAGGTTGTAGGGGACAACGCATCCCGCGAACCACCCCCGTTCCCATTTTGGCTCGTCTGAACTACGATCCTCCTGCCGAGGTCCTCGCGCCCCATATCGATGAAGCAGACCCTACAGCTCAAGCTTTCGCAGCACCTGACGCTGACGCCGCAGCTGCAGCAATCGATACGTCTGCTGCAGCTCTCGACCATGGAATTGAATCAGGAGCTCGAGAAATTTCTGGCCGAAAATCCGCTGCTCGAGCGCGCAGACACCGATAGCGAGATTCCGGCACCCCCTGCGCACATGAATGGCGAGCCGGCACCCGCCCTTCAGGCACCCGCGGAGGAGGCGAGCGCGGAGAATTCATCGCAGACGGACATTTTCTCCGCTGACAACGACTGGGGGGGCGAAGGCGGTCCGAGCTCGGTCGCGCGCGACGACTCCGATGACACCGATTTTTTCCAGGTTCCCGCCGAATCTCCCAATCTGCGCGAGTATTTGCACCGGCAACTCGCTCTGACCCAGCTGGAACCGCGCGACCGCAACCTGGTCGCGTTCCTGATCGAAGCGCTGGACGAAGGCGGCTATCTCACGCAGCCCATGGAGGAGCTCGCGCAGCTCGTGCCGGAGGAGCTGCAGATCGAGCCCGAGGAGCTGTATATCGCTCTCAGGCATCTGCAGAATTTCGACCCCACGGGCGTGGGTGCCCGCAATTGCGCGGAATGCCTGGAGTTGCAGCTGCTTGCCTTGCCCGAGTCCACGCCGAGCCGCGCCTCGGCCCTCGCGATCGCGCACGAACACCTCGAGCTCCTCGCGGCCCGCGACTTCGCGAGGCTCAAAAAAGCGCTGCAATGCGGAGACGACGAGCTGCGCCAGGCCCAGCGACTGATCCAGAGCCTCAACCCGCGTCCCGGCGCCGCGTTCTCGACCAACGAGACGCGCTATATCGTACCCGACGTCGTAGTGAAGAAAATCAAGAATGTCTGGGTGGCGAGCCTCAACCCCGACGCGATGCCGAAGCTGCGCATCAATCGCATGTATGCGGATATCCTGCAGAGCAACCGGAGTCATTCGGGCAGCCAGCTCTCGCATCAACTGCAGGAAGCACGCTGGCTGATCAAGAACGTGCAGCAGCGATTCGAGACGATCCTGCGCGTGTCGCAGGCGATCGTAGACCGTCAGCGCCATTTTCTCGAGCACGGCGAGGTCGGGATGCGGCCGCTGGTACTGCGCGAAATCGCAAGCACGCTCGGCCTGCACGAATCGACCGTCTCGCGCGTTACGACTCAGAAGTTCATGTTCACGCCGCGCGGCATTTTCGAGCTCAAGTATTTTTTCGGGAGTCACGTCGCCACCGAGACGGGGGGCGCCTGCTCGGCCACCGCCATCCGGGCGTTGCTCAAGCAGCTGGTTGCCGCGGAGGATGCCCGAAAGCCTCTTTCGGACAGCAAGATCTCCGAGATCCTCAACCAGCAGGGCATCGTGGTCGCGCGTCGCACCATCGCCAAGTACCGGGAGGCCATGCAGATTCCTTCGGTGAGCATGAGAAAGTCTCTTTGACGCGAAGGCACGCCGCGCATGAATCTCGTCATCAGCGGGCATCACATGGCGGTCACGCCGTCGATCCGCAGTTACGTCGAGGGCAAACTTTCCAGGATCCGGCGGCATTTCGATCACGTCATCGAAGTCAGCGTGATCCTCGCCGTGGACCATCTCACACGAAAGGCGGAAGTCAGCTGTCACATCGCCGGCAAGGACATCGTCGCCAAGAGCGACGACCCGGATTTGTACGCCGCGATCGATGCGGTGGCGGACAAGCTCGATCGCCAGGTCATCAAGTACAAAGACCGTTTGCATGCTCATCCGCACGCTGCGCTCAAGCACCAATCCCCCTCGGATTGAGATTTCCACGCGGGAAGCGCTCTCAACAGCCCCCTGAGCCGTTGGTGTAGAATTCCACGCCTTTCCGGTGCGCCGGGCGCGGTTTCTGCGCGCGAGGGCCCGAACTGGCCGGTTTTCAGGGTCTCGATGAACCTAATTGCGAAGCTCCTGCCCCCGTCGAACATCCTTCTGGATCTGGATGTGACGAGCAAAAAACGCATGTTCGAGCAGGCCGGGCTGCTCTTCGAGAACAACCAGGGCGTGGCGAGGAGCCTGGTGTTCGACAGCCTGTTTGCCCGCGAGCGTCTCGGCTCGACGGGGCTGGGGCAGGGAGTCGCCATTCCGCACGGCAGGATCAAGGGTCTGAAGGAAGCAGTCGGGGCCTTTGTGCGCCTGGCACAGCCGGTTCCGTTCGACGCGCCCGACGGCAAGCCCGTCAGTCTGGTGTTCCTGCTGTTGGTGCCGGAACAGGCGACCGAGCAACACCTGCGCGTCCTGTCCGAGCTCGCACAGATGCTGAGCGACCGCGAGTTGCGCGAGAAACTTTCGACCGACACCGATGCGGGGACGCTCCATCAGCACATCACCGCCTGGCAGCCTCATGTTGCAGATCAGCGTCGCGCAGCTGTATGACGACAATCGCGACAAGCTCGGGTTCGCCTGGATCGGCGGAAAGGCGGGCGGCGCGACCAAGCTTTGGCGCGACAGTACCGGCGCCGCGGCCCTCGTAGGGCACCTCAATCTCATCCATCCCAACCGCATCCAGGTCCTCGGCAACCACGAGATCGCCCACCTCGCCGCGTTCGAGGAAGCCGAACTGTTCCAGATGCTCGGCAATCTGTTCGCGGTCCACCCGGTGGCTATCGT
>Ga0137375_10010896_pt1 | contig 10756 bp, 7 predicted proteins | sample SagtaG_24_FD_104936 | JGI IMG/M metagenome (GOLD analysis project Ga0137375, IMG submission 104936) | Vadose zone soil microbial communities from Sagehorn Ranch, Mendocino, California, USA - Sage1_R_113_16 metaG | ecosystem: Environmental > Terrestrial > Soil > Vadose zone | place: USA... | reverse complement strand
GTTGCCGTTCCTCTTCGCGGGGACCGCCATCAGCCTCGCGGTGGCGCGCTTCGCGCGCTGGATGAGCCGGCTGTACGTGTTCGACCTCGGAGGCGCGGCCGGCGGCTGCCTGCTCGTCATCCCCCTGCTCGACCGCCTCGGGGCCGTCGATACGGTGCTGCTGAGCGCGGTCCTCGCCTGGACCGCGGCCCTCGTGTTCGCGGGCGAGCGCGACTCGAGCGCGCCCGGCGGGAGTCATCGCCGTGGAAAGTGGGCGCTGCTCGGGGTGGTGGGCCTGGGAGCGGTCGGGCTCCTGGCCTTCAACCGGTGGACCGAGCGCCTGGTCATCCGGCAGGCCAAGGGCCTCGACGAAGCCCGGCACGTCCTCTTCGAGAAATGGAACTCCTTCTCGCGGGTCACCGTCTGGGGGAGCCTGGCGGAGTCGATGGTCCTCATCATGATCGACGCGGACGCGGGGACCCTGCTCCTGCGCGACCCCCGCGTCTTCGACCCGAGCGCATGGCTGACCGGCCGGGTGGAAGCCCTGGCCTATCACCTGCGGCCCGGCGGGCGGGCGCTCGTGATCGGGTCCGGCGGCGGCGCGGACGTGGTAATGGCGCGGACCCTCGGCGTCCGGGAGGTCACCGCGGTCGAGGTGAACCCCATCATCGCGGAGGAGGTGGTCTCCCGGGAGCCGTTCCGGAGCTGGTCGGGGGCGGTCTACGAGCAGCCGGGGGTGCGGCTCGTGGTGGACGAGGCCCGGAGCTTCATCCGCAGCTCGCGCGAGCGCTACGACGTGATCCAGGCCACGATGGTCGACACCTGGGCAGCCACCGCCGCCGGGGCCTTCGCCCTCACGGAGAACAACCTGTACACGGTCGAGGCCTTCTCCGACTATCTCGATCGGCTGGGCCCGGACGGCATCGTCAGCTTCACCCGCTGGTACGTCGAGCCGCCCGACCAGCTCCTGCGCCTGGTCGCGATTGCCCGCGCCGTCCTCGGGGAACGGGGGGCCCGCGATCCCGCCCGGCATCTGATGGTCGTGCGGGGCGCGCCCGAGCAGCCGGAGAGCCTGCGCGCCCCCGCGACCGTCCTCCTGAAGGCGAGCCCCTTCTCGGACGACGAGGTCCGCCTGGTCGAGGGGCTCGCCGCCCGCCGGGGCTTCTCGCTGCTCTTCACGCCGCAGACCCGGCCTCCCGGCGAGCTGCTCCGCCTCATCGAGGCCGAGGATCCGGCCTCCGTCTGGCGCTCGCTCGGCCGGGACGTGTCGCCCACCCACGACGACCGTCCGTTCTTCTTCCAGACCGTCCGCCTGTCGGGGCTTCAGGGCCTCCGGCTGGACCGCAGCGACGAGTGGCAGAAGACCAACCTCGGGGTCCTCGTCCTGGTCGCGTTGGCGGCGCTGACGCTCTTGGTCACCGCCGCCTTCATCCTCGTTCCGTTGGCCCTCGTGGAACGCCACGCGGGGCCGTCCGGGGCGCGGCCCTCCTGGCTCGTCGGGTTTGCGGGGCTCGGGCTGGGCTACGTGATCGCCGAGGTGATCCTCGTCCAGAAGTGCATCCTGTTCCTCGGCCACCCGGTCTACGCGCTCAGCGTGGTCTTGTTCTCGCTCCTCGCCTGGAGCGCCGTCGGCAGCCTGGCCACCGGCCGGGTGGCGGAGGAGCGGCTCCCCGTCTTTCTCCCGCGGGCCCTCGCGGCGGTCGCGCTGCTCCTGATCGCGGGAGCGACCTTTATCTCGCCGCTGTTCCGGGCGCTCGGGGGCCTGCCCCGGCCCGCACGTCTCGCGGTCGCGGCTGCGGTCCTGGTTCCCCTGGGAGCGGCCCTGGGGACCCCCATGCCGAGCGTGGTCCGTCTCCTCGGCCGGGCGGCTCCCCGGGCCGTTCCCTGGGCGTGGGGGGTGAACGGAGCGGCCTCGGTGCTCGGCTCGGTGGCCGCCGTGGTGGTGGCGCTCGAGGCGGGATTCGACCTTACCCTTCTGCTCGGGGCCGTATCCTACCTCGTCGCCCTGATCGCCCTACGCTCGCTCGGTCGCTCGCGCTGAGCGCAGGGGACGAGCGAGGGCCGCCACGGCAAGCAGGACGCTCGCGGAGGAGATCCAGGCGCCCAGGGCGAGGTAGGTCGAGCGGAACACGAGGACGACCTCGGCAGGACCGGGGGGAACCACCACCGCCCGCATCCAGGCGTTGGCGCGCAGGCACGAGACCTCGCGGCCGTTCACGAAGGCGTGCCACCCGGGGTACCAGGCCTCCGCCACCACCAGCAGCGCCGCGTTCGAGGCGTGGGTCCCGATCTCGACGCGGCTCGGCCCGAAGCGGACGATCGTGGCCCTTTCGGCGCTGCCGGGAGGCAGGGGGTGGAGCGAGGCGCCGGGATCCGCCGTGAGGATCGCCGTGCGGTGGGCATCGTCGAGGGCCCTCAGCCGGGCGATCGCGGCCTCCGTGTCGGCCACCACCTCGACGGCGTGGACGAGGTAGGCGCGGGGGTCCGGATCGGGATTCAGGACCAGCCGGCCGGTGGCGGGAACGAAACCGAGGACGATGTTCATCGTGTGGTAGGGGAAGGGGCCGAAGCCGAAGATGTCCGGCGAGGGGAACGTGTTCGCTTCGAGGGAGGGAGTGAGGCCCAGGGACTCGTGCAGGTAGCTCCACACGGTGCCCAGGGTGAGGGCCACGTAGCCCGAGAAGTTGCCGAAGCCGTAGCGCATGCCGCTGTTGTCCCGGATGAGCGGGAAGGGCACGGAGATGCGTGGCGGGGGAGCGTCCGGCGTCAAGAGGCCGGCGCCGCGGAGGGTCTCCGCCACCGCCTTCTCCGCGGGGAAGGAGGGCAGGCCGCCCCGGAAGGGGAGATGGCGCATGGATGCGATCGCGAGGTCGCCGACCACCACGATCAGGAGGAGCGTGGGCAGCGACCAGGAAGGGAACAACCGCTCCGGCCCGGACCGCGGGTGCCAACTCAGGAGGATCGCTGCGGATGCCCCCGCGAGGGCGAGCACGGAGACCAGCAGGGGGGTGGTCCTGAGGGGCCCGGGCAGGGTGGCGTGCCACCAGAAGGTGCCGATGAGGAGCAGGAGGACCGCGAGGGGCAGGATCACGCGCGCGGTCCGCCCGGGGGCTCTGCTCAGGAACCACCCGGCGCCCACGAGCAGGGCCAGGACCACCAGCACCGCGAAGCGGCCGGGAAAGCGGAAGGCGGCAAAGCCCGGCACCACGGCGAAGCCGAGGCCGAAAAGGGGCGTGCGCTCTCCTAGCGTCAGCAGGCCAGCCACGATCGCCAGCAAGGCCAGACCGCGCAGGTTGCGGTCGTCGAAGCGCGCGAGGCCGGCCAGGCCGGCGAGAGTCAGCAATGGGCCGAGGTAGGAATCGGTCCCCAGGGGCAGCCGGGTGTCGGGCAGGGCCGGCAGGAAGAGCGAGCCCCACTGCTCCCAGGGGATCGAGCCGACGATCGCGGAGGCGAGGGTGGGATGGGAGCGGTTGCCGTTTGCGGCCAGCTCGAGGAAGGGCAGGAGCTGCACGGCCGCCACGGCGAGGCCCCAGGCCAGGGCCAGGGCCAGGGCTCCGAGGCCGATGCCGACCCGCCGGAGGCTGGTGGTCACCCCGTCCCCCCAGCCCCGTCCGAACAGGAAGACGGCGAGCCCGAACCAGCTCAGCCAGGCCATCTGGGGGTGCCCGCAGAGAAGCTGCAAGGCGAGAGCCAGGGCGAGGGCGGCCAGGCGACGGGCCCCGAAACCGTCCTGCAGCCGCGCCGCCAGCAGGAAGAGGAGGGGCAGCCACAGGGCCGCCTGGCCGTAGGGGACCTGGCCGCTGTGCAGGATGGCGAACACCACGCCGCTGCCCACGAAGCCGATTCCGATCAGCCAGCCCGCGATGGGGAGTAGCCCGAGGTGCCTCGCCAGGGCCGCCGAGGAGAGCAGGCAGAGAGCCACGTGGGCGGTGAGCAGGAGGGCCAGGCACAGGTGGGGCTCGAGGACGCAGTAGAGGAGGTTGGGAGGGTAGAAGGCCGCGGTCTCGATGTCGGCGAGAAACGGCCGGCCCAGGCCGACGTAGGGGTTCCAGAGCGGGAGATGCCCGGCCCAAAGGGCCTGGACGAGGTACTCGCGGTTCAGCGAGTGCAGCTTCACGTAGTCTTCGGACTCGAAGATCGAGGGAGGGGTCAGGTAGGCCAGGGAGACGAACGCGGCGGAAGCAGCGATGGCCAGGAAGCGGGCCCGGGCCGCGCTCACTGCCGGACGCTGTCGATCGTGATCGAGACGCCGCGCGCGCCGGCGGCGACGCCCTTGACCGTCCCCTCGAGGTCGCCCTTGCCGGGGATGGCGTCGCCCGTCCGGGAGATGCGGGCCGTAACGTCGAATGGGCCCGTGAACGCCGTTCCTTCCATCATCTGGTCCGCGGCCGAGATCTGGAAGGAGTGGGGGAACCGGACGTCCTGCTCGCGCCTGACCGCGACCACCGCGTTGGTCCTGGCATTCCGGGCGATCAGGTAGAGGACTTCGGTCGCGGCCACCCGAGACCGCAGGCTGGCCGCGAGGGTCACGGTGCCGGTCAGGCTCGTACCTTCGTCCGCGGGCAGGGGTGGGGCCGAGAGCCGGCCCGAGAGGGGCGGGTGACCCGGGGGGAGCGTCCGGGCCGCGCCCGGCGCCGCCGGGGCGCCGCCGGCACCCGTCGGGCCCCCGTCGCGCGACGTCAGGGGCCGGAGGCCATCTTCGCTCGCGGGCGGGGCGGGAGTCGGAGGGGGAGGCGGAGCAGGGGAACGTTTGCAGTCCACCGACCCGAAGACGGCGAGAAGGGCAACGGCCAGCCGCCCTCGGCCCGGCATGAGGCGGCGGCGGCTCACTTCAACTCCAGAGGGGCGGGTGGGGCCGCGGCGGCCAGGAGTTGCGGCAGGTCTCGCACGAAGGCGCTGCGGGCGAGGATTTGGCAGCCGCCCACATCGCGGGCCTTCCGGGCCGCGTCGGCGTTCACGTGGCTGAGGAAGCCGATCACGGGGAGCGTGGCGAGGGCCGGATCGGCTCGGAGCGACGCCAAGGCTTCCGCCCAGGGCAGCCGTCGGCTATCGAGGTCCACCACGAGGAGCGCCGCGCCGCCCCGGGCGGCCTCGAGGAGGTCGGCGGTCGTGCGGACGGTCCTGACCTCGAGGGCCGCGCTCCGCGCGGCTTCGCGCACGCGGCTCAAGAACATCAGGTCGTCGACGAGGGCGATCACCGAGGCCACGGCAGGAGTATAGAAGAGGCGGAACCGGACGTGGAGCAGCCTTCCCTCCCCCCTACGTGGGGGAGGATAGGAGGGGGGGTCGATGAACAATCAGGGCGGGGGTCGATGAACAAGAGGCCCTTGACGCGGCAAGAAAAACGAGAATAATTCCTACTTATGAAGGCCCGGCAGTCCCGGCAGCGCGACGTGGTCCTGGCGGTCGTCCGGTCCACCATGGACCATCCCACCGCCGAATGGGTGCACCGTCAGGCCCGCCGCAGCCTCTCCCGGATCAGCCTGGGCACCGTCTATCGCAACCTCAAGAAGCTGGCCGCCGAGGGGGTGATCCGCGAGATCCACACGGGCGGGCACGCGGCCCGCTTCGACGGCAACACGGGGCGCCATTACCACATCCGCTGCCTGGGCTGCGGCCGCGTCAACGACCTCCCGATCTCCATCGACACAAGCCTCGAGGAGGAGGCCGGACGGGCCATGAACTACCGGATCCTCGGCCACCAGGTCGAGGTGCTGGGCTTGTGTCCGCTCTGCCAGGGCGGAAGACAAGACAGGAATGATTCTCGCAAAGGACCAATTGGATTGAAGGAGACAGCTCAACCATGAGCAACCTGAAGGGAACGAAGACGCACGAGAACCTGAAGCACGCGTTCGCGGGGGAGAGCCAGGCCAACCGGCGTTATCTGTACTTCGCGCGGGTGGCGGACATCGAGGGCTACCCCGAGATCGGCGGCCTCTTCCGCGACACCTCCGAGGCCGAGACCGGCCATGCCTTCGGGCACATGGACTTCATGAAGCCGGTGGGGGATCCGGCCACCGACGTGGCCTTCGGCAACACCCGCCAGAACCTCCAGTCGGCGATCGAGGGGGAGACCTACGAGTACACGCAGATGTACCCGGGGATGGCCAAGACCGCCCGCGCCGAAGGCTTCGCCGAGATCGCGGAGTGGTTCGAGACCCTCGCCAAGGCAGAGCGCAGCCACGCCGGCCGGTTCACGAAGGGCCTGGAAGGTCTGAAGGAGCTCTGATCGAGTTGGGGGTGCGGCGCCGCACCCCCCAGGATCGACCGCGCGCCGGCGGAGGCCCATGCCCTACGATCCCCGCGACCCCGACTACTTCGATCCGAAGGCCGCCGAGAAGGAGATGGCCCGCGTCACCGAGCTCTGCAACGGGTGCCGGCGGTGCTATCGGCTCTGCCCTTCTTTCGACTACATGCTCGACGAAGCGGTGGACGGGAACGACGGCGACGTCGACAAGATCACGAGCGCCGACTACCGGAAGATCGTCGACCTCTGCTGGCAGTGCAAGCTCTGCTTCAACCACTGCCCCTACACGCCTCCCCACAAGTGGGACATCGACTTCCCGCGGCTCATGCTGCGGGCCAAGGCGGCCCGGGTCCGGGCGGAGGGGGTGAGCCGGCAGGACGCCTGGCTGGGCAACGTCGACGCGGTGGGGACCCTGGGCTGCGCGAGCGCGCCCCTCAGCAACTGGGCCAACTCCTTCGCGCCCCACCGCGCGCTCCTGGAGGCGGTGGTGGGGATCGACCGCAAGCGCAACCTGCCGAGGTTCCACCACAAGACCTTCGCCCGCTGGTTCCGCGAGCGGGGAGGGGCGCGCGTGCGCGACGGCCACCCGGTGGCCCTCTTCTACTCCTGCTCGGTCAACTACAACGAGCCGCAGGTCGGGAGGGACGCGGTGAGCGTCCTGGAGAAGAACGGCTGCACGCTCACCTGTCCGGAGCAGTCCTGCTGCGGCATGCCCTATCTGGATGGCGGCGACCTGGGGTCCGCCGCGGAGAACGCCCGCAAGAACCTGGCCCGCCTGGGTCCGCTCGTGAAGCAGGGGGCGAAGGTCGTCGTCCCCCAGCCCACCTGCTCGTACGTGCTCAAGAAGGAGTACCCCATGCTGGTCCCGGGGGAAGCCGCCGAGGCGGTGGCCGCCGCCACCCAGGACCTCTTCGAGTACCTGGCCGCGCGAAAGCAGGAGGGGACCCTCGACACGGATTTCCCGGGCCGAAGCCCGGGCCGGGTGGCCTACCAGATGCCGTGCCATCTGCGGGCCCAGAACATGGGCTTCAAGACGCGCGACGTGCTCCAGCTCGTCCCGGGGACGAAGGTGACCGTGGTGGAGAAGTGCACGGCCATGGACGGCACCTGGGGGATGAAGAAGGAGTACTACCCGATCAGCCTGGAGTACGCGAAGAAGGCGGTCAAGGAGATGGAGGCCGCACAGCCCGAGACCTACATGACCGACTGCACGCTCTCCGCCCTGCAGATCGAAGCGGTTCGGGGAGAGCGGCCGGCTCATCCCATCACGCTTCTGCGGGAGGCCTACGGCCTCCCCCAGGCACGATAGCGTCATCCGAGGTCGACATGCAGAAGATCACCCTCCCCGACATCCAGAACCTCTACGAGTATGAGAAGGTCCGCGAGGCCTATCGCGCCCGAATCATCGAGCTGAAGAAGAACCGACGGGTCTTTGTGGGGGAGAACCTCACGTTCCTGTTCGAGAACCGGGACACCGTGCTCTTCCAGATCCAGGAGATGGTCCGCACCGAGCGGATCGTCGAGGAACCGAGGGTCCAGGACGAGATCGAGGCCTACCGGGTCCTCCTCCCCGGCCCCGGCGAGCTGTCCGCCACCCTGTTCATCGAGATCCCCGACCTGGTGCGCATGAGCCAGGAGGAGGTCCGGCGCACCGTGAACCGGTTCCAGGGCCTCGACCGGGACGGGGTGTTCCTGGTGACCGGGGACGGGCTGCGCATCCCCGCCCGCTTCGAAGGGGGCCACAGCAAGGAAGAGAAGATGGCCGCGGTGCACTACCTGCGTTTCCCGGTCTCGGCGGAGGCCAGGGCCGCCCTGGCCGATCCCGGGCAGGCCGTCCGCCTCGTGGCCGACCACCCGCACTACAAGGCCGAGAGCGAGGTCCCTCCGGCGCTACGGTCCGAGCTGCTGAGAGACCTTTCGTCATGATCGAGCCGGGGGGCGCTGCGTCGCGCCCCCCAGACCCCCCGCTCGCTACGCCGAAGTGAATTCGGCTCCGCTCGCCGTCGGTGGCTCACCGGGGGCGCTGCATCGCGCCCCTTCGCTTTTCGGCGGCCTCGAGCAAAGCGGGTATAGTGAGTCTCGAAGCATGCTTCGAGGCCTCACGAGCATCCGCCCCGAGGAGCGCCGGGGGGCGGTCGCCGCCTTCCTCACGATCTTCGGCATCCTGGCCGCGCACACGCTGCTGGAGACGGCGCGCGACGCGCTCTTCCTGGCGCGCCTGCCCGCCTCCCGCCTGCCCTGGGTCTACCTGATCATCGCGGGGGTGGCGGTCGCCATTTCCCAGGTCCCGTGGTCGCCGCCGCGCGGGCAGCCTCGGCCTGCCCGCGCTCCTCCTGACCTTCGCCGCGGTCACGTTCCTCTTCTGGCTCACCCGCTCCTGGCGCAGCCCGGCGGCCCTCTACGCGCTGTACGTATGGACCGGCCTCGTGGGCAGCCTGGCCGTGCTCCAGTTCTGGCTGGTCCTCGGCGACCTCTACACGGTGACCCAGGCCAAGCGGATCTACGGCCTCATCGGCACGGGCAGCCTGCTGGGGGCCGTGGCGGGGGCGGGGCTCGCCCGCTTCCTGGCCGCGAGCTCCGCGGCCTCCGTGCTCGTCCTGGCGGCGGCGGTCACGATGGCCGCGACTGCGCTCGGCCCCGCCCTGGCCCTGCGCGGGGCCAGCGCGGCCGGCCCCGCGCCCGCCGCCCGCGGGGCCACGTCGCTCATCCAGGCCGCCCGCCTGCTGCAGGGACAGCCGTACGTGCGCGGGCTCGCCGGCCTCGTGCTCATCTCCACCGTCGCCCTCACCCTGGGCGACTACGTGTTCAAGAGCGCGGTCTCGAGGCAGGTGGCCCCCGCCGATCTGGGGGAGTTCTTTGCCACCGTCTACGTGGTCCTGAACCTGCTGGCCCTGCTCGCCCAGCTCCTGCTGACGGAGTGGCTGTTCCGGGTGCTCGGCCTCCACCGCTCGCTCTGGGCGCTGCCCATCCTGATCTTCATGGGCGCGGCCGGGGTGGCCCTCGGCGGCGGCCTGGGGGCGGCGCTCCTCCTCAAGGGCGCCGACGGGACCCTGCGCAACTCGGTCCACCGGACGGGCAGCGAGCTGCTGTTCGTGCCGCTCCCCGATGCCCTGCGCTCCCGGGCCAAGCCGCTGATCGACCTCGTGGGCCAGCGCGGCGGCCAGGCCCTGGCCTCGCTGCTGATCCTGTCGGAAGTGGTGCTCAACCGCGGGGACACCGTCCTGGCTGCCGCTTCCGCCGCGCTCTGCCTGGTCTGGATCGTCTGGGCGGCCGACCTGAAGGGCCACTACCTGGACCTCTTCCGGGTGGCGCTGCGGGAGGGTTCACTCCAGCCCGCGGCCGACCTGCCGCCCCTCGACCTCGGCTCGCTGGAGGCGCTCTTCTCGGCCCTGAACAGCGCCGAGGACGCCGAGGTCCTGGGGGCGATCGACCTCCTGGCCGACGAGGACCGCGTCCGGTTGATCCCGGCCCTGATCCTCCACCATCCCTCGCGGGCCGTGGTCCTGCGGGCGCTCGAGCTCTTCGCTCGGGATGGCCGCAGCGATTTCCTTCCCGTGGCCGACCGGCTGCTCGCCCACGCCGACCCCGAGGTGCGGGCGGGGGCCTTGCGCGCGCGCACGCGGGTGAGATCCGAGGAGGGCCTCCTGCGCGCGGCCGAAGGCGACCCGAGCCCCCTGGTCCGCGCCACCGCGCTGGTGGGCCTCGTGTCGGGGGGTTGGGGGATCGACGACCCGCAGAAGACCTTGGACGATCTGCCGAAGAGCGGATCGCGCGAGGCTCGCGCCGCCCTGGCCCGGGCCATCCGCGAGCAGCCCGCTCCGGTGTTCGAGGACACGCTGCTCCGGCTGGCCGACGGCCCGGAGGAGGAGGTCCAGATCCAGGCGGCCCTGGCCATGGCAGAGCTGAAGAGCGCGCGCTTCCTGCCCGCCCTCCTGCCCCTGCTCGCCCAGCGGGACGGACGGCAGGCCGCCCGCGCGGCCTTTCTCGGCATCGGCGACGACGCCCTGGCCTTTCTCGACCAGGCGCTCTCCGACCAGGCCCTGCCCCACGAGGTGAGGCGGCACTTGCCGCGCACCATCAGCCTCTTCGCCCCCCGGCCGGCGGCGTCCGTGCTGCAACGCCACCTGATCACCGAGACCGACGGGATGGTGCGCTTCAAGATCGTCCGGGGGCTCAACCGGCTGGCCGCCCACCCGGAGGTGGAGCTGGACGGGGATATCCTCCGCCAGGCGACGGAGGCCACGCTGGGGGCGGCCTTCCGGCTCGTGCACTGGCGCTTCGTCCTCGGGTGGGGCGCCTCGGCGGAGCCGCGGCGGGCCACCCCGGGTCACGACCTGCTCGTGCGCCTGCTGCGCGACAAGGAGGCCCACGCGGTGGAGCGGATCTTCCGCCTGCTCGCCCTGCAGCACCGGGGGGAGGACTTCAAGGGGATCTACCGGGGGCTGTACAACCCGAGCCCGAAGGTGAAGGCGAGCAGCCGCGAGCTGCTGGAGAACCTGGTCGCCCCGCCGCTGCGCGATCCCCTGCTCG
>Ga0137375_10010885_pt1 | contig 10762 bp, 10 predicted proteins | sample SagtaG_24_FD_104936 | JGI IMG/M metagenome (GOLD analysis project Ga0137375, IMG submission 104936) | Vadose zone soil microbial communities from Sagehorn Ranch, Mendocino, California, USA - Sage1_R_113_16 metaG | ecosystem: Environmental > Terrestrial > Soil > Vadose zone | place: USA... | reverse complement strand
CCTGAGGGTGTGGGTCGACATGACCGCGTCGGCGCACGTGCTCGTGTTCCGGCCGCTCATCCGGTTGCTGCGCGAGCAGGGCGACGAGGTCGAGATCACGGCGCGCGACTACGCGCAAACGCTGCAACTGCTGGAGCTGCATAGGCTCGAGGCGACGATCGTCGGCCGCCACGGAGGCCGTTCTCGGCTCGGCAAGGCGCGCTCGCTCGTCTCGCGCTTGCGTGCGCTCCGCCGCTGGGCGCGACCGCGCGAGTTCGACCTCGCGCTCGCGCACGGCTCACACGAGCTGACCCTGAGCGCCCGCCGTCTCGGGATCCCGAGTGCGACGACACACGATTACGAGTTCGCCACGCTGCAGCATCACATCGGGATGCGGGCGGCGACGAAGGTCGTCGTCCCCGAGGCGATCCCCGAGGAGCGGCTCGCGCGGTTCGGTGTCAGACCGCCGAAGCTGCTCCGCTATCCGGGACTGAAGGAGGAGTACTACCTCGCCGACTTCGAGCCCGATCCGAAGGTGCTCGACCTCTACGACCTCGACCGGGAGCGCGTGCTCGTCGTCCTCCGCCCCCCGCCGGACGTGTCCCTCTATCACCGTCACTCGAACCCCCTCTTCCCGCAGACCATCGACTATCTCGGCAGCCTCGACCGCGTACAGGCCGTCGTCTTGCCTCGGACCGAAGAGCAGCGCGAGTTCGTCCGCGGGCTCGAGCTCCCCGCGGTGATCGTCCCCGAGCGCGCCGTGGACGCGCAGAGCCTGATCGCGCTCGCCGACGTCGTCGTGTCTGCAGGCGGGACGATGAACCGCGAGGCGGCTGCTCTGGGCGTGCCCGTCTACACCACCTACGGCGGGCGACTCGGCGGGGTCGACGAGGAGCTGATCCGTCAGGGCAGGCTCAAGCCACTCACCGATCCCCGCGCGCTCGAGCTGCAGAAGCGTGAGGACGGATCAGGCAACCGCGTCCGCCGCGACCCGCGGCGGCTGCTCGGGCTTCTCCTCTCCGCACTTGGCGACGACGCGTAACACATCGCCTCCGTAGCGCTCGAGCTTCGTCGGCCCGACACCGGAAATGCCGCTCAGCTCGGACAAGTCTCGCGGCCGGCGACCGGCAATCTCGGCCAGCGTCGAGTTGTGGAAGACGACGTAGGCCGGGAGGTCGTCCGCGGTGGCACGCTGGAGCCGCCAGCGCTTGAGCGCCGCGTAGAGAGGATCGTCGGGTTCCGCCGCGCGCGGGGCGCGCGACTCGATCCCGAGCTCTCCCAAAAAACGGCTCGGCTTCCCGCTCCACGTCACGGCGAGGTGTCGCCTGGCCCGCGTCATCCCGACGTAGAGCAGGCGGCGCTCCTCCGAGATCTCGGCCGGCCTCTTGGCCTGCTTGATCGGAAGCTCGCGTTCCTCCACCCGCGGAATGAACACGGCGTCGAACTCGAGCCCCTTTGCGCGGTGCAACGTCAGCAAGTGCACCCCGCGCCGCTCCGGACCGGTCGAGCTGAAACGATCCTCGAGGTCGGCGATGAACTCGCTCGTCGTCCGCGCGCCGTCGTCGAACTCCGCGGCCAGGCGAACCAGTCGCGTCAGATCTCCCTGCCGCACCATCTCCCGCTCGCCGAGCTTCTCGGGTGGTCGCTCGACCCAGCCGGCCTCTTCGGCAAGACCGCGCACGACACCGGCGACGGCGGTGGAGTCGAGCTTGCGTAGCCGCTTCAGGAGTTGCCGCGCCGCTTCGCGGCCCAGCAGCGCCGCGCCCTGAAACGGGATCTTCGCCTCGTGGAACGGCTCCTCGAAATCCGCCAGGCGCGCATTCGTGCGGCAGAGAACGGCCATCTCCTCCAGAGGCACCCCATCCCCGTGGAGCGCGCGCACACGTTCGACGACGTAGGCGGTCTCCGCCTCGCGGGCGGGAAACGAGCGCGCCGTCGGGGCAGGTCCGCTCTTGCGTGTCGCGCGCAACACCTTCTCCGCACCACCGAGTGCGGGAACGATCCGGTTGGCAAGTCCGAGCACCTCGGGCGAGGAGCGGTAGTTCGACTCCAGCCGCACCACGGTCGCGTTCGGGAAACGCCCCGGGAGGCCGAGCAGATAGTCGGGCGTTGCACCCGTGAACGCGTAGATCGACTGGTAGTCGTCCCCGACCGCGCACAGCTCGTCGCTTCCGCCGAGCCAGCGATCGAGGAGCGTCTGCTGCAGGAGGTTGACATCCTGGTACTCGTCGACCGTGAACGCACGAAACCGCTCGCGGACTTGGGCAAGGGCATCCCCGTCCTCGTCGAAGAGTCGGATCGTGAGCTCGAGAAGATCCTCGAAGTCGACGGAACAACGTTCGGACTTCTCGCCTTCGTAGGACCGAAAGACCCGCAACATGAGCTCGGGAGGGATCGGCGACTCGTGCTCGCCGAGTCCTTCGAGGTAGCCGTCGGGGGTCAGGCGGCGGTTCTTCGCCCACTCCACCTCGGTCGCGAGGTCACCCGCCGGACGGAACTTGTACGGGGGCGGCAGCGTGTTCCCGATGCGTCGGAGGATGAGCGCCTTCGACGGAAGGATGCGCTGCGGCGGATCGCCCAGCCAATGCAGCTGCGTGAGCGCGGCCGAGTGGAAGGTGCGCGCAGTCACGCCGCCCGCGCCGAGCGCCTCCAGCCTGTGGCGCATCTCCGTCGCGGCCTTGTCGGTGAACGTGACTGCGAGGATCTCTCCCGCGGCAAACGTCCCGCTCGCAACCTGGTGCGCGACGCGCCGCGTGATCGTCGTCGTCTTCCCCGAGCCGGCGCCCGCGAGGATGCAGACCGGTCCGCGCACGGCCTCCACGGCGCGCCGCTGCTCCGGGTTCAGGCCTTCGAAAATGAGCTCGGTCTCGATACGTCCACCCTAGAGACGAGTCGGGACGGAGCTCACGCGATTGACGCGCAACACCGTGTCGACTTCGTTACGGCTCTGGAACGATCGCGATCGGACGGCCGACGACACGGTTGGTGCGTGGATCGACCTTCGTCACGGTGCCACGCGTGCCGTCACCGTTGCCGAGGAGCCAAACGGCGCCTGAGCCAACAGCGAGAACCGAGCCCGGCGCCTCGACAGCTGCGACCGTCGCCAGCGACCGGGGATCGAGGCGTCGCACCGTTGCCCCGTCGGGAAGCCAGACCGATCCAAACCCCGCCACCGGAGGCACGATCGACACCACGCCGGACCGGGTGGCGATCGTAAGGCCGGTCGACGGATCGATACGTGCGAGCGTCCGGGCGATCTGGTCCGTGGCCCAGAGCGAGCCGAAGCCGGCCGAGAAGCGGATCCACCCGGCCGTCTCGATCGCAGGGCCGAGCGGGACGCCGTCGGCAGGATCGAGCGCGATCAGGCGGACGTGCGCGAGGGTCATCCTCGACCATCGGCGGCTTCGGATCGGTATTCACGTGCAGCCACAGGTGGGACGGATCGGCCCACAGCCAGAGCGGCTCGCCGGCTGTGATGTCCACCGTTTCAGCGATGCGATTCCGAGCCGGGTCGATCCGACGGAGCTGACGATGGGCACCGTCGAGCACCCACACTTTCCCGGCCGACACCGCCACGGCGCCGACCGTCCACAGGTCGGGGCTCCAGATGTCGGTCACGCGCCCGCTCGCTGGATCGATGCGCTGGAGGACCGCCGTGCCGCTCGAGACCCAGATCGAGCCGTACGCCGGCACCAGGCCCGAGACGAACCCATGGACCCTGACCCGCTGCACGATCCTGCGCTTGCGCGGATCGATCCGGATCACCGATCCAGAGCCCGTCCCGACCCAGACCGATCCATAGCCGGTCGCGATCGTCGTCGGGCCGTCTCCCTTTCGCACAGAGCCGTTCGCCGAGGCTCCAGCGAGGAGCAGACCGGCCGCGAGAGCGGCGAGGAGGGCGCGCGCCATGCCGGAGATACGGGGGGCGCCGGCGGCTGAGTCCCTGAGGTCTGATGGGCCGCACAAGCTGGTCGAGGTCGGCTCGGTCGCGGCGCCGCTGCAGGCAGGCGAGAGTGCGGAAGCGGACTCGTTATGCGATCGGGACAAACGCAAGGAACCGGGTCGCGGATCGGCCTCTCGATGGGATGGCGCCTTAGATCCGCCAGAACGGATTCAGTGGATGTCTCCCACCTTGATCGCGTTGAGCGTGACGAATTGCGAGATTGCGTCAGACGGGCTGACGGTCGTCCCAAAGCCGACCGTTGCACGACAATCCACGTCGGCAGGACCGCCGTAGGGCATTGAGCCGACCAGTGCAAGGGACGCTTGGCTGTATACGACGCTGGGGATCTCTGTCAACGCGGTTCCGACATTTCCGCCCGAGTTGGGGGCGTCGATTTCGCAAGTCACATAGATGGGACTTGTCTCGAAAGCGGCGTTCCACAAACTCACCATCGCCGTCACGACGTACTTCCCATAGGGAAGATCAATGTGCGCGACGCTTCCCCAGTCCTGCGTGAGCGGCGCGCCCGGCGATGTCACTACATAGGCGTCGCTCGGGCCGGGGTCGCCTTGCGGACCCTGTGGACCAGGGTCGCACTTCGGTCCCTGATCCCCTTGCGGCCCCTGTGGCCCCGGTGGCCCCTGCTGGTTGAACGTCAACGCAGTGTCGCCCGGCTTGCACGTGGCGCCGCTGTCCGAGTCGATAACCGAGAGGGCCGCGCCCCCGGGCTTCGTCGCATCGCTCGGCTTGAAGCAGCTATGGATAACTCGCTCGGAGTCTGGAATCGTCGCGTACGCGATCCCGCCAGCGAGAGCAAGTCCCATTCGAGCCTCCTCTCGCTCGGACGTTGGGCCCAGCTTGGTTTCAGCATGGGTTGACGATCGAGACTGTCCAGCAGCGTCCTAACCGCGCGCTAATCTCCAACGTCCTCACACTGCCGGGCGCGCACCAGCAGCCTCGGCTCCCAAGGCGAGTCGGCCACAGCTGAGACGGACACGCTTCGACCCCGAGGCAGGGTCCTTCAACGAACTAACAAAGCACTACTAGTGCAGCGTGTCCTCGAGGATCGCCGCGCCCGCACGCCGCGGCTCGCGGAGCATGGCGGCGAGCTTGGAGACGACGTCCAGCGTCTCGCCGCGCGAGACCATCCGCTCCAGCTCGGCGAGCTCGTCTTCGAGCCACTCGACGTCGATCGGTGGACGGGCGGCGCGCAAGATCTTCGGATGCGAGGTCGGTCCGACCGTCTCCCCGTCCGTCCACAACTCCTCGTGGAGCTTCTCTCCCGGCCGGACTCCCACGAACGTGATCGGGATCTCGGTCTCGGGTTGCTTCCCCGACAGGCGGATCATGTTGCGCGCAAGATCGAGGATCTTCACCGGCTCGCCCATGTCGAGCACGTACACCTGCCCGCGACCGCCGATTGCGCCCGCCTGAACGACAAGCGAGACGGCCTCGGGGATGGTCATGAAGTAGCGCGTCATCTCCGGGTGCGTGACCGTCACCGGACCGCCTTTTTCGACCTGCCGCCGGAAGATCGGGATCACGCTCCCGGAGGAGTTGAGGACGTTGCCGAAGCGGACGGCCACGAAGCGCGTCCTGATGTCGTCGCGATGCCCGTAGGCCTCGACGATCCATTCACACAATGCCTTCGATTGGCCGAGGAGGTTCTTCGGGTTGGCAGCCTTGTCCGTCGACACGAGGACGAAGCGGGCGGCGCCGTACTCGACCGCCACGTCGGCCACGGCACGGGTCACAAGCGTGTTGTTGCGGACGGCCTCGAGCGGGTTGGCCTCCAGGAGCGCGACGTGTTTGTACGCCGCCGCATGGAAGACGACGCCGGGACGGTAGCGCTCGAAGACCTGGCTCATCTTCGCGCGATCGCCGCAGTCCCCGAGCACCGTCGCCACGGCGGAGAAGTCGCGCTCGCCCACGAGCTCCCGCTCGATGTCGAACAGCGCCGACTCCGAGTGCTCGACGAGGACGAGACGGGCAGGCTCGACGCGCGCAATCTGGCGGCATAGCTCGGCGCCGATCGAACCGCCGGCGCCGGTCACGAGCACGGTCTCGCCGGAGAGGTACTTGGCGATCGAGTGAACGTCCACCTCGACGGGCTCGCGGCCGAGGACGTCCTCCACCTGAACCGGGCGGATCTGCCCGGCGAGGTTGAGGTCGCCCGAGATGAGCTCGTAGATGCCGGGCAGCGTCTTGACGGGGACGTTCGCATCCTGCGCGATCTCCACCACCCGCTGGCGCGTCTCGCCGGAAGCGGACGGGATCGCGATCAGCACCTCGTCCGGGGGGTTGTCGCCCAGGATGTGCGGAAGCTGGTCCGTCGTCCCGAGGACACGGATGCCGTGCAGCCGCAGGTTCTTCTTGCGCGGATCGTCGTCGATGAGGCCGATCGGCGTGTAGCCGAGAGCGGGCGCCTTCAGCATCTCGCGGATGACGAGCTGAGCGGCGTCGCCGGCGCCGACGACGATGACCTCCTTCCCACGCGCGACGAGCGACGCGGCCCCGGGACGCTCGATCAGGCTGCGCGCGATCAGGCGTGTGCCGGCGACGAAGGCGAGCAGGATCAACCAGTCGAGCACCGCGATCGAGCGCGGCAGCGGGAAGCCCTTGACCGGATGCACGAAGTACACGACGAGGTCCGCGACGACGCAGGCGACCGTCACGCCCCGCGCCGCGCCCCACATGTCGCGCGTCGACACGTAACGCCACCAGCGGTTGTAGAAGCCGAACGCGATGAAGACCGCGAGCTTGATCGCAACGATGACAGCGATCGTGTCTACGAAGAGCCGGTGGTAGGGCCCCGGCACGCCGTGGTCGAACCGAAGCCAGAACGCCAGCCACCACGCCGCGGCGATCAGCGCAGCGTCGGCGAGCAGTTGCCAGAGGCGGTGTCGGTTGACGGGAATCATGAAGCCACCGGGGCCGCCGCCTGCACGACGGAGACCACGCGCTCCTGCGCCTCCGCGTCGATTCCAGCCCAGAGCGGAACGGAGAAGTTGTCCTGCGCGAGCTGCTCGGTCACGGGAAGCGCCCCGCGACCGTAACCGAGGTACGCGAGCGCCGGCTGGAGATGGAGCGGTGTCGCGTAGTAGATCGCACTTCCGATCCCTTCCTCCTTCAGCGCGCCGCGAATCCGGTCCCGCTCCGGGGAGCGACAGACGAACAGGTGGTAGGCGTGGCCCGGCTCGTCCTCCGGCAGCTCGCACGCGTCCCCGAGGCCGAGCTCGGCGTACCGCGCCGCGGCCTCACGCCGGAGAGCGACCCAGCGATCGAGCTCCGCGAGAAAGACGCGCAGCACCGCCGCCTGGAGCTCGTCGAGCCGTGAGTTGTAGCCGAGCAGCTCGAAGTCGACCTTGTCGCGCGAGCCGTGGAAGCGCAGCATCCTGATTCGCTCCGCCAAGTCCGGATCGTCGGTCGCCACGAGGCCACCGTCACCGATGCAGAACAGGTTCTTCGTGGGATAGAAGCTGAACGTCGACGCGATGCCGGTACGAGCGATCTCGGGCGAGCCGAACGCCTGCGCGGCGTCCTCGATCAGCGGCACGCCGAGCTGCGCGAGCTCTGCGACCGGAGCGGGACGTCCGAACAGGTGAACTGCGATCACGGCCTTCGTGCGGCCGGTGATCCGCGCGGCGACGTCCTCCGGGTCGAGGTTCATCGTCGCGGCCTCGACGTCTGCGAAGACGGGTGTCGCACCGCGCCGTGCGATCGCCTCCGCGGTGGCGTAGAACGTGAACGCCGGGCAGATGACGTCGTCGCCCGGACCGATCCCGAGCGCGTCCAGCACGAGCACGAGGGCGTCGGTGCCGTTCGCAACGCCGATGCTCTCCCGGACGCCGAGGTAAGCGGCTGCCTCGCGCTCGAACGCGGCGACGTTCGGGCCCAGGATGAACTCGCCGCTCACGAGCACGCCCTCGATCGCCTCCCGGAGGCGGGGCAAGAGCGGCTCGTACTGCGCTTTTACGTCAACGAGCGGGATCGGACGCACGGCCAGCAAGTCTAGAAGACCGCCGTCTCCGAACGATCACATAGACCACGATCGCCACAATTCCCGCAATCGCCGCGTAGTCGACGAACCGGAAGTCCCGGTGGAAGGTCTCGTAGCTTCGGCCGGCGCCCCAACCCACGCCCGCGAGCGCAAAACACCAGACCGCTGAGCCGATCAGCGTCAGCACGGTGTAGCGCCAGAAGGGCATCCGGAAGATGCCGGCCGGAATGGAGATGAACGAGCGCACCACGGGCGTCACCCGCCCCAGGAGCACGGCAAGCTCGTCCCAGCGGTCGAACCAGCGCTCGGCGCGCTCCAGCTTGTCGCCGCCGAGGTGCAGCCACCGCCCGCGCTGCTCCAGCAAGGGCCGGCCGCCGTAGAGGCCGACCGCCCAGCCGCCGATGGAGCCCAGCAGGTAGCCGAGCGTGCCGGAGAGCGCCATCACCACATATCCCCAGAGGTGGGACGAGATCCTCGTCCCGAAGAGGTCGACGTGCTGCCCGGAGAACGCCGACGCGGCCAGCGCACCCGCGTAGACCATGACGAGCTCGCTCGCCGCTGGAAACACGGCGTCGATCGCCATCAGGAGGAAGACGGCGTAGACGCCGTGGTTTCCGATCAGCGAGGTGAGGGTGCTCGTGACGCCGGCGACCGGCATTCGGGGGAGGCTACCGCCGGAGGCGGAACGGAGCGGTGAGCTCCACCGCGCCCACGTCGTTCGTAGCGGTCACGCTGAGGACATAGCTCCCAGGCCGGCCACTCCAAGACACCGTCGCGTCCCCCGCGGAAAGGGCTCGGCCCGGAAGCGTGCGCACGATTGCGCCGCCGGGTGTCTCGATCCGCAGCGCGACACGCGCGGACCGCGCAAGCTTGAAGCTCGCGACGACGCGCCGCCCGCTTGCGCGCGCCGACAGGAAACCGAGCGTGTTGTTGAGCGAGAACTGCCGGTCGGCGGTGGAGTGACGGCCGAGATCGTCGTCCGCGACAACCTTGAACGCCCACGCTCCCTCGGACTGTCCCGCACCGTTCCAGTTGAAGCGATACACACCGGGCGCGCGGGAGCCGGAATCGAGGGGGATCGCCGCGCCGCCCGGCCCCGCCAACGTCGCCGAGATGGTGGACTGGCGAACGAGCTTGTACGCGAGCGTCTGTGTGTCGTCCACGCCGTCCGCGTTCGGCGAGAGGACACGACTCGGCAGAACAGGGGCATAGACGCCGTAGTAGAACAGCGTCAGCGCCTCCGCAACGGCGCGCTCGCCGCCGCGATCGGAGGGACTGTTGAGGAGCTTGCCGTCGAAGGCCATCGTCGTCGAGCCGCCGGCGTCGAGCGCCGAGGCGGTGACGCAGCCGAGCCGCATCATCGCGAGCGCGACCTCGAAGTTCGTCAGCCCCGTGCTGTAGCCGGGCTGCCGTCCGTCGACGGCGACGAGCACGATCCGTCCGTCGGCGAGCTGGCCGACACCGGTGCGCGGATGCCGTCGAGCGAGCTGGTCGGTCGTGAAGCTTTCGAACGACCTGTACACCGGCTTGCCGTCACGCACGATGACCGGCCCGCCTCCGAGCGCTTCCGGGACGTTCGACCAGGGCGGCGTCAAAGTGAGCAGAATCGTGACATTCGAGCCGACCGGTGCTTCGGCGGAGAGGAAGCCCGCCTGCGCGCCGCGCGCGACGAGGACGGCGCCGTCGGGCGGAATCAGCTGATTCCCGCCACTGACATACGCGGTAACCGTCGACGTCAGCGGTGTGTTCGGCTCCGACGCGGGAAAGGGTTGCAGGATCGCCTGCGCGCCGCCGCCGTCGGCCGGAGTCCTCGCGCCCCACGCGCGCGTGTAGAGCGTCGTGCGCCCGGCGCGCGGCGGTTCGTTGATCCCGAGGACTCGTCTCTGGCCCGATCCCTGCCACGTACCGGCGAGGCGAATGCGCTCGACGTGCAGGACGCCGTCCGTGTCGATCCCGACAGTCGAGCGGAAATCGATCGGTCCGCTGTCGAGAACGCCGCCGCGGATCAGGCCGCCGGTCGGATGGCCGTCGCCGAAGCTGAACAGGTCGCCGTTGACGCCTGCGACCGTCGCCTCCGCCGAGACGCGGCGTTGCATCGAGGTGACGCGCTCGCGGCCGAGGATTGCATTGTTCGAGAGGACCGGCTTCAAGGCAAAGAGCCCGGTGGGCTTCGGCGCGGAGATCACGTGCATCACGACCGGTCCGTGTGCCGTGAACTCCACCTGGCGCGAGTAGACGACGCTCGGCATCAGCACCTGGCCGCGGATCGGCGTTGCTGCGCGCGCGTTCCCGGGTGCGCCGAAGAACCCTGCACAGAGGGCGCAGATGACGGCTTTGCGGACCACGACCCCGGCCGAGGGTAGCTGACCTGCCCACTGGATCGTGTAAAGAGTCTGTCGGCTTACGGCGGCGCTAGTGTTCGCGCGTTGGCCATCCGCGGCCTGAAGCCGCCCGAGAGAGAAGGGGTTGTCATGACACGCATTCTCGCCGTCGCGCTCGCCGCGCTCGCGGCCGTAGCCCTCTACGCAGCAACGGCACCTGCGGGGCAGCAGGCCGTCACTCCGAAGCAGTTTTCAGCGCTCGCCAAGCGCGTCACCAAGCTCGAGAAGGACAACAAGCTTCTGCTCGGGTTTGCAGGCATCGTCGCGACCTGCCTCGACAAGGCCGCTGTCGCCACGACAAAAGCTCCTGCGTACCACGCGCCTGCAACGGGAGAGGCAACTGACTTCTACGTGTTCGGAACTACCAATCTCGACTGCGTGAACATCCTCAACGCGCCGGCGCTGAAACGACTCCGCACGCGGCTGGGGCGCTAGGGATTCGACATCTTGGCGTGGCGG
>Ga0137375_10010879_pt1 | contig 10764 bp, 11 predicted proteins | sample SagtaG_24_FD_104936 | JGI IMG/M metagenome (GOLD analysis project Ga0137375, IMG submission 104936) | Vadose zone soil microbial communities from Sagehorn Ranch, Mendocino, California, USA - Sage1_R_113_16 metaG | ecosystem: Environmental > Terrestrial > Soil > Vadose zone | place: USA... | reverse complement strand
GCGGATCGCGGCGGCCAGCGGCTCGGCGCTGGCCCAGCCGGGCGGCGGGCTGTGGGGGTCGGCGCCGTCCAGACGGACGATCGCGTGGAGGTGGACGGCGCCGCGTGCCTGGTACTCGGCCACCTTCACGTAGGAGACGCGCAGCTCGCGGCAAAGCTGGGCGACGGTCAGGCCGGCCTGGCGAGCCAGCGCCCGGCGCAGGTAGATGGTGGTCCGCCGCCAGAGCTGGGGCGCCAGAGCGTTCCACACCACGGCGCGCTGGTAGTCGTAGCAGTCGCCGCAGATCGGCGTGCCCAGCGCCGGGTCGCCGGCCACATGCCGCAGCCCACACCGACGCGGGCAGCCGTGCGGGCAGCGGGCGCCTGCTCGGGCGGGCCGGCAGAGCTGCACCCGGCCGCCGCGTACCCGCGAGGAGTGGACGGGGCCGAAGCTTGGGGCGGTGAAGGTGACGAACAGCCGCGGATGGGTGGCGACGGTGGCGGGGACGCCCTTGCCGCCGGCAAGGCCCGCACGAAGGAGCTGGTAGGCGTCGGCGCGGTAGACCTCGGCGCAGGGTGGGCATCTTGCGGCCCGGCGGGTGCCGCACGCCTTGAGCAGCACCCTGTCCGGCTCGCCGGCCGTGTCGAACACGGTGTGGGCTTCCCCGGTTGGGGTGTCGATGTGGTCGACGCCGCCCAGCAGCCGCACCGGCCGCTGGCAGTAGCCGGCCGCCCGGACCTGCCGCCGCCACTGTGCGTAGCCGGCCGGGTCGCCGCCGCGGGCGCACAGCTCGGCAAGGAAGCTGTGGCCAACCGTGGCAGAGCGTGGTTGGTTGTGGCTGCTTGTGAGTTGGGCTAGGCGTTGAGTGCCCTCAACAGGTACAGTTGTAGACGCCACGAGTTCACTCCTTGTGGTGGTGGAGGGAGGGGGCGTGGTCACTGCCCAAGTGCGATCCGCGCCCCACTCCCGGCCCGTTCAGCCCACCCCTGCTCCCTTCCTCGGCCGGCGCCAGGTCGGCGGGTCGAGCCTGGCGAGGGTTTGCTGGCGGTCGGCCAGCAGCGCCTCGACCAGCCGGCGGACGGTGCGGGTGGGCAGGTAGACGCCCTCCCAAGTGCCCGGTTCGCGTTCGATCTCCAGCCACAGCCCGTAGGCGCCCAGCTCGGCTCTGATCGCGGTGGCGGGCTCGGGGCTGCGGTCTTTTCGTGTCGGTGGCATCTGCTGGCATTCCTTTCTCGCGGTGGTGGCAGGGGAAGCGCTTTGGTGCTAGCCGCCCGGTGGGCCGATGCCAGGCGGGCCGGACGGCCTTCTGGGTGGCGGCACGGCCCGGAGGACTTCGGCGCGGCGGGCGAGGGTGGCGAGCTGGTCGTCGTCCAGCCAGCAGGCCCGCAACCTGACCGGGGTGCCGCCCTCCGCCAGCAGCAGCCCGACCCCCCGGTCGGCGGCGTCGACCCCGGACGCGCTGTAACCAAGTGACGCCCAGCCTTGCCCGAGGACCGTGTCGCTTGCCTGCGGGGTCAGGCACCTGAGCGCCCAGCGGAACCCGAACAGATCCCGCAAGCTGGTCGGGATCACCTCGGCGGCCGGCTTCTGCGTGGCGGCCACCACGACGATCCCGGCCGCCCTTCCCCTGGCGACCAGGTCGCGCAGCCGGCCGGCGAACTCCGTGGCCAGCTTGCGGTCGGGCCCGGCGACGTAGAACGCCAGCTCGTCCACGACCACCAGCAGCAGCGGCAGGCCAAGGCCCGGGGTGAGCTTACGGCGGCGATTGGCGAGCAGCACTAGCAGCCGCCGGTCAAGCTCGGCCTGGACCTCGGCCAGCACCTCCACGGCCTCGTGCAGGTCGGCGCCGACCGACCGGTCGGCCACGCCGGCCCAGCAGGCCAGCTCCACCAGCTTGCCGTCCAACAGAATCAGGTTGACGTCGGGATCCAGCGCCGCGGCGGCGAGCAGGAGGGCCATCGCGCCGGACTTGCCGGCGCCGGGCTCGCCGCCCAGCAGGAGGTTGCGCTCCGGCAAGGCGACGTGGACCCACTGGCCGTCCTCGTCTATGCCGACCGGGACCGGCACCCACAGCGAACACCGCGGCGCCTCCAGCCACGGCCAGGGCAGCGGCCCGGCGGTGTGCAGGGGGTCGCGGCGCACCACCGTCACCCGCGCCAACGCCGCACGGTCAGGGTCACGCGCGACACGGACCTCGCGGACGTCCAGGATCACCGCGACCTGCTCGGCCGCCTCCGCCAGCGCCGCCGTCGAGGACCCGGCCGGCAGCCGCACCAGCAGCCGATCCCCCGCCGGCACCAGCCGATGCTTGACGATCCGGGGGATGCGGTCGCTTGCCGAGGCCAGGCTCGCGTAGCGGCAGGCGGCGGCCCAGCGGCGCCGCATCCTGGCTCGATGCGCCAGCTCCCCCACGCCACGGCGGATCGTGGGGAAAGCCAGCAGCCCACCGACCAGCGCGGCCAGCACCAGCAGGGCGGGCAGGCGGCCGAGCTGGGCGGCCAGCCGCACCCAGCACCACCAGCCCAGCAGCACGGCGGCCAGCTCCACGCGGAAGCCCCACAGCGGCCGGGCGACGTACAGGACCAGCCGGTCCCAGGCGGTCGGCCGGGCGGCCGGGCGGGTGGTCGGCGGCGGGAACTCCAAGGGGGTCGGGGTCTTGACCCGGTGGAAGTCAGCCACCGCCGCCACCCCCCGTCAGCAGGCTCAGCAGGGCGGTCAGCAGGGCCGCGACGATGCTTTGGGCGGCCTTGCCGGCCTGCTCGGGGAAGAAGGCGACGAACAGCAGCAGCAACACGAACACGGTCAGCGCACGCGAGCGCATCGAGATCAACTCCTTATGCAGTTCGGTGGTGGAGGGAGGGGGACGCGGTCACTGCCCAGGCGATCCGCGCCCCACTCCCGGCATCCCCTTCAGGCAGGGGATGACATCAGTGTAATTTCGGCTCCCTCCATATTGGCTCTGACTGCCTACATGACCGCGCGGCGGCTACGCCGCCGGCGTCCTTGTGGCCCGCTCACCCCCCTTGGCGCCCTCGGCGGGGCGGATGGAGGCGGCGCGGTAGGCGATCCCCGAGCGGTCGCCCAGCTCCCACGGCTGGGCCACCAGCCCCGCGATCTGCACCGGCGCCCCGGCGGTGATCCCGGCCGGCTCGCCGGCGACCTTGACGGCCAGGACCTCGCCCTGGTCCTGGAACATCGCCGCCACCTGCACGGTGTACAGCGGCAGCCCGTTGGCATCGGCCTTGGGCGCCCGGGTGGCGAAGTCCACCACCGGCTCGGGTGCGGCCATCGCCACCAGCGTCATGGCGCTGGTGTCCACTGGCAGTCGCACGAGTGACCTCCCTTCGACAGGTCCGACCCCCCTTTGTGGGATCGAACAGGTGTACGGGAGGACCGTAGCATCCGCTCCGACGCTGCAACCGTCTATGTCCACACGTTGTCCACAGCCAGGCCGGACGGGGCGGTACTCAGCGGAACGCAATGGGATCAGAAGGGTCGAAAAGTTACATGAATGTAACTTTGTGGTCCGGTCCACGTGCAATCCGCAGGTCGCGCCACGCTCGGGATGATGATCGGAGTGTCACCATTACCGCTCGGTGCCGACGGCGCCGATTATCAACTGGCCCGAAGGTACGACGTGTCTAATGCCTTCGTGATCGAGCATCCACGTTGCGGCGTGCTACTGCTCGTCGCGGGGCGACGATGGCGGCCAGGAGCGGGAGGCCATGAGTGCGGCGATCGAGCGGAACTCGGCGCGGACCTGGCCAAGGTCCACTGGGCCGCCGGCCAGGTGGTCAGGTAGGCGTAGCGGGCGGCATAGAGGCCCAGCGCCTCGACCCGGTAGGCGTCCTGGTAGTCCAGCAGCAGGTAGCCGAGGAGCTGATGGAGGGTGTTCAGGCTGAGCGAGCAGTGCCGCCGGCCGTTGCGGCGCTCGCCGAGGTTGAGCTTCCACTCCAGCAGCAGCCCACCGGCGATCACGTCGGCGTCGGCGCCGCCTACATCAAGGCTCCCGGCGAAGGTGGGCCCGAGGTGCAGCAGCCCGCCGCGGGCGGCCAGCGCGGGCAGCAGCGCCCGGCGGGCCGCCGCGGTCAGGGCGAGCAGGTCGGCGACCTCCTCCTCGTGGCAGGGCGGCTCGTTTCGCGTTCCCCGGCCCGCTCCCCTCGCCCTACGTCGGATGCCGCCTGCGGCGCTTGATCTCCTCCTTCACGGCTTCAAGCAGCGCGGCAAGATCAGCATCGTCAAGCCGCATCGCCGCACGACGGACCCGTTCGACCTGCGGTACCGTTTCGGACGGCTTGCGGCTGGTCTGCCCGCCGGAGTTGCGGTACCGGCGAACGGCCTCGCCCAGGGGCGCACGCTGACTGCTGGTGACGCCAGCACCCTCTCTGATCAGGACTTTCCCCTCGGACTTTCGATAGCCGAAGGGAAGGATGGGGCGGCCGGGACGCTCCGGGATGGCCGTCCGTACCTCGGCCACGCGGCGGCGGTAGCCGTCCTCTCCGGTGCGGCGTTCGTCCATCGCCTCCTCGAGGAGCGCCTTGGTATCGATGTCTCGGACGCCGTGCATGAGCTCGTCGCGGGTGACGCCTTGCTGGGTGAGGAAGTAGTCGAACTCGCCCGGCAGGAAGCGGTAGGCGCCCAGGCCGTCATGGAAGTCGCGCCAGGCGCCGGACTTGAGCATGGAGACGAGCAGCTCGGTCAACTGGGCGGTGCCGAGGTTGGCCATGCGCTGCGCGAAGGCGTGCACCTGGCGGCCGTTGAGGTCGAGGAAGTCGTGCTCCTGGGTCGGGGTGCTCATGCTTCCTGCTCCTCGTCGCGTGCCCACGTCGGCGGGGGCTCGTCGTGGGTTGCGCAGTGCTCGCGGATCCGGTCGAGCATCCATGCTTCCATCCGGGCCAGCTGTTGCGGGCTGGCTTGGTCTCGACGCCCCTTGTTGACGCCCGCGTGCTGGTTGGCCATGCCTTGGAAGACCACGACGCTCTCGAAGCGGTGCTCGTGGTCGATATGTGCGGCCATGAACCTGGCGGCGGCCTGCACTCGGCTGCGGCGTGCCACGTTGAGACTCCGCGGGTCGGCCGGGGTCATGGTCACGGTCGTCGTCGCCTGCTTCTCGCTGTCGCCGGTGTCGTACACCTCCACCTTCGGGCGGTGGCGGCGGGCGAAGACGACAACGCGGGGGACGAAGACCTCGGGGATCCCGACGTTGATGGCCTCGGGGATGGCGAGCCGGAGCTCGTCGGCTTCGACGTCGCCGTCGTCCTGGTTAAGGACGCTGGCGCGCCGGAGCGCGGGATCGGACAGCTCAAGGAGCTGGTAGCGCATCAGGCGCGGGGCACCCTGACCTTGCCGACCTCCTCCGCCGAGGGTGGGCGCGTCCTCGGGAACGTCGAGCACGTGCATGGCGCCGACGAGCGCGGAGGCGAAGGTCCGCCGCAGGTCCGGGTTGTCGGGGATCAGGATTTGCGCGGGGAGCATCATGCCGTTGGCTCGCTCGGTGCGCGTGATCCGCATGGCGCGGGCCATCATCTGGGCGATGAACAGATCGGCGATGATGTTCGACGCGTAGGCGATGGTGGACACGTGCGGGCAGTCGAACCCTTCGGTGACCATCCGCACCGCGATGATCGCGCAGGAGTGCCGCTCCCTGGCCGCCGAGCGGAGCGTACGGATCGCGTCGGCTCGGTCCGAGGTGACCAGCCGCGAGAAATTCTGCCGTGTGACCCTGTTGATGGCGTCGGCGGCCCGGCGGGCGGCCGGGATGCTGGACGCGATGAACAGCAGCTTGAGCGGCTCTTCGTGCTGCATCGCCAGCAGCTGGTTGCGGAGCAGGCGCACGGATTCTGCGGCGAACCCTTCGACCCACTCCCGGGAGTCCAGCGCGTTGCGCATCACGGCCTTCCGCTGGCCGGCGTCGAGGTCGGCGATGTCGCCGCTGATGATGTGCTCGGACTTGAGGTCGACGAGCTGGGCTTCGCCGCCGTAGACGTACAGGTCGGGTGCTCGCAGCTCGATCCCGATCAGGCTCGACGTCGCCACCGAGTAGTCGGCGACCGCCTGCAGCTTGACGGTGCCGGCCTCGTCGGCGACGCGCTCGTAGCGGACAGTGCTGATGCGCTTGGCGCCGCTGGAGCGGAACAGGGTCCCGGTCATGTTCAACACGCCAGCGGCGTGGACGGTGCCGTTGGCGATATCGCCGACCATCTGCGCGACGGCACGTCCCCAGCTCGCCTGGTCGCCGACGTGGTGGACCTCGTCGAGGACGACGAGGGTGGGCGCTCGATCGAGCCGGACCCGGTGTTGGCGCGCGGTGCCGGGGAGCGACTGGTAGGTGACGACGCATCCGACAGTTCCCTCAAGCTCCAGGAAGCCGTCTCTGGGCTGCCAGTCGAGGTGGATGCCGAGCGCGCCGAGCGCCTCTGCCCATTGGCGGACCAGCGCCGTGTTCGGGACGACGATGACGAGGCGGGAGGCAAGCCCGGCAGCGTGGAGTCGTTGGAAGACCATGCCGGCGAAGAAGGTCTTGCCCGCTCCGGGTGCCGCGTGCAGGGTCGCGGCGCCGGTTGACCAGAGCCGTTCGAGGATGACGGTGAGCGCCTGGGTTTGCCATTCGCGGGGGACGATGCCGCGGGCGTCCTCGGTGTCTTGGGAGCCCTGGCGCAGGTTGCAGGTCGGGCACCACGCCTGCATCTGGTCGACGGTGGTGGCCCCGCCGTTGGTCCAGGCGAGCAGGTGCGCGTTGTGGTAGTCGGGCGGAAGATCGGCGCCACAGTTCTCGCATCTCCCCTGGGCGCGCTCGTACAGCTCGCGGCATTCCTGCACCGAAAGTCGCCTTCTGCGGTCCCGTCCGTACAGACCCACGAATGTCCCCCTCTGCGAGGCGGAGACGTCTTGCGGCGTCCCCCATGCAAATGAGCCCGCGCAAGGGCGGGCTCAGGTCCGTCGGCGCTACGTGCTAGGCTGCACGACGCGCGGCGAGGGTGTTTCGCCCACCCTCTTGAGGCTGGGACTCGGCGTAGGGGAAGCTGGCCGAGTCCCCGCTCATGTCCAGGGGAGAATAACAGCTCGCGGTGCACCCGAGCCTGAACCTGCGGCCAGGCTCCCCTGGGACCGGGCCCGTCGCCGACAGGTGCCGGGGAGTGCGCGCATCGGATTGGCCGACGTGCCGGGCTGGCCGGCCGGGCTTGCGGGCTCAGCCCTCCAGGAACCGGGCGACCTGGCGGCGGTCCCACACCGCGCCCTGGGCGAGGGTGGCAATCGGGTCGGGGAAGTCGGCGCGGCGGGCCAGCACCGAGGCGCGCTGCTTGCTGACGCCGGCGACGGTGGCGAGCTCGGCGACACCGACCAGCTCCGGCCGGTTGGGCCGCTCCAGCTCGGCGCAGAACCGCGTCCACTCGGTGACCTCGACCTTGACGATCGGCCAGTCGGGCAGCCCGCGCGACGGGCGACGATGACGACCAAGGTCGCGTGCGAACGCCGCGGCGCGGACCGGGTCGTCGGCCTCCTGGTCGACCGTCACGCGCGCCGACCAGGTCCGCTCATGCTCGGGGAGGATGGCGCCCGAGACGGCGGCCCCGTAGCCGGCCAGGCCCTCGGCGAAGGTGTCGAGCTGATCCTCGGGGATCGGCGGGGCCTGGGCCGGCCCCGCCGCCTCGATCAGCACGTTGTAGCGCATCATCGGCCCTTCCGCTTGCCCTTGCCCTTCGGCGGCCACTCCAGTCCCTTGCGGCGCAGCTCCGCGAGGAAGGCACCGAGCAGAACTCCAGCGACCCGGTCATCGAGAAGAACATCGTCAACCGTTCGCTCCGACTGGCCTCTTGGGGGGTTGATGGCCGCTGCCGCCGCGCCAGCACGCCTGGAGCTGTTCCCGCGCAACGACCGCGGCGGCCTGGTGATCCACCAGTCCGACATCGCCGTCTGGCAACGGTGCGCGTTGCAGGCCCGCTACTTCCGCGAGCGCGCCCCCCAGGAGGAGTCCTCGGCGCTGGCCTACGGCTCGGTGGTCCACCACGCGGTGCATGTCCTGGAAGCCCCGCCGGAGCGGGGCCTCGTTGTGGGGTTGCTCGACCTACGGCAGCCCGTAGGGAACGGGGCCACCCCCGGTCCACCAGGGGAAGTGGATGACCGCTCCGCCGGCACCGACCACCCCTTCCAGCCAGCCGCTGAACACGATGAGACAGACGGCCACGACGAACACCGCCCATCCCCCGACGGCGGCCACGGCGGCGGCGAGGGCGGCCAAGGCGCCCTGGGCGGCAGCGGCGATCGCCGCCGTCCCGGCGATGGCTAGGGTGGGCGCCCCGCCCCCGCGCAGAATGTTGACCAGCCGCAGGGTGCAGTCCCGATTGAACTCAAGGCCGGGGCCGGTGGTCTTGGTGGGGTGATGGATTCCGATGGTGGGAAAGCAGTTGATGGCGAACTCGGGGATGGCCTTGGCGATCTCGATGGCGATGCCGCCGAGGCCCCCGCCCTTGGGGCCACCGGTGCCGCCGCCCTTTTCCTCGCCGTTGCCTTCCTTCTCCTTCTGCAGCGACTCGGGCGGCGGAGGCGGCTTGGGCAGCAGCGCCGTCAACCGGGCCTCGTTCTCGGTGGCGGCGGTGATGATCCGCTGGGTCCGCAGCGCCTTCGACAGGTTCTCGACCACGGCGGGGTCGACGACGTCCGGGACAGCGGGGAAGCGAGAGCGGATCTCGTCCTGGACGTCACGGGGCTGGCCGATGGTGACCCCCAGAGCCTCCAGCCGGGCGGGGGACAGGTAGCTGACCGCGACGGGGTCGGCAAGGGTCCGCCAGGGGATCATGTCATCGGGGCCGATGATGGCAAAGCCGCTGCGCAGGCTGGCCACGACCTCGTCAGCGAAGTCGATGCCCAGCGCATAGGAGGTGGCCCTCGCCAGTTCGTCGGCGATGGCCCGGACGGGGGCTTCCTCGAACTTGGTTCCGCCGGTCGTCCGGTCGACCTCGATCAAGGCGTCCAGCTTCGAGTTGAAGGACGCCAGACTGCTGGCCATGGCCGCCCGGGTCTCGGGGGTCGCGGCGACCATCACTTGGTTGATTCGATCGGTGGCGACGGACATGGCCGCTCCTTGTCGCTGGGGCTGGGGGCTTGAGCGCGCATGCTCTAACGGTGTGGATTGTCCGTCTAGGCGGCAATCGAAGCAGAACGCAACCTTCCGGCCGAAGGGGCGATTCAGCCGGTCAGCGTCTGGCGCTCCCGGCGCCAGTCCCGAACTGGTGCCCGCACAGCTCGCAGGTGAACGGCCGTTGACGTAGTTGGCCCTTATGGCCCGCCGTGGCGGTACCAACTGCTGTCGCGATGTGGCGGCCAGTCGGTGTCGCGCTGTCTCAGCACAACGCGGTTCCAGAGTGCCACGACGGCGCGGGTTGTGAGCGCCGTGATCGCGGTGGTAACGGAGATGCCGACAACGATTGCGACCAGGCCGACGGCGATCGTGACCAGGACGCGGGCGTTGGCCCGAACGAGCCCTGCAGCGACACCGACCAGGTACAGCACCAACACGGCCAGCACGGTGCCGGCGGCGTTGCTCAGGGTAGTGAACAGGAACTCTTCCCGGCGGGAGCGCTGCGGTGGTTCAGACATGCCCGTCAGCCTGGGTGGCTTGGCTCATCGGGCGCTCACGAACGTACCGTCAGGCGTCCACGCAGGCGTGCGGACGCGGCCTGGGTCGCCCGGGCCAGGGCGTGCAGCAGCCGCAGGCGGCTGACGTGCTTGCCTTGCTGTTACAACCTTCCCTACGGGATCAAGGCCAGCCTGCGGGCGGCCGCCGCAGGCGGCCGCCCGCGGCCGGCAGACCCGCTCTCAACTCAGGGCCTCACCCCATAGACGAGCTAAGGGTGCGGCTCGCGAGCGAGCGCGAGATCAGGTGGTGGGAACCAGTCCCTTGGCCTGGAATCGGCCCTGGCAGTCCATGCCGCTGTCGGCGCAGTGAAGGGGGCGGGCATGGCGCGCCTCAATTCGAGGTCGACAAGCTCAACGTGTTATGCTCACCAAGGCGGCCTCAGCCGGCAAGCCAAGCCTCGGGAACTAGGCTTCGCGGCTGCCGGACCGCCTCCGGCGACCTTGTTCATCATGCGAGCTGGTTCGGGTGATGCAAGCATCTACCGCGCCAACGGAGTGGGATTGTGGCCATGGCAGATAGAGCCAATCGCAGCAACACTCCAGCCGTCGTGGTCGTGGTCGCCATCGTTGGTCTGCTCAGCACCATTAGCGCCGCGGCGTTAGGTGGTTACTGGACCAATAGGAGCGTCGAGCGCCAGTTCGAATCACAGAGGACCGCCGCGATCCAAGATCAACGTCGGGCAGTTTATGTGGATTACTTGCGGGCGACCACGCAGGCCTGTGAGGCCGCAGCGGTAAACCCGGAGGGCTCGAAGGCCCTGAAGGCAGTGCTCGAGCTCCTGAACCAACAAGGTCGCGTCTCGCTCATCGGAAGCCCTAATGTGCGGAACGCCGTGGCTAAATTTACCGAGGCGGTCCTCCACGGAGACGCCTGCGATGATGAGAACAAATACGCTGTCGTTCGTGACGTATTTGTAACAAGTGCAAGACCGGACCTCGAATGAGGGAATTTCTGCCGCGTCACTCAATCGTATATGACGGGTACTGCGCTCTCTCCTGGTGCTTTTCGGGAACCACCTCCTACTGCGGCTCAGTCTCGATCACCGCAGGTTGCCGTGTCTCCACCGATACGACCTCACCCACGCACCACAATCGGTGTAGGCCTGCTCGACCGTGACTGACTCCAGGCTCACATGGCAGGACGGGATC
>Ga0137375_10010875_pt1 | contig 10764 bp, 6 predicted proteins | sample SagtaG_24_FD_104936 | JGI IMG/M metagenome (GOLD analysis project Ga0137375, IMG submission 104936) | Vadose zone soil microbial communities from Sagehorn Ranch, Mendocino, California, USA - Sage1_R_113_16 metaG | ecosystem: Environmental > Terrestrial > Soil > Vadose zone | place: USA... | reverse complement strand
GGAACGCGGTGTTCTTCAGCATCGTGCCGCCGCCGGCGATCACGCTGCAGTCGTTCCTGTTGATGGACAGCTGGCTGTCGAACATCGAGAGCGATACGCGAGACGTGCCGCTGTCCCAAAAGGTGCTCGAGGACAAACCGGCGGGCGCGACAGACAAGTGCTTCCTCGGCCCAATGTTCATCGAGACGACCGATGCGGCGACGTGTGCGAGTACGTATCCGCACTACGGCGACGCGCGACTGGCTGCCGGGGAGTCGCTCGTCGACAACGCGATGCAGTGTCAGCTGAAGCCGCTCGATCCCGCCGACTACGGAGTGACGTTCACTGCCGCTCAGTGGACGCGACTGCAGCAGGCCTTCCCGAACGGCGTCTGCGACTGGAGCCTGCAGCCGGTCGGCTTCCAGCCGTCGATCCCGTGGCTGACGTATGCCGGCGGCCCCGGCGGCCAGCCGATCGGCCCGGCGCCGGACTCGCATCCAGGATCGGCGAAACAGTGACGCGTCCCGCCGTGGCACCTGGGTATGTGAAAGGAGTAGGCTCGTACGCACTGCGACTACGTCTTGGCGCAAAGGGGGTGCGCATGAGACGTAAAGTTGTGCTCGGGTTGCTCGCTGCGACGTTCGGACTTGCTGCGGCGGCTCCTGTCTGGGCGGATCCGACTCCGCCGAGTGAAGGCGGCAACGGCGCGGGCCAGAGTGGCCAGTGCAGGGGCAACCCGAACGATCGCCCGTCCTCCTGCTGGAGCGAGGGCGGCCCGGGCAACCAGCCGGGCCCGCCGTAAGCCGAACTGTGGGCCGGGCGGCCGCTGCTGTCGGCCGCCACCATGTCTTGCGAAAACCCCGCATCCCGCGGGGTTTTCGGAAGCGTTCAGCCCTGCGCAGGGACCCGCAGTGTTACGCCAAAGTTGGGTGGCATGGAGCGGGTCGGCTGGGGATCTCGCGAAAGGGCGGGATGCCGCGGCCCATCTGCCCCGCGCCGACGACGAGGACGTGCTCGACGTCCACTGGCGACGGTTCGTCAGCGCGCCGACGGTCCCCAGTCGGGCGAGCCGTCCCAGTTCTTCGCGTGCGTCACGTTCGTCAGGCCGGCGCCGTCGAGCCTGATGCTGAACACGTCGGGAAGCCTCGATCTGACCGCGCCCTCGCTCGTCGCGAACACGACCGCCTTTCCGTCCGGCGAGAACGACCCGTTCTGCAGCACCCGGACGCGCCTCCCGAAATGCGTCAGCCGCCGCAGCCCGCCGCCGTCGGGCCGGAGGGCGAAGAGGCTGCCCTGCCCGTAGAAGTCCGGGCCGTTCGCGTTGCTGCGGACGAGGATCAGCTTCCCGTCCGGTGACCAGTCGGGATGATCGCCCGCGCCGAGGCTCCACGGCGTGACGCGTCGAAGCCCGCTGCCGTCGACGTCGACGACGTACGTCGCCGCTCCGTTCTTCGGCTTCACGGCGACGTTGTGGCCCTCGAAGACGAGGTGCTCCCCGTCGGGCGAGAACTGCGGCCGGCCGATGTCCATCGCGCCGCGTCCGCGAGCGACGACGCGGCGGTTGCTGCCGTTCGCATTCACGACGACGATCGAGAGCAGTTCGGCCTTGCGGGTGGGCCTGAGACATTCGAACGCAATCCGGCTGCCGTCGGGTGAGAAGGCGGGTGAGCTCTCGTAGCGACACCGCCCCCGCCGTGGTGTGAGCCGCCGCGCGCCGGAGCCGTCGGCGTTGACCGTCCAGAGCGTCCACGGGCCATCGACCGACGGGCCGCGTTGGAAGACGATCTGCTTGCCATCCGGGGACCAGTCCGGCTCGCCGTCGACGAAGCCGCGCGGCGCGCGCGTCACGCGCCGTTCGCCGCTCCCGTCGGCGTTCGCGAGCCAGATGTCCGCCTGCAGCGGATCGTCCTGGAAGAGGAAGCGCTGGAAGGCGATCTTGCCGTCACGGCCGGGCGGCGTTGCGTGCGCCTGCGCGCCCGCGCACGCGGCGATCGTGGCCGCGGCAACGGCAAGCCGCGCGACGCTCATCGGGCGCGCCGTATCGGCCGCCACGCAGGCCGCGCGTCGACGCCGACGTAGGTCAACTGCGTCTTCGTCGTGACGAGCGCCGGGTCGGTGCCGTCGGCGTTGACGACATACGTGCCTCGGACCGGAGCGCCGAACGCGGACGTCGTCGTCCCCGCGATGGCGATCTTCGTGCCGTCCGGGGACCACACCGGCCGGCCGTCGATGCCGATCCACCCGCAGCGGAAGGGCGTCGCCGGCGTCACGTCGTCGCCGTCGGGCGTGATCAATCTCACGCCGCAGCGCATCCGGTATGCGATCGCCGTGCCGTCGGGCGACCACGCCGGCGCGGACGCGTCGTCCACGAGCAGGCGGCGCTGCGTGCCGTCGGCGCAGACGACGTACACGCCGGAGCGCCCGTTCGACCGGCTCGCGAACGCGAGCCGATCGCCGCTCGGTGACCACGACGGTGAGCTGTTGCGCCCGAAGGACCGCGACACGAGCACGGTGGCTCCCGTTCCGTCGCTGTTCACGATGACGACGTCGCCGTTCGAGACGTAGGCGAGCTTCGCGCCGTTCGGCGACCAGTCGATGTCGAACCAGTCGCACTCGAATGGATTGCACTCTCGGATCTGCCGGTCCTCCCCGGTCGCCGGGTTGAACAGGTGGAGCCCGGTGAACGCGTTCGGCAACACGAACGAGATCACGCCGAAGGCGAGCCACTCCCCGTCCGGCGACCAGTCAAGGCCCTCGACCTCGCCGCACCAGTCGGCGCCGCCGCCGCAGCGGACGAGCGGGTGGAGCTCGCCGTCCGGGCCGAGCGTCGAGAGGGGGTACCAGCGCGGCGGGTACCCAGCCGGGGTCGAGTTGTCGGTCGTCTGGACGTCGGCAAGCGTGAGCGGGCCGTTCGCGACGTCGACCCGCCCGGCCGCAGCCTCCGGCGGACGTTCGCGCGCGGGCGGGGCCGCGTCCCCGCCGCCGCCCCTGAATGCGTCGAACGCGGCCATGCCTGCCGCCGACGCGAAGAGGGCCGCGGCCGCGTAGCGCAACCTCCGCCGCCGCGCGCGCCGGCGCGCCTCCTCGATCAGCGCCTCGAGCGGGTCGGGCCCGAGCGCCTCGTCGGTGCGCGGCGGAGGCGTGACAGTGTCCACGGATGAAGCTACTATGGCTAGCATCATGTTCCGTGTCAAGGTCGATCGCGCAGAGCCGACGGATCTGCACGAGCAGGTGGCGGCGGAGATCCGCCGCGCGATCGCCGAGGGCGAGGCGAAGCCGGGGGAGCGGCTCCCGCCGGCGCGCGACCTCGCCGCCGTGCTCGGCGTCAACACGAACACCGTGCTGCGGGCGCTGCGCCAGCTTCGCGACGAGGGGCTGCTCGAGTTCCGGCGCGGTCGCGGCATCACCGTCGCCGGGACGCCGCAGCGCGGCGCGGTCGTCGCACGAGCCGAGGAGCTCGTGCGATTCGCGCGGGCGCAGGGCTACCGCGTCGACGAGCTCGTGCGCATCATCGAGGACCTCGCCTGAGACAGTCCACGCGCCGCGGCGGCGCCGCGCGATGGCGACGAGCTGCACGACCACGAGGAGCGCAAGCGCACCGCCTACGCCGATGAGGACCCAACGCCATGGGAACCCCGTCGACGACGGGCGCGTGATCCGCCACGTCGCGGTGTCCATCGACAACCACGGCTGCCGCTCTTCCAGCGCAGCGCGAGGGAACACCCGCGCAGGCACGCGCGTCCACGCCGGGTCACTCCTCATCGCCAGATTCCGTTGGTTTGCGGGATTTTGGTGTCCGGACTGAACCGCGCTTGCCCTTGCTTCCCGCCTCCGACTTCGATGGTAAGTAGTCCCGGCGGCGCGAGCAGGCCGCCACCGCAGCGGGATGAAAATGCTCAGCCGTTAGCGAGCCCCTGGGCCGTTCACTGCTCCGCGGAGGAGGCGAGGTCCGCGTCGACCTTGTAAGTACGGGATCGCTGCAGCGATTTTGGCACGAGCGGGTGCGTCGCGCTTGATTTTCACCTTAGGAGGGGGTCGACGGTTCGAGTCCGTCAGAGGGCTTAGATAAAGTGCCTGCAAATTGGCACTTTATTGTTGTCTGCCCGTTAAACACGCGGACACATTTCGGACACATCTGCGGTACGGGCGACGCAGCGCGACGTTTCGCGACGCCTCGCGACACGCTCTCGCGGGGCAGGAGTCGAGCACATCATCGCGGAAATACCTGCTCAGAGAGTATAAATGTTGCCTCAATAGGCGAGGACGCGACCCCCTCTCACCGGAGAGGGGGTCGGCGGGCCGAGCCGCCGGACGCTGGAGAGGTCCCGGAGCGACGTTAGCCGCCAACCTTCCGCCCGACGACCTCCTGGTCGGCGTTGCGGAAGTGGAAGCCGGCAACGACGCGCGATGGTTCGACGTCCCTTTCACCTCGCGGAAGCGTTGATCCTTGCGGCTTGGTTGGGCGGCGTGCGCAACGGCCGCCAAGTGCTCTGGACCGCGAGCGGCTGGATCTTAGGCCGACCGGTTACCTACGCCGAGACGAGGGCCAGTCACGCCGGCCCCTCGTCTCGGCATTGCGGTCCGCGGACCTACTACCAGTCGCTGTTGGAACCCGACTCGCAGCCGTCGTCGTCGTCGACGTCCTCGTCAGTCGCCCCGGAGAACGTACGTCACACAGTCGCCTTGATTCGAGAATGTCCGAGGATAGGTGAAGGCACTCCAGCCATCGCCTTTGCACTCTTCGACCGCGAGCGGCGCACCGCAGGCTTTTGGAAGGTTCACTGAAAACCCCGAACCCTCCGGGACCAAGAAGGTCTGTACGGTTTCGACGGGGGCGTCACCGGCTATCCCCCTGTGGACGCGACCCGGGGGCTCGATGAACGCCGTCCCTTGTGGGTACACGACTTCGCCGCCGCAGCCGTCTTCCACGGTCAGCGTGCCGCTCTTGACGATGGTGTAAGCGCCGATCCCTGGGTGCTGGTGCCAGGGCAACACTTCATTTGCATCGATAAAGAGACTCCGCGCAGTCATCGTTGCGGGGCCGTCGAACGGCTCGAAGCGCGCCATGGTGCCGGAGCCCCTGATCACAGACGTTGCCGCGTAGACGGAGGCGACACCGACGAGTAGCACGGCCCCCAACCCGATCACGATGACCCTCTTCAGACGAGTAGTTCTCATGTCTCCTCCTTCTCCGTGTCTTTTCCCTCGCTGGGGGACGGTTTGTCACGGCCAGAATCGATCCGGGGGATAAAGGCTGGATAAAGGCGCGCGAGCCTGACACCCGACGCGCCCGCTGCTACGGTCGCGGTCAGATTCACAGTGGAGTTCCGGATCCTGGGCCCGTTCGAGGTGCTCGACGGGAGTCGGGCGGTTTCCCTTGGTGGCCGAAGGAAGCGGGCCGTCCTCGCGATTCTGCTCCTGCACGGGAACCGGGTGGTCTCAAGCGATCGCCTGATCGAGGAGCTGTGGGGCGAGCAACCGCCTGCGACCGCACTTCAGACGGCGCGTGTCCACGTCTCGCAAATCCGTAAGGTCCTCGGACCCGACCTCCTCCGCACACTCCCCGCGGGGTATGTGCTCGAGCTTGGACCCGACCAGCTCGACGCGCGCCGCTTCGAGCGGCTGCTCAACGAGGGCAGAGCCGCGATCGCGGTCGGTGACGCCGCCACCGCAGCCGCTCTCCTCCACGACGGCCTCGACCTCTGGCGCGGACCGGCACTCGCCGACTTCACGTTCGAGCCGTTCGCTCAAACCGAGATTGCGCGTCTCGAGGACCTGAGGGTCGCGGCGCTCGAGGCACGGATCGAGGCCGAGCTCGCCTTGGGCGGCAACATCGAGCTTGTCGGCGAGCTCGAGGCTCTCATTGCCGACCACCCGCTGCAGGAGCGTCTTCGCGCCCAGCTGATGCTGGCGCTGTACCGCGCCGGGCGGCAGTCGGACGCGCTCGACGCTTACCGCGAAGCTCGGCGCCTGCTCGTCGAGGAACTCGGGCTCGAGCCGAGCCCGGAGTTGCGCGCGCTGGAGAGCGCGATCCTGCGCCAAGACGCGTCGCTCGGCCTTCGCTCGCTCGTACCGGAACGCATCGCATCCAAGCCCGCGGTGCGCAAGACGGTCACGATCGTGCACGTGGACCTCGGCTCTGCCGGCGCCGAGGTGCCGGATCCCGAGGCGCTCGCGCGGCGGCTGGAAGGACCGCTGGAGCACGTGCTCGTCGTGGTCGACCGCCACGAGGGCGAGCTGACCGCGCGCCTCGCGGACGCGGTTACCGCGACGTTCGGCCTTCCCTCGTTGCACGAAGACGACGCCCTCCGTGCCGTTCGGGCCGCGGTCGATCTTCGCGAGGAACTGGCGAAGCGCTACGCGCTCCAGCCGCGGATCGGCATCGCCACGGGCGAGGTCCTCGCCTCCGGCCCCGAGATGCCGGTCGGAGCCGTCGCCGGCTCCGCGACTCGTCTCGCACACGTCGCAGAGCCGAGTGAGATCGTCCTCGACGATGCCACACGCAGGCTCGCGGCGAACGCCGTCGACGTCGAATCGCTCGCCGGCATCCCGATCTTCCGCCTGCAGGCGCTGCTTCCGGGCGCGGCGCCGTTTGCACGGCGGCTCGACGCGCCGCTCGTCGGGAGACGCAACGAGCTCGCGGAGCTCGTCGCGACCTTCGAGAGCACGATCGCGGCTCGGAGGCCGGCACTCGTCGTCGTGGCAGGAGAGCCGGGGATCGGGAAGTCGAGGCTCGCAGGCGAGCTGATGCGAGAGGTCACCGACCGGGCGACGGCGCTAGTCGGACGATGCCTCTCCTACGGGCAGGGCATCACGCTCTGGCCGCTCCGGGAAATGATCGGTGAGGCAGCCGGCGACGAGACGCGCGAGGCTCTTGCGGAGCTCCTCCGCAAGGAGCGCGACGGCGCGGTGGTCGCCGAGCGGATCGCGGCCGCGCTCGGCCTCGCGGACGTCGACCGACCTGCGGGCGAGACGATATGGGCATTCCGCCGCCTCTTCGAGGCGCTGGCCCGATCGCGACCACACGTCCTCGTTGTCGAGGACGCACACTGGGCCGAGCCAGCCCTACTCGACCTGCTCGACTACGTCGCCCGGCAGGCCACCGACGTGCCGCTGCTGATTCTGTGCCTCGCCCGCCCGGAGCTCTTCGAGGCGCGGCCGGCCTGGGCAACGGGCGCGATCGAGCTGGCGCCGCTCTCATCCAAGGACACCGAGGCACTGATCGACAACCTGCCCGGCGGACAGAGCCTGAGCCGCGACCTGCGCAGCCGCGTCGTCGCGCGCGCGGAAGGCAATCCGCTCTTCGCAGAGCAGTTCGCCGCCCTGCTCGCCGCAGACGGCGCCGAAGTGCTTCCTTCGACTGCGCCCACGATTCACGCGATCCTCGCCGCCCGCCTCGACCGTCTCGGGCCTGGCGAACGTGCCGTCGCCGAGCGGGCGGCCGTCGTCGGGCGCGGGTTCACTGTCGAGGCAATCACAGAGCTCCTTCCCCCCGCGGCCGCCTCGTCGGCCTGGCGGCACCTCGACGCGCTGACACGCAAGATGCTCGTGCAGCCCGACCGCGCCGTTTTTCCCGGCAAGAAGGGCTTCCGCTTCCAGCATGCGCTCGTCCACGACGCGGCGTACAGACGTCTGCCAAAGGCGCTGCGTGCCGAGCTGCACGAGCGCTTCGCGGGCTGGCTCGAGGACCGCGCGGGCCCCCGCACCATCGAGTTCGAGGAGATCGTCGGCTACCACCTCGAGCAGGCCTACCGCTACCGCGCCGAGCTCGGCCCGATCGACGAGCACGGCCGACGCCTCGCGTCGCGGGCTGGTAAGCGGCTCGGCGCCGCGGGACAGCGCGCCCTCGCACGCTGGGATCTCTCCGCCGCCGTCGGCCTGCTCGAACGCGCAGCCGAGCTGCTCGGGCACGACGACGCCGAGCGCCTGCCCCTGCTCGTCGACCTTGGCGAGGCGCTCACCTGGGCGCTCCAGCTGCCCCGCGCCGAGGCGGTCCTCGAGGAGGCGCTCCAGCGGGCGAGCGCGACGAGCGACGAACCGCTCGAGGCGCACGCGCTCCTCACGCTCCAGCACGTTCGCGACCGAATGCATCCGTGGGAGGCGGATCGGCGTCTCGACGAGGTTGGCGTGCAGCGCGCGATCCAGACGTTCGAGGAGCACGGGGACGAGCGCGGACTTGCGAACGCCTGGTCCACGGCCGCCGACCTCCGGTTCGACGACTTGCGAGAGCGCGATGGGGTGGCCGCGCTACGCCGCGCGCTCGAGCACGCCGAGCGCGGCAGCGACACGCAGTTCCAGGCTCTGATCAGGATCCGCCTCGCCCTCATGCTCGACGTCACGTCGGCGCACCTCTCCGAGGTACGCACCGTTCAGGAGGACAACCTCGCCTGGGCAGAGGCAACCGGGAGCCAGAGGGTCCGGGCAGCGTCGCTCGCGCTGGCCGCGCGACTCGCGGCGAGGGAGGGCCGCTTCGACGAGGCGCGGTCGCTGATCGAGGAGGCGCGAAAGCTGTTCGGCGCACTCGGCGTGGACGCCGCCGTGATGGCGGTCGTGCAGTGGTCCGGCGAGATCGCGGAGCTCGCGGACGATCTCGAGACAGCAGAACGCGCGTACCGCGACGGACTCGAGCGAGCCGCCCGAGCCGGCGATCGGTGGAGGCTCGGCGGCTTCGCACACAGCCTCGGCCGCGTCCTTGACGCGCGCGGCGATTACGACGAGGCGGGCCGATTCTTCCTCATCCCGGAGACGGAGATCACACAGACGGCAGCCGACCAGATCTTCTGGCGCTCGGCGCGCGCTCGGGAGCTCGCCCGCCGCGGGCAGATCGAGGAAGCCGTCAGGCTCGCCCGCGACGCCGCCGTGCGCGCCGCGCCGAGCGACAACCTCCGCCTGAGGTGCGAGGGACTCGAGGACCTCGTCCACGTCCTGCTCGCGGCCGGACGTCCTGGCGAGGCGATCCCGACGGTCGAGGAGCTGGTGCGCCTACGCGAGCGCAAGGGCGAGCCCGTTGCGGCAGCAAAGGCGCGCTCGCTGCTCGAGCAGCTCAGAGCGACCGCCATCGCGTAAGGCGGGAGCGCTCCATGTCAGGCCGAAGTGCTCCGGGCGCAGGGCAGTGCCGACGAGGCAACTGCTGCGTCAGCGAAGCTGTCCAGCTCTATGAGCAAAGGGGAAAACGTCGCGGCAGCGGCCACGCACGCGCCGTAGACTTCGCCCACTCGCTTGCCTCAAGATGGCGCGACCTCACACCACACGGCGTGACGGCCAATTTCGTTCGCGCCTGTGTCTGGAGCAGACCCGAGCCGACGCCAGCGTGTTGTCCGAATCGACATCCAGTCGCGGACACAAAACGGACACATCACCAACGACACGCGCGATGTCTCGCGACGCATCTCGACCGCCTCGAACAGGGGTTTTCGTCTGTGGAAGGGCCCAATTCCGCAGCTGCTCATTCCACGCGGTGCCCGCGGCGGGCCCGGCGGAGCGAAGAGATCCGATGTTGCGCTGCGCGCGTACTGCCGGGCGACCCAGCGAAAGGAGTGAGCAATGACGATTCGCGCACCGCTGCTCGCCGCAATGGCCACCGCTCTCGCGGTGCTCGTCCCGGCTGCGCAGAGTGCCGGACAAGCCGAGCCGCCGACGCTGCTCGGCACGGTCGGCCCCGGACCGCAGATCACGCTGACCACGGCCGACGGGCAGCCCGTCACGACCCTCCTCGAGGGGACGTACACGATCAACGTCTCCGACAAGTCCGCCAACCACAACTTCCACCTCTTCGGACCCGATCTCAACCAGACGACAACCGTCGCACAGGTGACCGACACGACGTGGACGGTCACGCTGAAGCCGGGCGGTTACGCGTTCGTGTGCGATCCGCACCAGGCCGGCGGCATGCGTGGGACGTTCGCGGTGGTCGCGCCGACGCGGCTCGCGGCGGCGCTCGACGCGAAGCAGGTCGTCGGCCGCACGACTGCCAAACGGGGCACCGGCTCGTTCAGCGGCACGCTGCGACGGAGCGCGACCGGCGGCACGCTCGAGTGGCAGTTGACGTTCCGCAGGCTGACGGGCGCCGCGGTCGCGGCACATATCCATTCCGGCCGGCCCGGCCGCTCCGGCCGCATCCTGATCCCGCTCTGCGCACCCTGCCGCGCGGGCGCGACGGGGACCGCCACGATCCCTGCCGCGGCGATGCAGGCCCTGCTCTCGGGCGCGACCTACGTGAACGTCCATACGAAGAGGAATTCAGGGGGAGAGATCCGCGGACAGTTGACCGTCCAAGGCTGAGGCGCGGTTTCGGGGCGCACGCCGTTCGGTGTGCGCCCCGCCTCTCGGCGGTCAGCTAGACGTGCGGCCGATGCCGCTCGACGATCGCTACAGCGTCGACGCTGGGCGGCAGCGTTCCGTAGGCGAGGCCGCCGTCGCCGTCCAGTCGTGAGGCGCAGAACGCGTCGGCGACTGCCGGGTCGCCGAAGCGCACGAGCAACGACGCCTGCAGCGCCAGACCCATGCGCTCGACGAGCCGGCGCGCCTCGATCTCCTCGGGATCGCGCAGCTCCCGCTCGAGCGCAGTCAGCCAGGCGTCGAGCCGCGGCTCGACGCCGGCCGCCTCGCGGCACTCCGCGATGAAGGCGTCGCCGCTCTCGGGATTTCGTTGCAGCGCGCGCAGGACGTCGAGGCAGATGACGTTGCCCGATCCTTCCCAGATCGACTGCAACGGCTGCTGGCGGTAGAGGCGCGGCAGCACCGACTCCTCGACGTAACCGTTGCCCCCGACACATTCGAGTGCCT
>Ga0137375_10010873_pt1 | contig 10765 bp, 7 predicted proteins | sample SagtaG_24_FD_104936 | JGI IMG/M metagenome (GOLD analysis project Ga0137375, IMG submission 104936) | Vadose zone soil microbial communities from Sagehorn Ranch, Mendocino, California, USA - Sage1_R_113_16 metaG | ecosystem: Environmental > Terrestrial > Soil > Vadose zone | place: USA... | reverse complement strand
TGACCAGGTAGGCGAGCGAGGAGTAGCCGGTGCCGAAGTCGTCGATCGCCAGCCGCACGCCACGGCGCCGCAGCTCCTCGAGCACGCCGAGGACGGCGTCGATGTTCTCCATCAGCAGGCTCTCGGTGATCTCGAGGACCAGCCGGCCGGGCTCGAGGCCCGTCTCCTCCAGGACCTCGGTGACCCACGCGGCGAACCCCGGCTCCCTGAGCTGGCGGACGGACACGTTGACGGCGAGGTCCAGCCCGCCGCCCAGGCCGTCCCGCTCCCAGCGGCGCATCTGCCGGCAGGCCGTCTCGAGCACCCAGCGTCCCAGGGGGACGATCAGCCCGCTCTGCTCCGCCAGCGGGATGAACGATCCCGGCGGGACCGGGCCGCGCTCGGGATGCGTCCAGCGAGCCAGGGCCTCGACGCCGGTGAGCCCGCCGTCGTCGAGCGCCACCACGGGCTGGTAGTGGAGGCCGAGCTGGTGGCGCTCGATCACCTGGGCCAGCTCGGCCTGCAGCGCCATGCGCTCCACGATCGCCTGGTGCATGGACTGGTCGAAGTGCCTGTAGCGGTTCTTGCCCTCGCTCTTGGCGACGTACATGGCGACGTCGGCGTGGCGCAGCAGCTCCTCGCCGGCGGTCCCTGGCGCGCCGGCGAGGCTGATGCCGATGCTGGCATGGGCGAACAGCTCACGGCCCTCGACCAGCAGCGGCTGGCGCAGGCCCTGGCGGATGCGGTCGGCCAGCTTGGTGGCCTCCTGCGGGTCGGGGAGGGCCTCGGCGAGGACGCCGAACTCGTCGCCGCCGAGTCGGGCGACGGTGTCACCCGCGCGGACCACCGAGCGCAGCCGATCCGCGACCGCCCGCAGCAGGGCGTCGCCGATCTCGTGGCCGTCGGTGTCGTTGACCGACTTGAAGTCGTCGAGGTCCACGAACAGCACCGCAACGCAGCCACCGCGGCGGGGCTGGCCGGCCAGCGCCAGCTCCAGGCGGTCACGGAACAGCGCCCGGTTGGGCAGGTTGGTCAGGGCGTCGTGCAGGGCCTGGTGGCGGAGCTGGTCCTCGAACTGGGCGCGTTCGGTGACGTCACGGCTGTTGAGCACGATGCCGTGGACGGCGGCGTCGCCGAGCTGGCTGGTCAGCATCGTCTCCATCGACCGCCAGGCTCCCTCGGCGTGGCGCAGCCGCCACTCGACGGACAGGGTGACCTCGGTACGGGCCTCCGCCGCCAGCAGCATCGGCGCGAGCCTCCGCTGGTCGTCGGGGTGCAGCAGGGTCTCGAGACCGGTGCCGGCGAGCGTCTCGGCCGGGCGGCCGAGCAGGCGCTCGACGCTGGGGCTGGCATAGGTGATGGTCGCGTCCCGGTCGACCACCAGGATCAGGTCCGAGCCGTTCTGCACCAGCGAGCGGAAGTGGCGCTCCCGGCGGGTCAGCTCGGCGGTGCGCTGCCTGACCTTCGACTCCAGCCCGCGGGCCAGCGCCAGGTTCTCGAACACGGCCATGAGCTGGCGGACCGCGACCAGGGCGATCAGCACCACGAACAGCAGGCCGAGGAAGGCGTCGATGCGCCTGCCGCGGGCCAGCTCGTAGCCGGTCAGGCCGCCGGCCACCAGGACCGGCAGGTAGGGGAGCACCACTGTCCAGCCCGCCTGCGTGCGCGACCCGACCGCCGGGCGGCGGCGTTCCGGGAGCAGCGCGGCAAGCACGACCAGCAAGTAGCCGACGAACCAGCCGGTATCGATCAGGCTGCCGCTGCCGTAGGTGTCGCTCTGGGTCAGGTAGGCGAACAGGCTGTCGGAGACCGCGATCGCGACCAGCCCACCGCCGATCAGCAGCATCGGCGCCCTCGTTGCCGAGCGCGACCCGGCGAGCAGGAAGATGACCAGGGAGATGGTGACGGCGTCGCTGACCGGATAGGCCAGTGCCAGGACCTCCTCGAGCAGGGTGCCGGTCTCGGCCCGGAACAGCGGCCCGAGCAGGAGCTGCCAGCTCACCGCGAGCACCGCCGTCGCGATCACCAGGCCGTCGAGCACCCGGCGGGCCTGCGCGAGGCCGTGCTCGGCGGCGGCGACATGGGTCAGCAGGCCCGCGGCGGCCAAGGGGATGGCGGCGAGGAAGCCGACGTCGGCCAGGGAGGGGAAGGGAGCCTCCCGGGCGGCGACCAGCTCGTACCAGGACCACACCGCCTGGCCGAGCGCCCAGCTCGTCGCCGAGGCGCCGAGCAGATGCCACGACCAGCCGAGGCGCCCCCGGTCGCGCCGGGCGGCCATGGCGCAGGCGAGTGCCGCCGCGACCGGCGCCATGAGCTGGGCCAGGTTGTCCATCAGCGTGAACGTCACCCACTGGCCGCCGAGGCGCAGCGCCAGCCAGGCAACGAAGCCGACCGTGGCGGCCGCCACGGCGACCACCGCCAGGGTGAAGCGGCGCCAGTCGACGGCCACCGCCGCTTCGACGTCCTGCTCCACGCGCGCCTCGCAGCTCCTCAGGGGACCGGTCCACCTCTCACCTGTAGCTTTCGGCTGCTCACCGCCGTGGTTTGAGGCATTGCCGCCGGCCTCGCCGGCCGTCGGGCGCAGCCTGGTGTCGGGGTCGGGGCTAGCCTCTGGCGGCCTCTTGGGTGTCGAATCTCGGGCCCGGGCTCGTCGTGGAGCCGGCGCCGAGCCGGGCTGGCGAGGCACGAGGCCGTGACGGAGAAAGGAGCGGGCAATGGGGAACGCGGTGGTGTACTTCGAGGTCGGCGGGCCCGAGGACGAGCCGCTGATCGACTTCTACCGAGAGCTGTTCGGCTGGGGGCTCCAGCGGGTCGGCGAGGGGATCAACTACACGCTGATCGACACGAACGGCGGCGACGGCCTCAACGGCGGGCTCGGCAAGAGCGGCACGGGCGAGCCCTGGTCGACCTTCTACGTCGAGGTCGAGGACCTCCAGGCGACCCTCGACAAGGTCGCGTCGCTCGGGGGGAAGACCGTGGTGCCGGTCACCGAGATCCCGGGCTTCGGGACGTTCGCGATGTTCGACGACCCGGATGGCCTGCTGATCGGGCTGGCCAAGGCCAGGGACCCGCAGGAGGGCGCACCGGGCCCGTCGTCGGGCGAGGGCGCCCCGGTCGACTGGTTCGAGGTGGTCGGCTCCGACGCCGAGCGGACGCAGGCCTTCTACAAGGAGCTGTTCGGCTGGACCGTCAACCCTGGTGCCCAGAGCTACGGGATGGTGGACACCGGCGCCGGGCGCGGCGTCCAGGGGGGCCTCGGCTCGGGCACACGGGAGACCTGGGCGACGATCTACGCGAACGTGCCCGACGTCGAGCAGACGCTGGCCCGGGCCGGGCAGCTCGGGGCGACGCGGGTCTACGGGCCGATGGCGGTCGACGACCACATGCAGACCGGGGCCCTCCGCGATCCCGCCGGGAACGTGTTCGGCGTCTACCACCACGAGGACCACTGAGGCAGGCCGGCCTGGCTGCTCACCAGGAGCCGGTCCGCGGCCATCTGCCGGTCGAGCGCGGTGGCCTGCTCGCACGCGGCCACCCTGGTGCCTCCCTGCCCGCTGGTGCCGCAGCCGGCAAGCGCGAGCAGTAGGACCAGGGCGAGCCGCGACTCCCTACGCATGCGGCCGATATCGGTGCGACGCCGCCGGGGCTTGAGAGCGCACCAGGGCGGCCAGCCGCGCGGCCAGCTCCGAGCGCCAGCGTGGCCAGCGGTCCGGCAGCAGGAGCAGCAGCGCGCCGCCGATCCCGATCACGACCGCGACCAGGTGCTCGACGCTGGCCAGATCGGGGGTCGTAGCGAGGTCGACGGCCAGGCCGGCGGCGAGCGCCGCGCCGAGCGGCGGCGACCGGGTCAGCACGGCGAGCGCGGCCGCGGCGGTGACCACCACCGCCGAGGTGCCCACGTCGATGCCCTCGAGCCCCCCACCGACCCGGCTCCCGGCCAGCCAGTACAGGTCGACCAGCACGGTGGGGACCGCGTGGCCGAACGCGGCGAGCAGCAGCAGCCGGCGGCTGCCGATGGCCGCCTCCAGCGGGCCGAGCACCAGCCAGGTCGCCGCCACCGTCCAGACCGCCTCGACCGGGCGGCGCACTAGGAACGCGCTGCCGAACAGCGGGCCGAGGTTGCCGGCGCCGTGGGTCAGGGTGGTAGCCCGCCAGGCGCAGCAGGCCGCCACCGCCCGGTGCCCGGCCGCCGGCTCGCGCCAGATGGCACTCACCACCAGCGTGACCAGCACGAAGACCAGGGAGGCCGGAGCGACGGCGACCAGGCCGTCCCTGGCCACCTGGGCGCGGAACGCCCGCTGGTAGGCCATCGCCCACGCCAGGCCGCCGTTCATCAGCGGCCGTGGCGACGACGACGGTTGGGGCCGGCCCGCCCGGCGGTTGGGGCCGGGCCGGGCGGGCCGGCGGCTCCGGTCGAGGCGGCGGCGCCGGGCAGGCCCGGGAGGTCGACCACCGGCTCGCCGGCGAGGCTGGCGCTCATGTACTGCCGGAAGATCAGGGCCGGGAAGGTGCCGCCGTAGACCGGGCCGCCGTCGAAAAGGTCGTTCATCGAGACCTGTCTGCTCGGGTCGCCAACCCAGACCGAGGTGGCGAGCTGGGGGGTGAACCCGGTGAACCAGGCGTCCCTGAACCCTGTGGTGGTCCCGGTCTTGCCGGCAAGCGGCCGGCCGAACGCCGCCCGGAAGCCCGTTCCGCCGGGCGCCACCACCCCGCGCAGGACGGCGGTGGCGGCGGCCGCCACGCCCGGGTCGAGGACACGCTGGCAGGACGGTCGGCCGCCGTCGAGGACCCGGCCGCTCGGGCCGGTGATCCGGGTGATGGCCAGCGGCTGGCAGTGGACGCCACCGTCGGCGAGGGTGGCGTAGGCGGAGGCGAGCTCGAGCGGGCTCACGTTCTCGCTGCCGAGCACCAGCGAGCAGTAGTCGCGCAGCTGGGAGGTGATGCCCATGCGCCTGGCCACCTGGATCGCCGCCGGGGTCCCGACCTTGACCATCAGCTGGGCGAAGTAGGTGTTGGCGGACTCGGCCGTCGCCCTGGCCAAGTCGATGCGGCCGAGCCCGCCAGTCTCAGCGTTGTGGACGGTGTAGCCCCGCGGGCACTCGGGCGCCCGCACCGTGACCACCGCCGGGGCGTCGAAGCCTGTGGCGGTCGTCAAGCCCTGCTCCAGCGCTGCGACCAGGTAGAAGACCTTGAAGGAGGAGCCGGGCGGAAAGCCGCCAGCACCACCCTGGCCGGTGGCCAGGTCGACCTTGGAGCGGGCGTGGTCGCTGCCCCCGACCATGGCCACGATCGCGCCGCTTGCCGGGTCGAGGCTGACCAGGGAGCCGGCCGGCGGCCGGCCGGCGAGCTGGTCGCGCACGGCCGCCTCGGCGAGCGCCTGGTCGTGCGGGCGGAGGCTGGTGACGATCTCGAGGCCGCCCTCGTACACGGCCCGCCTCCTGGCCGCCGACCCGGCGCGGCCGAGGGTCGCGTCGAGCGCGTGGGAGCCGAGCAGCTGGCTCGTCACGTAGTCGACGAAGTAGGGGAAGCGGACCGTCTCCGCACGGACCCGGACTCGCATGGGCTGCCGCTCGGCCGCCGCCACCCTGGCCGGGGTGGCGAAGCCGACCGCGGCCATGCGCTGCAGCACCTGGTTGCGCCGCAGCAGCGCGCGACGGCCCGCCGTCGGCCGGTACAGCCCGGGACCGGCGATCGTGCCGGCCAGGGCGGCGGCCTCGGCCAGGTCGAGCTGCCCGACCGGCTTGGAGAAGTAGTGCTCGGCGGCGGTGGCGATGCCGTAGACCCCGTCGCCGAAGTAGACCTCGTTCAGGTAGTCGGCCAGGATCTGGTCCTTGGTGGCGCGCCGCGCCAGCTGGGCGGCGTCGACCGCCTCGACCAGCTTGCGGTGCAGGCTCACCTGGTCGCCGGTGACCACCGTCTTGACGTACTGCTGGGTGATCGTGCTGCCGCCCTGCAGCACCGCCCCGCCGCGCAGGTCGCTGACCAGAGCCCTGCCGATGCCGCGCAGGTCGAGCGCGCCGTGCTGGTAGAAGCGGGCGTCCTCGATCGCGAGCACGGCCTGCCTGACCTGGACGGGAACGGCTGCGAGCGGCACCACCACGCGGTCCTGGTCGCCGTGGAGCACGGCCAGCAGCGAGCCGTCGGCGGCGTAGATGGACGAGTCGGTCGGCGGCCGGCCGAGCAGGCGGGCGAGCGGGGGCAGGCCGGCAACCTGGCGGCCGGCCGCCCCGCCGAGGGCCGCCACCGAGGCGGCCAGCGGGACCAGCGCGACGCTGGTGACCATGGTGAGGGCGAGCACCAGCGTGCCCAGCCGCAGCGTCGAGCGCGGGCCGCTCACGTCATCCCCCGCATCGTGCGCCAGCCGGCGAGGTGGCCACTGGCGAAGGCGAGCACGTACGGCGCCTCGACCCGTGCTCCCCGCCAGGTGTGGCCGGCGCCCTGCACCTCGTTGAAGACGGCGTACTGTCCCCGGGCATGCAGCATGCGGGCGAGCCGCGCCGCCTCCTTCACCTCCGGGTCGTGGTCGCCGGCCATCAGCTCGACCGTCATCGGGTGGCGGAAGGTCATCGTCGGGATGTAGGCGGCGGGGGAGTTGGCCAGCCACAGAGCGCGGCTGCCGCCGAGCAGCGTCCGGGTCACCGCGCCAGGGGTGCCGTAGGGCATCAGCGAGAGGATCACGGAGAACACGTCCTGGTGGCGCAGCCCGAGGTTGAGCGCGCCGTAGCCGCCGCTGGACACCCCGCCGATGGCCCGGCCGGCGCGTTCGGCGACGGTCCGGAAGCGCCGGTCGACGGCATGGACGACGGTGCCGACCAGGTAGCTCTCCACCTGCGGGCCGCCGACCTGGTTGAGCATCTCCGAGTCGTGCAGCCAGCCGCCGCTGGCGTCGGGGGCGACCAGGATCATCGGCTGCACCAGGCCGTCGGCCAGCATCGCGTCCATGGTCTCCTGGACCTGGGCGCCCCTGAACCAGTCGATCGGCCCGCCCGGGTAGCCGTGGAGCAGGTAGACCACCGGGTAGCGGCGGCGCCTCTGCGCCCGGGAGCCGTAGCCGGGTGGCAGGTACACGTAGCAGCGGCTCGGCGGCACGCGCAGGCTCGGCGCGCCGATCTCCAAGCTGACGACCTGCGACCCAGCGCCCCTGGCATCGTGGCCGATGCCGATGGGAAGGTCGCCGAACAGGGAGGGGAGCGTCGGGACGTAGCCGACGTAGGCGTTCAGCCCCGCCAGGCCGGCGAGGGCGGCCAAGAGGACCAGCCAGGCGCCGAGGCCGCCGCGGCGCAGCCAGCGGTGGCGCGGTGGTCCCGGGTGCCGGCCGCGCCAGTGGTGGCTCAGCGCGATCAGCGCCACGGTGGCGGGCACCAGGGCGCCGAGCCCGACAGCCAGCCACGGGCTCTCCAGCGGCCCGGCGCGGTCGACCTGGCGGAGCAGGCCGGCCGGGACGTGCGCCAGGCCGCTGGCCACTCGGTGGAGCGGGTGGTGGACGACGGCGAGCAGATGGTGGCGCTGGTGGATCGTCCGACGGCCGCTGGTCGCCGCTGAGGTCGAGGGTGGCTGCCTCATCGCGCCCCGCTCGCCACCCTCCCAGCCGGCTTGGACGGACGCAGCCGCCACGGCGGGCACAGCAGCCCCTCCGCCCGCAGCGTCGCCAGCGCCACCTGTGGCAGCTCCTCTGGTGCCCCGACGGCCAGGTAGCGCGGCTGCCAGTCGGGGCAGAACTTGCGGTTGAAGCGGTACAGCGACTCGATCTGGAACGGACCGGACAGGCGCCGCAGCAGCCAGCGGGCGGCTCGCAGCCGCCCGGCGACGCCTGGTTCGGCCCCGGCCGCCAGCACCGTCCGGAGGAACGAGAAGTTCAGCGAGAGCCGGCGCACGCCGAGCTCGGGCAGGCGGCGGGCCGCCTCCACCACCAGGAAGTCGTTGAGCCACGACGGCGCCAGCCGGTCCCGGCGCATCACGTCCAGGCTGGCGCCGTCCGGCCCCCACGGCACGAAGTGGAGGAACCCGCGCAGGCGCCCTCCGGCGTCCTTGGCGGCGACCACCAGCGCACCCGGGTCGCGCGGGTCGAACAGGCGGCCGAGTGCCATCGAGAAGCCCCGCTCGGCCACCTCGCCGCGCCAGCTCCCGGACAGCTCCGCGAGCGTGGCCGCCTCGTCCTGGTCGAGCTCGCCGGAGCGCCGCAGCAGCGTCGAGTAGCCGGCCCGCCGAGCGCGGTTCCAGCTCTGCCGGGCGATCCGGATGCCCCGCCCCTCCAGGCTGAACCGGCGCAGGTCGATCACGGCCTCGTCGCCCAGGTAGATGGTTGTAAGGCCGGCGTCCCGCCAGGCGCCCGCCGCCAGCGCCCCGCAGCCGAGCACGGCGGCGATGCGGCCCTGGGCGACCGCCTCGTCGCAGAAGGCCGCGACCGCCGCCGGCCACTGCGCGGGCGGCCCCAGCGGGTCGCCGGCGGCGAGCGCCACCGAGCCGACCGTGCCGTAGGCGACCAGGGCGTCGCCGGCCCGCACGGTGGCCCGGTCGTCACGCAGGGCGAAGTAGGCCAGCGAGTCGTCCGAGGCGGCCACGGCGGCGGCCAGGGCGGGGTCACCGGCGCGGCGTGCGAGCACCGGGGTGAGCGCCCGGGCGGCGACCAGCAGCGCGCCGAGCCAGAAGACCGCGGCGAGGGAGCCGGGGAACAGGCGGCCGAAGCGGCCTGTCAACGGCACCCCGGCTCCCAGCCCGAGCGCCATCCGGCCGACCTCGCTCACCATCCCGGCGAGGCCGAGGTCGGCGCGGATGTCGTGGTCGTTGGCGACCAGGCCGAGCATGCCGTAGGCAAGGGTCGCCGCGGTGACGGTCAGCGCCGGCCCCAGCACCCCCTGCCGCTCCCCCCGGCCAGGCCGCGCCGGGAAGCAGGCGGCCTTGGCGCTCAGCAGCCCTGCCAGGAACGCCTCGACCAGCGCCTCCTCGACGTCGAGCCCCTTGACCACGTGCAGGACCGCGCTGCCGGCGAGCAGCCCGACCGTGGCCAGCCAGGCGGTGCGGTGGCGGCGGCGCAGCCCGCCGGCGAGCAGCAGCAGCCCGACGCCGGCGGCGGCAACGGCGACGGTCGCGCCGCGCGACACCGCGCCGGGGGCGAGGTCGTCGAGCAGCCGCATCCGGTCCCGTTCCGCCGGCAGCAACGCCGACACCAGGTTGAGGACCCCGGCGAGCACCGCCAGCGCGGCAGCCAGCCGGGGTGTGCGGTAGCGGTGCCGGGGGACGGGCCCGCGAGCGGCCGCGGGCCCGTCCCCGTCTGGGGCGTCGATCGCCGGGAAGGTCGTCGTCGTGCTCGTCATCGCTCCGTCCGGCGGCTCGGTCCCCATTGACCCCCCAGTCCTCCGGGGGGCTACCGCTCCGCTCCTCGAGCCCCCCGGACCGCAGGTCGGCCCGCCCGGTCGACGCCTCCCCGAACCCCGAGCCGGCGTGGGCCGACCGGGCGGGCCTGTCGGGGTCGGCAACGGCGACCCTAGCCCGCCGGGAACGGGGCGTCGTCCACCCGGGTCCGGATCTTGCAGGTGGGAGCCAGGGTGGACGGGGAGGCTGCGGCCTCTACCCGTGGGTGGAGCCGCTCACTCCGAGGGGGCCAGCCCGTGCCGGTAGGCATAGGCGACCGCCTGGCCGCGGTCGCGCACGCCTGCCTTGGCGAAGATCCGGTTGACGTGGGTCTTGACCGTGCCCTCGCTGACCACCAGGTCGGCCGCGATCTCCTGGTTGGTGCGACCGGCCGCCATCAGCCGCAGCACCTCGGCCTCGCGCGGGGTGAGCCCGTCAGGCAGCTCCTCGTCCGCCGCCGGGATGCCGCCGGGGTTGCTCGCCAGCGCGTCGAGCAGGCGCCGCTGGACCGACGGGTCCAGCAGCGCCTCGCCACGCCGCACTGCCGCGATCGCCCGGCGGATCTCGGCGGCGCTGGCGTTCTTGGTCAGGTAGCCGCGCGCGCCCGCCTGCAGCGCGGCGAACACCGAGGCGTCGTCCGCGTAGGTCGTCAGCACGATCACTTGCGTGTCGGGCGCAAGCTCGCGGATCCGCCTGGTCGCCTCGACGCCGTCACAGCGCGGCATGCGCAGGTCGATCAGGACCACGTCGGGCCGCTGCTCTGCGACCAGCCGCACCGCCTCCTCGCCGTCGGTCGCCGCCCCCACCACCTCCACGTCCGGCAGCAGGTCGAGCAGCGTCGACAACCCCTCGCGGACGATCGTCTGGTCGTCGGCGATCAGCACCCGAGTAGGCGGCTCGCTCATGCCGGCAACCATAGCCGCACCTCGAACCCCTTCGCCGTCCCGCCAGCCACCAGCTCCCCGCCGAGCAGCTCGGCCCGCTCCCGCATGCCGGCGAGCCCGTAGCCTCCGCCTGTGGTGGAGCCGTCAGGACCTGGGCCGGCCGGACCCGCGCCGACCGTGGCTAGGCCGCCCTCCGACCCGGTCGCGCCGGCGTCGGCCGTGGTGGGGCCGTCCGGACCGGAGCCGTCCGTGGGAGTGCCTTTCCCCGACCCGGTCGCGCCGGCTGGACCCGCGCCGTCTGCCGCACCCTGGCCGTCAGGTTGACGGTCCTCCACCGTGAGGCTGAGCCCGTCCGGCCGCCAGCGCAGCGCCACCGTCACGTCGTCGGCAGTCTTGGCGTGCTTGCGGATGTTGGTCAGCGCTTCCTGGGTGGTGCGGTAGACGGCCAGGCCTGCCTCTCGGGCGAGCGGCCGCGGCTCGCCGTCGACGGCGAGCCGCGCCGCCACGCCGGTCGCCTGGGTGAAGCCATCGACCAAGTCGGCGAGCAACTC
>Ga0137375_10010872_pt1 | contig 10765 bp, 8 predicted proteins | sample SagtaG_24_FD_104936 | JGI IMG/M metagenome (GOLD analysis project Ga0137375, IMG submission 104936) | Vadose zone soil microbial communities from Sagehorn Ranch, Mendocino, California, USA - Sage1_R_113_16 metaG | ecosystem: Environmental > Terrestrial > Soil > Vadose zone | place: USA... | reverse complement strand
GTGGCCGGCTCTGGCTGGGTCTGTTGGGTCATGAGATCGCGGCATGGAGGTACCCGCCTGGAGGCGGGTCAGGACGCCGCATCACCTCCTCAGAAGTGTCGGCGATCGCGCGCCCGGGTGCGTTGCCCAGTGTCGTCAACTCACGCAAGCGCGTGCCGAATTCCCGTGGCTGGCGGTCGGATCGCAGACTGGGCACCAGCAGGCTTTGCGAGACTTCAGCCAGGCCACGGCCAGGCTGAATGTCAAAGTTTCTCCATGTAACGGTGCACGAGCATGACGGCCATGGCCCCTTCCCCGACGGCGGAGGCGACACGCTTGGCGGATTCGGCGCGGGCGTCACCGGCCACGAACACGCCCGGGACGCTGGTCTCCAGGTGGTACGGGGCCCGGTCCAGCTGCCAGCCGGGCGGCTTCTGGCCGCCGATGGACAGGTCGGGGCCGGCGACGACGAACCCGTGATCGTCCCGGACCACCACGCCATCCAGCCACTCGGTGAGCGGGGCGGCGCCGATGAACACGAACAGCATCTGCGCGTCCACGGTCTCGGTGCTGCCGTCCGCCGTGTTCCGCAGCGTCAGCTGCTCCAGGTGGCCCTCCCCGGCCGCGCCGATCACCTCGGTGCAGGTCCGGACCGTGAGGTTCGGGATCTCCCCGATCTGCTGGATCAGGTAGTAGGACATGGACCGCTCCAGCGACGGCCCGCGGACCAGCAGCGTCACCGACTTGGCGTGCCGGGACAGGTAGACGGCGGCCTGCCCGGCCGAGTTCGCCCCGCCCACGATGTAGACATCCTGGTCGATGCAGGCCGAGGCCTCGGTCAGCGCGGAGCCGTAGTACACGCCGCGGCCGGTCAGCTCGCTCAGCCCGGGCGCGCCGAGCTGCCGGTAGGAGACCCCGGTGGCCAGGATGATGCTGTGCGCGCCGAGTGTGCCCCCGTCCGCGAACCGGATGCCGCGCGCCGACCCCTTGACCTCCAGGCCCACCACCTCCCGGGTGGTGAGGACCTCGGCGCCGAACTTCTGGGCCTGCATCCGGGCCCGCGTGGTCAGCTGCGCGCCTGACACCCCGTCCGGGAACCCGAGGTAGTTCTCGATCCGGGAGCTCTGCCCGGCCTGCCCGCCGGTCGCGGTCCGCTCGACCAGCACGGTCTTGAGTCCCTCGGACGCGCCGTACACGGCCGCGCCCAGCCCGGCCGGGCCGCCGCCGATCACGATCAGGTCGTAGAAATCCTTGGCCGGGGTGGTGCTCAGGCCGACCCGGGTGGCCAGTTCCGAGTCGCTCGGGGCGACCATGGTCTCCCCGTCCGGGGTGATGACCAGGGGCAGCGTGCGGCCGTCCGCCCCGGCCGCGGCGAGCAGCCGCTCCCCGTCCGGCTCGTCGGAGGGGAACCAGCGGTAGGCCACCTCGTTCCGGGCCAGGAACTCGCGGACCTCCGTGCAGCGCGCCGACCAGCGGTGCCCGACCACCTTGGTCACGTGCACGGGCTGGTAGTCCTCCAGCCGCCAGGCGTCCAGCTGGGCGTCGATCACCGGGTAGAGCTTCTCTTCCGGCGGGTCCCACGGCTTGAGCAGGTAGTAGTCGAGGTCAACCACGTTGATGGCCTCGATCGCGGCGTTGGTGTCCGCGTAGGCGGTGAGCAGGACCCGGCGGGCGGCCGGGTAGGTCCTCATCGCCTCCTCGAGGAACTGGACGCCGTTCATCTGCGGCATCCGGTAATCAGCCAGGATCACCGCCACCTCGTCGCCGCGCAGCCGCATCTCCTTCAGCGCATCGAGGGCCGCCGCGCCCGATTCGGCGCGGACGATGCGGTGCTGCTCGCCGTAGCGGTGCCGCAGGTCACGGGCGATGGACCGGGACACCCCGGGATCGTCGTCAACGGTCAGGATCGCGGTGCGGGCCGGGCCATCCGGCGCCGGCGTGGTCATGTCCGCACCAGGCGGGTCTCAGCTTCACGACTAGGCCACTGCATGACCCCATCGTATGAACAGGCGCAAAGGTTCCATCACCCTTGCAGACCGCGTTCGCTCAGAGCGTGGGCCGCGGCGGCCCGCCCTGGCCCGGCTCGCCGCCGTGCTCGTCGCGGTCCCGGCGGCTCAGCGGCAGCGCGAACCACAGCCCGGCGAACGCGCACACGACGATCGCGGTGATCACGATGGCGGGTGCGCCCGGGGCGACGAACCCGGCCACCAGCAGGACCGCGCAGGACACCGCGAACCCCACCGTGACCAGCCCCGCGATGGCCATCACGTTGGTCACCCGGACCAGGCTTTCCTTCTCGTGCCGCCGGAACAGCAGCCGGTGGTAGGCGACCGGCGCGACCAGCAGCACGGTGGACAGGGCCGCGAGCGTCACGGTGGCCAGATACAGGTCCCGCTGGGCGCTGGACAGCCTGGTGAAGCGGCTGGTGAACGGCATCGACAGGAGGAAGCCGAACAGCACCTGGACGCCGATACCGACCACCCGGAGCTCGTTGAGCAACTCCATCATGTTGCGGTCGTCCCGCTGCGCCGCGGTCTCGCCGGGCCGGTCCGGCCCGGTGCGCGCGGAATCCCCGGCGGCCCGGGACGCGCCGGTGCTCACCGTGGTCCCCGGCCGGCCGGGCCGCGGCGCGGGCCCGGCCCGCGCGGCCCCGAGCTCAGCATGCCCCCGGGTTACCCGCAGACCTCCGGGCAAAACAGCATCCGCGCGCGGGAGAGACGGGCCGCCAGTAACGCTCGGAGGCAGGGCGGGTCGAGGGACGGGGCGGGCCGAAGGGGCAGGCGGGCCGAGGGACGGGGCGGATCGAGGGGCGGTGCGCCGGGGATGCCGGCGCGGATGCCCTGGTCGGGGAGGGGGCCAGCTTGACGGGGGTACCGGGGTGTGGTCTTCTTTCTTCGTTCCGCCGACGGCAGGGCAGGAAGCCGGTGCGAAACCGGCGCGGTCCCGCCACTGTGACCGGGGAGCGAGTCCCGCACGGGCCACGACCGCTGCCGCGGTGGGAAGGCCGGGAGGAGCTTCGATCCGGGAGCCAGGAGACTCCGGCCGCCGGTCCAGCGCCTGCGGGGCGTGGTTACCCCGGGGAAGGCTCAGCCGATGATCGTGCCGTCGTGGCCGCGGGCCACGGGACTGCTGCTCGGCGGGGTGCTCGACGCGGTGCTGGCCGACCCGCGCCGCGCCCACCCGGTCGCGGCCTTCGGCAGCGTGGCCGCCCGGGCCGAGGCCCGGCTCTGGTCCGACAGCCGGACCCGGGGGGCGGCCCTGCTCACGGCCTGCGTGATCCCGGTGGCGACGGGCGGGCTGGCCGTGCAGCGCCTCACCCGGGGCCACCCGGCGGCCACCGTCGCGGTCACCGCGCTGGCCACCTGGACCGTGCTGGGCGGGACCAGCCTCGGCGGCGTGGCCCTGGCGCTCGCCCGGGCCCTGGAGGCCGGCGACGTGGACGCGGCGCGGCGGATGCTGCCCGCGCTGTGCGGGCGCGACCCGGACCGGCTCGACGCGGCCGGGCTGGCCCGCGCGGCGGTGGAGTCGGTGGCCGAGAACACCTCCGACGCGGTCGTCGCCCCGCTGCTGTGGGGAGCCGTGTTCGGCGTGCCCGGCCTGCTCGGCTACCGGGCCGTGAACACGCTCGACGCCATGATCGGCCACCACAGCCCGCGCTACGAGCGGTTCGGCTGGGCCGCGGCCCGGCTCGACGACGCGGCCAACCTGATCCCGGCCCGGGCGACCGGGCTGCTGGCCGTGGCGCTGGCGCCCGCGGTCGGCGGCCGCCCCGGCCAGGCCCTGCGCACGCTGCGCCGGGACGGAGCCCGGCACCCGAGCCCGAACGCGGGCCGGTGCGAGGCGGCGTTCGCGGGCGCCCTCGGGGTCCGGCTCGGCGGCCGGAACAGCTACCAGGGACGGGCCGAGCAGCGCGGTCCGCTCGGCGACGGCGCGCCGCCCGCGGCGCCGGACATCGCCCGGGCCGTCCGGCTGTCGCGGCTGGCGAGCAGCGCGGCGCTGCTGATGGCGGCGGCCATCGCGCACGGTGTGCACGCGGTGCACGGCAGGAGGAGAACATGAGCGGGAAGCAGGGCACGAGCGGGAAGCAGGGCACGAGCGGGGAGCAGGGATGAGCGAGGACCAGGACCTTTTCCGCCCGGGTGGCGTGCCGGGCCGCGGGCGGCCGCCGGCGGCCCACGCGCTCCCGGCGGGGGACGTGGACGCGCTGTACCAGGTGGTCGCCGGGCGCCGCGACGTCCGCAACGGGTTCCGCCCGGACCCGATCGCCGACGACGTGCTCACTCGGGTGCTGACCGCCGCGCACCAGGCCCCCAGCGTGGGGCTCAGCCAGCCCTGGGACTTCATCGTGCTGCGCGACCGGGCGGTCCGCGAACGGGTGCACGCGCTGGCCCGCAGGCAGCGGGAGGTGTTCGCGGCGGGGCTGCCCGGGCCGCGGGCCCGCGCGTTCCGCGACCTGAAGGTCGAGGCCATCCTCGACACGCCGCTCAACATCGTGGTGACCTGCGACCCGACCCGGGGCGGCCGGCACGTGCTGGGGCGGCACGCCCAGCCGCAGGTCGCGGCGTACTCGACCGCGTGTGCCGTGCAGAACTTCTGGCTGGCCGCCCGGGCCGAGGGTCTCGGGGTGGGCTGGGTCAGCTTCTTCGACGAGCGTGAGCTGGCCGCCGCGCTCGGCCTGCCCGCTCACCTGCAGGTCGTCGCCTACCTGTGCGTGGGGCACGTCGACGCGTTCCCGCCCGCGCCGGAGCTGGTGCTCAGCGGCTGGGCCCGGCGGCGGCCGCTGGCCTGGGCGGTGCACGACGGGCAGTGGGGCCACCGCGGCCTGCCCGGCGGGCAGCCCGCCAGCCTGCTGGCCGACACCATCGCCGCGGTCAGGCCGCTGGACGCCGCCGCCGTGGCGCAGGCCCGTGAGCGGCAGGAGGCGCTGACCAAGCCGAGTGGCTCGCTGGGCGTGCTGGAGCAGGTGTCGGTGCAGCTGGCCGGGCTGGCCGGGGAGTGCCCGCCGCCGCTGCCCGAGCCGGCCGTGGTCGCCGTGTTCGCGGGCGACCACGGGGTGCACGCCCAGGGCGTCACCCCGTGGCCGCAGGAGGTCACCGCGCAGATGGTGGGCAACTTCCTGGCCTCCGGGGCGGTGGTCAACGCTATCGCGGCCCAGGCCGGGGCCGAGGTCTGCGTGGTGGACGTCGGGGTCGCCGCGGACCTGCCGGCCGCCCCGGGGCTGCTGCCCCGCAAGGTCCGGCCCGGCACCGCGGACATGACCGCGGGCCCCGCCATGACCAGGGACGAGGCCCTGCGCGCCGTCGAGATAGGCATCGAGACCGCGCGGGACCTGGTCGCGGCGGGCAACTCCTGCCTGCTGACCGGGGACATGGGCATCGCGAACACCACCGCGTCGGCCGCCCTGATCGCGGTGTTCACCGGCGCGGAGCCGGAGGAGGTCACCGGCCGGGGCACCGGCATCGACGACCCGACCTGGCAGCGGAAGGTCGCCGTGATCCGTCACGCGCTGGAACGCAACCGCCCCGATCCGGCCGATCCCCTGGGCGTCCTCGCCGCGGTGGGGGGCCTGGAGCACGCCGCACTCGCCGGGTTCATCCTGGGCGGGGCGGCGCTGCGGGTCCCGGTCGTGCTGGACGGCGTGATCGCCTGCGCGGCTGCGCTGGCCGCCCGGGCGCTGGCCCCCGACGTGCTGGCTGCGCTGCTCGCCGGGCACCTGTCCACCGAGCCGGGCGCCCGGCGGGCGCTGGACGCGCTGGGCCTGCACCCCCTGCTCGACCTCGGCCTGCGCCTCGGTGAGGGCTCCGGCGCGGCGCTGGCCCTGCCGGTCGTCGCGGCCGCGGCCCGGGTGCTGCGCGACGTCGCGACGTTCGACAGCGCGGGCGTGTCCGGCGAGAAGGGATGACCGGCTGGTCCGGTGGCTGGCGGCGGGGCAGGGCGCACCGCGTGCTGGTGCTGGGCGGGGCCCGGTCCGGCAAGTCGGTGACCGCGGAACGGCTGCTGGCCGGTCGGGACCGGGTGGATTACGTGGCCACCGGCGCCCTCCCCGGCGCCGGCGACCCGGAGTGGGCGGCCCGGGTGCGCCTGCACCGGCAGCGGCGGCCGCCGCACTGGGCCACGCTGGAAACCCGGGACCTGGAACCCGTCCTGGCCGGCCCGGACCTCACCCGCCAGCAGCTGGCCACCCCGGTCCTGGTCGACTGCCTGTCCACCTGGCTGGCCGGGGTGATGGACGAGTGCGGCCTGTGGTCCGGGGCGCCCGGGGCCGACCAGGCGCTGGCCGCGCGGGTGGACGGGCTGCTGGACGCCTGGCGGGCCACCCGCCGGACGGTCGTGGCGGTCAGCAACGAGGTCGGGTCGGGGGTGGTCCCGGGCACCGCGTCGGGGGTGCGCTACCGCGACGAGCTGGGGATGCTCAACACCAGGGTCGCCGCGGAGTGCCAGCAGGTCTGGCTGTGCACCGCCGGCATCCCCCGGCGGCTGCGGTGAGCGGGCCCGGCGGCCCCGGGCCCGGCGGCCCCGGGCCCGGCGGCGACCCTGGGGCTGCTCCGCCGCCCCGCACCCCGGCCTGGCGGGTCGCGCTCAGCCTGTTCACGGTCATCCCCGCCGGGGCCGGCGGTGACCTGGACGAGGGAGCGGCCGCCCGGGCCGTCTTCTGGCTGCCCGTCATCGGCGCCGGCCTGGGGCTGGCCGGCGGCGGGGCGATGGTCTTCGTTGCGGCTGGTGCGGTGTCGCCAGAGCGGCAGCTGCTCGGCGCGGCCCTGGCCATGATGCTGCTGGCGCTGCTCACCGGGGGCCTGCACCTGGACGGGCTGGCCGACACCGCGGACGGGCTGGGCAGCCGCCGCCCGGCCGAGCAGGCGCTGGAGATCATGCACCGGTCCGATGCCGGGCCGTTCGGGGTGGCGGCGCTGGTCCTGGTGCTCCTGGTCCAGGTCTGCGCGCTGGCCTCGCTGCCGCGCGGGCAGGCCGCGGCGGGCCTGGTGCTGGCCGCGGTGACCAGCCGGGTGGCGGTGGTGCTGGCCACCGGCGCCCCGCCGGCGCGGCCGTCCGGGTTCGGTGCCCTGGTGGCCGGCCGGACCAGCGCCGCGGGCCGGGCCGCGACCCTGGCGGCGCTGCTGGGCGCGGTGGTGGCCGGGGGGCTGGTGCTGGGCGGGGTGCCCGCCGTGGCCCGGGGGCTGCTGGCCGCGGTGGCCGGCCTGGCGGTGGCCGGCCTGCTGCGCCGGGCCGCGCGGCGCCGGCTGGGCGGGATGACAGGTGACGTGTTCGGGGCCATTGCCGAGCTGGGCACGGCCACGGTCCTGCTGGTCCTGGTGCTCGCCGGCGCGGCACACTGAGCGCACGAGCGAGGCTCAGATGCCGTTTCCGGTTCGCCGCGACGGTGCCAGCCGGCTGAGGCCCCGCCTGTGAGCCGGACCGCCCCCCGGCTACCTCAGGAACGCCGCGATGGCCAGGTACTGGCACGCGGCGCCCGCGCAGACGTACACGTGGAAGACCTCGTGATAGCCGAACACCGACGGGTACGGGTCGGGACGGCGCCGGTGGTAGGACAGGGCGCCCGCGGTGTAGAGCAGGCCGCCGCCGAGCATCAGCCCCCCGGCCACCGGCCCGGAGTGGAGCCAGACCGCGGGCAGGGCCAGCGCCGCGACCCAGCCCAGGGCGATGAACGTCCCGCCGACCAGCCGTTCCGGCGCGTCCATCCAGGCCAGATGGATCGTGGCCGCGGCCGCGGTGAGCACCCACAGCAGGATGAGCCCGGTCCGGCCGGGCGGGCCCGGGGCGGCGACGATGAACACCGGGGTCGCGGTCCCGGCGATCAGGAAGAAGATCATCACGTGGTCGAGCCGCTGCAGGCGCTGCCGCGACGCCTCGGACCAGGTGCCGCAGTGGTACAGCGCGCTGATCCCGAACAGCGCGCCCACGCTGACCGCGTACACGCCGAAGCTGAGGACCCGGGCCGTGCCGGGCGTGTGGGCCAGCAGCACCGTGCTGACCACCAGGGACACCCCGAACCAGAGCAGGTGCAGCCAGCCGCGCATCACCGGCTTGGTGTAGTAGATGCCGCGCCGGGCGTCGTAGAACCGGCCTGCCGCGGGGCTGGCGGGCGTCGGGGTGGTGGCGGTCACCGTCGGCCTCCGGGTCATGCGGTCGGCCCGGCTGGCCTGGATGACGCCGGGGTCCTGGCCCTCCAGTGTCACCCATCACCGGCGTTTGCGCGCGTAAAGCGATCAGTCGGGGGCGCCGAGGCGGCCGGCGAAGAAGTGCCGCGCGCGGTCGGTCAGCTGGTGATAGGCAGGCAGCGTGATCGCGGAACCGCTAGATCCCGGGCAGGCGGCCCAGCGGGAACGGCGGGATGATCAGCAGCTCCACGTTGCGGTCGGTGACGGCGCCGGTCCGGCCCGGGTGCTCCCCGCCGAACGGGATGTTGGCGGCCAGCTCACGGTGCAGCGCGGCCAGGTCATCGATCGTGGCCACGGACATGCCGGCGGGCACCCGCGGCGCGAGCGGCGTGTCGTGGTCCACCATCGTGCAGGTGATGGACAGCTGGCCGCCGGAATCGGCCAGCTCCACGAGGCGCGTCTGGCACGGCCAGTCCACCACCGCGCAGGTCGTTACCTCCCAGAACCCCCGCCCCGGATGGCCCGGGTCGCGCCGCGGCCGGACCTCGTTCGTGTGCGTGTGCCCGTTCAGCCACAGCACCACGTTGGGGAAGCGGTGCAGCAGGGCCAGCAGCTCGGCCGCGCCGATCAGCGGCTCGCCCTCCGGCCCGGGATGCCAGCCCCGGGTGTTGGTCAGCGTGTCCACGCCGTGATGGGAGAACAGGATGACCAGCCGGTCGTCCTGCCCGGTCCGGACCTCCTCCCCGGCCGGCCCGCGGTAGGCCGAGTGGACCTCGGCGAGCCGGTCTTCCAGCCACCGGGCCTGCTGGCGGTCCAGGCACCCGTCGGCCCCGCCGGCCAGGCAGTTGGTGTCCAGCGCGATGAACCGGGCCGCCGGGGTGTCATGGACGTAGTACGCGGTGCCGTGGCGGAGATTCTCGTCGGTGAAGCCGTGCCCGGGCGGGCGCGCGCCCGGCCGGAAATGCGCGGCCACGAACTCGCGGCGGGTGACCGCCCGCCGGCCGGGATCCGCGGGCACGGCCCGGGAGGGCCCGGCCATGAACGCCTCCGGGCGCACCGTGAACGGCTCGAGCGCCGCGTCGCTGTCGAACCCGCCGGGCAGCGCCGTCGGCTTCCGGCCGCCGGTCAGCGCGGCGGCCAGCGCCGGGGTCTGCATGCCGACGCCCTGGTTGAGGGCCTCGTGGTTGCCGAAGCAGGACAGCCAGGGCATGGCCAGGCCGCCCGCGGTGAACTCCCGCATGGCCGCCTCGAGGAGGCCCGGATGATGCGGGAAGCCGAGCTCGCGGCGGAAGAAGTCCGGCCCATGCGGGCCGTCGCCGTCCGGCTTCCAGAAGATGTCGTCCGGCCAGTCGAGGGCCTGCACGCCCGCGTAGCCGGGGCCGCCGGAGTCCGGGGCGACCCGGCCGCCGTCGAACAGGGCCAGGAACGCCTGGACCTCGTTCCACTGCGCGTTGTCGATCGCGTCCCCCGTGGTGACGGCCAGCGCCGGGGGCTGGCCCGTGGCCGGGCCGCGCAGCGCGTTGACCGTGCGCAGGGTGGCGTCCACCGCGTGCGGGGTGAGCGCCTCCTGCGGGCGCTGCACCGGGACCAGGCCCGCGTACCGGGGATCGGCGAAGTAACGGTTGAGGAACTCGAACCGGGTCGGTGACTGGACGTCGGCCAGCTGCAGGTCGGTCACGTGGATGAGGCAGAGAAGCGGGCGTGCGCCGGGTGGGCTGGCCGCCGGCGGCAGGGCGGCACCCAGGTCATCCCGCCGCAGGTGCGGCTCGCCGGCGATGATCTCGACGGCCCGGTACGGCGCGCTCGCCCCGTGGCGCAGCACCGAGCCCGGGGCGAGCCGGCGGTGGGTGGTCAGTGGCGGGCGTCCTGCGCTCAAGCCCCGCTCGCAGCCACGGAATCTTTGTTCTCCGCAACGGAAACCAGCACGGGGTCGGGCCTGATCGTCAGGGCGACGTGGCTGCCCGCGCTGAGCTCGGTGGCGTCCGCGGTCGGCAGCTGGGCCATGACCGTGGTGTCGCCCAGGTCCACGGTGACCCGGCTGGTCGCGCCCAGGAAGGTCACGGCGATCACGGTGCCGGCCAGCGGGCCGGACCCCTCCGCGGTGTCGCCGGCCAGCGAGACGGCCTCGGGCCGGATCAGCGCGGTGACCGGGCCGGCCGGGGTGCTCGCGTCGACCAGCGGCAGGTCGCGGCCCCGTACCGTCACCGTAGTGCCGCTCACGGTCCCGGCCAGGCGGTTGGTGAGCCCGACGAACTCGGCCACGAACGGGGTGGCGGGGCGGGAGTAGACCTCGGTGGGCGAGGCCAGCTGTTCCAGCCGCCCCGCGCGCATCACCCCGACCCGGTCCGCGATGGCCAGCGCCTCTTCCTGGTCGTGGGTCACGAACAGCGTGGTGATGCCGACCTCGAGCTGGATCCGCCGGATCTGGTCCCGCAGCTGCGCGCGGACCTTCGCGTCCAGCGCGGACAGCGGCTCGTCCAGCAGCAGCACCTGGGGCTCGATGGCCAGGGCCCGGGCCAGCGCGACCCGCTGCTGCTGGCCGCCGGACAGCTGGTGGGCATACCGGCCTGACTGCTCGGACAGGCCGACCAGCTCCAGGATCTCCAGGGCCCGGCGGTCCCGCTCGGTTCTGGCCACCCGGCGCAGCCGGAGGCCGAAGGCCACGTTCT
>Ga0137375_10010870_pt1 | contig 10766 bp, 10 predicted proteins | sample SagtaG_24_FD_104936 | JGI IMG/M metagenome (GOLD analysis project Ga0137375, IMG submission 104936) | Vadose zone soil microbial communities from Sagehorn Ranch, Mendocino, California, USA - Sage1_R_113_16 metaG | ecosystem: Environmental > Terrestrial > Soil > Vadose zone | place: USA... | reverse complement strand
TGCTGGCGAGCCGGATCCGTCTCGCCGGCGACCGCCTTGCGGAAGATCTCGTCCGGCTCCTCCTCCGAGTAGCACGTCCGGCAGGCCGTGTAGATGAGCGGCACGTAGAAGCGCTCGACGATCTCGCGGTCCGGGAACAGGAGGGTCGCCTTCATGCCCAGGTCGCGGCGGCCCGGGTTGCGCGGTATGCCTGTCTTCTCCCGCTGCGCCGGCGTGGCTGGGGCGGTCGATGCGGCCGGGATCGTGGATGCGGCCGGGGTCGTGGATGCGGCCGGGGTCGTCGGCGGGGCGGGGATCGTCGGCTTGGCCGTCATCAGGCCGTCAGAATACCGCCTGGCAGGACTACCCGCCCCAGCCGCAGACGGACGGGCCCGTCTCGGTCAGCCGGACGCCCGATCGGCGTCCGACGTGAGCAAGTCCAGCAGGTCGGCCAGGTACCCTTCCCAGTACCCGGCGTGGTCGTCGCGGAGCGCCTCGTCGGCGCCCGCCTCCTGCCAACCCTCGTGGGTGAGCGTGATCCGACAGCCCTCGTCGGCGAGCGGCTCGAGCTCCCAGGTGACGAGCGTCGGGTTCTCGTCCTGGCCGCGCCATTGCCAGGTGTATGAGAGGCGCCGGTGGGGAACGATCTCCCGGATGACGCCGTCGATGACGCTGCCGTCCCCGAAGTCGATCGAGTAGATGCTGCCCGCGCCGCCGGCCACCGGCGTGGTCACGGCGAACCAGCGGGCGACCTGGGCCGGCTCCGTGAGCGCAGCCCATGCGGCGTCGACCGTGGCGACCGTCTCGCCGGAGATGCGGATCGGGGTGATCGTGGTCATGGCGCGTCTCCGCTCGCCGGTCCAGCCTTGTTCTGGCCGGGCCCATCATCCTCCTGTGGCGTCGACCGTGCCGGGCTTCCATCCCTCGCCGGGCCCGCCGTCTCGACTCGCTCGAGCGCATAGGCAATGGCTGCCTCCTCGGTCATCGTGCGGCCGGCCGTCCATTCCGCATCGGCATCCGCCGCCGGCATGGAGGCCCGAGCTTCGGCCGCGTAGTCCCCGTGCTGGATGAGCGTCGGTGGAGCGCCGGCGGCGATCCGCTCCCGGACCCCATCGGCGGCGCCGGCCAGCCGTAGTGCTCTACCCGGAGTTCCTTCCCGGAGTGCCAGGACGCCCATGTCGTCGAGCAGCATCGCGACACCGGTCGGGTCACCGGACTCGGCGAACAGTTGGAGCGCTCGGCTGCCGGTCTCGCGAGCGAGGTCCAGCCGGCCCAGGGCGAGCCCCGTCCGGATGCGGATTCCGAGCGCACTGGCTTCTCGGTAGCCGTCGCGGATCCGCCGCGCGTGGGCGATGGCCTCCACCGCCGTGGCGTCCGCCCGCTCGAAGTCGCGCTGGAGGAATTGCACGAGGGCCAGCCCGAACAGCACGCCGCCGATCCCCACCTCGTCGCCGGTCTCCCGCCAGAGCGTGAGCGCCGCCTCGTACTGGCGCCGTGCCTCCTCGAGGTCGCCCGAGATCGCGGCCAGGAAGGCGAGGTTGTAGTGCGCCTCGGCGAGGCCCGCCCGGTCGCCGAGCTCTCGATTCAGGCTGAGCTGCTCCTCGTACCGGGTCGTGGCGGTCGGGTAGTCGTTCTTCCAGTAGGCCAGGCCACCGGCCCCGTTGAGCGCCTTGGCCCGACCCGGCGAATGAGCCTGGCCCGCCGGGCTGGCGAGCAGCTCGTCGATCATCGCGAGGCCCTCGCCGAGGTAGCCGCGCAGGTGCCACAGCCGCCACAGCCGCCCGGCGAAGAGGAGGCCGGTCTCGACGTGGCCCGCGGTCAGCGACCAGCGCAGGGCGGCCCGGATGTTGTCGTGCTCCATCTCCAGGCGGTCGAGCCATTCCCGTGCGTCGGCGCCGACGAGCTCAGGCTCCGCCCGCTCGGCCAGTCGGGCGAAGACCGCGAGATGGCGATCGTGGCAGGCACTGAAGTCTCCGGCCTCCTCCAATCGCTCCAGGCCGTACTCCCTGATCACCTGGAGCATCCGGAAACGGGGCTCCTCGCCGGCCGAATCGGATCGTCGGACAAGGCTCTTGTCGACCAGGGATCCCAGCGCATCCAGAACGTCGATGCCCAGCGACCGATCCGGGTCGCAGACGGCGTCGCCATCCTCCAGCGACCAGCCGCCCGCGAAGACCGACAGCCCGCGGAAGTAGACCTGCTCGAGCGGCTCGAGCAGGTCGTAGCTCCAGCCGATCGTGCCACGCAGTGTCTGCTGCCGCTCCGGAAGGTCGCGCGCTCCGCCCGCCAGCAGCCCGAGCGATTGTTCAAGGCGCGACGCGATCGCGGCCGGGCCGAGCAGCCTGATGCGTGCCGCCGCGAGCTCGATCGCGAGAGGCAGGCCGTCGAGCCGAGCGCAGATCAGCGCGACCGTCCCGGCATTGTCCGCTGTCAGTACGAAGTCAGGGCGCACCGCCCGAGCTCGCTCGACGAACAACGCGATCGACTCCATGCGGGCCAGCTCGGGCGCCGGCGGAAGATGGCCCGGGTCCGGCACGTTCAGCGGCGTGACCGCGTACTCGCGCTCGCCGGCGAGGTGGAGCAGCTCCCTGCTCGTGACCAGGATCGTCAGACCGGGACATTGGCCGAGCAGGCGGGCGACGAACGGCGCGGCAGTGATCACGTGCTCGAAGTTGTCGAGAACCAGCAGCAGCTCCGACGAGCCAATCCGATCCGCCAGCGCATCGAGGAGGTCCACGAAGCCCTCGTCCCGAACGGCGAGCCCTTTTGCGATGGCGGTCGGGACGAGCTCCGCATCGGTGATCGGCGCAAGTCCCACCCAGGCGGCGCCGTCCCGGAAGTCATCCAGGCTCGCGCTCGCCGCGGCGATCGCCAGGCGGGTCTTGCCCGTGCCGCCCGGCCCGGTCAGTGTCAGCAGCCGATGGGAGCGCAACAGCGCGCGAACCTCGGCAATCTCGGCTTGCCGCCCGAGGAAGCTCGTCAGCTGCCGGGGCAGGGTGTCGATCCGCGATTCGAGCGAGCGGAGCGGCGGAAACTCGGTCGGCAGGCCCGGCGCGATGACCTGGTGGAGTCGGAACGGCTCGAAGTCCTTGAGTCGGTGCGTTCCCAGGTCGGCCAGTCGCACGTCGCCCGTAAGGCCGTCGGCGAGAAGCGCGCGCAACGCATCGGAGACGACGATCTGGCCGCCGTGGGCGGCCGACTCGATGCGCGCCGCCCGATTGATCTCGATGCCGATGTAGTCATCATCGGAGCGATAGGCCTGGCCGGCGTGAACGCCCATCCGGACTCGAATCGGGGCGTCTCCTGGCCAGGGTTCCACCGTCAGCGCTCGCTGTGCCTCGATCGCCGCCGCCAGCGCCTCGGCCGCGTCCGCGAAGACGACGAAGAAGCTGTCGCCCTCGGTGCCCTGCTCGGTGCCGCCATGGCTCGCGACCGCTTCGCGGACGATCGCCCGGTGACGCGCCCGCAGGCGGGCGTAGGCGGCCGTGCCCACTCGTTGCTCGAGGCGGCTGGATCCCTCGATGTCGGTGAACAGGAAGGTGACCAGCCCGATCGGCGCATCGGCCGGGGTCCGGCCGGATGAGCCCGTCCCGTCGAGCGGCCCGGCGGTCATTGTCAGCTCGGCGTCAATGGCGATGGTCCTCGCTGACCGCGCGGAGTCGTTGGGCGACACCGCGGAGGATCGCCAATGCCACGCCGGGCTCCCTCGCGAGGATCGCCTCGAAGTCCCACGACGCGAGCGCCAGGCACTCGGTGGGCTCCTCCGCCACGACCTGCGCGATCCGCGGCTGGCGGTCCAGGAGCGACAGCTCGCCGAAGAACTGGCCGGGGCCCAGGTGGTCGAGCGTCTCCCCGTCCCGGACGACGCGCGCCTTGCCGGCCACGATCATGAAGAAGCCGGTGCCCAATTCGCCCTGCCGGACGATCGTTCGGCCGGCATCGAACGAGACCTCCGTGGCCTTGTCCGCGATCGCCGCCAGCCCCTCGTCGGCGACTCCGCGAAAGAGCGCGACGTCCCGCAGCAGCGCCATCCTGTCGTCCCCGCTCAGGCCTGTCGTCGATGTCACCGCGTTCTCTCCCAAACCGGCGCCCGTCGGTGTTTCGCTCCGTATACGATGGCAGACGAAGCGCCGCGAAGGAAGTTCTCTCTGCGCCTGAGGCCGATCGGTCGGGCTGTCTCGGCCGGCCGGCAGGGTGCGGGGCAGCGGCGGGAGGAGCGATGGCCAGCACGGACGAGATCGTCGATTCGCTGTCCGGCTTCTCGTTGTTCGCGGACCTGCAGACGCCTCAGCTCCAGCAGGTGGCCCACACGTTCGAGGAACGCTGGTTCCCGCAGGGCGAGCGGATCCTCCGGCAGGGCCTGACCGGCTCGGGCTTCTTCGTCATCCTGGACGGTGAGGCGAGCATCATCGTCGACGGTCAGCAGCGGACGACGCTCGGCCGCGGTGACTTCTTCGGCGAGGTGTCGATCCTTCTCGGCGAGTCGCCGGTCGCCGACGTCGTCGCCCTCGGACCGATGCGCTGCCTCTTTCTGGCCGGACCGGGTGTGGAGGCGTTTCTGCTGGCCAACCCCAAGGTCATGTATCGCATGCTCCAGGCTCAGGCTCGGCGGCTCAGGAACGCCAACCGGTGGCGGAGCTAGGCGGATCGGGCGCCGGCCCGGCGGAACGGCCGTTCCCGCCGGGTGACTACCCGGTGGTCGTGGTCGGCAGTGGCCCCGGCGGGCTCCAGCTGTCGTATGCCCTTCGCCGGCTGGGGATCGACCACGCGCTGATCTCGGCCGATCCCAGTCCGGGCGGAATGTTCCGCCGCTGGCCGTTCTTCCAGCGCCTGCTGTCCTGGACCAAGCCGTTCGCTCCCGACGACAGGACGAGCCGCGCCTACGAGCGCTACGACTGGAACTCGCTGATCGCCGACGAGCCCGAGCACCGTGCCCTCCAGGTCCGCTTCATGGACGGCTCGTCGGAGTTCCCGTCGCGGCCGGAGATGGAGTCGAACCTGGGCGCCTTCGTCGACGCGACCGGGATCCGCGTCCGGTACGACTGCCGCTGGGAGGCGACCCGTCGCGAGACCGGGCCTGACGGCGAGCGGTTCGTCCTGACCACGTCCGATGGGGAGTACGGGACGCCGGTCGCGGTCTTCGCAGTGGGAGTCGCCGAGCCATGGCGGCCGGGGACGCCGGGGATGGAGCTCGTCGCCCACTACGCCGACACGCGAGCCGCCGAGTCGTACGCCAACCGGCGGATCTTCATCGTCGGCAAGCAGAACAGCGGCTTCGAGCTGGCCTCGGGCCTGCTCCAGTGGGCGAGTCGGATCATCCTGGCCTCGCCCTCACCGGCCAGGTTGTCGGTCAACACGAAGTCGCTGGTCGGCGTCCGGGCGCGATACGTCCAGCCGGTCGAGGACCACAACCTGGGCGGAGGCGTATCGATCCTGGACGCGTCGATCGAATCGATCGAGCGAGCGGGCGACGGCTTCCGGGTACGCCTTCGGCGCTCTGACACGTCTGCCGAGCTCGGATTCGAGGTTGACGAGGTGATCGCCGCGACCGGCTTCGTGGCGCCGCTGATGGATCTGCCGGATCTCGGCGTCGCGACGTTCGGCCAGAGCCGCCTGCCGGCCCAGACGCCGTGGTGGGAGAGCGCGACGGTGCCCGGGATCTTCTTCGCCGGCACGATCGGTCAGGGAGCGGCCGGCCTGAAGAAGCACGGCATCCCGGCCAACTCGGGCGCCGTCCACGGTGCGCGCTACAACGCCCGGCTGCTCGCCGAGCGGATCGCCACGACGCGATTCGAGCGGACCATCGAGCGGCCTCCGATCGCCGACGGGGACGTCCTCCCGTTCTGCCTCGACCAGCTCCAGCGGTCACCCGAGCTGTGGCACCAGCGGGCCTACCTGGCGGGCGTGGTGACGGTGTCGGGCGACGAGGGGATCCGCCAGGGCGGCATCGTGCCGCTGTCCACCTTCCTCGATGACGGCGGCCCGGACGGCGTTGCGCTGACGATCGAGGCCGATGGCAGCGGAGCGATCTATCCCGCCGTCTACCTGCGGCGGGACGGCGTCATCGAGGAACATTTGCTGCCGCCCAATCCGCTCCTCGACTTCCGGACGTCCGAGCACCGGGCGCAGCTGGCCGATGTCCTCGACCGGCTGGGCGTCCGCTAGGCAGCGGCCGGGGCGTTCCGGCTCGTAGCGATAGCCGATTAGGGCTACTTCCAGCATGATTAGCTCTTGACGGCTATCAGGCCGCCAATTAGCCTATTCCCGTGGACGCGACCGCACCGATTCGGGGCATCGTCCTGTTCGGCGACGTCGTGGAGTCCCGAGACGATCCGGAGGCGTCGAGCGCCTGGCTGCGCCTGCTCTGCCGGATCCTCGAGGAGCGCTACGCACCGACCGACCGGTTGGCCGGCTTCGGGTTCACCCAGGGCGACGAGCTGCAGGGCCTGCTCGCACCTTCGGCAGACCCGTTCCTGGTCGTCCTGATGGGGACGCTCCATGAGTCGGCGTGGCCGATGCGCTGGGTCGTGGCCGCCGGCGAGGTCGCACCCGGCAGCGGCCCTGCGACGGAACGCTCCGGCCCCGCCTTCCTGGCGGCCCGCGAGGCCCTTCTCGCCGCCAAGGTTCGTCGCGACCGCCTCCTCGTGAGGACAGGCGAACCGGGCGCCGACAGGCTGCTGGACGGCCTCGCCCCCATCCTCGGCGAGATGGTTGCCGACCTGACGCCCCGGCAGCGGCGCGTTGCCTGGCTCGTGCTCGTGGAGAACCTCCGCCAGGCCGAGGTGGCCGACCGTCTGGGGGTATCCCGGGCGACGATCTCGGTGGCCCACGCGCGCGGCCACATCAGGTCGATCGGGCGGCTGGTGGCGGCCCTGCGGATGATCGTCGCGGCGGCCATGCTCGCGCTCGCCGAGAACGCGGACGGAGACGAGGGCCACGACGCGGACGAAGAGACGGCTCCGTTGGAGTCCCGCCGTCGCCCGCCGGCCCGCCCGCCGCACGATGCCGCCGAGGCTCGCACATGATGGCGGACCCGGTCCTCACGCTCGCCTGGCTCGTGCTGGCTCATCTCGCGGCGGACTTCATCCTGCAGACGAGGGGCATGGCTCGCGAGAAGTTCCAGTCGGGCCGCCGAGCATGGCGCGGCCTCGCCGCCCACCTCGGCGGCGTGACGCTCTGCCTGCTGCCGGTACCCGTCGCATTTGGCGTCCCGGGTCTGGCCTTCCTGCTCGCCGTCGTCATCGCCCATGCCGTCATCGACCGGGCAAAGATCGTGTGGACCCGCCACGCCGAGGCCGTTGCGATCGTCCAGGCCCACCGCCAGCATGAGGCGGCGCCAGGACCGGAGGGCCTCGGCTCCGCCTGGACTCCGGTGCCAGCGGCCCTCTTCGTGGGGGATCAGCTGGCTCACCTCGGTGTCATCGCCTGGGCCTGGGCCGTGTGGCTGTCGGCTGCGCCCCTGACGTCCGCCTGGGTCTCGGTCGCCGGAGCCGCCATGGGTGCCTGGGACCCGGCGATCGTGGCTCGGACCACCCTCGTCTCGCTGGTCCTCCTGGACCTGGCGATCGTCAACGTTCGCGCCGCCGACATGTTCGTCGCCACGCTGGTCCACCCTCGCGAGGTCGTCACCGGCCACGAACCGGTCGGCCAGGAGGCGGCGACGGGCCACCATGCCGACGGGGGCGAGGCGGTCGTGCCCGGGTCGCCGGTCGTCGACGGGTCGCCGGTCGTCACCGGATCGACGGTCGTCACCGGATCGGCGGTCCAGCCGGTTTCGCGGGCACCCTCGCCGGCTCGCATCGGGGCGACGATCGGCGTGCTCGAGCGCCTCCTCATCGTGGCATTCGTTCTGACCGGAGCCCAGGCGGCCATCGGATTCGTGGTGGCCGCGAAAACGCTGGCGAGGTTCAAGCAGCTCGACGACCGGCAGTTCGCCGAGTACTACCTCCTGGGGACACTGGCCAGCGTGTCGGTCGCCCTGGGAACCGGCCTGCTGGCGGCGGCCGTGCTTCGTTGACCCGACGCTGCCGATGATCGAGGCGTTCGTCGCCGGCGTCATCGCCGGCTATGGCGTGGCCATCCCGGTCGGCGCGATCGCGGTGCTCATCGTGGACGCCTCGCTGCGGCGCGGCCTGCGAGTCGGTCTGGCGGCGGGCGCCGGCGCCGCGACGGCAGACGGGCTGTATGCCGGCCTGGCGGTCGTCGCCGGCGTGGCGATCTCCCGATTGGTCGGCCCGATCCAGACCGAGCTCGGCTGGCTCTCCGTGGCGGCGCTCGTCCTGATCGCGACGCGCGGCCTGCTCATCCTTCGCCGAGACCTGGCGCGGCCTGCGGCGCCGGGATCAGGCGATGGCGTCGCCGGACCCGAGCCCACCGTGCGGGACGGGCCGCCAGGCGATACAGCCGCCCAAACCTACCTGCGATTCCTCGCGCTCACGATCATCAATCCGATGACCGTGGTCTATTTCGCCGCGCTCGTGCTGGGCCTCCCCTCGATCGGGAATGGGGCGGCCGAACGCGCGGCGTTCGTTGGCGGGGCGTTCCTGGCATCGATCTCGTGGCAGAGCCTGCTGGCCGGCGTGGGAGCGATCGTCCACCGTCGCCTACCGGAGCGGGCCCGCCTCGCAACCAGCCTGCTGGGCAACCTCATTGTCCTGGCCTTCGCCGCGAACATCGTCCGCGGGCTCCTGGTCGCGTAACCGGGGCGGGTGACCCTCCACCGATCCGGCGGTTCTCAGCGGGCCGGGGCGGGCGCCAGGCGGCCGAGGCGCTCGGCGGCCGCCGCGAGGGTCTCGAGCCGCTTAGGGAACGCAAAGCGAATCTTCGTCCGCCCGAGCTCGGGCCGCGAGTAGAACGACGAGCCGGGCACGGCCGCGATGCCCGGATCGGCCACGAGACGGCGAGCGAACGCCACGTCGTCTTCATCGGCCACCGCCAGGCCCGCGAAGTCGGTCATGACGTAGTAGGCGCCGTCGGGCCGGTAGGTCCGGAAGCCGGCCGACTCGAGGGCCGCGACGAGGACGTCGCGACGCTCGCGATACGCTCGAGCCAGCTCCTCGTAGTAGGCATCTGGCAAGGACATTGCCACGGTGCCGGCCTCCTGCAGCGGGGCAGCGGCGCCCACCGTCAGGAAGTCGTGTGTCTTGCGTACCACCGAGGTCAGCTCCGGCGACGCGATGACCCAGCCGACCCGCCAGCCCGTGACGGAGTAGGTCTTGCTCAGCGAGTTGACCGCCACGGTCCGGTCGGCCATGCCCGCCAGGCTCGCCAGGGGAACGTGGCGGGGCCCGTAGGTGATGTGCTCGTAGATCTCGTCGGTGACCGCCAGCAGGTCATGCTCCCGGCAGAGGGTGGCGATCGCCTCCAGCTCGTCGGTCGCAAAGACCTTGCCGGTCGGGTTGTGAGGTGAGTTCAGGATGATCGCTCGCGTCCGGGGCGTGACGGCCGCACGGAGCTCGTCCGGATCGAACGTCCAATCGGGCTCGTGCAGCGTCACGTAGCGCGGCACGGCTCCCGAGAGCACCGCGTCCGGCCCATAGTTCTCGTAGAACGGCTCGAAGACGACCACTTCGTCGCCCGCGTCCAGCAGTCCCAGGAGCGATGCGATCATCCCCTCCGTCGCACCGCATGTGACGGTGATCATGGTGGCCGGGTCGACGTCCCAGCCGGGATACCAGCGCATCGTCTTGGCGGCGATGGCCTCGCGGAACCCCTTCGCGCCCCAGGTGATCGCGTACTGGTTGATGTCACGAACGATCGCGTCGGCGGCGGCCGCCTTCACCTCCGCGGGCGCCGGAAAATCAGGGAAGCCCTGGGCCAGGTTGATCGCGCCGGCCGCGGAAGCCAGGCGGCTCATGTCCCGGATGACGGACTCGGTGAAGGTGTCCGTCTTGTGCGAGCGTCGGGGCATGCGCGCAGTTTACGCGTACGGGTCGGCCGCCAGCTCCACGCCGTGATTCCGATTCGGCGCTCGCACGGCGGGTCCGAGGCGGACCGGTGGCGGCGGGACCGGCAGGAGCAGAACGACCAGCGCAGCACGATGCATCCAGGAGAGCTCCTCGTCGTCGACAGGCGAATCGATGGCTCCCTCGCCGGCGGACGCTGGCCGTGAACCCGGGCTCGATCGCGTCGACGCGAAAAGGTCGAGCGCTGTGACGCCGATGGCGCGGGCTACGATCATCGATCATCCCGGTGGCGTTGCCTGTCCGAGCGGCGCCCGAACGGTGCGCTCGGCTGAGGGTACGCTGAACGTCGACAACCGTCCGCCGATCGCACTTCTCGGAGGTTCGACATCCTCGTGAGCCAGCCTGCCGCGCCCAGTCTCGAGCCTGCCCGAATCGCGCAACTGCTGACCGCCACGGCCTCGACGGTCGAGGCGGAGCTGAAGGCACTCGGCGATGCCGGCGCAGGCTGGCGACCGGCGCCCGGCGAGTGGTGCGCGAACGAGGTCGTCGGCCACCTCGTCGAGGCCGACCTGCGCGGCTTCACGGGCCGGATACGGACCCTCCTCGCGGAGGACGACCCTGAGCTCCTGGGCTGGGACCAGCCCAGTGTGGCAGCGGCGCGCGGCGACTGCATGAAGTCACCGGACGAGCTGCTGGCGGAATTCCTCCCGCTTCGCGCGGAGGGCATCGAGCTGGTTCGGCAGCTGACGCCCCAGGACCTGGACCGGGCCGGCCGGCACAACGTGGTGGGCCGTCTCACGGCCGGGGAGATCGTCACCGAGTGGGTCCATCACGATCGGAACCACGTGCGCCAGCTGCTCGCCATCGGCCAGGCCATCGCCT
>Ga0137375_10010869_pt1 | contig 10767 bp, 5 predicted proteins | sample SagtaG_24_FD_104936 | JGI IMG/M metagenome (GOLD analysis project Ga0137375, IMG submission 104936) | Vadose zone soil microbial communities from Sagehorn Ranch, Mendocino, California, USA - Sage1_R_113_16 metaG | ecosystem: Environmental > Terrestrial > Soil > Vadose zone | place: USA... | reverse complement strand
GGGCTGCTCCTCATCACCCTCGTCCTGACGCCATTGCTGTTCAGTTCCTCGACTCTTGGGGCCTTCGAGTTTCCCAAGGTCATGCTGTTGACACTCACGGCGATCTTGACCCTGGCGATCGGGCTGTGCGCCTTGTTCCAGCCGCCTTCGGCAGAAGTCAGAAGGAAGAAGTCAGCGGTCAGAGGATGGGGTAGCGCAATTGTATCTGGCGCCCTCGGCACTTCGTACGCCGTACTCGGTATCCTGTACTCTGCCGTCTGCCGAAGGCCGCTATCGCTGGGTTTCGTGCTGTTCCTGGTGTCGGCGGCGGCGTCCACGGCAGCGTCGATCAACCCGCTGACCTCGCTGCTGGGGACGCACGAAAGTCACGCCGGCCTCTGGACTGTGGCTGTCTGCACGATGCTGTTCTTCGCCGTCCGCGGCCTGTGCCGTAACTTCACCGACGCGCGCCTGCTCCTGGGCGGTTGCGTTGTCGCGGCGGCCCCGGCTGCGGCCTATGCCTTGCTGCAGGTCGCCAGCCTCGATCCGATCACCTGGGCGGGACTCTCCGGCGTCGGCGACTTTCTACGCCCCTTCGGCCCTCTCGGACATCCGAATTTCCTCGCCGCCTACCTCGTGATGACGCTGCCGCTGACCATCCACTTCGCCGGACGCGCCGCAGCCAGACGACGCTGGATCGCCTGCAGCGTACTGGCACTCATCGCTCTGGCCTCCGGGCTGGCCATCGCCCTGTCGGTCTCGCGCGCGGCGTGGCTGGCCCTGGGATGTGTCGTGCTGGTGCTGCTCGTGCGAGCGGTCGGCGCACGCCGCTGGCGTGCGGCGGCGGACCTGGCGCTGCTCCCGGTCGGCGGCGCCGTGCTGGCCTGCCTCCTTGCGTGGGGCGGCGATCATCCCTTGTTGACGGCGCTGCGGCAGCGGCTCAGCCACCTGGGCGATTCCGTCAGTCGCCAGCACATCTGGGAAACGGGCCTGGCGATCTACCGCGACCACCCCATCCTCGGCTGCGGTCCAGACACATTCCAGCTCGCGTTTAGCCCAAAACGCTCGCTCGCCTACTGGCAGGTCGAGTGGAACCTGACGCCCGCCCGCGCTCATAACGAGGCTATTCACGTCCTGGCGACTCAGGGACTCGTCGGTGCCGGTGCCTTGCTGGTGCTCCTGGCCGGCCTGGTATGCGCCGGCGTCCGCGCCTGGCGGCGTGCCCCGGCTGAAGCCCGGCCATTGCTGCTCGCCATCTTTGCCGGGACGCTGGGGTTCCTGGTTCAGAACGCCTTCGGTTACACGGTCGCTGCCTGCGGGGCGCTGTTCGTCACCTTCGCGGGGCTGCTCGCACGCTTCGGCGAAGAGGGGGCCGACGACGTGCCGGAACTGCCGCTCGTCCGCTGCCGCTGGTCGATCGTTGGTCTGGTGTGTGCGGGCGTCCTCGCTGTCGTCGTTTTCACGCTTGAGTTCATCGGGCCGAACCGGGACGCGCTCCGGGCGGTGATCGCGGGAGTTGTGCTGCTGGCGGCGCTGGGCGCAACGGGCTGGGCGTTGCTCAGGGTCGCGGCGATGGGTGACACGGCCATTCTCCCGGCCGCGGTGCCCACGCCGGAGGGGTTGAGCGCCTGGTCGGTGGGATGGCGCCGGGCGGCGAACTGGGGGGTCTGGATCGGTGCCGCGGCCCTGATCTTCGTGGCGGTGCTGCGGCCGCTCCATGCCAATGTGCTTTGCGGGACGGCCGACCGTCATTTCGTGGTCAACCCGCGCGAGGCGGTGGCAATGTTCGCCGAGGCCGCTTTCGAGGATCCGCTGCGAGAATTGTCCTGGAGTAAGTTGGGGGCCGCGGCTCAGGTCGCGGGGTTCAAGGTGGCGAACCTGGATGAGCGGCGCGGGCTATTCCGCCTGGCACGCACTGCGCTGGAGCGCGCCTGTCGTCTCAGTCCGCTGAACGCCTACCACCACGCGAACCTCGGCCACTTCCTGGGACGACAAGCCCAGCTGCGGTGCGCCAATGTCCAGGATGCCTACGAGGCGTTCGAGCGAGCGCTGACGCTGGATGGCCGGAACGTGAACTTCTACGCCGACGCCGCCAACGCGGCGCTCAGCGTGAAAGACTGGGGCAAGGCGCGGGTGTACGCGGAGCGCGGCGTGGACCTCGATCCGCAGTTCGCCCCCACGCGCGCCCAGCTCGGCTACCTGGCACTGATGGACAAGCGCTACGCCGATGCCGCCAAGCTCCTGCGCGAGGCGAACCACGCCGAATGGCATGGGGAGACATCGGCGCGGGTGATCGCGCTGGCCAACCTGGCGACAGCCTACACGCATTTGCAGTGGTACGAAGGGGCCGCCGACGTTGAGCGGCAAGCGCTGGAGTTGGCGCCGCATTTCGTGGAGGTGCGTTGCAACTTCGCCGGTGCGCTGGAAAGGCTCGGGCGCCGCACCGAGGCCGCGGCGGAGTACCGGCGCGTGCTCGAAGACGCTCCGGAACACCGCGGCGCCAAGGCAGGACTGGCACGGCTCGGCGGCTGAAGGTGACAAGGTGACAAGTGACAAGGTGAACGGAAGCAACCATCCTTCACCTTGTCACCGTGTCACCTTGTCACCTTGTCACCGTGTCACCTTAGAAGCGGATGTTCAGCGAGGCGAGCACTTCCAGGTTGTACGGCCGCGGACCGGTCACCGGCACGCCAATCGCGACACCGAGCGTCGAGGTGCCGTTGAAGACCGCGTTGACGCCGGCCGTCAGCGACAGATAGTCCGGCACGCCACCGTTGCGCTGGCCGCGATGATCCAACGGCGTCAGCAGGTGCGCCTCGAAGGTCGGCACCAGACCGTTCAGAATCCTACCTTGCGGATCGCGATAGAGCCAGAAACCAACACCGATATCATTGAGCCACAGCGACACGTCCTGCGAATCGGTCGGCACCACCACCGACGAGAAGCCCTGTACAAAGAAGTCGCCCCAGTTGAAAATATAGCCGATGTACGGTTGCAGGACCGTCGGGTGGATGTTGTTGCCGTTGACCGCGATGAATGGATCGCCTGTTGGCGCCGTCACCACCAAACCGACCGTGAACACGTTCCCCGTCGCCCGGTCGTTCAGCAGCGCCCACTTGAGGATGAAGCTCAGGTCGCCGACCTGGCTGATGTCGCCGGAGCCATCCTGTAGTTGCAGGAACGGCAAACGCAGGCCGAACGAGGCGTTGCCGTCGAAGAACGTCTTCTCGAAGCCGATCACCTCGCGATGCAGGTTCAGCGGCGGCGCAGTGCTCCCCCCGAACGACGTGTTGATGCGGTCGAAGTAGTTATAGTTGAAGAAAATACGATCCGTCGGCCGCGGGCTTTCGTTGTCGGCAATCTTGAAGGCCCCACGCGCGATCACCGGCACGATGGCGGCGACGGTGGCGCCGTTCGGCAAGCGCAGGACTGTCTGGACGCTGGGACCGCCGATGAGATCACCGAACATCGCCGGGTTGAAGCCGCCCGTCTCGGCGCCGCCGGCCGGCGGGGCCTGGGCAAAAGCGTCGGTACTGGGGGGTTGCGCTGCGTCCGGCACCGGCGGCTGGGCGCCTTCGCCTTCTTTCGGAATCGGCGGGATTGGCGTCACCGGCGTGAAAGGTGCCGGTGTCGGGCACATCTGCGGTGGTGCTAGTTGGGCTGGCTGCCAGGTCGGGGCATGTCCCTGTGCGCTCGCTCGCCCGCAACACAAGGCGAGGCAAGCGGTCAGGGTCAACAGAGAGGGAATCCTTCCCATCACGATCTCCTTATCTGGAAACACTTGCCGTTGCGGAGACTGCGGCATACGGGGGAGCCTGAGCGTTTCCCGTCAGGCCGGCAGAAACGCCAACCCCGGCGGTGCTGGCGTATTCAGCAGATCGACAAAACTTGGGGTTCAGGTACAATTACAGATTGTGATGAAACGGGCAGAGCGGCATAAAGTGGGCAATCTTTCATAGCAGGGGTCAGGGGTCCGGGAGGGCGAGGCTCCTGCCGAGCCGCTTGGAGGGCGAGGCTCCTGCCGAGCCAGGCTATCGAGCGGCTCGGCAGGAGCCTCGCCCTCCCAAATCCCCGACCCCTGACCCCTGATCCCTGATCCCTGAAGAGGCCATCATGGAACCTGCCAACCCCCTTCTCAACTGCCTGTCGCGCGAAGACCAGCAACAGGTCGAGAAATGGCTGCAGGAATTCGACCGCCGCTGGGACGAGGGGCGACTGGCGCGGGTCGCGTGCGAGTTGCCGGCGGAAGAACCGTTACACACGGCAGCGCTGAGCGAACTCGTCAAACTCGACTTGCACCGCAAGTGGCAGCAGGGCAACAAGAAGTCGCTCGAATCGTACTTGCTGGCCTACCCCGAACTCGGCACCTCGGAGACCGCCGCGGTCGATCTGATCCAGGCGGAAATGCAGGCGCGCAAGCAGGGCGGCGATAGCATCTCCTGGGCCGAGCTATCCAAACGCTTTCCCAAGCAGACCGAACAGATCCGCCGCGGCATGGAGCAACTCTGGCGCAAGACCCCGACGCCGGAGTCCTCCCCGCCCACCGCCATGCCCAACGCCCGCACCGACGTCGATCTCTCGATGCCCGCCAGCCTGAGTGTCCCTGTCGCCCAGGAGCAGACGCTTCGGGGACGGTCGGTCCCGGTGGGGATGGCGCTGGATCAGGCCCTCCGCACACCGCTGCCGGGCGACACGCGCTACAAGATCGAGAAGGAACTGGGTCGCGGGGCGATGGGGACGGTCTACCTCGCCCGCGACACCAAGTTGGACCGGCAGGTCGCCCTCAAAATTCCGCACTTCCGCGGCAGCGAAAAGCCCGACCTGCTGGAGCGCTTCCGCCGTGAGGCCCGCGCCGCCGCGACGCTGCACCACCGCAACATCTGCCCGGTGTATGACGTTGGCGAGTGCAGCGATATTTCCTATCTCACAATGGCCTACGTGGAGGGCCGCTCGTTGGGCGACCGCGTCCGCAAGCAGGGCCCCCTGCCGCAAGCACTGGCCGTCGAGCTGATCTACAAGCTCGCGCGGGCCCTGGCGGAGGCGCACCGGCGCGGCGTCATCCATCGCGACCTGAAGCCGTCGAACGTCATGCTCGACCGCGAGGGCGAGCCGGTCCTGATGGACTTCGGACTTGCCCGCCGCGAGGGCACGGAGGACATCCAGCTGACGCACGAGGGCTCGGTTTTCGGTACGCCGGCGTACATGTCGCCGGAGCAGGTCAGCGGCAAGGTCAAGGAGGTCGGTCCGCTGTCGGACGTGTACGGCCTGGGCGTGATGTTCTACGAACTGCTCACCGGCCAGGTGCCGTTCCAGGGCGGCATGGGGCTCGTGATGGCGCGCATCCTCACCGACAAGCCGAAGGCGCCGCGGACGTTGCGGCCCGACCTCGACGCCGGTCTGGAAGCGGTCTGCCTCAAGGCAATGGCGACGGAGCCGCGCGAGCGCTACGCCTCGATGGCCGAGTTCGCCGACGCCCTGGCGCCTTATCTCGAAGTCAAACGCAGCTCGCGCCCGGACATCGTTTCGCGCGACAGTCATCCGGTCATCGACCATACCGGCACGGACAAACTGCCGGACTCGTTCGTCGAACCGAAGCCGCCTCCGCCTCCGCCCCCGTGGCCCAAGTGGCTGACGACAGTGCTGGGGGTCGGGGCGGCGCTGCTGGTGGCCGGCGGCATCGTCTTCCTGGTGATGCAGGTTCTCAACAAGGAACCCACGCCCGTCGCCGTCACCATCGAATCGATGCCGGAGGAGGGCGCGACGATCTCGCTCGACGGCAAGCCGACGGAGAAGAAGACCCCCGCCACCTTCAACCTGAAGCCTGGCACCTACACGGTGCGCCTGGAGTTGGACAAGTATGAGTCACGCAGCGAGCAACTCGTGGTGCGGGCTGACAGTGACAAGGCCCCATTTCGCTACAATTTGGACAAGAAAAAGTCAATTATTTCAAGCCCGACCTCGGTAGACGTGACCATCACGACCGATCCGCCGGGGGCGACCGTTTTCGTCGATGGCAAGAGGCAGGAGCCGTTGGCCAATAACAGGTTCCGGCTGGAACCGGGTGCGCATGACTTGCGGTTGGAGTTGAAGAACCATCACCCGCACCCGGACAAGATCACGGTGACGGCAGGCAAACCGAACAGCTTCCACTACGACTTGAAGGTAATTACCCATGCGCTGACGGTCAAGAGCAACCCGAAGGGCGCGAAGGTGAGCCTCAATGGCAAGCCGCGAGGAGAGACGACAGAGTTTTTTGAGTTACAGGCGGGGAAGACGTACGAGATCGAGTTTAGCCTGCCTGGCTACAAGAGTGTGACGAAGCAGGTCGCGATAGTCGCCGAACGAGCGCCGGACATCCTGCAGGCGGAACTCATCCCGTTGCTGGAGAGTCACCAATACGCCCTGCTCGTCGGCGTCCGGAGTGGCTGCGAGGGGCTGCCCGATTTCGTCCATGCCGAGTCGGACGTGGATGAGCTGGGCCGCCTCCTCGTCGCCGGCGGTTATCCCAAGGACAATGTGGTGGTGATGACGCGCTACCGCGGGGCGAAGGATCCGAAGTTGTTGCCGTCCGAGAAAGAGATCACAGCCCGACTTGACGAGATGCTGAAGAAATGCAGGCCGGTGGATAGCCTCATGGTGGCCTTCATTGGTCATGCAGTGCGGATAGGCGGGAAGGACCCTGACAGTTACTTCTGTCCGGCCGATTCCTCGGTGGTAGACGGGCTCCTCCCGCTGCGGGAGGTGTATCAGCAGTTGGAGAAGAAGGGCCCGAAGTCGAGCCTGTTGCTGCTGGATTGCTGGCGGTATGCGTGGGGCAAGGAGCCGAAGTTGCCCGCGGGCGTCTCACGCGATCGGCCCGCGAAGGTGGTTGATCTCGGTAAGCCGGCACTGTGGCTCAGCTGCTCCAAGGGGCAGCGCGGTTACGAACACCCCGACGAGCGACACGGGCTGTTCTGTCATGCGTTGTTGCGAGCGCTGCGTACGCCCTCGGGCCTCAAGCTTCCTGCAGAAGTGCAGCGGCAGGTGGAGCGGGCCTCAGTGGATTTTCCTTTCGAGAAGCAAACTCCGGAGTTCCTTTCAACACAGAGTCCTGACCTGCCGTGGCTGCGCTTACGCATTGAGGGAGCGCTCGCCGCGTACAGTCGTGGCTGCGACCTCGCAGACCAGGCGAGCAAGCTGACAAACCCGAAAGACCAGCTTGCCAAGTTCCGCGAAGCGATCGAGGCGTTTGACGAAGCGACCAAGAAAGATCCGGCGTTCGTCGATCCCTACCTTCAGCGTGCGGCGGTGCGCTACTACTGCCACGAATACCATGAGGCGATCGGCGACTGCGACCTTGCCTTGAAGCTCGATCCGGGCAACGCCACAGCCTACTCTCACCGAGCTGAGGCGTTGACCAAATTGAAGCGCTTCGCCGATGCCCTGCAAGACCATCAGCAGGCCATTGCGCGCGATCCGGAATATGCCCTGGCCTACAACACGTGCGGCCAAACCTATCTCGCCAAGCAGGATTTTGAAGCCGCGATCGGTCGATTCTCGGAGGCCCTCGGCCGCAACCCGCGGCTGAAATGGGCGCTCTGCAACCGTGGCCGGGCTTATCGACAACTCAAGAAACCCGAACTTGAGTTCGCCATCAAAGACCAGACGAAAGCCGTGGAGATCGATCGGCACTTCATGAACGCCTGGTTTGAGCGCGGCCTCGCGCACTACACGGACGCCATGAGAGAGCAGGACGAGAAGACGGCTCAGGCCAAGTACCAGCTCGCCCGCAATGATTTGACTCAGGCGATCGACAAGAACAAATACTTCCCACTTGCGTATCAGTTCCGCAGCATGGTCTACAGGGCACTTGGGGAACCGGGGTTGGCCGCAGCCGACGAGAAGACATTCAAGGAGTTGACAGCGGCTCCGAAGAAGTGAACTCCCCCCGCTCGCGGGTTAGCGCTCCCAGCGCTAACCCGCAAGCGGGAATGACCGACCTACGGCCCGCGCGGCGCCAGCTCGACCATCGCGGTGCGGATGCCGGTCAGCAGCATTTGAATCGCGACCGTGATCAGCACCATACCCATGAGCCGTTCCATCGCGATCAGCCCCTTTTGCCCCAGGTAATGGCGTAATCCGCTCGCCGAGAAGATAATGACGCTGGAGGCGAACCACGCCAGCAGCAGCGCCAGCAGCCACTCCGGCCAGCGCTCAGGCTCGCGGCTCATCAGGAGCAGTTCGGTGGCGAGGGCCGACGGACCGGCGACATACGGGATCGCCAAAGGGACGATGAACGGCTCGCCCTCGACGTCCTCCTGCAGCGGCCGCTCCGCCGACGGGAAGATCATGCGCACCGCGATCAGCAACAGGATCACGCCGCCCGCGATGGTCAGCGCCGGCTCGGAGATGTGCAGCACCTGCAGCACGTAACGACCGGCGAACAGGAAAAAGACGAGCACACCCAGGGCGATGAGCAGTTCGCGCAGCACGACGCGCCGCTGGCGTGCCGGCTCAACGTGTTTGAGCGCGGTCAGGAAGAAGGGGATGTTCCCGAGCGGGTCCATCACCAGGAACAGCAGCACCGCGGCGGAAACGACGGTCACGGCGCCCTCGATCCTCGCGAGCGTGGTTGGCCGGAAACGGAAAAAGCCGCGGGGGAACAGCTGTTCTCCCCGCGGCTCCGTTCGCTCCTCTCCCGCAAAGGGAGAAGACAGCGTTACTTCGCCCAGGCGGGTTTCTTGTTGTCCGTCTTGAGCGACGACTTCTGCGTCTGGCGCAGGTTGACGTCCGTCGTCATGCCGGCGATCTCGATGACCAGATCCCCAGAGAGTTCGAGCGTCAGGTTCGACTCCTGGATCCGGCCATTCTCGATGTCGAAGAGGATGCTCCCGCTGCTCTTATCGCTCTTCAGCTTGCCGCTGGCGATGCGGAACGGCAGGCCCTCGGTGCTCGTCTTGGCGGCGGGCGCTGCGTACTCCAGGGAAGTGCTGACGCCGATCTCTCTGAGTATTTTACTATCCTTCTTGAAGCCCTCGTCGGTGTAGGTGTAGGTGGTGGTGTAAACGCCGATGGGCCCCATGTCGAGTTTGGTCTCCTTCTTCCACTCCGGCTTGCTCTTGTCGTCCTTGGGATCCTTCGGCGGAGGGATGACGCCGCCGGCCGGGATGACGGCGAAGATCGGATCGGCCATTTGCTGCAGGGCCTTTTCGCTGAGGATGGCCTTGAGCAGCGGTTGCAGAGCCGGGTTGGCCTTGGACAACTTGTTGATGAAGTCCTCTTGCCCCTCGATCTTTTTGACAGTCAGCGTCTTCTTGTCCACATGGAGGGTAAACTCGGAGCCGACGAGCTGCTTGAAGAAGTCGGTCAGCGGATTGGCGGGCGGCGGTTCCTTGCTGGTGGAGTCATAACTGATCTTGTTGCCGCCGATCTCGATGTCCATCTTGACGCCGATGATTTTCTGCTTGACGACGTAGTCAGCAGCGTCTTTCGACGCCTGCGGCGTCCACTCGACCCAGAAGGTCTGGGACTGTTTTTGCGTGACCGTCATGTTCGAGACCTTCATGGTCTGGTCGGTGGAGGTCTGCATTTCCTGATAGAAGGGTGCCGTCCCCTGGAAGGCCTTGAAGGGGAGCGTGACACCGGCGGCCTTCTCCGGTTGTTTCTCCGGCTGCTTTTTCTCGCCCGCCTTGGGATCCTGTTTCGGGTCTGTCTTGCCCTTTTCCTGGCCCTGGACAGAGATGCCCAGACCGAGGATGACGACAAACATGGAGGCCCCTAACCAGCGCCACACATTCATGTGTTCTTTCCTCCCGGCCACAACCGGAACGATTTTCGTGGGATACCGCCTCAAACGAGGAACCCACTTTTTCTATCGCCGGCCGGAATGGAAACAAGAGGCAAAGCGTCGGTAGTCCTTGTTCCTGGGGACGTTTGGCCCTGCCGCCCCCGCCGGTCGACTTCTGCCTGCTTCTACGAAGTGGCCCGGCGAAAGGTTCCCGCGTTTTGAGGACGGCGAAAACGACAACGCCACGAGCGACGATCTCGTGGCGTTGTGTTCTGTCCGGGTTGGCGATTGCCCAGGGCGGGATTCGAACCCGCACTCCCCTTACGGGGAAGGGGCGTTTAAGACCCCTGTGTCTCCCGATTCCACCACCTGGGCACGCCGTTCGCGACAGGTACGCACATTCTTGGCGCGGTAGGTTGGAGTCAACGCGTGGCAGTTTGGACAGAGCAAGCAGAGGTTCGACACCCGGTTATCCGACCTGTCGCCGTTTCTGTGTTCGAGTTCCAGCGGGATCGGTCCCCCGCGCCATTCGGTAAGGGTACAACCGGCACACCTGTGCTCAAGCAATCCCGCTTTGAGGAGGCGCTTCTTCAAGTGATCAGTCGTGCCCCGCCACGAAGCACCCACAACGAGAATGTCAGCCAAGGGGATCTTCCGCGCCCAAGGATTCGGCCGCCCCTTGAGGTGCCCCATTCCCAGGAAGTGGCTTGTGTCCAACTTGAGCGCTGCAATGCGACGGTGAACCGTTTGGTAGTTCCCACCCGCAGGACGCAAGCCCATTTTGAGGAGGACCTGCCGGATCGAGATCGACTCTTTAACGGCGGTGGTAAATTCCTCATCGCTCATGGTGGCATCCTCGTGCCTCGGGAAAGTCCCACCTCCTCAATGTAATGGGTGGCTGGAAAGGCGTCCAGTCAACCGTCCGGAAACGGCAGCGAGGCGGCTACCGCAACACATTCGCGAGCACGATCCCCACTACGCCGGCGAGGATCACGCTGGCGGCGCCGACGCCGAGCAGGATC
>Ga0137375_10010868_pt1 | contig 10767 bp, 10 predicted proteins | sample SagtaG_24_FD_104936 | JGI IMG/M metagenome (GOLD analysis project Ga0137375, IMG submission 104936) | Vadose zone soil microbial communities from Sagehorn Ranch, Mendocino, California, USA - Sage1_R_113_16 metaG | ecosystem: Environmental > Terrestrial > Soil > Vadose zone | place: USA... | reverse complement strand
GTGGGCGAGTGGCTCGGCGGCAGCGCCGCCCGGGTCCGCGACTGGATGGGCTCGGCCGGCTCCGCGGCGCGCTCGTCCACCCGTGGCAACGGATCGACCGAACCCACCGACCAGAGCGGCTAGCCGAGCCGGCGAGCCGGGCGAATAGCATGCTTGGTCATGACGTCAACGATGACCGAAGCTGAGCTGCGCGCCGCCATCGACCGCGAGCTTCCCGGGGTACGCGCCGACCTGGAGCGCCTGGTGCGCATCCCGGGCATTGCGTTCGACGGGTTCGACCACAGCCACCTGGCCCGCTCGGCCGAGGCGGTCGCCGAGCTCCTGCGCGGCGCCGGCATGCCCGACGTACGCGTGGCCCGCATCGGCGAGGGTCATCCCGCAGTCATCGGCCGACGCCCGGCGCCACCCGGCGCGCCGACGGTGCTGCTGTACGCCCACCACGACGTCCAGCCGGTCGGTGACCTGACGCAGTGGATGAGCGACCCGTTCGAGCCGGTTGAGCGCGCCGGCCGGCTGTACGGGCGGGGCGCCGCCGACGACAAGGCCGGTGTCATGGCGCACGTGGCCGCCCTGCGCGCCTTCGGCGACTCGCTTCCGGTCGGCGTGGTCGTCTTTGCCGAGGGTGAGGAGGAGTACGGCTCTGACTCCCTGGAGGCGCTGCTGCGCGAGTACCGGGACCACCTGGCCGCCGACGTCATCCTGATCGCCGACTCGGTCAACTGGGACGTCGGCCGGCCGGCGCTCACCACGACCCTGCGCGGCATCGTGAACGCCTTCGTCGAGGTACGCACGCTCGACCACGCTGTCCACAGTGGAGCCTTCGGCGGAGCGGTGCCGGACGCCTTGACCACGCTGTGCCGCCTGCTGGCCACGATGCACGACGACGCCGGTGACGTGGCGGTCGCCGGCCTGGTCCGAGGTGAGGCGGCGCCGTTGGAGTACCCGCTCGACCGGTTCCGGCAGGAGGCCGGCCTGCTCGACGGTGTCGAGCTGATCGGCACCGGCCGGGTCGTGGAGCGGATCTGGACCAGGCCCGCCGTCTCGGTGCTCGGCATCGATGCGCCGAGCACGGGCGAGGCGCCCAACGCGCTCGTACCCAGCGCCAAGGCCAAGGTGAGCATGCGGATCGGGCCCGGTGACAAGGCGGAGGCGGCGTTCGAGGCGCTCAAGACCCATCTGGAGAGCCACGCGCCGTGGGGCGCTCGGGTCGGCGTGACCCTGGAGCACCTGGGCGAGCCGTGCGTGATCGATGGCAGCGGCCCGGCGTACGACGCGGTGCGGGCCGCCTTCACCGAGGCTTGGGACGGTACGCCGCCGGTCGACATCGGTGTCGGGGGCTCGATCCCGTTCATCGCCACGTTCCGGGAGATGTTCCCGGGCGCCGCCATCCTCGTCACTGGCGTGGAGGACCCCGACGGGCGGGCGCACGGACCCAACGAGAGCCTGCATCTCGGCGAGTTCGCCCGGGTCTGCCTCGCCGAGGCGCTGCTGCTGGCCAAGCTGGGCGCGCTCGCGGGGCGGTGACGGGTGTGCGCGCTGCGCACGGTGAGCAGGTCGCCGGGCTGGCAGTCGAGCGCGTCGCAGAGCGCCGTCAGCGTGCTGAACCGGATGGCCCGGGCTCGCCCGTTCTTGAGGATCGACAGGTTGGCCAGCGTGATCCCGACGTTGTTGGCGAGGTCGGTCAGGGTCAGGCCGCGCGCCTCCAGCAGCCGGTCGAGGTGCACCTCGACCCGGTGTTCCTCCTCGGGCGGCATCAGATCACGCCATCGAGCTCGGCGCGCAGGTCGCAGCCCCGCCTCACCACCTCGGAGACGGCCAGCAGGATCAGGCCGGGCAGCACCCACCAGAGCGTGGGGTACTTGTCGATGGACGCACCGGTACGCAGCAGCAGGCCGCCGACAGCACCATGGCGCCCAGCGTCCGCAGCCGATGCACCATGCGCGGGGTGAACGGGTCGCCGGTCATCGCCTCGTAGGTCAGCCGGCGGGCATAGATGAGGATCGGTATCGTGACCACGCTGAAGGCCAGCTCGTGCCCAATCGCGTCGAGCAGGTACTGGCCGTAGCTCACCCGTGGCACCCACAGCGTCACCTCGCTCGGCATCAGCTCTGGGAAGCGGTTCTGGAGGCTGCCCGGGACGATGACGCCGCCGCCCAGGAACGCGCGTCCGATCTGGATCGCCCCGTGCGGGAGCAGCAGCAGGAGGAGTACCCGGATCGGGCCGAGCCAGGTGCGGCGGCGTCGTTGCGTACGGCGCCTTGTCAAGCGGCGGGCTGTCAAGCGGTCAGCTCTTCGGCGGCAGCTTCACCACGCTCACGAAGAAGTTGTCGATCTGGCGGACCACGGTAATGAAGCGCTCGAAGTCCACCGGCTTGGCGACGTAGGCGTTGGCGTGCAGCTGGTAGCTGCGCAGGATGTCCTCCTCGGCCTGCGACGTGGTGAGCACCACGACCGGGATCTGGCACAGCGTAGGGTCCTTCTTGATCTCCGACAGCACCTCGCGGCCGTCGACCCTGGGCAGGTTCAGATCCAGCAGGATCAGGTCGGGTACGGGCGCGTCGGCGTGCTCACCCTCGTGCCGCAGATACGCCAGAGCCGCGACACCGTCGTTGACGACGGCCAACCGGTTCCGCAGCTTGTGCTCCTCGAACGCCTCCTGGGTCATCAGGACGTCACCGGGATCGTCCTCGACCAGGAGGACCTCGATGGGAACGGGCTGCGTTGGAACCTCGGTCATGTCGCGTACTCCTCGGCTGACGTGTCGACGGGCCGATCCACCGGTCCGGCCGCGACGGGCGCCGGCTCCACCGGCTCTGCCGCCGGCTCCACCGGCTCCGCCGCCCGCGGAGGCGGCGCTGGCGCTGCCGCTGGCTCGGCTAAGGGTGCCGGCTCGTCCGACGGCGCTGGAGCCGGCTGGGGAAGGGTGAACACCACCCGGGTGCCCTCGGGGTACCCGGTGTCGATCCAGATCTGGCCGCCGTGGTACTCGACGATCTTCTTGGCGATCGCCAGGCCGATCCCGGTGCCGGGGTAGGCGTCCTTCGTGTGCAGCCGCTGGAAGATCACGAAAATCTTGTCGACGAACTCGGGCGCGATCCCGATGCCGTTGTCCGCGACGGATATCTCCCAGGCGTCGCCGACGAGCCGCGCCGAGACATGCACCCGCGGTGGCCGCTGCGGGTGGCGGAACTTCAACGAGTTGGACACCAGGTTGGCGAGCAGGCCGGTCAGCAGCGCCTCCTCGCCGTACACCACGGGGAGCTCGTCGATCACGATCTCGCCGCTGGCGTACTCCCGTGCGCTGTCGAGCTGGCCGATGACCTCGGCCGCCACCCGGTTGAGGTCGACGTCGGTGAAGCCACCGGTGATCCGGCCGATCCGGGAGAACGCGAGCAGATCGTTGATCAGTCGCTGCATCCGCTGCGCGCCGTCGACGGCGAAGTAGATGTACTGGTCGGCCCGCTGGTCGAGCTTCCCGGCGTACCGCCGCTGGAGGAGCTGGCAGAACCCGGCCACCTTCCGCAACGGCTCCTGCAGGTCGTGGGAGGCCACGTAGGCGAACTGTTCGAGGTCACGGTTGGACCGGGTCAGCTCCTCGGCCTGGGACTCCAGCCGGCGGTTGGCCTCTTCGACCTGATGCCTCGCCTCGACTACCTGGGCGAGGTCGGCCACGATCTTTCGCCGCATGGCGTTGATGTCCCGAGCCAGGCGGCCGACTTCGAGCGGCCCGCCGCCACTGATCTCGTGGTCGTACTCGCCACTCGCCACCCGGCGTACCTCGCTGCCGAGCTGGACCACCGGACGCGTGACCAGCCAGCTCAACAGCAGGCCCAGCACGGCGCCGGCGAGCACCACAACGGCCGCCGCGCTGATGAGCAGCCCGATCAGGGCGCTGCCGGTCCGGTGCACATCGTGCCAGAGGCGGTCGCGGACCCCGGTCAGCTCGTCCTGGAACCCCTGGATCGCGTCGACCAGCCGCTGGAACCGTTGCCGCGCCTCGGGGCTCGTGATCGCCTGGTCGGCGCGCGGTCCGCCGGCCCGTACCAAGGCGATGACCGGCGCGGCGATGTCGCCGCGCCACGAGTCGGCCTGGGCCGTGACCGCCCGGAGCCGGGCGAGCAGCGCCGGCTCGCCGGCCAGCAGCCTCGCCGTCTCGTCGGCCAGTGACTTCTCCTGCGCCACCGCACCCTCGTACCCGCCGAGGTCCGCGGCTTGCCCGCTCAGTGCGTACCCCCGAAGCGCGCTCTCCTGGCGCACCACGACAGCCAGCAGGCGCTGCGCGTTGACCAGCGCCGGGCTGATCCGGTCCGTCAGCCGGGTGACCTCGGCGCGGTTGGCCGCGGCAGTCCCGGTCGCGGCCAGGGCGATCACCCCAAGGAGTACGGCCACGGCCGCCGACAGGGCTGTGATCCGCCGGCCGAGCGTCCAACGGGTCCCGCTCATCGGCCGCCACCGGTGACCAGCAGCATGGCGACGTCGTCGGCGAGCGGCTCGCCGTTGCGCTCCTCGGCCTCGCCGACGAGCCAGGCCGGGATCTCGTGCCGCGGCAGTACCGATCGCCGTGGGTCGGCGAGCAGCTCGCGCAGGCCCTCGACACCCAGCCGCTCACCGTCGGGCGCCGCCCGGCCTTCGATGAGCCCGTCGGTGTAGAGCAGCAGCGCCCAGTCGTCGGCCAGCCCGACTTCGGCGGTCGGACCTGGCATGCCGGGCTGGACGCCGAGCACCAGACCGGGCGCCGCATCGCACAGCTCCACGCGGTCCGGCCCGAGCAGCAGCATCGGCGGCGGATGGCCGGCGAGCCGGATCCGGGCCGTGCCGTTGTCGAGGTCGACGGTGACCATCGCGACCGTGGCGAACACCTCGTCGTCGCGGCGCTCGCTGACCAGCACCTGTTCCAGGGAGTGCAGCATCGCGTCGTCGGGTACGCCCGCCAGCACCAGCGCGCGCCAGGCCACCCGGAGCTGCGCGCCGAGGGCCGCCTCGTCGGCGCCGTGGCCGCACACGTCGCCCACGAGCAGGTGCAGCCGGCGGGCCGGCGACTCGATCGCGTCGAAGAAGTCCCCGCCGAGCAGGGCCCGGTGCCGGCCGGGCCGGTAGAACGAGAAGACCCGCGCGCTCGCAGGGTCCACCAGGGGCTGGGGGAGCAGTCCGCGTTCCAGCCGCGCCGACTCGGCCTGCCGCAGCTCGGCCTCGCGGAGCTGGCGGGCGTTCTCGTCGGCCCGGCGGCGCTCGACCGCGTACCGGATGGCACGGGTGAGGGCGATGCCGTCCACCTGGCCTTTGACGAGATAGTCCTGGGCGCCGGCACCGACGGCCGCGATGCCCAGGTGCTCATCCTCCAACCCGGTGAGTACGCACACCGCCACGCCGGCGGCCGCGTGCAGCACCTGGTGCAGCCCGTCGAGCCCGCTGGCGTCGGGCAGCCGCAGGTCGAGCAGGACACAGTCCACGCCGACCAGCCGTTGCCGGGCCTGCGCCATGGTCGCAACCGTCTCGATGTCCAGCGGTGCCCGGGCCTCCAGCAGTTGCTCCTCGACCAGGAAGGCGTCGGCCGGGTCGTCTTCGACCAGGAGTACGCGCAGTCGCTCGCCGGCCGGTCGTAAGCCGGCAAAGGCGACGCGTTCGCGCGGCGCCGGTACCGAGGCCGGTGCCCGGGCCTGTCTCGGGGCCGGAACGGGCGTGGTCGTAGCGCGTTCCGTCACGGACGACCCGGCCCGTTGCCGCTGACCGCATACATGCCGCTGATCCTCTCTCAGCCCGCCAGATAGCGCACGCAAGTACGACGCCAATTGTGCGTCAGACGGTCCGTCATGCCGGACCCCCGAACCGGCGCAGGTGAGTCGAGGAGACCCGCACCTGATAGGTGCAAACGGCGAGAGGAGGGTCGCCGCGCCGGGAGCCCTCCTCTCGATGGAGCCTTCGCCACTACTGGCGGTCGTACTCACCCGTCTTCACGGCGGCGATGAAGTCCTGCCATGAGTCGCGGACGAACGTCAGGTGCGGTCCCTCGGGACGCTTGCCGTCGCGCACCAGCGCCGCGTCGGTCGTCGCGGCGACCTCGACACACAGTCCAGAGTCGCACTTGGTGCTGCGGCGCCAGGTGAGGCGAGCATCGTTGCTCAGCTCGTTCATACGGTCCCTTTCGTGGTATCTGTCCATCTCTCGGCTGCTTCACGATGAGCCGAGAGGCAAGTTCAAATCGCCCAGGTGCCGTTGCTTGTGGCGGGCACGTGTTCGTAGTGGCCAGGTCGGACACGCGGTGGCCGTGGCCGGTGCTGGAGAGGCGTGATCAGGTCGGTGACGGACCCGTGGTGCGACGGTCCACAGTGGATCCGCCGAATGATGATCGGCCGAGATCCAATCACGTCGCGCGTCCGTTGGCCAGTGGTGGCCTTCCGATATGTGCGCTATCACGCCATTAATTCACAGGGCCGAAATGAGGTTCACGCTGGTAACGACGGTCGGTGTTTGAGCACCTATCGCAACGTCAGCACGTACGTTCCAAGATGTAAGTCCCTGGCTGCAAGTTGCGTCGGATGTCGAGCTGTTGATCGTCGACAGACGCCCCGCTCCCGGCGGAGGTACTGTCGGCACGTTGCTCCTGAACCGCTGCAACCCGTCAAACTGCAGGAGATGTGGATGACAACGGCCCATGGGCCGATCGTCGGTCGCCGCCGGTTGCGCTTTGCCCTGCGGCAGGCGCGGGAAGCGGCTGAGCTGACGCAGGAGCAGGTGGCGGCGCAGATGGACTGGTCGCTGTCGAAGCTCATCCGCATCGAGGCGGGCACGGTCAGCGTCTCGACCAACGACCTCAAGGCGCTCCTCGCGCTGTACGGCATCAGGGACAGCGCCCAGGTCGACGAGCTCGTGGAGCTGGCGCGGGCGTCGCGGCAGCGCACCTGGTGGGCCGGGTACAAGGACCGGCTCGCTTCCTACCGGGTCTCCTTCATCGGCCTGGAGGCGGAGACCTCGGCGCTGTCGTACTTCAACCCGCTGCTCGTCCCCGGGCTGTTACAGACGGCGACGTACGCCCGGGCGGTGATCGCCGAGCTGGCGCCGCACGAGGCTACGCCCGAAGAGGTCGAGCCACTGGTCGACATCAGGCTGGCGCGGCAGCGGGAGGTGCTCGGTCGGCGGGACCCGCCGCGGCTGATGGTCCTCCTGGACGAGGCGGTGCTCCGCCGGCCGGTGGGCGGATGGCGCGCGATGCGGGAGCAGCTGCTGCATCTTGTCGAGGCGGCCGAGCAGCCCAACATCTCCATCCGGATCCTGCCGTTCTCGACCGGGCCGTACCCGGCGATGTACGGGCCGTTCATCATCTTCGAGTTTCCCGACGAGGCGGACACGGCCGTCGTCTTCCTGGAGAACGCGTTCAGCGGCGACGTGGTCGAGCGCGCCGAGGAGGTCGCCGCCTACCGCGGCATGTTCGACCAGATGTGGCAGCGGGCGCTGACCGAGGACAGCTCGGCCAAGCTGATTACCGCGATCGCCCACCGGACCGGCTGATCGGCGGCGGCCACCCCTATCCCACAGCTCCGGCTGGCGTCGTGGTCGGGGACTGGCTCGCCAGCCGCGCGTAGTCGGCGCCGAGGGCGATCAGGCGGCGCAGCAGCGGCTGCGGTACCGCGGACAGCCACTGGAGCACGGGATCGGTGGCGCCGCCGGCCCGGTCGATCGCCCGGTACGTGCCGAGCAGCGTGGCGAGCCCCGCCAGGGCGACCGCGTCCGGCGCCGGGGAGATGGCGCGGCGGCGCTCCCGTTCCGCCAGCCGCCACAGGTGGACCAGCTCCTGGCCGGTACCGAGCACGTCGTCGCAGTGTACCGCCAGGTCACGAGGTGGCCACCGGGTTCCGCACTCGACCCGGCTGATGAAGGAGTGGTCGTAGGCCAGCTTGCGGCCGAGGTCGGCCTGGGTCAGGCCGGCGATACGGCGCCAGTGCCGCAGGCGGCGCCCGAAGTTCGAGCGTGCCGGCCACGGGTCCGGCTCCACGCCGTTCGAGCTGCCGTTGGAGCTGCCGTTGGTGCGCTCGTTGGAGCTGCCGTTGGAGCGGTCTTTGACGCGGGGGTGCGACCCTCGTGCGGCGGCCTCTCCGGATCCCCGTGAGCCGGTACGTTCGGTGTCGAGCACCAGCATCGTCGCCTCCGCCTCCGTAGCGCATCGATCACGCGGAGATTAGCGCTGATGGGTATATCGACACAATCCTATGCAACGCGCCAGCCGGCGGCGGCGGCAATGGTTTCGGTGAACGACGCGGGATGGTAACGGCCCGGAAACGCTCACCGCCGAGGGTGATCGAGTGCTTTGTCGGATTCAGCTCCAGCTACCGGACCGGCCAGGTTCGCTGGGAACGGTCACCACGCTGCTCGGCCGGCTCGGCGTCGACATCCAGCAGATCGTGGTCCTCGACCGGACCGGGGGACACGCGGTCGACGAGATGATCGTCGCCATCCCGGGCGAGGTCGTGCGCCGCTGCCTGGCCCAGCTGCTGGAGGAGATACCCGGGGTGTACGTGCGCCAGCTCCTCCCGATCGAGCCGGCCCTGATCGAGCCCGCGCCGTCCGCGCGTAGTTAGCACCTAGCTGGCGTCTGGGGCGAACAGCGTCTGGATCGCCACGGCGGCCGCGCCGCGCGCCCACTCCTCGAAGGGCAGCGGGCGGATGGTCAGAGCGCACCGGGCGGCGGCGCCGAAGGCCTGAGTGGCGAAGGCCGCGCGGATGGACTCGTCGAACAGGTCGTAGGCGGCCAGCCCCTCGCCGGACACGACGATCCGTTCGGGACCGAACAGGTTGGCCACGGCGGCCAGACCCAGCCCGATCGCGTGGCCGGCGCGGGCGAACACGGCCAGCACCGCCGGGTCTCCCGACCGGGCGCGCGCCACCGCATCGTCGATGGTGACGTCCGGCAGGCCGGTCACTGCCCGTACGGTGTCCACAATGGACGACGTGGACGCGATCGCCTCCACGCAGCCGAGCCCGCCGCAGTGGCACGGCGGCCCGTCACCGGCGACCGGCACGTGCCCCAGCTCGCCCGCGACACCGTGCGCGCCGGCCACCACGTTGCCGTCCAGCACGAGGCCGCAGCCGATCCCGGTGCCGACGGTGACCACGGCGAACGAGGACGCTCCCACGCCGTCACCGAACCATTGCTCGGCAACGGTCAGCGCCCGTACGTCGTTCTCGATGGTCGCGGTCAGCCCGGTGGCGAGCCGGATCAGCTCGGCGAGCGTCACGTCCCGCCAGCCGAGAAACGGCGAGTACCGCACCAGCCCGATGCGCCGGTCCACATCGCCGGCCAGGGCAACCCCGACGCAGTGCGTCCGCTCGGCGTACTCAGGCGACTCGGCGAGCAGGTCGGCGACGAGCTCGCGTACGGCGCCGAGAACCGTCGGGATGTCGGGCGCGGGCAGCGTGCGCCGGCGCGAGGTGCGGACCTGGGCGCGCAGGTCGGTGAGTACGCCGTAGAGCTCGCCCTCGGTGATCTTCACCCCGATGAAGAACTCCCGTTCGGCGCGGATGGCCAACGGGTTGGCAGGGCGGCCGGCCCGCAGCCCCGACCGCTGTCCCGCATCGAGCTCCTCCACATAACCGGCGTCGATGAACGGCCGGGCCGCCTTGGTGACGGCGGCCGAGGACAGGCCGGTACGGCGGGAGACGTCCACCCGCGAGACCGGACCCTGGGTCAGCACGGTGGTGAACACCGTCGCGGCCGAAGGGCTGGTGATGGGAGCGCGGCGCAAACGATGGGCCGCCAGCGGGCGCAGCGGCGACTGGTCTGGACCGTACAGCGACGCACGGGTACCTGACCGGTCGGCGGAGTCCGCGCTCAAGCGGCCGGAAGCTGAAGGCACCAGAGCCGGCATGCCAGCACAGTACGGACTCAGGCCCTTGGCAGTGAAGTTACTCACCGGTAGCGTGCGGTCATGGACGCGATCACCGAGCAGTCGGCCGTCGCGCTGGCAGCGGCCATCCGGTCCGGCCAGACCACCGCACGCGAGGTCGTCGAGGCGCACATCGAGCTGCTGGTCCGGGTGAACCCCATGATCAACGCGGTGATCGCCGACCGGTACGACGCCGCCCGCCGGGAGGCCGATGCCGCCGATGCCCGGATCGCCGCGGCCGAGCCGGGTGAGAGCTTGCCGCCGCTGCTTGGCGTGCCCTGCACGGTGAAGGAGTCCCTGGCCCTGGCCGGGATGCCGCACAGCGCCGGCGTCGTGGCCCGGCAGGGGCAACGGGCGACCACGACCGCCACCGTGGTGGCCCGGGCCATGAACGCGGGCGCGATCCCGCTGGGCGTGACCAACACCTCCGAGCTGTGCCTGTGGGTGGAGTCGGAGAACCGGCTCTACGGCCGCACCCGTAACCCGTACGACCCGTCGCGCATCGCGGGCGGCTCCTCCGGCGGCGAGGCGGCGGCCATCGGCAGCGGCGGATCCCCGTTCGGCCTGGGCTCGGACATCGGCGGCTCGATCCGGATCCCGGCGTTCTGCTGCGGGGTCTTCGGCCACAAGCCGTCCCGGGGACTGGTACCGGCCACCGGCGCGTGGCCGCCGCTGTCAGGGGACTCCGGCCGGCTCTACAGCAACGGTCCGCTCGCCCGCCGCGCCGAGGACCTCATGCCGTTGCTGCGGGTGATGGCCGGCCCGGACGGCGTGGACCGGCAGACGATCCCGGTGCGGCTGGGCGACCCGGCGGAGGTCTCCCTCGGCGGGTTGACGGTCCTGCTCACCGACGACGCCTGGCTGGTGGCGCCGAGCGACGAGCTGCTAG
>Ga0137375_10010854_pt1 | contig 10772 bp, 11 predicted proteins | sample SagtaG_24_FD_104936 | JGI IMG/M metagenome (GOLD analysis project Ga0137375, IMG submission 104936) | Vadose zone soil microbial communities from Sagehorn Ranch, Mendocino, California, USA - Sage1_R_113_16 metaG | ecosystem: Environmental > Terrestrial > Soil > Vadose zone | place: USA... | reverse complement strand
CGTCGTCCGTCTCCCCCGCGCGCTTCGTGTCCAGGATCGCGACGACCGACTCGCGCCGGTAGCGCAGCACTCCCCGCAGCGTCTTGCCGTAGTGCGGGTCGTGCGAGAACTCTTCAGCGAGGATCAGGTACTTCTTCTCTGACACCTAGACCGGGTGCGTCTGCGGGAACCTGGATGCCGTCGGCGAACTCGACACCGGGCCACGGATCGTGCGCGAGCAGGAGGTTCCCGTCGAGGTCGACGTGATCGCAGAGGCCGGCGACCTGCGCCGCGGCTGCGATCCCAAGGCCCGACTCGATCATGCAGCCGAGCATGACGCCGAGGCCGAGCGCGCGCGCCGCGTGCGCCATGCGCACCGCCTCGCGGATTCCGCCCGACTTGGCGAGCTTGATGTTGATCCCGTGCGCGCGTTCCGCACATGCGACGACGCTGTCGAGCCGGTGGCAGTCCTCGTCGACGTAGATCGGAATCGGCGACGCCGCCTTCAGCCGCGCCCCGCCCGGATCGCCCTCGGGCAACGGCTGTTCGCAGTACTCGACGCCGAGCTCCGCGAGCTGCGGCAGCGCGCCGAGTGCCTCGTTGAGCGTCCAGTACTCGTTCACGTCGACCTGGAGCGGCACCTCGGTCGTCTCGCGCACCGCGCGTACGCGGTCGACGTCGCGCCCGTCGCGCGCCCCTAGCTTGAGCTTGAGCCGGAGGAAACGGTCGCCGACCTTCGCCGCGCGGTTCGCCATGTCGTCGGGATCGCCGAGCCAGATCGTCCACGAGGTCGGCGGTCCGAGCCGGCGCAGGCCGAGCAGCCGCCAGACAGGCACGCCGGTGAGCTTCCCCTGCAGGTCATGCAGCGCCGCGTCGAGCGCCGAGCGCGCGGCCCATTCGCGCGGCTCCAGGCGCGCCGCGATCGCGTCCAGCGCGAACGGATCGTCGCCGAGCGCGTCCGCAGACTCTTCTATGTACTGCAGCGCCGACTCCGCTGACTCGCCGTAGCGCTCGATCGGCGCGCCCTCGCCGAACCCCGAGACGCCGTCGTGGCTGACCTCCACCTGGACGACCTCGGCGATGTCCTGCGACTCCCGCGAGATCACGAAGGTCTCTGCGAGCTCGAGCGTCGCGATGCGGGCCGTGACCTCCACCGTCCAACCCTAATCGGATATTGAAAGCTCTCCGTGGTCGCTGGGAAGCGCCGACGACCGGACACGGCAAGGGCTTCACCGCAACCATCCCCGTCTACTTCCACGTCTTCACCGACGGAGCGATCGGCAACCTCACGAACCAGCAGTTGCGGCAGCAGATCAACGTGCTCAATGCCGACTTCGGCGGCTTCGAGGGGGGCGCGTACACGGGCTTCTCGTTTGACCTCGCCGGTGTCGAGCGGATCGACAACCCCAACTGGTTCTACAACCTGGGGCCCGGGAGCTCGGTCGAGCGTGAGGCGAAGGCCGCCACGCACGTGGGCGACGCCAGCACGCTCAACATCTGGACGACGAACGGGCCGGGCTATCTCGGGTTCGCCACGTTCCCGTCGTGGTACAAGCGCAGCCCGCAGCTCGACGGCATCGTCGTGGACTACAACTCGTTCCTCGGGGGAGCGTACGGTTCGGCGTTCTCGCTCGGCAAGACGGCGACACACGAGGCCGGCCACTGGCTCGGCCTGCTGCACACGTTCCAGGGCGGTTGCAACGACAAGGGCGATTACGTCGCCGACACGCCGGACGAGCGCTACCCGGCCAGCGGCTGCCCGGTCGGGCTCGACACATGCCCGGCGCCCGGGACCGATCCGGGGCGGAACTACATGGACTACTCGTACGATTCCTGCTACGACCAGTTCACGGCCGGTCAGGCCGATCGCATGCAGGACTTCTACAGCTACTTCCGCGCGAACGGCGGCAACTCGGTCGGGCAGTAGGAACGGCTTGGCGTGGGAGGCCGGTCGCTAGACTGGCCTCCTCGCGCCTGTAGCTCAGGGGATAGAGCGTGCGCCTCCGGAGCGCAAGGTCGCAGGTTCGATTCCTGCCAGGCGCATCGTCGCGAGTCGCTTCCTGCACGGCACACCGGGCGCTGCGCAGTGAGCCAGACCCGGTCGTCGATCAGCACTACTAGGAGGGGGGAGGCGCTCGAAGCGCTTCCCCCCTCCCCTCACGAGGCCTACGACTTGATGTAGACGTTCATGCCGCCCATCTGCCGGGTGAACGCGCCGACGGACGGAACTACGGCCGTGATTCCTTCCTCGGTCGCCGGCGGCGGATTGCCGATCTCGCAGTAGACGGTCAGCTGTGCCGGCTGCTCCCCGAACGGCGTCCTCGCCGTCACGTCGAGCACCAGCCGCCCACCGCAGAGATTCGGCGGGATCGGGGTCCCGAAAATGACGCCGCAGCCGTAGGGCTGGAAGTCGACGAGTCCGTTCACAGTCCAGTCGCCGCTGAACGTCGTGCCGTCGGCGCCCGTGAACGTGAAGTGGCCGCCGCCGCTCGCCGACTTTGGATGAACGCCGAACATCCCGTCGCCGGTGACGGCGAGCGTGTCGCCCGCGACGTCCTGGGCAACGTTCGGCACCTCGAGGAAGAAACCGTACGTATTCGACTCGTTGTTCGGCGCCGTCGCGCTCGAGGCCGCAGGCCACGTGATCAACAGCGCAGAGGCAACGAGCAATAGCAGGGTGAAGCGTCGCTTCATCGGTTACCTCCTTTGCTCTCCCCGGCCGGCATCTTGACGGCTTCAGGGAATTCCTGCACGGAGGACTGTGGGCAAGCGGCTCGTTGAGTGGTTGTGGGCGAACGCCGGCAAAGCCGGTATTCGCGGCGATGAGTTTTCGGGGTACTCCTCGTCTATGTGTCAGAGACCGATGACGAGTACTAGGACGGCAGCACTCACGACGACGCTCGGCGCAGTGGCAGCGTGTTGGCTGATCGCGGCTCAGCAGATGCGCGGGATGGACATGAGCACCGAGACGACGCTCGGATCGTTTCCGTTCTTCATCGGCATCTGGGCCGCGATGATGGCGGCGATGATGCTGCCGGGCGCGCTCCCGACGGTCCTCCACTTCGCCCGCGTGCACGGTCGTGCGCTCGCCGCGCCGTTCTTCGCCGCGTCGTACGTCGCGGTCTGGATCGTGTTCGGTCTCGGTGTCTACCCCGTCTACCGGCCCCACGGCGTCTGGATCGCGGGTGTGTTGACGATCGCCGCGGGCATCTACGAGCTGACGCCGTTCAAGCGCAGCTGCCGCCGGCGTTGCCGCGAGACCGTGCGGTCCGGCTTCGAGCTCGGGATCTACTGCGTAGGCTCGAGCGTCGGGCTGATGGTCGTGCTGGTCGCGCTCGGCGTCATGAGCCTGACCTGGATGGCGGTCATCGCCGCGCTCGTCTTCGTGCAGAAGCTGGTTCCCCCCACGCGCTTCGTGGACATCCCGGTCGCCGTCGCGATCCTGACGGTCGGATCGATCGTCCTACTGAGCTGAGAGCCAGCGAAGACGGACTTCGACAGCCTCTCTGAGCTCGGGGCGGCGCGGACGCGCGAGCATCATCGACACCGTCACCCACACGACGTAGATCGGCAGCATCGCCTCGACGAGCTCCGCGTCGCGCGGGCCGTAGGCGTCGAGAGCCTCCAGCCCGTGCGGCTGGTCGCCGATCACGCGTTGGCGTGACACGAGCGCGGCGAGGTCGTACTCGCGAGGCCCGCGACAAGCGGTCTCGAAGTCGTGCCAGAGTGGTCCCGCGGGCGAGCCGAGGCAGTTCATCAGGTGCGCGTCGCCGTGCAGCGCCTGTCCGTCCACCGCGGGATGGCGCGAGAGGACGTCGGCCATCAGCTCGACCTCGGCACTCCGGCTGAGCGCGGCGAGCATCGCGTCGGTCTCCTCCCGGTGGCCGTTCGGCGGCAGCGGCCCGGCGCTGCTGGGTCGAGTCGGTCACGGAAGCGAGGCTACGCGCAGGAAGGGATTCAAGCTCGGTCTGGACGGGCATATCCGTGGCGCCCAGTACCCCGCAACAGGAGGCAGGACAGATGCGGCGCTTCGTGTCCCTGGCCGTGTTGGCCGGGCTCCTTTTCCTTCCCGCGGCTCACGGCGCCACCCCCGCTTCGGGGACGGTGTCCGCGACGGCTTCGGCCGTCCAGTATTCCGGCTCGGCGTCGGCGGTCCCGCCCGCGCTGACCCGGCGGGCGTGCGTGGAGGGACAGAACTGCGACACCTTCGACCTGGTCGTCGACGTGCCGGCCAACTTCTACGACACGAGCGATCGCGTCCTCACGGTCACGATCTCGTGGGCGGATCCGGCCAACGACCTCGATCTCTACGTCTGCGCAGGCACGGCGACGGACGACCCGCAGTGCCTGAACGGGCTCGTCGCGTCGTCGATCCGCTCGGGGACGAGCTCGGAGAGCGTCTCCGTGCGCAACCTGCGCCTGGTCACTACCGCTTGATCGCGGCCGCAGCGACCGGCGCATCGACGTACAGCGGCGCTGTGTCGTTCACCGCCCCGGCAGCAGTCGCAGGGCCTGTACCGGTCCGCTCGAAGTCGAACGGATTCGCCTGGGATGCGAGGCCGGTCGCGAACGACTCGGATTTCGCCGAGCCGAGCATCGACGTCACTCACTCCGGCGACATCTTCGTGACCGCACCGGGGGGAGCAGGCGTGCAGATGTGGCGGTCGTTCGACGGCGGGCTCACCTTCGACCACCGGGAGATCGGCTCCGACGGTGGTGGTGGTGACTCCGAGATCGAGTTCACTTCCACCGATTTCGGGTTTACCGCGGATCTGCGCATCAGCGACTCTGCGGTCTCGAGCTCGCGGAACCTCTTCGAGACGTATGACCAGCAAGGCGTCGGGATCGAGCAGGACCGGCAATGGCTCGCGCACTGGTGCGACCGCCAGGTCTTCCTCGGCTACCACGACTTCGTGCTCGAAGCCGAGCTGCTGAACCGCTCCGACGACGGCGGCCGTACGTGGAGCACCGTACCGACCTTCATCAGCCCGCCCGGAACCGCACCAGGCTCCGAAGACGCAGAGGTGGCCGCGAACCAAGGAGTGAACACCTTCTCCGGTCCGCTCGTCGTCGACCAGAAGACGGGCGACCTCTACATCACGTTCGCGATCTCGAGCACCGCTGGCAACCTGACGACCGGAACGCCCCCGTTCGGCGATCCCGAGCAGATCGTCGTCGGCGTATCGCACGACAACGGCCAGACGTTCCACCTGCACCTCGTCAAGCGCGGCGGCGTCGGCGCTGTCGCGGGAGCGATCTTCCCGTGGATCACGATCGACAAGGGCGGCAACGTCTACGTCTCGTGGGCCGGGCGCGACACGGCAGCTCAGGCGATGGACATCTGGATGGCGTACTCGGGCGACCACGGCGACAGCTGGAGCCCGCCCTACCGCATCAACCAGGACGTCGGCACCGCGCACATCTACAGCACCATCTCCGCCGGCGACACAGGCGTGGTCGACGTCGCGTGGTACTCAGCAACCACTGCCGACCCGTCGAGCACGGCCAACGACTGGCACGTCGACTTCGCGCAGGTGCGCAACGCGAACTCGCTGTCTCCGTCGATCAAGCAGTCCCGGCCGTATCCGAGCAGCATCCACCACGGCGACATCTGCCTGCAGGGGATCCTGTGCATCGTCGGCGGCGACCGCTCGCTGCTCGACTTCTTCCAGATCCAGGTCGGGCCCGACGGACGGGCGAACATCGCGTTCGCGAACAACGCCTCGCCCGACGGCCAGCAGCGCATCTGGTACGCCGGACAGATCGGCGGCAAGAAGGCGGGCAACGGCCTGCAGGACACCAACTGGTGCACGAAGTGACCTAGGCTCGTCATGACTGCCCGCACGCGCGGTTACGCTCGGCGCGTGCGGGCCTATCTCCGCAGCCTGAATCCCCAGCTGCCGCGCGAGGTCTGGATCCTCCAGGCGGGCGGCCTCGCCAACATGTTCGGGACCGGAGTGATCGGGCCGTTCCTGATCATCTACCTGCACAACGTGCGCGGGATCTCGCTCGGTCTGGCGGGGCTCATCGTCGCCTCGAGCTCCGCCGCAGCGCTCTGCTCGGGCTTCGTCGGCGGCGCCCTGTCGGACCGGATCGGCCCCCGCACGGTCCTGAGCGGCGCGCTTGTCGTGCTCGCGGTCGGCTTCGCGCTCTTTCCTCTGATTCGAACACCGTGGGAGGCGTTTGCACTGAACGTTCTCGTCGGCGCGGGCGGCGGCTCCTTCTGGCCCAGCCAGTCGACGCTGCTGAGCTCCTTGACACCGCAGAACCGACGCCACGCCGCGTTCGCGCAACAGCGCATGACGATGAATCTCGGGATCGCGCTCGGCGGGCTCGTCGCGGGAGCGATCGCCCGAACGGACAAGCCGGGCACGTTCACGTTCTTGTTTCTCTTGAACGCCGCGACCTTCTTGATTTTCGTCGCGGTGCTGCGGCTATTGCCCGCAACCGGTCGTCGCGAGACGCACCACGAGCCGGGGCGCTATCTGGACGTTCTGCGCGACCGGACGTTCATCGCCTACATCTTCCTCAACGTGATCTTCATCGGCGCCGGGATCGCGGTGATGTCGGAGCTCCTGCCGCCGTTCGCGAAGAACACGGCGCATGTGAGCGAGCCCGCGATCGGCGTCTTGTGGTTCATCTTCTCGGGCGTGGTCGCGCTCGCGCAGCTTCCGGTCGTGAAGCTCATCGAGGGCAGGCGTCGCCTGCGCGGGCTCGCCCTCATGGGCATCGTCTGGGCCGGGACCTTCCTCGCCGTCCTGGCCGGCGGAGGTTGGTTGACGGGGACACACGCGGCCATCGTCTTCGGCCTCGCGGTCGGCGTCTTCGCGCTCGGCGAATGCCTGCACGGCGCGATCTACGCACCGCTCGTCGTCGACCTGGCCCAGCCCCGCATGCTCGGCCGCTACATGGCGTTCTCGAGCTCCTCGTGGCAGATCGGCTGGCTGATCGGCCCGGCCGCCGGCGGCTTCGTCCTCCAGCACGAGCCGCTCGCTCTGTGGCCCGCGGCGGCCGGCATCTGCGTGCTCGCCTCCGCCTACGCGCTGGCGCTCGAGCGGCGGATTCCCGCGCACCTGCATCTCACTCCGCACGTGGATTCCGTCGGAGGCGTCCCGGGTACGATGCCGAACATGGCGCTGACGACCGACGACCCCCTCAGTACCGATGCCAAGCCTGCCCCGCATCCGGCGGACGAGGCCTCGCGGCTTCGCCGAGGCGGTCGGCCCGCGCCCGGAACCACGCGTCGCTGAGCTCAGCGCCGACGGCCTCACCTGGATCCACCTCGACCCGCCGATCGACCCGGAGACGGTCAACGCGCTGCGCGCGCGCTTCGGCTGGCATCCGCTCGACGTCGAGGACGTCCTCTCGAAGCGCCAGCGGCCGAAGGTCGACGACTACGTCGAAGACGGCTACCTGTTCGGCGTCCTCCACTTCCCGGCCTACGACAAGGCGATCCAGCGGCTCAACGCCGGCGAGCTCGATTTCTTCCTGGGCTCGGACTACCTCGTCACGATCTCGAACGTCGAGCTGCTCCCGGTCACGCGCCTATTCGGCCGCTTGCAGGACGATGAGCGGCTTCGCGACGAGCTGTTCGGGAAGGGCTCTGGCCGGCTCCTCTACGAGGTGCTCGACGACCTCTTCGACTACTGCTTCCCGATCCTCGACAAGATCGCGTACAAGCTGGACTCGATCGAGGACGACATCGAGGACCTGCGCTCCGAGGAGATCGTCACGGACATCTCCAAGGCGAAGCAGGAGATCATCTCCTACCGCAAGATCATCAAGCCGCAGCGCCCGGCCCTGCGTCTGCTCGAGCGGCACATCGAGCGGTTCCTGCCCGAGGAGCTCGAGCTCTACTTCGACGACCTCGTCGATGCGTCGGAGCGCATCTGGGACCTGCTCGACAACTACAAGGAGGTCGTCGAGGCGCTCGAGAGCACGAACGAGTCGGTGATCTCCCACCGCCAGAACGACGTCCTGCGCCTGCTGACGATCTTCAGCGTCATCCTGCTGCCGCTGACGCTGATCTCCGGGATCTTCGGGATGAACGTCCTCTTTCCCGGCGAGCACACCCACACCGCCTTCTGGATCATCGTCGGGCTGATGGTCGCCGTGATTGTGTCGATGGTTGCGTTTTTCAAATACAAGCGGTGGTTATAAGGCGTCGACTCGGCGACGCCGCAGAGAGGTGGCGCGGGCTCTGCCCGCGACACCGTCTAGCCCAACTTTCTGGGTCGCGTGCCGGTTCAAGTTTCGCAGCCGCGGGAATAGAGGAGTAGGTTCTTCGGGACCGAAGAAGGCGCAAGACCCCGCGCGATGCTCCAGGCCATTCTGCTCACCTCTTCGCTTCTGCTCGTTCTGGGCATGTGTGCCGCGCTGATGCTGCTTTCGACAGTTCGAATGCGTCGCGAGCAGGCCGTACCGGCCCAGGCGCCCGAGCCGGACGCCTAGCCCACGCGGAAACGCCACGGGGTGAACGTGGCCGACACGCTCTTGTAGCGCGCGCTCAGCGTCACGACGAGCCGCCTCCCTCTCGCGTTCGGCGGAATGCGCCACGAGCACCGCCCGGCGAGGCGCTTCCCGTTCAGCTTCGCCACGCAGGTGATCGTGCCCTTGGCCACCGTGCCGTCCTCCAGGCGCAGAGTCGTGCTCGCGAGCCTGAATGGCTTACCGTGCTTCGGCTTTGCAGGTGCGAACCGCGCGGAGAGCGTGTCGAGCACCGGCTTGAGGTCGAGGTCGTACGCCCAGGACCCCGAGTCGGGCGCGACGTCCTCCGCGGCGTCGTTGGACTCCAGTCCCGTGATCACCGCGAAGATGAGACCCGTCGTGTCGCCCAGTTCTCCGCGATTGATGACGATGGTCTTCCCGTTGTCGGTCGAGTGGAGCGTTGTCTGCGGAGCGGCGGCGAAGGTCGAGCCGGCCGCGCGGAGGAGTGCCACTCCTTGACTGCTGACGACGAGGGCGAAGTCGACGCCGCTCACGCCGGTGGTTGGGTCCTTGTCCGTGTTCATGAGAACCAGCACGACGTCGTCCGTCGTGAACGTCGTCCGATCCGGAATCGTCAACGCAAACGTGATGTTGCCGTCGGGGTCGTTGGACACCACGACCTGCGTGATGTCGGCCGCGCCGCCGACCGCGTCACCGGTCGGGTCGGTGAACGTGTCAGCCGCTGTCGCCCCCGTCACTCCGAAGAGGAGCAGCGCAAGCACGGCCGCCAGAAGGAACAACCGCCTGCTCAAGGGACCCCTCCTTCGCTCGAGAACTCAGGGAGGATATCTGCGTGCGGCCCAGGCGCCGTACTAGGAGCCCGGCCAGGCGGCGCGCAGCTTCCGGCGCGTCTCCTCGAGGTGCTCGGGCAGCACCTTCACGTCGGCGAGGACCGGCATGAAGTTCGTGTCACCCGCCCAGCGCGGCACGACGTGGAGATGGACGTGGTCGACGACGCCCGCGCCCGCGATCCGGCCGAGATTCCAGCCGACGTTGTAGCCCTGCGGCGCGTACGTCTCGGCGAGCGTGCCCATGCCGACGGATGCAAGCCGGTGCAGCTCGAGCACCTCCTCGTCGGTGAGCTCGCCGTACTCGCCGACGTGGCGGACGGGCGCGACCATGAAGTGGCCGGACGAGTAGGGGAACTTGTTCAGCAAGACGAGTGCGTGCGCGCCACGGTGCACGACCTGCCGCTCGGCGTCGTCAGCGCCCGCGGCTGCGGCGCAGAAGATGCAGCCGTCTTCCTCCGCGGACTTGATGTACTCGAGCCGCCACGGTGCCCAGAGCTGCTTCACGAGAGCCTTGACCTTCGTGCGCGCGAGGCGTAAAAGCGGGGCGCTGTCAGAGGAACAGGAGGGGTCATGAAGGTGCGCACGCTGGCTCTCGCCGCGGTTGCGGCGCTGGCCATCCTAGGCGTCGCAGGCGGCGCGGCGGCGTCAAACAGCAATTTCTGGACCGACCCGGCGGGTGACAGCGCCAACGCCGCCGATCTGACCAACATCACCGTCTCGAGCGACGACGCCGGAAAGATCGCCTTCACCCTGACGTACGGCAATCGGCCGGCGGGTCTCACCGACGACGACCAGGTGCAGATCTGGCTCGACGCGGACGAGACCGCGTCGACGGGAGATCAGTATGGCCGTGACTTCGTCCTCGTGCTGGACAAGCGCGGTGCGCTCGTGAAGCACTCCACACCCTCGGCGCTCGAGGACACGCCCGCTTCGACGCTCTCGGGCACAGCCGACGGCACGACGGTGTCGATCAATCGCAGCGAGCTCGGAAACACCTCGAAGTTCAAGTTCTACGTCGTCTCGCTGACCAGGGCCGACCAGTCCACAGACCTAGCTCCCGACGCCACGGACAGGGTCTTTGTCTACTCGCTCACCGCGCCGCGGCCCACACGAGTGGTGGTCACCTTCGTGCCGAAGGCGCCGAAGGCCGGCGCGCGCTTCATGGCCACCGTGGTGCTCGTGCGGTTCGAGGACGGCAGCAGCACAGTCCCGCTCTCCCTCCCCATCACGTGCAGGGGAACGCTGAACGGCAAGCCGATCGCCGCAACGACGAAGCCACTGTTCTGCGTGTGGAAGCTGCCGAAGTCGGCTAAGGGCAAGCGCTTCTCGTTCACCATCACCGTCTCGAACAACGGCTCGAAGGCCACCTTTGGGCCCTGGAAGTTCAAGGTCCGCTGACGGGTCGGCTCAGGCGTCCTGCTCGGGCGCCTGGGCCGCACGCAGATATCCTCCCTGAGTTCTCGAGCGAAGGAGGGGTCCCTTGAGCAGGCGGTTGTTCCTTCTGGCGGCCGTGCT
>Ga0137375_10010849_pt1 | contig 10776 bp, 9 predicted proteins | sample SagtaG_24_FD_104936 | JGI IMG/M metagenome (GOLD analysis project Ga0137375, IMG submission 104936) | Vadose zone soil microbial communities from Sagehorn Ranch, Mendocino, California, USA - Sage1_R_113_16 metaG | ecosystem: Environmental > Terrestrial > Soil > Vadose zone | place: USA... | reverse complement strand
CGCCGGCGAGCTCGGGCACATCCCGCTGCGCGACGGCGGTGGCGTGCTGTGCCGGTGCGGGCAGCGTGACTGCCTCGAGGCCGTCGCCGGTGGCTGGGCCCTGGTGAAGGCGCTGCGGGCCGAGGGCCGCGAGGTGACCCACGTCCGCGACGTGGTCCGGCTGGCGCTCGGCGGCGACCCGGTCGCGCTGGACATGATCCGCGAGTCCGGCCGGCGGGTCGGCGAGGTGCTGTCGTCCGCGGTGACACTCCTCAATCCGGGCGTGGTGGTGATCGGCGGTGACCTCGCCTCGGCGTACGAGCCCTTCGTCGCCGGCGTCCGGGAGTCGGTCTACGGCCGCTCGACCGCGCTGTCCACCCGGCAGCTCCGGATCGTGCCGAGCACGTACGGCGACCGCATCGGCCTCGTCGGCTGCGTCGCCATGGTGCTCGGTACGGTGCTGGCCGCCGACGCCGTCGACAACCCGCGCCCGGACCGCGCCGTCGCCGCCCGCTGACAGCGGTCGTCGACGTTTGATTCTGTGCTTTCTCTTTCGGGTTTGTCGTGCTTGGATCCTGTGCCATGAGCATCAGCGTCGGGATGGCCGGGGCCGGCCAGTTCGCACCGTCGTTCCTGCGGCTGTTCGCCGCGCACCCGGACGTGCACGAGGTCCGGCTGGCCGACGTGCTGCCGGACCGTCTCGCCGAGATGGCCGCGCAGCACGGCATCACCACGACCTACTCGTCGTACGACGAGCTGCTGGCGTCGGACGTCGACGCGGTGGCGGTGTTCACCCAGCGCTGGCTGCACGGCGAGATGGTGATCCAGGCACTGCGGGCCGGTAAGCACGTGTACTCGACCGTGCCGATGGCGATCGAACCCGATCACATCGCGACCATCATCGAGCTCGTCGAGCGGACCGGGCTGACGTACATGATGGGTGAGACCAGCCACTACTACCCGTCCTCGGTGTTCTGCCGGGACAAGCTGGCCAAGGGCGAGTTCGGCCGCGTGTTCTACGCCGAGGGCGACTACCTGCACGACATGGACCTCGGCTTCTACGCGGCGTACCAGTACTCCGGCGGCGCGGACTGGAAGACGACCGCCAGCTTCCCGCCGATGCTGTACCCGACGCATGCCGTCGGCAACGTCTTGTCGGTGACCGGGCTGCACGCCACGCACGTGTCGTGCGTCGGCGTCACCGACGACCGGGGAGACGGGGTGTTCGACAAGACGATCAGCCGGTTCGGCAACGACATCAGCAACGCCTCGGCGCTGTACACGCTGTCGAACGGCGGCGCGATGCGGACGAACGAGTTCCGCCGGGTCGGCTACCCCTCACACATCCGGGAGTCACGGCTGCGGATGTTCGGCACGGAGGGCAGCTTCGAGCAGCTGGCGACGGTCAGCCTGTGGCAGACCCGGCACGGCGTCGAGGACGTCTCGGCGCTGCTCACCGCGCACGCCGGGGACATCGGGGACGCCGACCTGGTGAACGTGGATCCGGCGCTGCGCGACGCGTTCGTCTCCGGCAGCGCGCCGGTGCACGACCGGAGCCGGCTGCCCCGCGCGTTCACCGGCCTGCCGAACGGGCACGAGGGCTCCCACCACTTCCTCGCGGACGACTTCGTCCGGGCCGTCGTGGACGGGACGCTGCCGCCGGTGAACGCCTGGGTCGCCGCCCGCTACACCCTGCCCGGCATCGTCGCGCACCAGTCCGCGCAGCGAGGCGGCGTACAGCTGGAGATCTCCGACCACGGCGACGCCCCCGGCGCTTGACCCGAGCCGTCCATGCCCCGATCCTGCGCTCGCGTAAACCGAGTGACAAGAATTAGTAATAAAAGAATGTACGATCTGACTGAGCCTGGCAGATCGACGTCGCGTGAAGGAGAGGGGCTGTGACGAACGATGCTGTGCCGGGCAGCCCCCGGTTCGCGGGCCGGGTGGCCGTCGTGACCGGTGCCGCGTCGGGGATCGGCGCCGCCACCGCGCGACGCCTGGCGAGCGAGGGCGCGGCCGTGGTGCTGACCGATGTCGACGACGGCGTCGCGAAGGTGGCCGCCGAGATCGAGCTCGCCGGTGGTCGCGCGACCGCGGTGGTGGCGGACGCCGCCGACGAGAGCCGCTGGCCGCACGTGATCGAACAGGCCGCGCGGTACGGCGCGGTCGACGTGCTGGTGAGCAACGCGTTCACCGTCGACGTGGCCGCGGCCGCCGACCTGACCCGCCAGTCGTGGGACCATCAGCTCGCGGTGAACCTCACCGCCGCGTTCCTGGGCTTCCGCGCCTGCCTTCCCGGCCTGATCTCCTCGCCCGCGCCCGGCGGGGGCGCGGTGGTGCTGGTGTCATCGGTGCAGGCCGCGATCGGATTGCCCGGGCACCCGGCGTACGCGGCCGCGAAGGGTGGCCTCGTCGCGCTGAGCCGCCAGCTGGCCGTGGAGTACGGTCCGAGGATTCGGGTCAACAGCGTGCTGCCCGGGCCCGTGCTGACCAGGGCATGGGACCGGGTGGACGCCGGGCAACGGCGGCGGAGTACGGAGGGCACCGTGGCGGGACGGTTCGGGGAGCCGTCGGAGGTCGCCGCCGCCATCGCGTTCCTCGCATCGGGGGAGGCATCGTTCATCACCGGCGCCAACTTGACCGTTGACGGCGGCTGGAGCGTGGTAAAGGACTCGGCATGAGTGGACGAGGATCGATGGGTGGGTACCGCGGTCGTGGACTGCACGGCGACGTGGTCGAGGCACTGGGACAGCGGATCCTTGCGGGCGAGCTGGACGAGGGCGAGACACTCGACGTACCGGCGCTGGAGGCCGAGTTCGACGTCAGCCGCACCGTGCTGCGCGAGGCGCTGCGCGTCCTGAAGGCCAAAGGGCTGGTCGACGCGCGCCAGAAGCGCGGGACGTTCGTGCAGCCGCGCACCGAGTGGCGCCTGCTCGACCCCGACGTCGTCCGCTGGCAGTTCGCCGGGCGCGACGACAGCCGGTTCCTCGACGACCTGGCCGAAGTGCGGGGCATCATCGAGCCGGCCAGCGCACGCCTGGCCGCGCTGCGCCGCGACGACGCCGACATCGCCGCCATGGCGAAGGCCCTCGAGACGATGTCGGTGGCTGCGCGCGGCGAGGCCGACGCCGTCGAGGCAGACCTCACGTTCCATCGAGCCCTGCTGGCCGCCACCCACAACGAGCTGCTGATGCGCATGGAGGTCGTCCTGGAGGCCGGGCTCGCCGCCCGGGACCGCCTCGTTCACGGCCAGGTGAAGGACGACGACCCTGTCCCCGCGCACGCCGCCGTCCTCGACGCCATCCGCGATGCCGACCCCGACGCGGCGGTCGACGCGTCGAGTGCGCTGCTGGCCAAGGCCCTGCTCGACATCGAGCGCGCGCGCGAGGCACGCCGGTCGGTCCCTGAACAGGAGACCCCGTGACATCACTCCCTGCTGCGAGCATGCAGATCCTGTCCTTCCCCGAGGCGGCGACTCCGCTCGAGCTGCGCCGCCAGGTCCTGGACCTCCAGCAGGAGGCCTGGCCGGACATCGACATCACCCGCCCCGCGGACGACACGCTCAGCCACGACCCGGCGCTGCGGCCGCTGTCCATGCTGATCGTGGACGGCGAGACCGTGCTGGCCGCCCTCGACATCCTGCACAAGGAGATCGCCCACGCCGGCGAGCGCTACCGGGCCGGCGGCCTCAGCACGGTCGTCACCCGGGCGGCATCGCAAGGGCAGGGGCACGGCCGGCGCCTGGTGACCGCCGCCCGCGCCGCCATGGCTGCCGACCTCGACCTCGGGATCTTCACCTGCGACCGGCCGCTGCGGCCGTTCTACGAGAGCGCCGGCTGGGTACTGCTGCCTGGCGCGGTCCTGATCGGCGGCACACCGGAAGCACCGTTCCCCAGCGACCAGCGCGGCTTCGACAAGGTCACCATGGCGGCCTTCTTCTCCGACACGGCCCGCCACCACCGCGCGTCGTTCGAGCACACCGGCATCGAGCTCTACCCGGGAGACATCGACAAGCTGTGGTGAGGCAGGACCGCAGGGTGGTCCGGCTCACTGGGTGACTCGCGCGACACCCACGTGACGGAGGGGTTACCCAGCCGTAGGATCGCAGCGACCACAAGTTCAGCGCTCGGTGACCGATCACCCGCTGGACAGGACGCGCGCCCCAGCCGGGCGTGGTTGGGAGTGACTTCCGTGTTGGCGCTCAGACTGATTCTCGGACTCGGGATGACGGCGATCGCTCTGCCGATCGCTGCCCGCCGGGTGATGTGGCTGTACCACCTGGCCTCGAAGGGCCAGCCCGCGCCGGACCGCATCGAGGGCGTCCGCGAGCGGCTCGGCCAGGCGGTGAAGACCCAGCTCGTCGAGGTCTTCGGCCAGAAGAAGCTGCTCAAGTGGACCATCCCGGGTGTCGCGCACGCCTTCGTGTTCTGGGCGTTCCTGGTCCTGGCGTCGGTCTACCTCGAGGCGTACGGCGCGCTGTTCGACAAGGACTTCCACATCCCGCTGATCGGGACCTGGCCGGTGCTCGGCTTCGCCCAGGACCTGATCGCGCTGCTGGCGCTGGTCGGCATCGTCACGTTCGCGGTCATCCGGCTGCGCAACTCGCCGGCGAAGCTGGACCGCAAGTCGCGGTTCAAGGGCTCGCACCTGGGCGGCGCCTGGCTGATCCTGTTCATGATCTTCAACGTGCTGTGGAGCCTGTTCTTCTTCCGCGGTACGGCGATCAACGCCGGCACGTTCCCCTACAAGTCCGGCGCGTTCGTGTCCGAGGCGGCGGCCAAGCTGTTCGAGCCGCTCGGCCAGCACACGAACGAGGTACTGGAGACGGTCGGACTGCTGCTGCACATCGGCGTGATGCTGGCGTTCCTCATCATCGTCGTGTACTCCAAGCACCTGCACATCTTCCTGGCGCCGGTGAACATCCTGTTCGGCCGCCGCCCGAACGCCCTCGGCGCTTTGTTGCCGATGACAAGCAACGGCAAGCCGCTGGACTTCGAGGAGGCCGACCCGGAGGTCGACGTCTTCGGCCGCGGCAAGGTCGAGGACTTCACCTGGAAGGGCCTGCTGGACTTCGCGTCCTGCACCGAGTGCGGCCGCTGCCAGTCCCAGTGCCCGGCGTGGAACACCGGCAAGCCGCTGTCGCCGAAGATGGTCATCCTCGACCTGCGGGACCACGCGTTCGCCAAGGCGCCGTACATCCTGGCCTCCTCCGACGAGGCGCGTGAGAAGCTGCCGGACAGCGTCAAGGCCGAGGCCGACCGGCCGCTGGTCGGCGCGAAGGACGTCGCGGTGATCGAGGACGACGTCCTGTGGGCCTGTACGTCGTGCGGCGCGTGTGTCGAGCAGTGCCCGGTGGACATCGAGCACGTCGACCACATCATGGACATGCGCAAGTACCAGGTGATGATCGAGTCCTCGTTCCCGTCCGAGCTCAACCAGCTGTTCAAGGGCCTGGAGAACAAGGGCAACCCGTGGAACATGAGCCCGTCGGGCCGGATGGACTGGGCCAAGGACCTGCCGTTCGAGGTGAAGGTCATCGGCGGGGGTGACAGTAAGGATCCAGAGGACCTGAGCGAGGTCGAGTACCTGTTCTGGGTCGGCTGCGCCGGCGCCTACGAGGACCGCGCCAAGCGGACCACGCGGGCGGTCGCGGAGCTGCTGAACATCGCCGGTGTCGACTTCGCGGTGCTCGGTGACGGCGAGACCTGCACCGGCGACCCGGCCCGGCGCGCGGGCAACGAGTTCGTGTTCCAGATGCTGGCGCAGCAGAACGCCGAGGTCTTCAAGGAGACCAAGGCGACCAAGGTCGTCGCGACCTGCGCGCACTGCTTCAACACGCTGAAGAACGAGTACTCCCAGCTCGGCGCCGAGCTGGACGTCATCCACCACACCCAGCTGCTGAACCGGCTCGTCCGGGAGGGCAAGCTGACCCCGGTCGCGCCGGCGGACAGCTCGCTCAACGGGCAGAAGATCACGTACCACGACCCGTGCTACCTGGGCCGGCACAACGACGTGTACGAGCCGCCGCGCGAGCTGCTCGCGTCGATCCCCGGAACGTCGTACGCCGAGATGCCGCGGAACAAGACGAAGTCGTTCTGCTGCGGCGCCGGCGGCGCGCAGATGTGGATGGAGGAACGTATCGGCACCCGGGTCAACGACAACCGGATCGCGGAGGCCGTGGAGACCGGTGCGGACCAGATCGCGGTCGGCTGCCCGTTCTGCCACGTGATGCTGTCCGACGGCCTGACCGCGAAGAAGGCCGACGGCACGGCGCGCGAGTCCGTCCAGGTCGCCGACGTCGCGCAGCTCCTCCTCGCGGGGGTCAAACGGGGCCAGGAGTAGGTCCGAACCGATCGACGAACGTCCGCCGGAGGCACGCCCTCCGGCGGACGTTCTGCGTTCCAGCGGGTCTTCGGCGGCATCTCGGCGGCATGGTGACGCCGCATTGGGTTGACTTGACGTCATAATGACGTCATAGTTGACGTCATGGAGCTTGAAACCTACCTCGAGTCGGTACGACGCGGTCTGCAGAACGCCACCGCCCTCGCCGACGACCAGACTCGCTCCGTGGCCGAACGCCTCGGAGCCACGCTCGACGACGCCAGCAGGCTGGCGCTCATCGCAGCCCTGTCCGACGCCGCTTCCGAGATCAGCCGGGACCTGTCACCCGGCTCGGTCGAGCTGCGGATGGTCGGCAACCACCCGGAGTTCGTCGTCACCCCGGCGCCCGGCGCGCTGGCCGGCGCCGACGACCACGACGAGCAGGACGAGGACATCCAGGACGAGTCGGCGGCCGAGAGCCTCGCCGCCGACGCCGACGAGCCGACCGCACGGGTCACGCTGCGGCTGCCGGTCTCGGTGAAGGCGAAGGTCGACGAGGCCGCCGCCGCGGAGGGCCTGTCCGCCAACGCCTGGCTGATGCGGACCGTGCTGAGCGGCCTGTCCGGCCACTACCGCGACGGCCGCCCACCGCGTCCGCCGCGCCCGCCGCGCGGCCCGCTCGGCCGCGACGGTGTCTTCGGCCCTGAGGGCGTGTTCGGCCCGGAGGGCCCGTTCGGACCCGAGGGTGTCTTCGGCCCGGAGGGCGCGTTCGGGCCCAAGGCCCGTGACGCCTGGCAGGGCGGCGGCGGCCGTGGTGGCCGCGGTCGCGGCCGCGGTCACGGCGGCAAGCGCGTGACGGGGTGGGCGGAATGACCGACACCGTGGAACTGTCCCGCGAGCTGCACCACGACGCGGTCCGCGGCGCCCGGGTCAACCTGGGCGCGGGCCGGGTCGACATCACCGACTCCGCCGACGGCGGCACGCACGCGTTCCTCGAGGCCGACGACCGGCACCCGGACGCCGCCGACTACCTGAGCCGTACGACGTTCGAGGTGCGCGGCGACGAGCTCGTCGTCGACCCGCCCCGTACCGATCACCGGCCACCGGCGCTCCGGCTGCGGGTCGAGACCCCGGCGGCGCTGGAGCTGCGGGTCAACACCGGCTCCGCCGACATCACCGCCGGTACGACGATCGGCAGCGCCAGGCTGGCGACCGGCTCCGGCGACATCCGGCTCGGCCGGGTCGAGGGCGCGCTGGACGCCAACACCGGCCGCGGTGACGTCACCGTGACGTCAGTCCGGCAGACGGTGAGCATCAGCACCGGCTCCGGCGACATCGAGATCGGCACGCACGAGCAGGTGGCAGCCTGCTCGACCGGGTCCGGCGACGTCCGGATCTCCGAGGCGGTCGGGCCCGTCAAGGTCAAGGTCGGCTCCGGCGACATCACCGTCGAGCGCGTGCGCAACCACTCGGTGGCCACGTCCGGCTCGGGCGACGTCCGGGTCGAGTCCGCCGGCGGGCCGTCGGTCGTGGCCGAGTCCGCGCGCGGCGACGTGCACGTCGGCGTGCCGGCCGGCACCCGGACGTACCTGGACCTGAAGACCGTCACCGGTGACATCCGGTGCGACCTGGACCCGAGCGACAAGCCGGTCGAGGGCGAGCGCACGCTCGCGCTGCGAGCCCGCACGGTCAGTGGCGACATCACCGTCGTACGGGTCTGACCAGACACTCGGGAGGGAGACCACGATGTTCTACGAGCACCAGGAGATCGCCCGGCAGATCGTCGCCGAGCGGACCCGCAACAGCACCACCCGCACCAGCGCCCGGGAGCCGCAGCACGGCGCGCGGCACCGGATCGCCACCACCCTGCACCGGCTCGCCGACCGGGTCGAGCCGCCGTCGCACCATACCGCGCTGACCCTCGGCGCCCGGTGAACACCCGGAGGCGGAGGGCTGGGATAGATGCCGTGGGCATCGAGTTGTCCACAGCCCTCCGTCATGGGTGCCCGGTTTGACCATCTGCTTTTGCTAGGCTCCGGGCCGAAATCACATCGAAATCTCTCGGGGGATTCTCCATGCTTCGTCCCGTTCTTGCCGCCAGTGCCGCTGTCATGATTGCGGCCACAACCACCGCCTGCGGCGGCGACAAGCCGACCGCGGCCGACTCCAGCTCGCCGGTGGCGACCACCGCCGGCGCGTCGGACTCGGCGTCCCCGGTGCCCAGCACCAGCGCCACGCCGTTCGACCCGCCGAAGAAGTTCGAGAAGACCGGCCACCCGGTCGGCCTGCCCGGCAAGGACACGCCGGACCCCGGCCAGCCGCAGGCCTACACCGACCGGACCACCCTCGCCGGGACCACCGCGGTCACCGCCGACAAGGCGGTGCTCTACGGCAACGAGGTGGCCACCGGCGTCCCGCTGTGGTCGGTGCCCGCGGTGTCCGACGGTGAGGCGGCCACGGTCTCGGCCGACTCGAGCGGCCCGCCGGTCACCGCCACGTTCGGCGGCCGCACCGTCGTCGTCGCCGCGTTCGACGAGCACATCAAGGGGACCGGCACGAACCGGGACAGCGAGCGGCTCAGCGTCCACGTGATCGACCCCGCGGACGGGAAGCTGCAGTGGAAGGCCGACATCCCCGATGTGGAGCGCACCGAGCGCGTGCTGATCGACGAGGAGCGCGGCCTGATCGCGGTCGGGGCGTACACCCGCAGCCCCGTCACCACCGTGATCGACGCGAACACCCAGAAGGTCCTGTGGACCATGCCCGGTTACCAGCTCGTTGCCCTGGGCAAGGGAGTGGTGGCGACCAAGGCCGAGGTCGACAACGCGCCGTACGGCGTGGTCGGGTTCGACGCCCGGACCAAGCAGGTCCGCTGGCGCGCGATGCCGTGGAAGAAGCCGACCACGGCGATCCAGGGGATCGGCGGCAACGGCTCGTTCGTGGTCGTGTCGACCGAGGCCTACATCTCGTCGGCCAGCGGCAGCTCCAGCGAGCCAACCACCCGGCACGTCGTCGACCTCGCGAGCGGGCGGACCGTCACGTCGTTCAAGGGGATCGAGGAGGCCGACGGCAGCCAGCCGGTGACCTGCGCGTACGACGGGACGTCGGTGCTGGCCTGCTCGTACAACGCGGTCGAGGCGTTCGGGATCGACGGCTCCACGGGCCGCAAGCTGTGGTCGTTCGACAACACCGGCGGCCGGGTGCCGCCGCTGCTCACCGCGGCCTTCCACGGCGTGCTGTACGGCGCCGCGCAGAACACCGCCGTCGCGATGGACGCGAAGACCGGCCAGGACATCGGCGACCCCGGCACCGTCGCGCAGACGGTGAACGAGTACGGCGCGGCGTCGTACCGGTCGGACTACGCCGACGACGTTCTCCTGCACGCGGCCATCGGCTGACGGAATTCACGAAACGCCATTTCGCGGGCCCTCGGGGGTCCGGGATCCAGGATCTTTGCCGGCAATTCTTCTCGGGAGTGAGATGCAGCGTCATCTGGGTCATTTGATATGTGCCGTCGCCCTGGCGGGTCTCGTCGCGGGGTGCAGCGGCGGCGACGACGAGGCGGACAGCAGCTCGTCGGCCGGGGCGACCGCCTCGGACAGCGCGGGGGCGTCGCCGACGTCGCCGGCACTGACGCCGTACGATCCGCCGAACGCGTTCCTGACCGTCAACGCGGTCCGGCTGGAGCGCGACAACGACAACTCGACGTTCGACGCGAAGGTCGGGATGTTCAAGGACACCGCGCTGTGGGCGGACCTGTTCGGCCTGCACGCGATCAAGGTCGGTTCGAAGGACGGCTGGGATCTCCCGGCCGACGGCAGCCCACTGCGTCGTACCGGCCCGTCCGTCTCGCCCACCCCGGGCGAGACGGCCAGTGAGACCGCCAGTGAGACCGCCAGTGACTCCGCCAGTGAGTCCGCCGGCGGCAGCGAGACGCCGTCCGGGCCGGGGTTCAAGGTGCTCGACGTCACCGCGCCGGTTCCGGTGAAACTCGCCGGCCGTGACGTGGTCGCCGTGGCCTTCTCGCAGCGGGTGCTCGGCGGCGGTACGACGAAGGACCACTTCCAGGTGCGGTTCGAGTGGGTCGACCCGTCGACGGGCGAGCTGGTCAGCAGCGTCGACGTGAACGACACCGTGGCGCTCGGCGCGGACGCGCTGAAGCGTGCGGACGTCGGCCGGATCCGAAGCACCGGTCTGCTCGTGGACCAGCAGACCGGTCAGGTCGCGGTCGGCCTGCACGGCCCGATGACCGACAAGGGTGAGTACAGCACGTTGACAGTGTTCGCTGACCCGGCGACGAAGGCGGGCGCGGCGATCCCGTTCCTCAACCCGGCCGGCCTGCGCATCGGCGTCGTCGTCGGCGGCTGGGGCCAGGAGGAGACCAACCTCGACATCGCCGGCGTCGACGCGATGACCCGGAAGGTGAAGTTCCGGACGGTGAAGGGCGCCCAGACGTACTACGCCAACCCGATCGGG
>Ga0137375_10010848_pt1 | contig 10776 bp, 9 predicted proteins | sample SagtaG_24_FD_104936 | JGI IMG/M metagenome (GOLD analysis project Ga0137375, IMG submission 104936) | Vadose zone soil microbial communities from Sagehorn Ranch, Mendocino, California, USA - Sage1_R_113_16 metaG | ecosystem: Environmental > Terrestrial > Soil > Vadose zone | place: USA... | reverse complement strand
CCGCGTAACGCGGCGATTGAAGATCAGTTGCATCTGATCAGGCCGGCCGAGATCGAGATTCTCGCGCATCACTTCTTCGAAGAAGCCGCGCCCGGTGCGGGGGCGATCGAGGACCTGGGTCAAGGCGAACTCCGCCTGGAGGATCGACAGCTGATACCGATAGCCCGCGGCGCGGTGGGCGGCGGTAAAGGGATGCGGCAGGCGGCGGAGCCACTTGCGAAACACGGCGTCGATCTTCGCCGCATCCAAGGTGTTCGCGATCCGCTGCACGCGCGCGGGGGTGTCGCTGGAGCGAATGCCGTTGTCCAACGGCTCGTGCGAAATGCCGCGCTGGGTGAGTTGGCGTTTGAGCCACTCGTGCCCATTCAGACAGATCTTCACCGCGTAGGGAAAGTAGGAGCAGAACTTGATGAAGAGCGGGCCGAAATCGTGGTCGAGGAGGTAGACGTAGTAGTGATTGACCGGAGTCGTCGACCGGTAGATCCAGGGGTACGTCGACCCATCGGGCCGCCGGCGCTTCTCGGTCCGAAAGACGCTGGCCTTCTCTTGGGCTTTGCCGACGAACAAGACGCCCTCGTTATGGGTGAACGAGGCGAGGTACGCCTGCGCGACGTCATCCTTCCGTTGGCCCTTCTTGAACGTCACCAGATCGACACCTTCCGTCTGGACGAAGCGCTCCATCGCGTGCACGAATCGCTCGCTGAGCGGGGCCACCATCATCGTCGACGGGACGCGGGCCCCCAGATGCTGCTTCATGAAGTACACGACCCCGCCGCCCGACTGCAGCGACGGCACGTACCCGTTCAAGTACATCCGGTCGATCGCTTCCAATTCGAAGGTCACATGGTGGTCGAGGATTTCAGCGACACTTTTGCGTATCATCGTGATGGAGCTCCCGGAGAGCGCGGCCCATGTGGCCACCGACCCGAACAGGGTCTATTACGTAGGCGCAGGGTACAACCCTGCCTTGCTCCCGGGGCTCCTCTTTTTTCTAACGAGGCCCTGCCTCAGACCGGCCTCCCCGCTTGGTTTTAGGACACATGCTCGACGGTCTGAGGCAGGGCCTCGTTAGGATATCCTTCGTCCGGCATGCCGGATACTCACGTCGTCATTCTCGCCGCCGGCAAGGGGACCCGCATGAAGTCCGCGGATCCCAAGGTCCTCCATCGCGTCGGCGAGTTGCGCCTTATCGAACACGTGCTTCGTGCTGCTGACGGGCTGCGCCCCGCGACAACGGTGGTCGTCGTAGGGCATCTTGCCGATCGGGTCAAGGCGGCGCTCCAGAAACGGCAGGGCCTGCGCTTTGCGTTGCAAGATCCGCAACTCGGCACCGGTCATGCGTTACTGCAGGCCGAGCCGCACTTGGCGGGCGCATCCGGCACAGTTGTGTTGCTGTCCGGCGACGTCCCTCTGTTGCGTCCTGACACGCTGCAGGAGCTGGTTCGCACACATGAGCTGCGCGGCGCCGCGGCAACGGTGCTGACGGCGCACGTGAGCGGACCGCACGAATATGGGCGCATCGTCCGTGAGAACGGCCGGATTTCCGCGATCGTGGAGCACAGGGACGCGACGCCGGCGCAGCGCGCCATCGACGAGATCAACAGCGGAATTTACGCGTTCGCGCTGGAGCCGCTGTTCGCCGCCCTCAAGTCGATCGGATCAACGAATGCGCAGGGTGAGTACTATCTGCCGGATCTGATCGGCGTCTACCGCGCGCAGGGACGTCCGGTCGAGACGGTGGTGCTGGAGGATTCGCGGGAAATCCTCGGCGTGAACAGCCGGAAGGAGCTCGCAGAGTTGAGTGCGATTCTGAAGACGACGAAGAATGACGGGTTGATGGCCAGCGGCGTCTCCATCGTCGATCCCGCGACCGCGTGGATCGGTCCGGATGTCGTGATCGGGCCCGACACGGTGATCCATCCGAATGTCTACCTCGAAGGACGCACGCGAATCGGATCGAGCTGCGAGATCCATGCGGGGGTACGCATCGTGGACTCGACGATCGACGACGGCGTGGTCATCAACAATTACTGCGTCATCTCCGAATCGCACGTGGCCACGGGCGCGCGAGTCGGTCCGTTCGCGCACATCCGGCCGCAGTCGGATATCGGCGAAGGGGCGCACGTCGGTAACTTCACGGAGCTGAAGAAGACGAGGCTTGGAAGGGGCTCCAAGGCAAATCACCTTTCCTATCTCGGTGACGCGGTCATCGGCGAAAAAGTCAATGTCGGCGCCGGCACGATCACGTGCAACTACGACGGCACGCACAAGCACCAGACCGTGATCGAAGACGGCGCGTTCATCGGCAGCGACTCACAGCTCGTGGCCCCCGTCCGCGTCGGCAAGGATGCGTACGTGGCGGCCGGTTCGTCGATCGTCGAAGACGTCCCTGCCGGCGCGCTGGGCATCGCGCGAGGCAAGCAGGTGAACAAGAGCGGCTGGGTCGAGAAGAAGAAGAAGAAGAGCCGATAACCGATTGGGCGATGGCCGATGCCATCGGACATCGGACGTCGGGGAATAGACCATGTGCGGCATCATCGGCTACATCGGCGAGAAGCAGGTTCTCCCCATCCTGATCGACGGGCTGCGGCGCCTCGAGTACCGCGGCTATGACTCGGCGGGCATCGCGGTCGTGCGCGACGGCACGATCGAGTTGCGCCGCAGCGCCGGCAAGCTGGCGCGGCTCGAGGAGGCGATCGCGGACAATCCGCTCGATGGCGAGTACGGCATCGGCCACACGCGCTGGGCGACGCATGGTCGTCCGACTGAAGAGAACGCGCATCCGCACCGCGACTGCACCGGCCGCATCGTCGTCGTTCACAACGGGATCATCGAGAACTATCTCGATCTGAAGAAGCAGCTCGCGAAAGAGGGACACGTGTTCGTCACCGAGACGGACACGGAGATCGTCGCGCACCTCGTCGAGCGCGAGATGAAGGAAGACGGCCTGGAGAATGCCGTCCGTCGCGCGCTGCTTTATATGCGCGGCCTGTTCGCGCTGGTGCTGATTTCGGCCGACGACCCGAACAAGATCGTGACGGTGCGCAACGGCCCGCCGATCGTCGTCGGTCTCGGCGACAACGAGTTCTTCGTCGCGTCCGATATTCCCGCGATCCTGGCGCACACGCGCGATGTCGTGTTCATGGGCGATGAGGAGATGGCCGTCATTACGGCGAACGGCGTCGAGTTCACCGATTATTCCGGCCGCGCCGTGTCGAAGAAGAGCACACGGATTTCGTGGGATCCGGTCATGGCCGAGAAGGCCGGATACAAGCACTTCATGCTGAAGGAAATATTCGAGCAGCCGATGGCCGTGAAGGAGACGGTCCTGGGACGCGCGTCGGTCGAGAGCGGCAAGGTGTTCCTGCACGAGATCGCTATTCCGGACCAAGTGCTCCGCGACGTCGAACGCGTGGTGATCCTCGCCTGCGGCACGTCCTGGCACTCGGCCCTTGTCGGCAAGTTCCTGATCGAGTCGCTCGCGCGTGTTCCCGTGGATATCGACTATGGGTCGGAATATCGATATCGCGATCCGATCGTCTCGGAGAACACGCTCGCGATCGTCATCACGCAGTCAGGAGAGACGGCCGATACGCTCGCCGCGCTTCGCGAGGCCAAGCGCAAAGGCGCGCGCAGCATGGCGATCTGCAACGTCGTCGGCAGCATGGCGACGCGCGAGACCGAGGGCACCGTATTGACGCACGCGGGTCCAGAGATCGGCGTGGCGTCGACGAAAGCGTTCACGTCGCAGCTCGTCGCAGTCCACCTGCTCGCGGTGTATCTCGGCCAGATCCGCGGGACCTTGACTCCGGACGAGGCGCGTCCGCACCTCGAGGCGCTCACGCAGCTGCCGTTGCTTCTCGAGCAGACGTTGAAGTGCGAGTCGACGGTGGAGGAGATCGCGAAGCGCTTTTATCAACGCAGCGACTTCCTCTTTCTCGGGCGCGGCATCAACTATCCGATTGCGCTGGAAGGGGCGCTGAAGCTGAAGGAGATCTCCTACATTCACGCCGAGGGGTATCCCGCCGGCGAGATGAAGCACGGTCCCATCGCGCTCATCGACGAGCACATGCCGATCGTGGCGATCGCGCCCGACGATCACGTCTTCGAGAAAATGATCGGCAACATCCAGGAAGCAAAGGCGCGCGGCGGCGCGGTCATCGCGCTCACGACCGAAGGGAACGACGGGATCAAACAGGTCCTCGACCCCGCGCAGGATTTCCTCATCACCGTTCCGAAGTCGCATCCACTTCTGACGCCGGTCCTGATGGTCGTCCCGCTCCAGTTACTCGCGTATCACATCGCCGTCCGCCGCGGCTGCGACGTGGACCAGCCCCGGAATCTCGCCAAGAGCGTCACAGTCGAGTAGCCCGCCCGGGGGTCAGGTCTGTAAAACGCCCCAAACCGGGGTCAGGTCTCCCGACGGACCGACCTGAGTTGACATTGTACTATTGTAGTAGTACATTGTGACTTGTGAGTCCGTGGAGCGATTTCGCGCTCGATGCCGCCGATAGGACCCCCGTTCACGCGCAGCTGGAGCGTGGGATCCGGTCGGCGATCGCGGCCGGACGGCTGGCGGTCGGGAATCAGCTCCCAACCGTCCGACAGCTCGCGGTAGACCTCAAGGTGAACGCCAACACCGTCGCCAAGGTCTACGCGCACCTCGAGCGCGCGGGCGTGCTGGAGACGCGGCGCGGCGTCGGGACCTTCATCGCGGCGCGGACGCCCAATTCCCAGGAGGACTCGTTGCGGCGAACGGAGCTGAACCGCCTCGTGGATCGCTTTCTTGCCGACCTTTCGCATCACGGCTTCGGCGTCGACGACGCCCTCCCCGAGATCGAGCGGCGGCGCCAACAAGGAGCATGAACGTGGGTCTTGTCACATTGCCACTCGGTAAGCGCGCGCAGCAGGAGATGGTTCCGGCGAAAGACGTCCGGGTCAACGTCATCTCGGTCCTGCTGCTGATCATTCCGCTGGCTGTCGGCCTCGCGTGGTCGATTCGGATCGACAACCCCACGCCGATGCTCGCCAGCGCGCTAATCGGCGGAACGCTGATGCTCTCGCCACGCGTGGCGAAGCAATGGGAACGCGCGGTCGTGCTGCGCCTGGGACGATACGTAGGTCTTCGCGGGCCCGGGCTGTTCTGGATCATTCCCTTCGTGGACGCGGTCACGAAATGGATCGATCAGCGCGTCATCACGACGAGCTTCGCCGCGGAAGAGACGCTGACGTCCGATACGGTGCCGGTGAACGTGGACGCGGTGCTCTTCTGGCTGGTCTACGACCCGGAGAAGGCGGCGCTCGAAGTCCAGGAGTACCAGCAGGCCGTGAGCTGGGCAGCGCAGACGGCGCTGCGCGACATCATCGGCCGCACGTCGCTGACGGATCTTCTCCGCGGCCGCGAGCGGATCGAAGAGGAGCTGCAGAAGTTGATCGACTCGCGATCGAATCCGTGGGGCGTGACGGTGCAGTCGGTCGAGATGCGCGACGTCATCATCCCCGAGTCGCTGCAGGACGCGATGTCTCGCGAAGCGCAGGCGTCCCGCGAAAAACAGGCGCGGGTCATCCTCGGCCAGGCGGAAGTCGAGATCGCGAACAGCTTCTCGAAGGCGGCCGAGTCGTACCACAACAACCCGACCGCGCTGCACCTGCGCGCGATGAACATGCTCTACGAGGGCCTGAAGGAGAAGGGGGCGCTGATGCTGGTGCCGAGCTCCGCGGTCGAGTCGATGGGGATGGGCGGTCTGCTCGGCGCGGCAGCGCTGCGCCACGATGCGCTCGCCGCGTCTGCTGACGCGCCACCAACCAAGATCGCGTGACCCTTCCGATTTGGAAATTGGGAAATCTGGAAATCTGGAAACCGAGATATCAAATGTCCAAATTTTACATTTCCAAATTTCCAGATTTATCAGACGCCGTGCCCGTAGCCGACTTCGGCGGGCGTCGATGCGAAATCCTGGGCCGCGGTCGCAAGCGGTTTCGAACGCTCTGACGCAGCAGCGGCGCCGGTCACGCGGGCCACGATGGACGCGAGATCGGCGTCGCTGACCGTTTTCTCCCGGTCCGCGTGCGCGATGACGGCCCGGTACACGTCGTCGAGCACGTGCCGCTCGAGCGTGTGCCCGATCTGCTCGCAGCGGCGCTGGACAGCGTGCCGGCCCGAGTGCTTGCCGAGCACCAGCGTCGCCGACACCCCGACTTCCTCCGGCCGCATGATTTCGTAGGTGCGGCGATCCTTGAGCATGCCGTCCTGGTGGATGCCGGCTTCGTGTGCAAAGGCGTTGCGGCCGACGATCGCCTTATTCGCCTGAACGCCTTCACCTGTCAGCGATGTCAGCAACTGGCTCGACGCGAAGATCTCGCGCGTGTCGACGCCAGTCGCGAACGGCAGGCGATCGGCGCGCACGCGGATGGCCATCACGATCTCCTCGAGCGACGCGTTTCCCGCGCGCTCGCCGATGCCGTTGACGGTGCACTCGACCTGCCGCGCACCGCCATTGATCGCCGACAGCGTGTTCGCAACCGCGAGACCGAGATCGTCGTGGCAATGCGCGCTGAACGTCACCTGGTCGGAGCTCGGCACGTGCGCGAGCACACTCTCGAAGAAGCTGGTGATCTCGTCCGGCGTCGAATAGCCGACTGTATCCGGCAGGTTGATCGTCTTCGCGCCCGACTGGATGACGGCTTCGATCACCTGCCACAGGAACCTCGGATCCGTGCGCGTCGCGTCCTCCGCCGAGAACTGCACGTCGTCGGTGTAGTTGCGCGCGAGCTTCACGGCCGCCATCGCAGTGCGCAGGCACTCCTCGCGCGACATCCGCAGCTTGCGTTCGAGGTGCAGATCGGACGTGGCGATGAAGACGTGGATGCGGCGGCGTTCCGCCGGCGCGAGCGACCAGCCGGCGCGTTCGATGTCCTTGCGATGGCAGCGCGCAAGGCCCGCAATCACCGGGCCGCGGACGTGCGTCGCGATCATCCGGACCGCTTCCGCGTCGGCCTCGGACGCAATCGGGAAACCGGCTTCGATGATGTCCACGCCCAGCCGCTTCAACTGGTGCGCAAGCTTCAGCTTCTCGTCGATGCGCAGCGAGAATCCGGGGGCCTGCTCGCCATCGCGGAGGGTCGTGTCGAAGATGGTCAGACGATTGCCAGACATCGAGATATCTCCTGTTACCTTTGTATCGATCCTGGCGTCCACAAGTCCAATTTATAGTTATTTGATTAGGATTAGAATAACTTATGCAGCTGGCAGACCTCGCCGCATTCCTTGCCGTGGCCAGCGACCGCAGCTTTTCGGCGGCCGCCAGGCGCCTGAATCGCACCCAGCCGGCCATCAGCCAGGCGGTGCGCCGGGTTGAGGATGAGCTTGGCGAGCGGCTATTCGACCGCTCTTCTCGTGACGGCACCCTGACCGAGGCCGGTCGTTTGTTGCAGGACTACGCCCAGCGGCTGCTTGGCCTGGCGAGCGAGGCCCAGACTGCCGTCCAGGAGCTGCAACAGATGCGGCGGGGACGGGTCATTATCGGCGCCAACGAGGCCGCTGTGCACAGCCTCCTCCCGCACATCGAGCGCTTCGCATCGCAGCATCCGCAGGTCGGCATCGAAGTCCGGCGCGTTCCGTCGCGGCAGATTGCCGGCGCGATCCTCGACCGCAGCATCGACTTCGGCGTGCTGACATTCCATCCGGCTGCGCGCGGCGTGCAAACGCTGCCGCTCGGCACGGACGACATCGTGCTCCTCACCGCTCCGAATCATCCGCTCGCATCGAAGCGGCGCGTCACGATCGAGGAGGTCGGCCGCCAGGTCGTGATCGCGCATAACGATCCGTCGCCCACGCGCGATCGCGTGCTGCGCGCGTACGAGCGGCGACAGACGTCACTCAATATCCAGTTGTCGCTGCCGAGTCTCGACGGGATCAAGCGCGCGGTCGAAATGGGAATTGGCGTCGCGCTGCTGCCGCGGAGATGCGCGCTGACCGAAATCGCCCGCGGCTCTCTCGTGGCGATCAAAGTGCCGGAACTCGGCGCGCCGAGACAGGTGCGTCTCGTGTTCCGGCGCACCGGCGAGCGCAGCCGCGCGTCGGACGCCTTCCTGTCGCTGCTTAAAGGGTAAAGCCGCTCACGTACGGCAGCCGCGACGCGACCGCGCGCACCTGGTCGAAGTCCTCGAGCAGAAGGCCCGTCGCGTCCCAGCTGCCGTGGATGAACGCTTCACGCGCCGCGGCCGGCAGCGCGACGCTGTGAGTTCGTCCGGCAGCGCCGATCTGCATCGCATCGAGATCGAGTAGCAGCTCCGCGTACGGATCTTTCTCCACCAGATCCATCAACGTGTCGAGCGTCTCTCTCGACGCTGTCACGCAGGGCATGCCGAGCGCGATCGAATTGCCGAAAAAAATCTCGGAATACGACTGCCCGATTACGGCCCGAATGCCCCGACGGCGAATCGCCTGTGGCGCGTGCTCGCGCGAGGAACCGCAACCGAAGTTCGCGCCGACGATCATGATCGAGGCGCCGCGGTAGGCCGGATTCGAGACTGGATGTACCGACCCGCCGGCGGATTCTGCTTCACGCCGATCGTCTTCGAACAGATGGTCCTCGAGACCTTCGAAGCTGATGGACTTGAGGAACCGCGCCGGGATGATTCGATCGGTGTCGATGTCGTCGCCGCGCAGCGGAAGCCCGGTCCCGCGAACCTGACGAATACGTTCAACGGCCAAGGGCCATCTCCGCGGGCGAGAACTCCCGCACGTCCACCACTTCGCCCGCGACAGCCGCGGCCGCCACCATCGCGGGGCTCATGAGCAGCGTGCGGCCGGTCGGGCTTCCTTGCCGTCCCTTGAAATTGCGGTTCGAGGAGGATGCGCAGATCTCTCGTCCCTCCAGGCGGTCCGGATTCATCGCCAGGCACATCGAACAGCCGGCGGCGCGCCATTCGAAACCTGCCTCCACGAATACGCGATCGAGCCCCTCGCGTTCCGCGGCGCTGCGGACGGCCTGCGACCCGGGGACGACGAGCGCCTTCACGTGCTTCGCGACGTGCTGGCCGCGGACGATGCGCGCGGCTTCGCGGAGATCCGAGAGCCGCGCGTTCGTGCACGATCCGACGAACGCGACGTCGATCCGCGTGCCCTTTACCGGTTCCCCCGCACGGAACCCCATGAACGCAAGCGCTTCGGGATCCGCATTCGATGGCAGCTTCTCATCGACAGCGACCGACTGGCCCGGATTAATTCCCCACGTGACCGTCGGCCGGATCGCCACTGCGTCAAGCGTCACCTCGTCGTCATAGCTCGCGCCTGGATCCGACGCAGTCGACGACCACCACTGCACGGCCCGCTCGAACGCATCCCCCTGGGGCGCGAACGGCCGTCCGCGCAAGTAGTTGTAGGTCGTCTGGTCCGGGTTCACGTAGCCGACGCGCGCCCCACCTTCGATCGACATGTTGCAGATCGTCATGCGCTCGTCCATCGACATCCGGTCGACGGTGTCGCCCGCGTACTCGTAGGCGTAGCCCGCGCCACCTTTCACGCCAAGACGGCGGATGATCTCCAGGATCACGTCCTTCGCGTAGACACCGCGAGCGAGCCGTCCGTTCACCGCGATGCGCCGCACTTTCAACGGTTCCATCGCGAGGCATTGCGACGCGAGTACGTCCCTCACCTGTGATGTGCCGATGCCGAACGCAACCGCTCCGAACGCGCCGTGCGTCGACGTGTGGCTGTCGCCGCAGGCGATCGTCATCCCCGGCTGCGTCAATCCGAGCTCCGGCCCAATGACGTGCACGATCCCTTGATGGCCGCTGTCGATCCCGAGCAACCGGATCCCATGCTCGCGGCAGTTGCGCTCCAGCGCCGACAGCATGTCCTCCGCCATCACATCCAGGAACGGCCTGCGCTGATCGAGCGTCGGGACGATGTGGTCCACCGTCGCAATCGTCCGCTCGGGCATCGCGACCCGCAGTCCGCGCGCCTTGAGCATGTCAAACGCCTGCGGCGTCGTGACTTCGTGGATGAGGTGGAGACCAATCAGGATTTGCTGCTGACCGTTCGGCAGGCGCCTGATTGCGTGCGCGTTCCAGATCTTCTCGAAGAGCGTTGCTGCCATAGGGAAAAGGGGATCGTAGCACGACGTTCGCGTCCGATGGCCGATGTTCGATGACCGATGCGGCAATGGTGGCGCGCGGGTTGCTCAGCCGCCAACCGCAGTAGCTCGTTGCAACAACTTACCGAAGATCCACGCATTTTCTGCGTGGAACGCCGCCGTTGGACTGCTGCAGAAAGGGCAACGTCACATGGCGACCGCGAGGAGTTACCGGGATCTCGATGCGTGGAACGTGGCGATGAATCTGGTGGAACTCACGTATCGACTGACGGCGGTGTTTCCGACATGGAACGGTATCGGTTGATCTCTCGCAGATGCAGAGGTCCGCTGTCTCCATTCCGTCGAATATTGCGGAGGGGCAAGCCCGCGGAACGGCGCGGTTCGGGCTTCACTTCATTCGGATCGCCATCGGATCGGCCGCGGACGTCGATACACAGCTCGAGCTCGCGCGTCGTCTTGGATTCGTAACCGCGGATGCGACGCGCGAACTCAACGCTCAGTTGGAACGCGTGCGTCAAATGCTATACGGCATGCGACCGGAACATGAGCGCCGGCTCGCCAGTGCCGGCACCACGATCGCGTCACTTCTTGTCTTTGGGCTTACGGCGATGCGCCTGTTCTCGTAGCTGATGTTCCGTGATCGAAGCCTTCGCTTTGGCCTCTTCAGTACGATCAT
>Ga0137375_10010840_pt1 | contig 10779 bp, 9 predicted proteins | sample SagtaG_24_FD_104936 | JGI IMG/M metagenome (GOLD analysis project Ga0137375, IMG submission 104936) | Vadose zone soil microbial communities from Sagehorn Ranch, Mendocino, California, USA - Sage1_R_113_16 metaG | ecosystem: Environmental > Terrestrial > Soil > Vadose zone | place: USA... | reverse complement strand
GCCTGCCGGGCGCGCTGCGGCCACTGCAGCGCGGTCACCGTCGCCTGTTCCTGCGCGGCCTCAGACTCGGCGGGCGTCGTTGCCGGGCGGTCGGCTTCGGCTGCTCTGGCCTGGGCGACCTCGCGGGCGTGCCCGGTGCGCTGCGACTTGCTCAGCTGGGCGGGCCACTGGCTGACCGGGATCTTGGAGCCGATCAGCTCCAGCAGCACCGGCAGCAGTTCGGTGTCGGACTTCGGCTTCATCCCGCCGGCTTCGGCCTTCTTCAGCAGGTCACGGACACGTGCGTCCCCGAAGGCCGGCATCTGCCCGACCGCCGGCAGGCCCGTCCAGGCCAGGGGGTGCCAGGCGTGGGTGATCGGGTCCTGGAAGAAGACGGCGCGGCGGTCCCGGGGGTCACGCCGGATGACCCACTGGCCCTTGTGCCTGCCGCCGCGCGTCGAGCGCTGGCCCCGGTAGTCGCGCAGGACCTTCTCGTCGTCGTACCAAAGCCCGCGGATCTTCACCCCGCGCCGGGCGTCGATGCGCACGTAGTGAGATGGCAGCAGTTCATAGAACAGCTCTGGCGAGGGGATCTCCATCGCGAAGCCGGCCTGCGCGAACGAGGCCGCGAACAGGGAGTTCGGGCTGTGGACCCCGCCGGGGTCCCAGCTGGGGGCATACTCGCCGAGCTGGCGTTTTTGCCATACCGAGACGACCCACGTGGCGATCAGGTACTCCATCTCGTCCACGGTCAGCACCGCGTCGGCGGCCGGGTCGGCCCCGCGGTCGGCAATGTCGACGCCGGTATAGCCCGTCAGCAGTTCGAGCAGCAGCTGCCTGCACACGCCAAACGCGCGCTCGCAGGCAGCTTTATCCGTAGGGCGCAAGACACGGGCGGGAAGGATGTTGCAGCCGAGCACCCGCTGCACCTCGACCAGATGATGGTTCCGGTAAACGGACCCGTGGTCGGTGGTCACCGTCTCCGGGGTGAAGAACGGCAGGCCGGCGACCTTGTGCCCGGCGAATTCCGAGACGACGGCCGCGGGCAGGCCCGGATAGGGCCACTCCAGCTCGTCACCCCAGTCCGCGCGCATCGGCAGCGGCATCATCACATCCCGCAGCAGCATCGCGACGTCCACCGCCGTGTCGGACACCAGCGTGAGGCGGAACGCGACCAGCGAATGCGTGTAGGTATCGAGGGCGATCGTCAGATGCGGCTTCACCGGGTCACCGAAGACGCCCTCGCGGACCATGACCGGCAGGATCGTGGTGTCCAGCGCGACGACCTGGCCCGGCCGGTGGATCACCACATGCCCGTTCTTCATCGGCAATTCGGCGGACCTGGCATAGCGCTGGCGTGCTCCACCCGGGCCGAACCACTCCTTCCAGACACGGCAGAGCGTCCGATAGCTCGGGACCTCCGGCGCCGGGTCGAACGTCTCACGGATGTACTGCCGGATCATGCGGTCCTTCGTGCGCATCGACACCTTCGCGCCGCGCAAGGTCTCCTCACGAACTGCGAGGATCGCCTCCCGAACCGCCTCCGTAACCTTCGGGTGGCCGCCGCTCTCCCGCAGCCAGCGGTCATCCGCGCAGCCGATCAGCCCGAACTGCCGCCGCGCGGTCTCCCACCGGATCAGCGTGTGAAGGCTGACAGCGTCCAGCCCCAGCAGTTTCGCCTGCTGCCGGTCCAGGGCCTGCAGCTCGGCCACCTTCGCCCGGCGCCGGCCCGTCAGCGTCGTTGCGTCCGGGTCGTACTCGGGTTTCGGCTCGCCAGGCCCCGGCCGCAGCGGATCGCCGCTGCGGAACCCGGTCGCCACCTCCAGGAGGTGAGCCATCCTGAGCCGGGTGAGCTCCAGCTTCCCCTTCTCCAGGTCCTTCACCGTCTTGGGCTGGCGCCCCCGGTCAGCACCGGCCGATGCCGTTCGCGAGGACGGCCGGCAACCCGGGTGGCTGGCCAGGAACCGGAAGCTCACCTGCTGGCGAACACCATCGGCACCGACCAGCAGAACCCGCCCCAGGTGCGGCTCACGCCGCTCGACAGTCCACTCCGTGCCATCCAGCACCACCCCGGCCCCGGGCGACAGGTCCAGCACCGCTGCTGCTGACCTCATGTCGCCGCTCCCGGAGCCCCTACCACGGGTGAACGGTCGGCCAGTGGCTCGGCGAGGTTCACCCCGAGCTGCCGATGCCAGATCAGGTGCAGCAACTGGGCCCGGGCCAGGGGCCCGCAGGCAGCCGTCGCGGCGAGCTCGCCGAACGTCAGGCCCCGCCGCGCTGAAGCCAGCAGCGCCGGCCGCAGCTCCAGCGGGTCAGACAGCGGCCGCCGCTGCGAGGAGAGCGCGTCCAGAGTCGACGAGACGTGATCACGCCATCGGGCCACCACCAGGTAGTGCCAGCCACAGGACACCGCGACCTCAGCCGCCGCGGCGAAGGACTCCAGGTCCTCTCCCTTGATTAAGTGCTCTGGGCGCACATCAATCAGCCAGACCCCTGACCGCGTCACCGCAAGGAAGTCCGGCGTGTGGCTCCGCCGCTTCCCTGCGGTGTCGAACCGCAGCCTCATCGGCTGCGAGACGACGTCGACCAGGTCCCCGGCGAAGTCCAGGGCCAGCAGCAACCGGGCCTCCTCCAGGCTCTCGGCACCGTGGTGGCGGCCGGTGCTGACTAGGAACTGGAGCCCCGGGCGATGCCGCTGCCCCCGCTGCCAGGAGAAACAGCGGATCGGATCACCATCTGCCATCGGCGTCTGAATGAGTTCCCGCACCGAGCAAGACACCTGGTCACCGCCGGCCTTCCATGTCACGGTCCACCGGCCGGGCCAGCCCTCGCCCAAGTCCAGGCCGTGCCTGCCCGCCTCGACGGACACCGGGACGAGGAGTTGCTCCCATGCGGCGCGGTGCGACCACAACGGCTCAGCCGCTGCCGCACCAACCGCACGTCCCGCCCTGCGCGGGCTCTCGCTTCGCACCACGCCTCCCAGGGAAAGCGCCCACCGCCACTGCGAGGTCGTGGAAGTCGAAACTGGTTCCAACAAGGATGGCAATTCACCGCAGGTTGCGACAAGCCTGACCATCTGATTCCAACCAGCGTGTCCCACGCGACCCCAACCGCCAAGTCGCCACGCCCTCACGGTTCCAACTACCGCGTCCCGTCACACCTAGGCACGTTAGTTGTCACTGAGGCGTCCTTGTGGTCACCCGGCGTCCTCGGGTGCCATCTGCGACACTCAGCTTTTGCCAGCGGCTCCTGTCTATGGTCGGCGGTTGATCATGGACGATGGCCCGGGGCCGTGCGGCCCGCTGCTTCGTTAGGCAAGCCGGTTGCCGCGTGCTGGTTGGTTGGATCCTGCGCCTACGTTGATGCGGGGTGGCCTAGCCGCAGCGATCGCCGCGTTGGGCATCACGCTCGCGCTTGCCCCGCACCCTGGCCCGGGATCAGCCCCGCCGCCGACGAAGACCAGGAAACACCCGGCTGAGCGCCAGTCGCGATCGGGTTGTGTTGCCGGCGCCACCGCCCGGCGGGGGCCCGGTTAGTTAGTGCGCACCCGTCCGGCCGTTGATGGCGTCGAGGGCTTGGCGGAGGTCGTCAGGGATGGGGTCGGCGGCAGTGATGATGTGGTCGCCGGCCTGGATCTCGATGCTGCGGTAGCGGCGGGTGGTGCGAACGAACTTGCGGATGGACCAGCTGGTCTGGCGCTCGATCCAGCGGGAGACGGCCAGGGCAGCGAACACGATCGTCAGGTGGGCCTCGATGGAGTCCCGCTGGTGGTGGTAGACCGGGCGGGCCTAGGAATAGCGTCCGCGCGGGCGCGCGAGCTGGATCAAGATGAGCTGGTCGATCACTGGACGCTGGTCGCTGACGAGTTGGCATTGGTTGCCGGGTCCGCGAACAGGTCAACCGGGTTGCCGTCAGGGTCGTGGATTCTGGCGTAGCGCTCTCCCCAAAACGCGTCCCACGGCGCCAAGTGGCCGTTGTAGCCGGCGGCGACGAGCTGGTCGTAGGTCGCGTCCACCGCCGTGCGGCTGTCGAGCTTGAACGCCAGGAACATCCGCGCGCTCCCCGACGCTGCGACGTAGCCGGGATCGAAGCTGCGGATGGTGTCGACGCTGTCCCAAACGAGTTGAAGCCCGCCAGGTAGGGCGGCCTCGACGTGTGGCTCTGCGTCGGCCTCGGGCGGGACAGCGAGGCCGAGCTGTCGGTAGAAGGCCAGAGACCGTGCCATGTCAGCGACTACGATGCCGATGACACCGAGCTGTGGAGTGGCCATCGTGTACTCCTCCCGGGTGGAATGTTGAAGGGCGGCCGGCGCGTCGGCTCCGTCATGCTGACTTCCGGGGCAGGAAAACTCATCGGCCCCGCGCCTGCCGTCCTGTCTCAGGAGGCGTTGCCCGATGGAACGCCCCGGAGGACGTGATCGGTAGCCGCCCGCCCCCGCCACCGCCGAAACAAAAAGGCTGCACGAGTCCGAGGGGATGCCACGCTGGACCGTGAGTCCCGTCGGAGTCAGCACCACATCACCAGCACGAAGTTCTGCCGTCCGCCTGCAAGAACTCTTCACGGGCGGATCGTACTTACGTCCACTGACAAACGCATTGGCTGCGCATGAGCGCGATGCGCTCCTTCCGAGGAAACACCAAGGTCAGCCGGCAAGTACCTCCCGCTGGGGCCATATCTGGCATGATCGGCAGCATGATCGGGCGGATGCACCATGTGGTCCTGGACTGCCCGGACCCCGTTGCCCTGGCCGCGTTCTACTCCACGCTGCTCGGGCTGCCGGTGACATACCGTGACGACGACTGGATAGTGGTCGCCGCCAGCGATACGTCTTCTGGCCTGGCATTCCAGCTTGCCCCGGGTAACCAGCCGCCCACGTGGCCCGATCCGGCGGTACCGCAGCAATTCCACCTCGACATCATGGTCGAGGACGTTGCAGCCGCGGGCCCGCAAGTGCTGGCGCTGGGCGCAGTAAAGCTCGATAGCGACAACGTCTATGCCGATCCGGCAGGTCACCCATTCTGCCTCATCCGGCGGCCACCCTGGGCGCCGCCTATTCCTGACGACCACTGACCTCAGTCATGGCGCATCGGCCAAACTCGCGTGATCTGAATGCTTGCGAGCCGCAGTGTCCGAAGTCACAACGCGGCCAGCGCGGCCGGGTCGGGACAGTCGACGATGACGTGGTGCAGGCGTCCGATCATGGGCCCATGGTGGCAGGATCGGGCCCCGGCCAGCGGGCCCGGTGCCGGTCCTGCTCCCGGTGAGGATGTCCCTGACAGCCATCGGCCTGACCGGTCCCGGGATGCCACCACGCCGTCTCGGGTGGGGGTATCCCCCGGGGGCTGGTCGTCCCGGCACCCTTGCGGCCGGGCCGGGGCAGGCCATCTACTCATGCCTATGGACGGCGTGGGGGGTGGTGCGCGCATGGACCGGCGGGGGAGCGGCCGGTGCGTGGGCGGCTGGTGCCGGGGCGGCCCGGCCCGGAGTGGGCCGTGCGGGGGCGGGCCATGCTGATCACCGTGACCTGGCTGCGGCTGGACGCGCGGCGGCGCTGGCGGTCGCTGGCCGTCCTGGCCCTGCTCATCGCCCTGGCCACCGCGACCGTCCTGACGTCCATCGCGGGCGCCCGCCGGGGCCAGAGCGCGTTCGACCGGCTGTCGGCCCGCACGCTGCCCGCGACCGCCACCGTGCTGCCCAACCAGCCGGGGTTCAACTGGGCCAGGATCGCGGCCCTGCCCGAGGTGAGCGCGCTGACCAGGTTCCCCGTTGTGTTCGCGTTCGGGGTCCAGGGATACCCGGCCGCGGGCAGCGGGTTCCCGCTCGCCGACGACCAGATGACCAGGACCATCGAGCGGCCGGTCGTCCTGGCCGGGCGGCTGTTCGACCCGCGCCGCGCCGATGAGGTCGTCGTCACCCCCAAGTTCGCTGCGGCCTCGGGCAAGCACGTGGGTGACACGCTGATCCTGGACCTGGCCAGCCCGCAGCAGGCCAACCAGGGCTACGACGGGTCCGCCGGACCCCCGCGCGGGCCGAAGATCCGGGTCCGCATCGTTGGTGTGATCCGCAGCCCGTGGGGTATCGACGCGGACGCACCGGGCTCGTCCGGCGGCGTCCTCTCCACACCCGCCCTGTACACCCGGTATCGCGCCAACATGCTGGGCACGACCGGGCGGGCCTACATCAACGCGCTGGTACGGCTCAAAGGCGGCGAGGCCGCCATCCCCGCATTCCGTGCCGCCCTGGCCAGGGTGACCGGGCGTTCCGACATCGACGTGTGGAACAACAGCGAGAAGTTCGGCGATCCCGTCCGCCGGGTCACCGCCTACGAGGCGGCCTGCCTGCTGGCGTTCGGCCTCGCGGCGCTCGTCGCAGCCCTGTTCCTCATCGGCCAGTCCGTCGCCCGGTACACCTCCGCCACCGTGGCGGACCTCCAGGTGCTCCAGGCCGTGGGCATGACCCGCCAGCAGGCCATCGCGGCCGCCTCGGCCGGGCCATTCCTGGCCGGGCTGGCCGGCGGCACGCTGGGCGTGGCCGGCGCCATCGTGGCCTCACGATGGATGCCGATCGGCCTGGCGTCGATCGCCGAGCCGCACCCCGGGATCGACCTGGACTGGCAGGTCCTGGGCCCGGGATGGGTCCTGGCCCCGCTCCTGGTGCTGGCCGGCTCGGCGGCTGCGGCGGCGGTCGCCCTGACCGCCGGGCGCAGGCCAGAGGCCCAGCGCCGGTCCGTGGTCGCGGCGGCGGCCGCCGCCGCGAACTTCCCGGTTCCCCTGGTGGTGGGAGCCCGGTTCGCACTCGAGCCCGGCCGCGGGCGCTCCACCGTGCCGGTCCGGTCGGCCCTGGTGGGCGCCGTCGCTGGCGTGCTCGGAGTGCTGGCGGCCTTCACCTTCTCGGCCGGTGTCTCCGATGCGGTCAGCCACCCTGCCCGATTCGGGCAGACCTGGCAGCTGACCACATTCCTCGGCTACAACGGGCAGGACTTCGGGCCGGCCAGCCGCGTGCTGCGCGCCGTGGCCGCCGACCGGGATGTGACCGGGGTCGACGACGCCCGTATCGGCGGCGCGCAGTCCGGCCAGGTTTCGATCGAGAGCTTCACCTACGACCCGGTGGGCGGCAAGCGGCCGGCGGTCGTGCTCACGGCCGGGCGGATGCCCGCCAACCGGAATGAGATCGTGCTGGCCGCGACGACCGCGCAGCAGCTGCACGCCAGGACGGGCTCTGTGGTCCGGCTCACCGGCGGCACCACTGCTAAGGCCGTGCGGGTCACCGGCATCGGCTTCGTCCCCGTGGGGCCGCACAACGGGTACGCGGACGGGGCCTGGCTCACTCCCGGCGGGTTTGACCGGGTCTTCGACGGCGCACGCTACGCGTTCAAGTTCCGGGCTGCGACCGTGTCGCTGCGGCCGGGGGCGGACGTAGCGGCGGTCGCGCGGCGGCTGGACGCCACGGCCGCGGCGATCCCGGGAGGAAAGGCGTTCAGGTTCACGCCACCGGATCCGGTGCCCGAGGTTCAGGCGATCAGGGACCTGGAATTGCTGCCGGCCGCACTGAGCGCGTTCCTGGCCCTGCTGGCCGTCAGCGCCGTCGGTCACGCCCTGTCCATTGCCGTCCGCCGCCGGCGCCACGATCTGGCCGTGCTCCGTGCGCTCGGGATGACCCGGCGGCAGGCGCGGCTGGTGGTCACCACCCAGGCCAGCCTGCTGGCCGCCATCGGCCTGCTATTCGGGGTGCCCCTGGGCTTCGCGCTCGGCCGTGCCATCTGGCGCACGGTGGCCGGTTTCACCCCCCTGGCGTACCACCCGCCGGTGGCCCTGCTGGCCATCCTCCTGATCGGGCCGGTCGCTCTGCTGGCCGCGAACGCGCTGGCCGCCTGGCCCCAGCGGCGGGCCGCCCGGCTGCACGCCGGGCAGATCCTGCGCAGCGAGTAACCCGGCGCCGGGGGCCGGACCCTCCGGACAGGCCTGGACCCTCCGGGGGGACAGTCGCTAGCCTTAGAACGCGGAATCGATGACACTTTCAATGGGTGTATTTTATCGAAACTGCATTCGACAAATGACCCTGGGGGCTGCTAGCGTCACAGCACGCACACCGCCCAGGCGGAGGTCTCATGATGAGCAGCACGAGCGGCGATAGGCAGGTTCCCGGGCCGGGCCGGCCCGATCCTGAGCGCGACCTGACCTCGCGCCAGCGCGATGTGCTCCAGGCCATCGAGGGATTCCGGCAGGACCACCAGTACGGGCCAAGTGTCCGGGACATCGGCGAGGCGGTCGGGCTGGGCCCGTCCGGCGTGCACCACCACCTCAAGGTGCTCCGGGAGAAGGGATGGGTGAGCGGCGGCTGTGCCGGGCAGGCGCGGAGTTCGGTAGTGCTGGCTCCGGGGCATCCCGTCATCGAGGTCATCGAACCCCGCCAGGCGACCGGCGTGATCGGGGCGCCTGCCTCCCGGGAGACCAGGAAGGACCGCGACCCCGGCGCGGCCGCCCGCACCGCGGAGAGGCGGCGCACGGCGGGCGGGCCGAACGCGGCCTACGTGCCGCTGGTCGGGGAGATCGCCGCGGGCTACCCGAAAGACGCCCGGCAGTCGGTCGAGGACGTCTTCCCGCTGCCCAAGCAGCTGGTGGGCGAGGGTGACCTGTTCCTGCTCAGGGTGGTCGGCGATTCCATGATCGATGCGGCCATCGCCGACGGCGACTGGGTGGTCGTCCGGGACCAGCAGGTGGCCGAGAACGGGGAGATCATCGCCGCCATGATCGACGGGGAGGCCACGGTCAAGAGCTACCGGATGTCCGACGGCCACGTCTGGCTCATCCCGCACAACCCGGCGTTCACCCCCATTCAGGGAGATGGCGCGAGAATCCTCGGCAAGGTGGTCAGCGTCCTGCGGCGGGTCCGGTGACGACCGGGGTTGAGGCTCCGGCCGGAGAAGAGCACAGGTGGGCGGGGGCCGCCGCGACCGTCCCGGAGGGTACCCGATGGCCACGAACGTTCACGCCGACCTCGACCTCAGCCCGCAGCGCGGTTTCGCGTCCACTGCCGGCGGAAACCAGCTGACGGTGGACGACGAGCGCCGCACACTGGAACTCGTCGCCGGGACGGCCAGCAAGATCTGGGGCTGACCGGCCCGGCCGGGCCGCGGGCGGACGGGGGAGTTTGCGATGACGAGCCAGCCGGGGTGGGACGCCGCGTACGTGGCCGACCTGCCGCCCCCGTGGGACATCGGCCGGCCGCAGCCGGTGTTCACCCGCCTCGCGGATCAGGGCCTGCTCCGCGGCCGGCTCCTCGACGCGGGCTGCGGAACTGGGGAGAACACGATGATGGCGGCCGCGCACGGCGCCGGCGCTCTGGGCGTGGATGTCGCGCCGAGCGCCATCGCGCAGGCCCGCCGGAAGGCGGCGGAGCGCGGCAGCGCGGCCCGGTTCGAGGTCGCGGACGTGCTGGACCTCGGCCGGCTGGGCCTGACGTTCGACACGGTGGTGGACAGCGGCTTGTTCCACGTGTTCGATGACGGCGACCGAGCCCGTTACGTGGCCAGCCTGGCGGCGGTGATGCGGCCGGGGTCGACCTGCTACCTGCTGTGCTTCAGCGACCGTCAGCCGGGCACGATGGGCCCGCGCCGGATCAGCCAGGAGGACCTGACCGCCGCGTTCGGCGACGGCTGGGACATCGCCAGCATCACCGCCGAGACGTTCGCGGTCAGCTTCCTGGGCGCGTCGGAAGCGCAGGCCTGGCTGGCTACCATCGGGCGTTCCGCACCCCCCGGGGACAGTGCCTAGCCGGCCGCGGGCGCGTTCCTCACCTACCAGGTGAGTCATCGGGCCTGACGGCCTGGTCAGTCCTTGCGGCCGGTGACGGCCAGGCTGGCGCCGATGCCGATCATGGCCAGGCCGCCGGCCCCGCCGACCATCTCGAGCCTGCGGGGGGAGCGGGCCAGCCAGGCCCGGGCCGTCCCGGCGGCGAGCGCCCAGCTGCTGTCGCAGACCACCGCGATCGCGAGGAAGACCGACCCGAGCAGCAGCATCTGGACCGGGACGTGCCCGGCCGAGCGGTTCACGAACTGCGGCAGCACGGCCGCGAAGAACACGATCACCTTCGGGTTGCTCACCCCGACCACGATCCCGTCCCGCAGGATCCGGCCGAAGCTCCGGGGCTGGGCGGCCACCTCCAGCGCGTCGCGCAGCCAGCGGCGGTGCCGGATGGCCTGCACCCCGAGGTAGACGAGATAGGCGGCGCCGGCCAGCTTGATCACCGTGAACACCGCCACGGACCGCTGCACCAGCGCCCCGACGCCGAACGCCACGGCCACCACCTGCAGGTACACGCCGATCTGGCCGCCGGCGGCGGTGCCGACGCCGGCCAGGCGGCCGAGCATCAGCGAGCGGCTGACCACGAACAGCACGTTCGGGCCCGGCACTATGATCAGCACGAATGAGAGGAGCGCGAACGCGAGCAGGTGGCTGGCCGGAAGCATGCGCCCAGCCTAAGCCGGGCGGCGGCGCTGGGCCGAGCCGATTTTCAGCGGCCGCCTCGACCCGTTCACCTGCGGGCCGGCCCGCTCCCTTACAGTAACGGCGTGCACGACGATCTCCCTGGCCAGCCCGGCGGCGGTTACACCGAAGAGCCGATCGAGCCCCGCCCCATCTGAGGAGCAGCAGCGGATGCGCATCGCGCTGGCCACCGACCCCGGCACACCGGGCTGGCCCAACGAGGATTTCGCGGCGGCCGCGCCGGGGGCGGCGGTGCTGCTGGACGGCTGCACCACCACCCCGCGCGGGACCGTTACCGGCTGCCTGCACGGGGTGG
>Ga0137375_10010828_pt1 | contig 10783 bp, 9 predicted proteins | sample SagtaG_24_FD_104936 | JGI IMG/M metagenome (GOLD analysis project Ga0137375, IMG submission 104936) | Vadose zone soil microbial communities from Sagehorn Ranch, Mendocino, California, USA - Sage1_R_113_16 metaG | ecosystem: Environmental > Terrestrial > Soil > Vadose zone | place: USA... | reverse complement strand
GTCATATAATCCTCCTGCACGACGGACTGGTCTCGCAACCGTCATCGTACCAGAAGGTTGGCTCGCCCGCGCAAAGCCTTTACAGGAGCGGTGCGCCGCTCAAAAACTCTACACTTGAAAGGGGAAGGGGGATAGGTGTTGGGGGTTGGGGGATGTCAGTGCGCCGTGTTTCACCCAGCAATCGGCTTAATCTTAGTACAGCGAATCACATATTCGATCCGCGTTGGCCGGACGATAGACGATGGACGATGGACGATGCGCCGCCGTCTATCGTCTATCGTCTATCGTCAAAAGCCGGAACGCTTTACGATTCGATGCACTTAGCTTTACAGCCGGTCTGTGAGGGTGCCGCCGCCCCTGTTTAAGCGAACCACCGAAAGAGCATCCTGCCTATACGGTTCCTGACACCGGGCGACCGGTGTTTTGCCAGCCACGCAGCCGGAACGCCAGCGCCAGCAGCAGGACACCGAAGACGATCGCATAGGAGCCGATCAGCCAGATCAGCGCGAGCGCGCCCGGACCGGGTAGGACGACCAGCAAGACGCCGAAGATCACCGAGGCGAGGCCGGCCAGCCCAAGCAGCCACTCCCCCTCGATCTCCTTGCGCAGCCGGATCGCCGCCGCGATCTCAAAGGCGCCGGTCAGAATCGACCATGCGGCGATAAAATAGAGCAGCACCAGCGCGGTAATGCCCGGCCACAGAAATGTCAGCACGCCGAGCACGATCCCAGCCAGGCCCTCCAGAATCATCATCCACCAGCGCTCCTGCTCCTTGCGCACAGAGATTCCAGCGCTCACAGCGAAGATGCCGTCGACCAGCGCGTAGGCGCCAAACAGCAGCACCAGTGCCGCGAGGGTTATGCTCGGCCAGACAAAGGCCGCGATCCCAAACAGGATTGCGGCTATGCCCCGAATGGCCAGAATCCACCAGCTGCGAGTCAGTGTAGCTTCCATGATTTGCCGCTCCTTTCAAATCAGTACACGATTACCATCCACAAAAGCGTTGTCACCGGTTCGAACGCGCGCCGCCATTGGCGCCAACCGCCACGACCACTGGATGCAGCACGTGGTGTAGCACCTCGTCCATCTGTTCGACGAGCACCAACTCGAGCTGTGCCCGGGTTTCGTCCGGCACCTCGCGCAGATCCGCCGCATTGGCACGCGGAAGCAGCACCTTGGTTACCCCGGCGCGCTGCGCCGCCAGCAGCTTCTCCTTCAGCCCGCCGATCGGCAACACCCGGCCGCGCAGCGTGATCTCGCCGGTCATCGCAACGTGCTTGTAGGCGGCGCGGCCGGTCACGGCCGAGGCGAGCGCGCTGGCCATGGTGATCCCCGCCGATGGGCCATCCTTCGGCACGGCCCCGGCCGGCACGTGGATGTGAATATCGTGCTTGGGGAGGAAGTCGGCCGGCAGGCCTAGCGGCTCCGCCCGCGCGCGCGTGTAGGTCAGCGCCGCCCGGGCCGATTCGCGCATGACCTCGCCAAGCTGCCCGGTGAGGATGAGCTGCCCACTTCCCGCCACCGCGCTGGCCTCGACGAACAGCACGTCGCCGCCCGCCGGCGTCCAGGCCAGGCCGGTCACCACGCCGACCTCGTCCTCGCCCAGCAGCAGCTCGCTGTGGAAGCGCGGCGGGCCGAGCAAATCGTCCAGATCCCTGGCGTCGATCTGTTCGGGCAGCGGCTGGCCCTCGGCCAGGCGGGTCGCCATCTTGCGGTAGATCGCGCCGATCCGCCGCTCCAGGTCGCGCACACCAGCCTCGTGCGTGTACTCGTGGGCGAGCCGCCGCAGCGCGTCGTCGGTCAGCTCCGGCGACGAAGGACGAAGGTCGCCAACCGCCACCTGCTCGCCTGGCGACGCGGTACTTTCGTCTTTCGTCGTTGGTCCTTGGTCGGCAGCCGGCGCGAGGCCGTTCTCCACGATCTGGCGCGGAATCAGGTAGCGCCGGGCGATCACCAGCTTCTCGGCCTCGGTGTAGCCGGCCAGCTGCAACAGCTCCATCCGGTCGAGCAGCGGCCCAGGGACGGTATCGATCTGATTGGCGGTGCAGATGAACAGCACGCGGCTCATATCGAAGGGCACATCCAGGTAGCGATCGACAAACACCCGATTCTGCTCGGGGTCGAGCAGCTCCAGCAGCGCCGCCGCCGGGTCGCCCTGATATCCGGGCGCGAGCTTATCGACTTCGTCGAGCATGAGCACGGGGTTGTTGCTGCCGGCGCGGTTGATGCCCTGGATGATTCGCCCTGGCAGCGCGCCGATGTAGGTGCGCCGGAAGCCGCGGATATCGGCCTCGTCGCGCACGCCGCCGAGCGCCACGCGCACGAACTTGCGGCCCAGCGCGCGCGCGATCGACTGGCCCAGGCTGGTCTTGCCCACGCCCGGCGGGCCGACAAAGCAGAGAATCGGGCCACGCGCCTGCGCGTCGCCCTGCTCGGCGTGGAGCTTGCGCACCGCCAGGTACTCGATGATCCGATCTTTCACCTGATCGAGGTCGTAGTGATCCTGGTCGAGCACCGCGCGGGCCATCCTGAGATCGAGATTGTCGGGGGTGCCGACGTTCCAGGGCAAATCGAGCAGCCAATCCAGGTAGGTGCGCGTGACCACATACTCCGCCGCGCCGGGCGGCATCCGCTCCAGCCGTGCGATCTCGCGCTCGGCCTCGCGGCGCGGCTCCTCGGGCAAGTTGGCCTCTTCCAATCGTCTGCGCAGCTCGGCGATCTCGGCGTCGCGGTCGTTGGTCTCGCCCAGCTCGCGCCGGATCTGCTCGAGCTGCTGGCGCAGGACATACTCGCGCTGATTGCGGCCCATCTCCTCGCGCGCGCGCTCGCCGATCGCCAGGATCTCACGCTCGCGCTCCAGGTAGCCCAGCACCCGCCGCAGCCGCTCGGCCGGGGAGAGCGTGTCGAGCACCGCCTGGCGATCCTCCGGCGTGAGGCTCAGGTTCGCGGCGATCAGATCGGCCAGGCGGCCAGGTGTCGGCATATTGGCGGCGACGACGGCAAGCTCGTCCGGCAGCGCGGGGTTTAGCTGCACGATCTGCTGAAACGCCGTCAGCGCGCTGCGGGCGAGTCCCTCGACCTCCAGCGATGTCTCCTCCGGCGCTTGCAGCGTACGGACTCGCGCGATCGGGTAGGGGTCGGTCGACAGCAGTTGCTCGATCTGGATGCGCACCTGGCCCTGCAGGAGTAGCTGAACGCCGCCATCGGGCAGGCGCAGCAGCCGCACGATCTGCGCGGCCGTGCCAGTGCTGCCGAGCGTCAGCGGGTCGAAGCTGTCGGCGGGCTGCGTGCGCCAGAACACACCAATCAATTTGCTCTCGAGCGCGGTGTCATCGACCAGCTTGATCCACTTCTCGCCGCTGACGATCAGCGGGAGCAGCATGCCCGGGAACAGCACGGCGTTGTCGATCGGCAGGAGCGGCAGCACCTCGGGAAGCGTGACCGCAGCTTCGGGTGGATTGGTGACAGCAGAGGTACTCATCGCGCGCCTCCCTCGCCTGGCCGGATCACGACCACGCGCTGTATAACCTGTTGCGCGAACGGCAGCCAGATATCGAGCAGCCCGTTCCTGTAATTCGCCTCGGTGCGGTCAGGATCGATTGGTGTGGCGAGCGGAACTTCAACCTGGAATGGGCCGCTGGTGATCTCGATCCGCTGGATGCGGCGCAGACCAGCTGGGGGCGCCACCTGCCGCATCCCACGGATCTGCACATTGGTCGGGTGAACCTGCACAGAGAGATCATCCAGGTCGATACCGGCGAGTTCGGCGACCAGCTTGATACCATGATCGGTCTCATAGATATTCAGTGGCGGCCGCCATGGCCGCGACTCGAACAGTGCGAATGGCTGCCGGATGGCGACGATCCGAATGGTAGACGATTTGGAATTGTTCATGCGATTCTCCAATCCTCAAAGATCCTCCCACTCGGCCTCGACCCAGTTCGGCGGACGAGGCCGGCGGCGTGCAGCGCGCACCGCCAGCTCTAGCCGCCGGATATCGGCCTGCAACGCCGCGATCTGGCGGCGCATCCGCAGGATAATCTCGATCGCCGAATGGTCGAGCTCCAAATCCTCATGCAATCGCCGCACGCGCCGGAGCTCGGCCAGATCAGCATCGCTGTAGCCTGCGGCTGAAGGTGTGATCAGCCCGAGGTTGGCATAGCGCCAGACGAGGCGCACGTCCATCTGGGTTTCCGCGGCGGCCTGTTCAGGATTCAGTCTCCGCTGCTCGTTGGTCATGTTTCGGCCTCACTTGCCCATTGCAGATTCGCCCAAAGGGCACCCGATTGCAGATTGCGCGTCGCAACCTGAAGCTTGCACCTTGTCATCTTGTCATCCTCTGTGCGCCTGCGCGAGCTGCCGCAGCGTCTCCATCTCGGTGTCGCTCAATTGCTCGGGCAGAACCAGTTTGACTCTGGCGTACAGGTCGCCGCGCTCGGTCGACTTCTCCAGGCGCGGCATGCCCTTGCCCTTCAGGCGAAAGACGCGATCGGCCTGGGTGCGCGGCGGGATCTTGAGCTTCACCGAGCCATCCAGCGTTGGAACAGACACTTCCCCGCCGGTTGCCGCAGTGTAGATATCCACCGGCACAGTGACATGCAGATCGTCGCCATCGCGCTCGAACTGCGCATGCGGCGGGATCTCGATGTTGAGATACAGATCACCGGCCGGCCCGCCGGCCACGCCGGGACTGCCCTGGCCTGCGAGCCGCACGCGCGAACCCGAGCGAGCGCCAGGTGGGATGCGGCCCTCGATCCGGCGGTCGCCGATCTGAATACCGCGGCTTGTCCCGCGAAATGCCTCATCCAGCGAGATCTCGGCGACCGCTTCAATGTCACGACCACGGCGCGGGCGTGCCTCGCGTGTGCGGCTTGTGCGCCCGCCTTCCGCCCGGCCATAGATGGCGCTGAAAAAGTCGGAGAACGGGCTGTCTTCGCCGAAGAGATCTTCCATATCCTCAGGCGAGACGTTGTAGACATAGCTTTGCCCGCCCGGAGCAGCCTGCCCCTGGCCCCTGAAATCGCCGCGACCACCGCGCTGCTGCCACTGCTGATACTCTTCGCGCAGCTGATCGTACTTGCGGCGGCGCTCGGGATCGCTCAGCGCTTGATAGGCCTCGTTGGCCTCCTTGAAGCGCTCCTCAGCCTGCGTGTCGCCGGGGTTAACATCGGGGTGGTGCTGACGCGCGAGCTTGCGATAGGCCTGTTTGATCGCAGCATCGTCGGCGTCGGGCGCCACTCCTAGCGCGGCATAATAGTCTTTAAATTCCATGGTGGCCTACTGCCTCGATTCAACTAACCGCCTTACGCGCTCATCACTTGGACGTGGTTTATTGCCTGCCCTTCGACCCTTCGACCCTTCGACAAGCTCAGGGCGGGCAAGCTCAGGGCTGGCAGGCTCAGGATGTACAAGGCAGTGTTCGCCTGCGGTGATCGCTCTGGTACTTTTACATTTTTCGTATGTCATTTTCGCCCGGCCGGGCGAAAATGACATACAAGAAGTAAGAAACAAGCGCTAGGTATCGGCGTGCATCGGCTGGGCGACCACCACGCGCGCCGGGCGCAGCACCTGTCCATCGAACAGATAGCCGGGTTGTTTAACCTCCGCTACTGTCATCTCTGGCACGTCGCCCGCGTGAGTCGCAATCGCCTCGTGGAAACGTGGGTCAAATGGCATGCCAGGGGCAACCTCGATCGGCGTCACGCCTTCGCGCAGCAGCAGATCGAGCAGCTGCCGCAGCGTCGCGCGTACGCCCGGCGCCAGCGGGTCGTTCTCGGCCGCGTAGCTCAGCGCGCGCTCCAGGTTGTCGGCCACCTCCAGCAAATGTGTATACATGCGCTGTAGCTGCTGGCTCGCGCGCGCCGTCGCGACTCGCTCGGCCTGCTTGCGGGTGTTCTCGCTCGCGGCTACAGCGCGCAGATATTTGTCCTGCAGCTCGGCATTCTCTTGCCGCGCGGAATCGAGAGCGGCCTGGTATTCTTCGGGCCGCAAGGCGCGCTCCTGCGCGAATGGGGTTTCGTCTGTGCTCATGGCATCCTCGTGAAGGGTTAGAGGTTAAGGGTTAAGGGTTAAGAGCACAGAAATCACCGAGATCATTGAGATCAAAGCTAGTAACCCCTAACCCTTAGCCCTACGACTCAGTAAACTCGCCCTCGATCACGTCATCGGGGACGGCACTGCCCTGAACATCCGGGCCACCAGCCTGCCGGGCACTCGCTTGCTGGTCCAGCGCATTGACCATCTGATGGACGGTCTCGCTGAGTTGGCGGATGCGGGCCACGTCCTCGCCCTGCATGGCGGTGCGCAGCTCGTTGATCTGCGACTCGATCCGCGCGCGCTCGGCGGCGGGGATCTGCTCGCCCAGCTCGCGCAGCGCCTTCTCGGCCTGGTAGGCCAGCGTATCGGCCTGGTTGCGCGCGTCGGCCAGCTCGCGCCGGCGCTGATCCTCGGCGGCATGCTCGCGAGCCTCGCGCACCAGCCGCTCCACATCCTGCTTGTTCAGGTTGGTCGAGGCGGTGATCGTGATCTTCTGCTCCTTGCCGGTGGCTTTGTCCTTCGCCGAAACGTGCAAGATCCCATTGGCGTCGATATCGAACGTCACATCAATCTGCGGCACGCCGCGTGGCGCGGGCGGAATGCCCTCCAGCCGGAAGCGCCCTAGCGTCATGTTGTCGCCCGCCATCTCACGTTCGCCCTGTAGGATGTGGACATCCACCGCCGTCTGGTTGTCCTCGGCGGTCGAGAAGGTTTCGGTCTTGCGGGTGGGGATAGTGGTGTTGCGCTCGATCAGCTTGGTCATGACGCCGCCGAGCGTCTCCAGCCCCAAGGACAGCGGCGTGACGTCCAGCAGCAGCACATCCTTGACCTCCCCGCCGAGCACGCCGGCCTGAATCGCCGCGCCGATCGCCACCACCTCGTCGGGGTTGACGCCGCGGTGCGGCTCTTTGCCGTTGGCCAGCTTGCGCACGAGATCCTGCACCATGGGCATGCGCGTGGAGCCGCCGACCAGCACCACCTCGTCGATCTGTGCCGCCTTGAGGCCGGCATCCTTGATCGCCCGCTCGAATGGGCCGACGCAGCGCTGCAGCAGATCCTCGGTCATTTGTTCGAACTTGCTCCTTGTCAGCTTGAGCTGCAGGTGCTTGGGGCCGCTGGCGTCGGCGGTGATGAACGGCAGGTTGATCTCAGTCTCGGTGACGTTCGATAGCTCAACCTTGGCCTTCTCAGCCGCCTCACGCAGTCGTTGGAGCGCCTGGCGATCCTGGCCCAGATCGATGCCCTGATCCTTCTTGAACTCGTCGATCATCCAGCGCGCGATTCGCTCGTCCCAGTCGTCGCCGCCCAGGTGGGTATCGCCATTGGTGGCCTTGACCTCGACCAGCCCCTCGCTGACTTCCAGCACCGAGACATCGAACGTGCCGCCACCCAGATCGAATACCAGGATCGTCTCATTGGTTTTCTTGTCCAGGCCATAGGCCAGCGCGGCGGCGGTCGGCTCATTGATGATTCGCAGCACATCTAGCCCGGCGATCTGGCCGGCATCCTTGGTGGCCTGGCGCTGGCTGTCGTTGAAATAGGCCGGCACCGTGATCACCGCCTGGTTGACCGTTTCGCTCAGATAGGCTTCAGCATCGCGCTTGAGCTTCTGCAGCACCCTGGCGCTGATCTCCTGTGGCGTGTAGGTCTTGCCGGTGGCCGGCACCTGCACCCGCGCGTCGCCGGCGGGGCCAGGCACGACCTTAAACGAGACAATCTTGCGCTCCGCCTCGACCTCATCGTAGCGCCGGCCGATGAAGCGCTTGATCGAGTAGATCGTATTTTCAGGGTTCACAATCGCCTGGCGCTTGGCGATCTGGCCGACCAGAACCTCGTTCTTCGGCGTAAACGCCACCACGGATGGGCAGAGGTGGCTGCCCTCGGCGGTGGGGATAACCACCGGCTCACCATCCTGAACCACTGCGACCACGCTGTTGGTGGTGCCGAGATCGATACCGACAATTTTCGCCATGATCGAACCTCCTTGTACGGTACTTGCTAATCTTCTATATTTTCTAGGACTTACGCACCGCACGGATTTTCACCTTTTGTCTGGTGTTTTTTCGCCCGGCCGGGCGAAAAAACACCAGACAAAAAAGTAAGTCCTATTTCGTTTTTGCATTCATAGAGTGCAAAAGCGAAAATATAGCATTACGCAAGCCATGGATCTCTTATCTTACGGCCACCTCGATCAAGTTTTCGACACTGGTAACCCCCGATATCTGCCAGGCCACCCGCCAGGCTTCCGCACGCTCGGCCCACGAGCGCACTCGGCCGCGCAAAACGACCTTCCGGTCGCGCGTCTCGACGACGATCTGCTGCGCGTCCAGCTGCGCGGCGCGCCGGAAGGATTCCTCAATCCGCGCCTTGATATCCTCTGGCGCGACAGTGGGCTTGACGATAATCAGGTTGGTTACACCGATGACGCCGCTGAGCTCGCGAACTGATTCTTCGGCATCCTCGCATTGATCGTAGCGGCCGACCTGGCCTTCCAGCGTGACCCAGCGATCGCACACTACGAACTTGACCCGATCGTGGGACAGGTTGACGCAGCGATCCAGCGCTCCTACGGCGTCGCAGGCGATCTCCGCATCGGTGCGCTCGCCCGCGCGGCAGGCGCAGCTGAATATCGTTGACAACGCCTTTGATCCCGGCGATGCGCTTGGCGATCTGTTCTGCGGCGCTCTTTTTGCTGTAGCTATCGGCATAACCTGTCAAAATCACTACTCCGTCTTTGACCCAGATGCCGATCTCGATCGATTGAATCTGGGCATCCCAGCTAAATCGCCGACTGCCTAAGTCCTGTCAATTACTCGCCTTCCGCCTTTGGTGGCACTGTGTAGGCGTAGCGCAGCAGCGCGCCGATCCGGCCATACTTCGCCAGGTTCTGGCGCGATTCAGGGCTGCGCAACACCTCAATCTCGCCGCCCTGATCGAGCACACGCTCCAGCGCGAGCTCCACGACGTCGAGCTGCGGGTTGAGCGTCGTTCCACACAGCGGGCATATTTCTTGTTTCGCCGCTGCTATGAAGCCACAGTTGGGACATTCTCAGCCGGCATGCGTGAACTCTTCCTCGACGACCAGCAGCCGGACGCGTTCTTCCACGACCGTGAGCAGGGTCTCTTCCAGCCCGAACACGCCCATACCGCCTTTGTAGGTAGCCGTGATCAGATCCTCGACGCGCTGGGCTTCGACTCGCCGCTCCTGCTCGCGTTCGAGCACGAGCACACGGTCGAGGATCTGGCCAAGCTCGGCCTCGGGCGAAATGTGCAGCTCGCCGGCCAGCCGCTCGCGCATTGGCTTCGGCAGCTGGCCGCGCAGCTCGCCCAACGCTTCCTCGGTGCCGCCGATCACCAGCCAGTTGACGCCGCGCTCACGCCAGAGCTCCTCGGCGCGCTCGGCCACGTGCCGCGCATGCCGGCGCAGGAAGGTATCGTGCTTGTGGCCGGTCTTCTCGGCGACATTTCCGGTCGCGGGCGGCACATAGCCCTGCACATCGGCGAGCTCTTCGGCGGTTCCCAGGCGCATCTCGATCAACCGGGCGGTGCCGGAATCGATCAGCACCACCAGGTAGCTTTCGAACTCATCCAGCAGAGTGGCGAGCTGGCGCAGGTAGGGCCGATCGGCGGCCACCAGCTGATCGCGCACCGGAACCGGCAAGTGGAACGCGCGCCAGAGGCCGATCGCCTGGCAGCTCAACACCGCTAACCCGCGGCCTTCGAGCGGCCGCTCCTGATCGAGCCAGTCGTGTAGATAGGCGGTCTCTTCGCGCCAGTGCTCGCGGTATGCGTGCGAGCGCTGATCGGGGCGCAGCTGCTGCTCGGCCTGGCGCAGCATGTTCTTGAGACATAGCTGCGGTGGCTGGTCTTTGCGAATCTCGGGCCGCAGATCGAGGTAGAGGCTGAAGATCGGCGCGTTTGGGCTGCGCACCTCCGCCAGCGTTTCCAGGTCGGCGCGGCTGACAAGATCGAAGTGCGACGCAGGCGGCTCGCGGCGAAGGCGCTCCAGCAATGCCATGCGCGGCTTGTATGGCAGATCGTGATCTTCATCGAATACCGTGCGGTAGGCGGCCTCCACCGCGCGCAGCTCGGCCACCTGGCGTTGGAGCGCCGGGTCGCGGCGCAGCAGCATCCCGCGCTCGACGATCAGATGCGTCACCTCGCCGTCGTCGGGATCGATCACGACATATTTGAGCCGGCCCGCCGCGCCATCACGACAGCGAACCGTCGCCCCGATCGGTAATAACATCATGTGATTCTCCTCCTACTTCCCAGCCGATTGAGCCGGCCGCGCTCGTAACGCAGCGGCTTCGGGGTGCGCCGCCAATTGTTCCGCAGCGACCTCGACATAAATCCCGTTTTCGTCCAGCCGCCGCACCCACGCGCGCGGGATGACTGTATCCTTCGGCAGCGGCCCGCCCGCGCGGACGACAATCTGCCCGACTCCTTCATGGCCTGGATCGAGCCAGACGTGATCGACGGTGCCCATGACGCCGTCGAGGAAGAACACCGGTGTCCCGCGGCTGATCTGCTGCCAGATTGGCGGCTGATCCGCACCCAGATCGAGCGTGGGCGCAGTATGCCTGATGTCGGCCTGGCTCAGCTCGAACATGACATCGGCGTGCGTATAGGGGTAGGGTGGCTGCCAGCTTGGATCGGGCGCGACAAACTCGCTTGGGTTGAAGTCGGGGTAGCGTGTCGCCTCGGCGAGGCTGATCGTCAGCAACACCCCGCCCTCTGTTACGTC
>Ga0137375_10010821_pt1 | contig 10785 bp, 9 predicted proteins | sample SagtaG_24_FD_104936 | JGI IMG/M metagenome (GOLD analysis project Ga0137375, IMG submission 104936) | Vadose zone soil microbial communities from Sagehorn Ranch, Mendocino, California, USA - Sage1_R_113_16 metaG | ecosystem: Environmental > Terrestrial > Soil > Vadose zone | place: USA... | reverse complement strand
TATCCGGTCGTGCTGGAGCCCGGCACCTGGGCGACCTGAAGGCCCCCGGTACCGTCGGCCCATGACGATCGCGCATCCCATCGCCAGGGCCTGGCTGTCCACCGGAGGCACCGGCGCCCGGAACTACGACGAGTTCGCCGACGACGCCGAGATCACCGCGATCATCGCGGCCAACCCGGCCAGCGCGCTGGCGGTGGAGATGCCGCACCGGGCGCCGGAGAGCCTGGGCACCTCGTTCACCGACGCGCTGCCCGCCGCCGTGGAGCGGCTGGCGCAGGCCAAGGCCGGCGGCCGGTACGCCGGCTACGAGGACGTCGCCGCGCTCTATCGCATCACCGGCGGGGACCAGACCGCGTACGGGCTGTGGACCATGGTCGACACCGACCAGATCTCCGCCGGCGCCGACGAGCCGGGTCGGGTCATCCGCAACGAGGACGTGTTCGTGGAGAAGGTCCGCGAACGGGTCGCCCTGGCCCGTGCGACCGGGCACCTGCTGTCGCCGGTACTCCTGCTGCAAACCACGCACGGCCTGCACGGCGCGCTGGCCGAGGCGGTCGCGGCGGCCGGGGTGCCGCAGGTCAGCGACACCGACCAGGCCGGGCGTACCCACGAGGTCTGGGCCCTGGCCGCCGGCCCCCGTCGCGACGCGCTGCTGGCGCTGGCCGGCGGCGGCGAGCTGGTCGTCGCGGACGGCAACCACCGGAGCCTGGCCGCGCAGACCGCCGGCCTGGACCGTTTCCTCGCGGTCGTCACCACCCCGGATTCGGTCACCATCGAGCCCTACAACCGACTGGTCAGCGAGCTGACCCTGCCGCCGCGCGAGCTGATCGACCGGCTCGGCGCCACGGAAAACCGCACGGCGGTACCGCCGTCGCGCGGCACCGTCCACCTGTACCTCGACGGCCGGACGTTCACCGTCGCGCTGCCCCGCGATCCGGCCGCCGACGACGTCGACAACGTCGACCACGCGCTGGTGGAGCGGATGCTCTTCCGGGACGTGCTCGGCCTCGACCCCGGCGACAAGCGGATCACCTACGCCGGCGGGGACTACCCGGCCACCTGGCTGACCGGCGAGGTGGACGCCGGCCGGGCCGAGCTGGCGGTGCTCATCGCGCCGGTCACGGTCGACGACTTCGTCGCGGTCAACCTGGCCCGGCAGAAGCTGCCGCGCAAGAGCACCTGGTTCACCCCGAAAGCGCGTGGCGGGCTGGTCCTGGCCGAGCTGGACGCGCAGGATTAGCCGATGCGCGTCTACCTCGGCTCCGACCACGCCGGCTACGAGCTCAAGACCCACCTGGTCGGCTTCCTGTCCGCCCGGGGGTACGAGGTGGTCGACGTGGGGCCGCACGACTACGACCCGGACGACGACTACCCGGCGTTCTGCACGGCGACCGGGGAACGGGTCGTCGCCGACCCGGGCGGCCTCGGCGTGGTGATCGGCGGGTCCGGCAACGGCGAGCAGATCGCCGCGAACAAGGTCTTCGGGGTGCGCGCGGCGCTGGCCTGGAACGCCGACACCGCCCGGCTGGCCCGGGAGCACAACGACGCCAACGTGGTCGCGGTGGGCGCCCGGCAGCACTCGCTCGACGAGGCGGCCGCGCTGGTCGAGACGTTCCTCACCACGCCGTTCTCCGGGGACCCGCGGCACGCGCGGCGGATCGCGCAGATCGCCGAGTACGAGTGCGGTAGGTCAGCGGGTTGACGGGGGCGGCGTCCAGCCCCGCCGGATGATCATCAGGTTGGCCTCGGCGGCGGCCAGGTCCTCGTCGGTGGGGCGGGTGGCGTCCCGGGCCCGCATCGCCGCGGCGATCCCGACCTGCGACGAGCCGCCGCCGACCAGCCCGCGCAGGCCCCGTTCGACCTCCCGGTCCTCCACGGCGGGCTCGGCCTCGGGATCCTGCACGGCGCTGGTGATGGCGGCCAGGTCGGCGGGGGAGGGCGTGGCGTCCGAACCGGTCCGGACCCGGCGGCGGCGCCGGTGCGGCTGGGCCATCGGAGGTCGCCTCCCGGCTAGAAGATCTCGACGGCGGACGGCGGGCGGGGCCAGCCGAATGCGGTGGCCGTCGGTGCCAGCGTACCCGGGACCAGCTCGGTGACCCGGCCGGCGGCGGCCAGCGTGGCCAGGGAGGCTTCGCCCAGGTATACGGCGCCGAGCGCGGCCAGTTCGGCGCGCAGCTCGGCCGGCCGGTCCGCCGGGCCGCACCGCGCCCCGTCCCGGTCGCCGGCCAGGTGCCACGTGCCGGTGTTGTCGGGGATCAGCGGGTCCTCGACCGCGATCGTCACGTCCACTGGCGCGGCGTAACGCCGGCGCGCGAGCGCCGCCGGTACGTCGGTCAGGCGCAGCCACAGCCCGTCGCCGAGCCGGGCGCCGAGCCGGCGGGGCTCGTCGACCAGGTAGAGCAGCGGCTCGTCGACCGCCCCGAGCCACATCGACGTCGTCCGGGTCAGGTCCATGGTCAGCAGGTGGTGCCAGAGCGACCGGTAGGCCTCGGTGGTGGCGGCCACCACCTCGCGGACCATCACCTCGCCCTGCGGTCCGGTGGCGCTCCAGTCGCCGCGGACCCGCCACAGCGCGTACCCGTCGACCCCGCCGTCCCCCTCGTGGAGCGCGGCGCGCAGGGCCGAGGCGTTGCGCCGCCGCTTGGGCAGGTCGGTGAGCAGGTGCTCCCACCACACGCCGTCCCGGCTGGACCAGCCGACCTTTTCCAGGCGCACCTGGTCGTACACCTTCTGCAGCTCGGCGACCACGTCCTTGGGCGCCGCCGGGCGCAGCCCGCCCGGCGCCGGCGGGACCCGGAACCGGGCCTCGCGCTCGACGTCGAACGACAGCTTCCGGGCCGCCAGCCCGTACCCGAAGCGCTGGTAGATGCGACCCTCGCTGGCCCACAGGATGGCCACCGTCTCGCCCCGGGCGCGGATGTCGGCCAGTTGGTGGGTCATCATGCGGGTCAGCACGCCCTGCCGGCGGAAGGCCGGCTCCACCCCGACCATGGTCACGTGCCCGGCGGCGAGCGCCCCGCCGGGGACGGTCAGCTCCCGGGTGTACGCGCCGGCCACGCCGGCCAGGGTCGGCCCGGACTCCACGAGGATCGCCCGGTCCGGCTCGTAGACGAGCCGTTCGTCCTCCCGCTCGGCGTCGTCGGGGTCGTCGTTGAACGCCTGCTGGAGTACCCGGTAGATCTCGTCGTGATCCTCGGGCGTGCCCGCCCGCAGGGTGAACCTGTCGACCGCCATCTGTCGTGTCTATCCCATCCGCAAGGGGTACGGCGACGAATTTCTTCCAGAACTTGGGGGTTCACGCCGGAGGCGGCCGCGCCGACCGAAGGTCCAGGCGCTTGGGTTGCATTGCAGTGGCTACGCTCGGGGGACGAGGGAGGGGCGTCGACACATGGCTGAGGGTGCGCTGCTGGACCTGGTGTGCGGTCCGGCGAGCCCGCTACCGGAGACCTATCAGCGCTACCGGCTCGTGGCGCACCTGGGCTCGGGCGGCCAGGCGGAGGTCTACCGGGCCGTGCGGTTGTGCGGCGGCGTGTCCAGCGCACCGATGACCGTGAAGGTGTTCCGGGTCGACCCGCAGCGTCCGCTGGTCGACGAGCTGCGCTCCTGGGACAAGGGCGACGCCGCCCTGATGGACCTCAACAACCGCGGCGTCGCCGGGATCTGCCGGCGCGCCGACGGGTTCTACGGCCCACCCCCCCACCGGCCCGGCGAGCCGCCGCAGCCCGGCAACGCGGTGCCGTACCAGGTCTACGACTACCTGCACGGGGTCAACCTGCGCGAGTACCTGCGCCAGTCCGGCGGCGCCGGCCGGCGCCTCAACGGGGTGTCCGCACTGCGCACCATCGCGGGCGTCCTGCGCGCCCTGCACTACCCGACCGACCACGGCGCGACCCCGGTGCTGCACATGGACGTCAAGCCGTCCAACGTGATGGTGCTCGCCACCGGCGAGGTCCGGCTGATCGACTTCACCGGCGCGCGGTACTGGCGGGCGGAGGAGATCACCCAGATCGCCTACACCCCCGAGTCCGGCGGGCCGGAGGCGCTGTCTGGCCGGGTCGGGCCGGCCTACGACGTGCACGGGTTCGGCGCGGTCGCGTACTTCCTGGTCACCGGCGCGCTTCCGCGGGCCAAGGGCGGGGTGCCGCCGGGTTCCCACCCGTTGCTCGCCAACCATCCGGCGCTGCGGTCCACGTTGCTCGCCCCGCTCACCGAGCGGCCGGGGGACCGTCCCGACACCCGCGAGCTCGTCGCCTGGGTGGACCGGCTGGCGATGCTGGTCCGCGCGGCCGGGTTCCCGGTCCAGGGGGTGGACTGGACCGAGCCGGACAGCGCGCCGTCGACTTCCGCCGCCCGCGCGGTGGGCCGGGCCGTGGTCTCCGGTACCGAGACCGACGCGTTCAAGCGCATCGAGCGGCTGGAACGGGAGCTGGTCGAGTTGCGCGGGGCGTTCTCCGGCGATCGCGCCGGCGGTGGTGCACCGCTGCTCGCGACGGCGGCCTATGTCGCACACCCGATGCCCGGCGTACCGTCCCCCACCAAGGTCGCGCAGGCCGAGCTGCCCCGGACGAAGGTCACGCCGAACGGCGCCGCCGACGCGGCGGGGACCCGGCCGGCGGGCGCGGCCGGCGCGGGATCGGCCGCCGCCGGTGGGCCGGCCACCGTCAAGAACGGGCCGGCGACGGCGCCCGGCGGGCCGGCGACGGCGAAGCTCGCCGAGCCGAGCGCCGCGCAGCTCATGCGGGGCCGGGCCACCGTGGTACCCAAGCCGACCGGCGGTCCCGACCCGACCTCGGTACCGGTCCTCGAACCGCCGCCGCGCCGCCCCCGTACCCCCGTCTCCGAGCAGATCCGGTTGCTCAAGCGGGGCGGCGGGTGGAGCTGGTTCGGGGTGATCGTCGCGTTCCTCTGCTGGGGCGTGTGGGCGATCGCCAACCGGGCCAACCCGCTGGGCCACCTGCTCTCGTTCGTGCTGGTACTGGTCGTCGCCGCGGGGCTGTTCGCGCTGCTGCGCCTGGTCGGGCGGATCGTGCTGGTCCGCTGGCTCGGCCGGGAACGGCGCACGGCCCGCCTGTCCCACCTGGGCGTGGCCGCCTTCCTGATCGCCGTCGGCTACGCCTACCTGCGCACCGTGCCCTGGCTGTCCGGCCTGTTCCGCTGACCCGGGGCCGCGATCCCGGGAATGCCGAGCCGTCGGCGTAATGCCCGTCCGCCCGGCCGATCCCGCGCGCCTGACGGGCTGATACCTGCCCGTCGCCCGGTCGATCCATGCCTTGGCCAGGCGATTCATCATGGGCGGCCGTCCCGTTACGGAGTTGGTAACAGTTCAGAAAACCAGTGTCCAGGCCGTTGACATCCGGGCTCATAGTAAGAATTCTTATCGCCAATAGTAAAGATTCTTTCCGGAAAGGTTGGACGGATGACCGAGACCGAGGCGAGCGTGGCGGCGGCGGGGGCCGCGACAGACGCCTCGGGCCGGGCGTCCGGCGCGCCCGAGGAGCTGCCCGACAGCGTGCTCGTCCGGGTCCGCGACCGGCTGCCGGAGTTCACCGGAGCCCTGCAACGCGTCGCCGAGCAGGTGCTCAACGACCCCGCGGGAGCGGCCCGGGCGACGATCGTGGAGCTCGCCGAGCGCAGCGGTACGTCGCCGGCCACGGTGACCCGGTTCTGCCGGGCGCTGGGCTTCGAGGGGTACGCCGAGCTGCGGCTGGGGATCGCGGGGGAGACCGGCCGCGCCGCCCGTACCGCGGGCTGGGGGGTGGACATCGGACGGGAGATCCAGCCCGAGGACCCGCTGGACACCGTCCTGCAACAGATCATGGCCGCGGACACCCGGGCGATGCACGACACAGCCGCCCGGTTGGACCTGCGCGCCATCGCCACCGCGGCCGACGCGGTGGCCCGCGGCCGGCGGGTGGACATCTACGGCGCCAGCAGCAGCGCGCTGGTCGGTGGCGAGCTGCAGTTCTGCCTGCACCGCATCGGGGTGGCCGCCTGGTGCTGGAAGGACATCCACGACGGGCTGGCCAGCGCCGCCACGCTCGGCTCCACCGACGTGGCGATCGGGGTATCGCACAGCGGGCAGAGCCGGGAGACGATCGAGATCCTGGCGGAGGCGGGCAGCCACGGCGCGACGACCATCGCGCTGACCAGTTTTCCCCGTTCCCCGCTCGCGGACGTCGCCGACGTGGTACTGCTGACGGCGGTACAGACGACGCCGTTCCGCCCCGACGCGCTGTCCGCGCGCCATCCCCAGCTGGTCGTGCTCGACCTGCTCTACATCGCCGTGGCGCAGCGGCTGCACGACCGGGCACACACGGCTTTCCAGGTGACCGCCCGGGCGGTCGACGCGCACCGGGCGGCCAAGGACGGAGCCGGCGGATGACCCAGAGACGTCGACGGCAACCGCCGTCGATGCCGCGCAGCTGGCTGCGTGGCGTAGCACCCCTTCACCCCCTAAACACGAACCCGATCTCTTCTAACCCGGTAGCTCATTCGAGGAGGAACGCGTGAAGCGCAGGATCGCGGTCGCCGCGGCAATAACGGCGACTTTGCTCGGCGTCGCGGCATGCGGCAAGAGCAGCAGTAACACCCCGGCCGCCAACCCGCTCGACGGCACCGGCAAGACCATCAAGGTCTGGCTGATGGTCGACGCGCAGAGCGGGTGGCCGACCGTCGTCGACGACGCCGTCGCCAAGTTCAAGGCGGACACCAAGGCCGACGTGGTCGTCGAGTACCAGCAGTGGGCCAACCACCTCACCAAGCTGGACGCGGCGCTGGCCGGATCGGACGCGCCCGACGTCATCGAGCTGGGCAACACCGAGGCGGCCAAGTACGTGTTCAACGGTGGCTTCGCGGACATCACCAAGAAGAAGTCCAGCTTCGAGAACTCGGACAAGTGGCTGACCGGCCTCTCGGCGCCGTGCGAGGCCGACGGCAAGACCTACTGCGCGCCCTACTACGCCGGTGCGCGGGCCCTGCTGTACCGCACCGACCTGTTCGAGAAGGCCGGGCTGAAGGCCCCGACCTCGTACGACGACCTGCTGTCGGCGGCCGACAAGCTGCAGGCGGCCAACGCCTCGGACCCGAAGTTCTCGGCGTTCTACATGCCCGGCAAGTACTGGTACGCCGCGATGGCCTGGGTCTACGGCGACGGTGGCCAGATCGCCAAGAAGGACGGCGACAAGTGGAAGGGCACGCTGTCCGAGTCGGCCTCGGTCGAGGGCCTGAAGAAGTGGGCCGACCTGGTCAAGAAGTACTCGAAGGGCGACGTGACCAAGGACGAGAACGACCAGGACGCCATCTTCGGCCAGGGCCACGCCGCGATGATGTACGGCAACGGCTGGGAGCTGGGCGCCGTGCAGTCCGCGCACCAGGACCCCAACAACGACAAGTCGGCGATGGTGGACACCGCGGTCAAGGGCAAGGTCGCGCTGGCGCCGATGCCCGGCTTCAACGGCAAGGGCCTGCCCTCGTTCCTCGGCGGCTCGGTGGTCGGCGTGTCCGGCAAGTCCAAGAACAAGGACCTGGCCGCTGAGTGGATCAAGGACTTCACCAGCACCAAGTCCCAGCAGGGCCTGATCGCCAAGGCGGCGCTGCCCAACGCGACGAACCTGCTCGACGACGCCGCCAAGGTGGCCGGCAACGAGGCCACCGCCCAGGCGGCGAAGAGCAGCTGGTTCACCCCGAACGCGCCGAACTGGGCCGACGTGGAGAAGGCCAACCTCCTGCAGCAGATGCTGGTGGACATCGCGACCGGGAAGAAGTCGGTCGAGGATGCCACCAAGGCAGCCGACGAGCAGATCACCAAGACGCTCAACGGCTAGCCGTGGCGTAGCCAGGTGCCGCCGGCCCGGCCGGCCGGCGGCACCTGCGGCCCCCGACCTTCGGTACGACGGCAAGGGAGTTCGTCCATGCAAGCGGTCGAGCCATCGACCCACCGGCCGGTAGACCTGCGTCCCGGTCGACCGGCACACAGGGCGCGGAAGGCCGGGCGCGAGCGCCGGGGCCTGGCGCCGTACCTGCTGTCCCTGCCCACCATCATCGTGCTGGCGGGGCTGCTGGCGTACCCCATCGTCAAGATGACGGTGCTGTCGTTCCAGAAGCTGACCCAGCGCAACCTGTTCCTCGACGAGCCGGCCACCTGGGTCGGCCTGGCCAACTACTCGGAGATCCTCAAGGACGGCTTCTTCTGGACGGTCGTGCTGCGCACACTGGTCATCGCGGCGATCTGCGTGGTCGTGTCGGTGGTGCTCGGCATGGCGGTGGCCCTGCTCATGCGCACCGTCAGCCCCTGGGTCCGGATCGTCATGATCGTGGCGATGATGCTGGTCTGGTCGATGCCCCAGCTGGTCTCCACGCAGATCTTCTCGTGGCTCGTCGACACCGACTTCGGGGTCGTCAACTACGTCATCGACAAAATCCCCGGCGTCGACTTCTCCAACCACAGCTGGTTCATCGACTCGATGCAGGGCTGGTCGGTCATTGTCACGCTGGTGATCTGGGGCGCCATCCCGTTCCTCGCGATCAGCCTGTACGCCGGGCTGTCCCAGGTGCCCCGCGAGCTGATCGAGGCCGCGATCGTCGACGGCGCGGGCTCCTGGGCGGTCTTCCGCAACGTGCTCTTCCCGGTCGTCCGGCCCCTGGTGGTCATCGTGACCACGCTGTCGGTGATCTGGGACATGGGCCTGTTCACCCAGCCGTTCATCATGCGCAGCACCAAGCCCGAGCTCGACTACTACACGCTGCAGGTCTACGCGTACGAGGAGGCCTTCGCCAAGAGCCACTACGGTCCGGGCTCGGCGATCTCGATCCTCGCCGTCATCCTCCTGCTCGCGGTGATGGCGTTCTACGTACGACAGATGTTCACGATCGGAGAAGCGGACTGATGGCCACTCCTCTCGCCGCGCCGCCCGCCCCCGCCGTCCGCCGTCGCCGGTACCGCCCCGTGGAGGGTGTCCGGCCGGTCGGTCGCAGCCGGCGGTCCGCGGTCCTCTTCAACGCGGTCGGTCTCGCCTTCACGATCATCATGGCGTTCCCGGTGTACTGGATGATCAACACGGCGTTCAAGCCGCCGAACGAGGTGACCACGTTCACCCCTCAGTTCTGGCCGTCCCACCCGACGCTGTCCAACTTCACCTCGGCCCTGCGCGCCCAGAACTTCGTCACCGACATGAAGAACAGCCTGATCGTCACGTCCTGCGCGGTGCTCGCCAGCTTGGTCATCGGCTTCCTCGGCGCGCTGGCGATCGCGCGGTTCCGGTTCTACGGCAAGCGGGCGATGATCCTGGTCATCCTCGTGGTGCAGATGGTGCCGTTCCTGGCGCTGCTGATCCCGCTGTACCTGATGCTGAACGGGTTCCACCTGACCAACTCGCTGACCGGCATCACGATCGTGTACCTGATCATCGTGCTGCCGTACACGGTCTGGATGCTGCGCGGGTTCATCGTGAACATCCCCCGCGAGCTGGACGAGGCGGCGATGGTCGACGGGTGCTCCCGGTGGCAGACGTTCTACCGGATCATCCTGCCGCTGACCGGCCCCGGTCTGGTGGCCGCCTCGATCTACGGGTTCATCCAGGCGTGGAACGAGTTCATCATCATCAACACGCTCAACAGCCCGGAGAAGCAGAACCTGATGGCCTGGCTGGCCTCCAACCAGACCCTGCGCGGTACCGCCTGGGGTCCGCTCATGGCGGGCGCCACGATCTCGGCCCTGCCCGTCGTGGTGCTGTTCCTGATCATCCAGCGGCACGTGGCCACCGGCCTGACCGCGGGCGCGGTCAAGGGCTGAACAGGCGTCGGCCGGGCTCCACCACTCGGGAGCCCGGCCGACCTCGTCATCGGCGTCAGCCGCAGCTCGTCGCGCCCGGCGTGGCCGGGCACAGCCGCACGGTGAAGCCGCCGTTGGTGGCGACCGTCAGGGACAGCGTGCCGGCGCCGGTCACCTGTTGGGTGCGCACGGCCAGGCCGGAAGCGCTGTCGGAGTAGACGTCGGCGAGCCAGCTCCCCGCGCCGAGGAAACCGAGCGGTACCGCGATCGTGCGGCCGCCCCCGGCGGTGACCGCGCCGACGAACCAGTTGGTGCCGTTGCGCCGCGCCAGGACCACATGCGTGTCCGGGTTACCGGACACCAGCCTGGTCTCGTCCCACGCGGCCGGCACCTGGCGCAGGAACCGTTCCGCCACCGGGTGCGCGTCGTAGCTCTCCACGCTGTCGGCGAAGTTCTGCAGCCCGGACTCGAAGACCACCGACTGGGCCAGCTCGGCCGCGTCGGTGTTGGTGCGCTTGGCGGTGAACGTCACCGGCGTGTAGTCCATGGAACCGGCGAGGTTGCGGGTGAACGGCAGAGTCGGGTAATGGGTGGCGGGGAAGGCGTTGCGGTCCGGCCGGTTGTGGATCTTCTCCGCGCCCTGCACACCCTCCATCGTCAGCACCTGCGGCCAGGTGCGCTCGATCCCGCGCGGGATCGTCGAGCCGTGGAAGTCCACCATCAGCTTGTTCTGCGCGCTGGTCGCGAGCACCTGGTCGTACCACTTCATCCGCACCTGTTGCTCGGACCGGATGTGGTCGATCTTCAGGCCGACCACCCCCCAGGACTTCCAGAGGGAGAACGCGGCGCTGATCCTCGCCTGGGTATCGATGTCCGGCTGGCGGGTCCAGATCCAGACCCCGACATGCCGTGCCTGCGCGTACTTCACCAGGGTCGGCATCCAGCTCGCGCTCCAGCCGGCGTCGACCAGGACGTATTCCCAGCCCATCCGGGCCGCGAAGTCGGTGTACTTCTGT
>Ga0137375_10010818_pt1 | contig 10787 bp, 8 predicted proteins | sample SagtaG_24_FD_104936 | JGI IMG/M metagenome (GOLD analysis project Ga0137375, IMG submission 104936) | Vadose zone soil microbial communities from Sagehorn Ranch, Mendocino, California, USA - Sage1_R_113_16 metaG | ecosystem: Environmental > Terrestrial > Soil > Vadose zone | place: USA... | reverse complement strand
GGTTGTTTAGAAGCGCGATCGCCTTGCCCGGGATGTCGTGATTGCGGCGTCCATCGAGCGTGCCGCTCAACAGGTCGGTGCGGTCGTCATTGCGGCTAATGGTCTTGGTAACGGCGACGATCCAGCTGCACGTCTGCAGCGCGGTATTCTCGACCTGTTTGCCGAGCATGAGCGCGCCATCATCCGTGCACGCACCAAGGCAGCGCTCGCGGCCAAGCGCAGCCGTGGCGAGATGACAGGCAAGCCGCGCTACGGGTTCAAGCTTGCGGCCGATGGGGTCCACGTCGAGCCTGACCCCACCGAGCAGGCCGTGGTGGCACAGGTTCTCTCTCTTCGAGAGGCTGGAGTGTCGCTACTGGGGATCGTTCGGCGTCTCAAGTACTCGGGGATTACAGGCCGGACCGGTCAGCCTCTTGGCTTGACCCAGATCGCTCGGCTTGTCTGCAGCTCAGCAATGGAGACAGGATTTTCTTCTTCCGTCCTGTCCCGCAGTCCATAGGAGCGGGGACGGGATTGGGGTTCCGTCCCTCCCAGGGGGGCGGCTGAGCCTTAAGCGAAGCCGTCACCCGTAAGGATACCTTTAAGAGGTATCCTTTAAGAGGAGAATTTTTTGTCGAAAACATTTGTAATTAACATTAGTTATCGAATTGCTTCCGACGGGGTCTGCCGGAATTTGATACTTTTTCCGACGGGGTCTGCCGGAATTTGATACTTTTTCCGACGGGGTCTGCCGGAATTTGATACCAGAGATACGGACGAGGTCTGCGGAGGTTGATACCGCTTCCGGCAGGGTCTGCCGGAATTTTTCCGGTTTGGGCACAAGGTCTATTGGGATTTGATACCGTCCGTATCGCTTGGTGGCTGTAGTTTGGTGAGGGCTTCGCGAATGGCGCGACCTAGTGGTGCCTCTGGCTCGCTCTCTGCGCGTTTGATTGTTGCGATACCAACTCCCAGTGCTTTAGCAGCAGAGGATTGCGATAAAGATTTCTGTTTTCGCCATGTTATGAGCTCATGGCCTGTGATGACTGGTACTGGTGCTGGCAGCTCATGAGGCGTCAGACCATGGATTGTGCGATCGCGTGCCCATTGTGGTGGGTAGAGTCGGCATGTCGCTTCAAGTGACCATGGTTTGCCGCTCCATTCGTATCGGTCGAGACCGCCACGGCGTTGAAGTTCGTCCAGGTTGCGTTGCAGCGTGTCCCAAGCACGTACGGGCTTGGCTTGGGAGAATTTGATTCCAGCTGTTGCCAGCAGTGTTGCTCCAGTCAATGCACAGTAAGGCTTCTGACCAAGATCCCACCGCCATCGGATTGGTAGGATCAGTCCCAGTACAATGGCGTAGGGAAACCGGACATGATCGATCTGGGCGAGTTCGGCTGGAGCTGGATGCCAATTCGAGCCTAGTTCGCCAGTCTTCGGATCCCGCACACCACGATAGAGCCACTCGTTGACCTTTAACTCCATCCCTTCGAGTGCCCATTCGGACCCTTGGAGAGCGTCGTACTTTGTCCCGACAGCGATGAGCGGCTGCCGAGCACGGAGGCGGCCATCGGGTGCGTATACAGCGAGCTCGAGCTTGGTTAGCAATTCGACCTCGCTTGCAACGCGACGACGGACCTCGGGGTCGCGTCGGGCACGGTCGGCGTACCCAAGCGCCTCGAGGTGGGTCTCGAGAGTCCATCGCACCGCTCCAGAACGACCGCCCTCGATGGAGAACAGTCCCCGAAGTGCAGCCCAGGGGCGGACGCCTTCCCAGCCGCCCCATTCACGCAGCGTTTCAATTGTGGCCTGGTGGAGTCCTCCGGTGCTGTCGAGGACTAGCGTGAGCTGTACAGCGCGTCCGTCGGGGGCAAGGATCTCAGCGCGTCCGTCGAGGACCTTTGCCTTGCGCGGTTTCTTGTCCTTTGGCAGGTCACGCATTCCGCACACTAGATCATGGTTCGGTTTTCCAGCGTCGACGGCCATAGCAGGGCGCTTCAGGTCGCGTTGGATGGCGCGCCATGCTTGGAATGCTCGTGCCGCGAACGAGCAAGTATATGCCAAGTTTCCGTTGTCGAGGGCTCCAAGTACGACGGCACGTGTCCCTGCTGCATCCTGTTCGGATAGTTCACTCCAAAGTTCGACCATAGCCATGATGGCTGTTCGGATACGTTCGGCCTCGGTGCGGTCTGGAGCATGGGCAGTGAGCCAGTCTGCTACGTCCTGAGGCGCGACGTCGGGTGGCCAGCGACGGTCGACTGGTGTTGGTGGTCCGTCCTCCACTGCTGGAGTGCTGGCAACCAGCCGCTCTAGAACTGCAGGGCGGATGGCATCCGGAACGATCGGACGGAGCATAATCTCGAGTGACTCAGTGTCTGTATGAAGGGATAAGCTCACAGCTCTACCTCCGTGTCAGGGCTTGGTTCGGTGAATCGGTCGCCGTTCCAGGTGAGATCGACGATACCCGTGGGACCGCTGCGGTTTTTCGCGACGACCAGACGCCGTACGATTGAATCCATACTCCCTCGACGTGCCAGCACAAGTACCCCATCACTTGCATACTCGACCTCACCGCTTTCCTTTCCAAGGCCGACGAAGTCCCCAGGGTTGGCTTCTTCATTGAAGATCAATTTCGAGTAATTCTCGCGTGCTGTGCTCGAGAGCGCGAGTACGACAGCACCAAGGTCACGAGCAATGGCTCTTGCGGCGTACGCAGCCCGGCCGATCGAGACACGCAATTCCTCGCCAGGCCGTCCGCAGAGTTGCAAATAATCGAGAACAACGAGTGCAGGACGCAGTGTCCAGGCTCGTGCGGTCAACGTCTCAATGCCGTAGCCGTAAGGCGGTGCGCACTCCGTGTAGAATGGCAGTGCACGCATCTGTCGTTCTGCACGTAGGACTGCGTGACTGATCTCGGCTTCCGAGAGTGTGCCACGCAGCAGTGCGCTCCACCGCGTGCCCGTGATGACACCGAGTACGCGTGCGGCAATGTCACGCCGCGATAACTCGAGTGCCAGGTAGAGCACGGTTGCACCAGCCTGTGCGGCGTGGACGGCGGTTTGGATCGCGAACTGTGTCTTGCCAGCACCGGTCCCACCGACAAGGGTGTAAAGCCCTGGCCAGAACCCGCCTCCGAGCACCATGTCAAGCCGTGGCCAAGGGCTCGCTAAGGGCCTGTCTTCGCCCGAAGTCCGCCGGTGCATCGTGACGATGAGATCGTCTAGATCGTCGGCGATGCGGTTCGAGGTTGCCGTGTCCTGGGTGCTGGCTGTCTGGTCTACGTATAAGCGTGCTGCCTCCGGAGTCTGGCCCTCCTGGAGCATCTGAATTGCACGGGTGTGAGCATCGACCGCACGTCGGCGCTGCGCCAGGTCACGTACAATCTGTGCATGGGCTTCAATGTGTGCGGTCGTCGGGATCGTGTCGGTTAGTCCACCAAGGTACTGGCCGCCGCCAACGGTGTTGAGTCGTTGGCGGGCACGTAGTTCGGCAGCCAGTGTGACAATATCGATGGGCTCTGCGCGCGCCTGCAGGGCGAGCATGGCCTCGAAGATCACCACGTGGGCGGGATGGTAGAAATCAGGCGGCGCAATGATCGCTACCACCTGAGGCAAGGCTGAAGGATCGATCAGTATGCCACCGAGCACGGCGCGTTCAGCCGTGTCGTTCCACGTGCTTTGCTCGGCGTGTTCGTGAGGCATGATCTGTATAGGCCCTATGACGGAATGCTGGGTGGTTTTAGCGTTGGTGAGAATTCTGGGTAGGTCCAAGGTCCGCGACACCCTGCCAAGCGCCATTGGCGCAGGCTCTCGGTAATCTGGAGACGTTTGGTGTCCGGTAGATCGATCAGGGGCTTCGGTGCAGAGGATCCTTGTCCTGTCCCGCTCTGGACCCGCAGAGATGCGGCGGCCGACGGGCCAGGGTGAACAACCTTAGGTTGTACTGGGCGGGCTTGGGCTTCTGTCTGGCGCTGGGCTGCGTGCAGGGTTCGGTTGATCTCTGACCGCTGCCGTCTCGAGATGCCAGGGTTGGGCATAAGGCCCAGTGTGGCGACCAACGCGGCGATCTGGGCCGGCGTCTGGATGGATGGCACCTGCTTGGTGAGCCGATCCGGGACTGGCACGTGCTTGGGTTCCTGTGCTGTGAGGGCTGGTACGGGGGTTTCTGGCACGTGCTCTGGGATCGCGTGTGCGTGCGCGTGTGCGCGGTTTTCTTCTTCTTCGAATGGGATCTTGGGGTCACCTGGGACGGGAAGCACCGTCCAAGCGAGTCGCTATGGTCGCACAAGCTTCCGAGCGTAAGCCGTGCGGATACCGGCAACTTGAGATTGGCGGCCCGTCGCTTGATTGCGCGGATTTGAGCAGGGTGAGCGAATAGAGCAGCTGTATAGTGCTGCGCACTTGCACCCGTGGCGGGTGAAGCGTTAAGGTTCATTGCGTTTTGTTTTTGGAAAACCCGTCCCACTCTGCTTGGCGGCTAAAGGGGGCGGGTTTTCGGTTATTTGGCCCCTACGGGTCCTACGGTTGATACCTCATCGACGCGCCAAGGTGGGGCACGCCGATGGCATGGACCGTACGCCGATGGCTACGGTCCTGGCAAGGCCCGCCCACAACAAAGCGCGTGACCTAGTCGCACTGAACTCCTGCGAGGGCCACGGACTACCGACGCCTAGCAGACCCGTGCCGATGACCGTCGCGAGGTGGGGGCTTCCGAAATTTCGGCCAATGAGGCGACTGGTCGCCTTGTCGACTAGGTGACCAGTCACCTAGTCACCCGGTCGACTAGGAGATAAGTCGTCCAGTCTCCTAGTCGACGAGTCACCCGGTCGACTAGGAGATAAGGCACCCAGTCACCTAGTCACCCAGTCGACTAGGAGATAAGTCGTCCAGTCGCCCAGTCGACTAGGAAACTTGGCAACGAGTCGCCGGATCGAGTAGTCGACTTGGATGCAAGTCACCCAGTCACCTAGTCGCCCAGTCGCCCAGTCGACTCGTCGACGAGTCGACAAGTCGCCTCATATGAATGTCCCGAAGATCGTTGCAATTGCTGGACAAAAAGGTGGTGTTGGTAAAACCACTATTGCTGTTGCCTTGGCCGCTGAGGCTGTTGCTCGAGGGCTCAAAGTGCTCCTCGTCGATGCCGATACGCAGCGATCCGCGCGACAGTGGGGCGATGCTGCAATTGCTGCCGGGAACCCTGCTCCAACGATCATCGAGATGACCGCAACGATGGCTCAACCAGGTCAGCTACCCGCCCTTGTGGGGCAGTATGACCTTACAGTCATTGACTGCCCTGGACGCCACGACGCGACCCAAGGGGCGGCTCTCATGCTTGCTGATGTGGTCATCTTGCCGTGTGGCCCCTCGAGCGTAGACGGATGGGCCCTTGCAGGCTCTGTTGAACTCGTGACCCGCGCACGAACGCTTCGTCCCGAGTTACGTGCCGTGGTTGCCATCAACCGGGTGAAGTCCCGTACGGCCCTTGCCAGTTCTGCCAGAGACGACTTAGCGGCGACGGGCCTTCCTGTGTTGCGCGCTCTGCTCCATGACCGTGTGGCCTACCAGGAATCGCTCGGGTTCGGTCGCGGGATAGCCCAGCACGCGCCCAGAGACGCAGCTGCGGCTGAGATCAAAGCGTTATTCGCCGAGGTGATGGAGGTAGCCAATGGGTAAGCCTGTACCCCCAAGATTCCCTCCGGCCAGGGTGCTTAACGACGAACAGACTGCGTTCATCCAGTCACTCGCACCAAGCCCTATCCATTCTGTGCCGGTCCCTGAGACGCCGAAGCAACCAGTCGACCAGTCGACTGAGAGACTAGTCTCCGAGGCGACTGATCACCTAGTCGACCAGTCGACTGAGAGATTAGTCTCTAAGGTGACTGATCACCTAGTCGACCAGTCGACTCATCATTTATCTACGGCATCTCAGCGCCGTCCGCGCTCACGCGAGAATAAACGCCAGGGTAAGGCCCTGTTCGAGCGCGCCAATGGCAAGACGGTGCGCAAGCTGTCCTTCTATTTACCGGTCGACCTCGCCAAGTCGCTACAGATGCATTGTGTCGCAAGCGACCGGGATATGTCCGCGGTCGTGACAGACCTGGTGCGACGGGCCCTGGCCAAGGGGAGCACCTGAACCGGTTGGGTGGGCGTACGTAACCACGAGCCGCGGATCGATTACCTCGCCGAGAGGTTTGCCATGGTGCTCGAGCTAGGGTGACCGGGTGTCACGTGATTTTGCAGTTGGGACTTCCCAAGTCCGATGCGCTTGGCCGATATGGTGATTACGCACTTTGGCAAGCAGTATGCCTGCTGCTGCAGCGCTCAGGCCGTACGCCACATCAAATCTGCTGTCGCCAACCGCGCGTGCTAGCACACGTGCGTACCACGGCGGCGGCTCGGTTGCGGCCCAAGTACGTAGCCATGTCAGCCTTGCATGTGCAGCACGTATTTCGGCACGCGAGAGCGCCAGGGCGGCTTGTAACTCAGCTGCCCAAGGAGATTGGGTCAACTCAATGACATACGCCAATGCCATCCACGCGCCCCGCCTCAGTCTTGCTTCGCGCACCGTTGCTGCGAACTCTTTCACCGTGAACTCGCGTGCATCGAGCACGTACGCGATATCATGCACCGCGTGAGGGAATGCACGATAGACGTGATCTTTGATAATGTTACCTAGCAGGTGGACAAGCAGCCTTCGCGGGTCAGGCACCAGGATTGAGGTGCCGAACAGTGAGACATCCGTACGAGCGCCCGTTGCGAGCCAGGTTGCATTGATGGCGCCTAGGCCGACCGGCAGCGGGCGGGCGTGCAGATCGAGCGCCAGGCCGCGCATGGTAGGGCTTTGGACCGTGGCACACCCGATCATCCGCCCCCACTTGATGACCTGATAGCCGGCACGCGCCAGCCGCGCCAGCATGGCGCCAAAAGATACACCAAGCACCAATACATCGCAGTCACTCATGGGCCGTTGCCAAATTGCTGGATAGTAGACTCGGGCAACTAGTGTCCCTTTGAGAGGCATCACGCGAGCATCCGGACCCAGTGCTACTACGACCTCACGCACTAGTCGGGCAGCGAGTTCGTGCGTCAGGAGGCCACCAATGTCCGACTCTGTAAGCGCAGGCACTTACACCCCATGATCACGGCCGAATACGGCGTTGAATGCACCAGTGGCTATGAACACCTACGGCCCGCCACGCAACTCTTTGAGTAAGGGCAAGTTGCCCACTCATGCTTGACAGAATTGCCCGTTACCTGAAAGGATGCGCCATCATTAAGATGGAAAAGCCACATTCAGCACTAGAATCTGTGCCTTGCCTCTCTCCTAATGGGGCGGTGGTGACAGCGGATCGACTTCCCTACGAGGCACCTCGGTTGCTCAAGAAGCGGTCCGTTGCTCGTACGACGCTGGTCTCGGGGGGCTCATGCGTCATCGATCCACCCGGTTCGTGCTAGTTACTGCGGGCGTTATATCTGTAACGAACGGGGGATGCTAAAATTGGCTCGTGGGGAGAGATCCTTCGGAAGAGTGCCGACAGAGGCTGAAGTCGGTGCTCAGCAGCCATGAGCTTCCAGCGAATCGGACTACATCTCACCGATCGGTGCCAGCTAGACTGCCAGCACTGCCTCCGCGATCCCGAGCACAAGCCTTCCGATCTTCCACTAGACATCATCGCACACGTGCTCGATCAGGCTGTGGGATTCTACAAGATCAAGCATGTGTCCCTGACAGGTGGCGAGCCCTCCCTTCATCCCGAGTTTGCCGCCGTTCTAGACGCCATCGCAGTACGCGGATGTCAGTGGGATATGGTTACCAATGGCAAACGGTTTGCCGCGGTGTTGGCTCTGTTAGACCAACAACCCGCGCGTCGCGCATCATTCCGATCCATGAGTCTCAGCTTGGATGGCGTGGACGAGGCGACCCATGATCATATCCGCGGTAAGGATAGCTATCGCGATGTCATGACCGCTGCCACACTCTGCCAGGTACGGGGGATTCGCTTTGGAATTCAGATGGCCGTTCACGCCGGCAATCAAGCTCAGATCGAGCAGATGGGGCTGCTAGCAAGTCAGCTTGGTGCGGCACACGTCTCGTTTGCAATGACACAGCCGACAGGCACCGTGCACGACACGGCGCTATTTCTACCAGCCTCGGCATGGCGCGCAGTCCAGGACCGAATCGAGCGGCTATCCGAGACCCTGAAACTTCCAGTGATTATGCCAGAAGGCTATTACCGTGAGCGGCCGTTCGGTGACTGTGGGCCATTTCGCGGCGAGACGCTCCATGTCGATGTACGCGGCTGGCTGACGTTGTGCTGCATGCATTCTGGAATTCCAAGTGATGGCAGAAAAACCGACGTAGCCGGAGATCTCCACGAGGTCTCATTACTCGAAGCTCACCGGAACCTACTGAGTATCATCCATGAAGCTCAGGTGGAGAAACTGGCTGCCATCGAGAGTAAAAAGCTCGACGAGTGGGATCAGTTTCCTTGTAACTATTGCCTTCGTACCTTTGGCAAGGTGCACTGGACTCGCGACGGTGCCAAGGGACCCGAGGCCCAACGGGAGCGTTGGCGAGGAGCATGGGCTCTGGAGGCCAAGACAGCGCACCGTCCTGAGAAAGTGCGTACGCTCCGAGTTATAGATTAATCTCGCTCTATGAGAGGGACTAGCCTACACAGGCATATGGTTCCAGTATCCCTGCCGTCTCGTGGGACAGGCGCAATTGTCTACTGAACTCCATCGGTCGATGAATGCTACGTGCCGTCCATACAACAGGCACAAAGAGGGCACGCTCGTGACTACCGATCGTTGGTTTCCACCGTTGGTTTCCACCGGCCGGTCTGATTTTTTTGCTAAACTCTCAAAGAGACTTGGCTGACGAGACGAAAGGTGGATTCGACAACATGGTTAACATGGTGAAGTTCTTTGCAACGCGCCGGGGGGTGGGCTCTGTTCATCAAGGACTAGCCGTAGCGACGTTACTCGCGGGAATTTCGGCGTGTTCCAATGGACCTTCGGACTCCGGCGGTGGCCACTCCATAGTGCCGAACGATGCTGGATCGACGAACGTTTCAACGGACGCTTCAAACGATGCTGGACATGACCCAGCACTCGTAACACTCGGAGAGTTCGTCGGTGGGGTGGACACAAACACCGGTGAGTTCTGGATGAGGCCGGCCAGTGAGGTGGCGCTCCAACCAAATGGAGAACAGATCCATCAGGGCATTACGTTAAGCACCTACACTGCAACGACCTTCGGCACAGGCATGATGGGCACGGGCTCAAACTATATCGCACTCGAGCAGGTCGCCACCTTTAAGGTCCCACAAGGACTGAGTATGGCGTGGGATACAGTCAACTGCGGATCCCCCGCTCCGACGAGCGGTATCTGTGCTGAAATCCGGATGCGCAACCTGTTTCCCAACCAGCCCATCATCCGCGCGTACGTCGAGTTTACGACACTGACGGCGGCTGCTGGAACGACAGGCCTGACGACGCGGACGTACCTTACACTCCCGGGCATTGCCACCACGGACTCCGACTACGGCGTCACTTCAGCGAATGGCGGATTGTTCCGGTATGGGCGTCTTGCACGTTCGGGCGCTTCATCGGGTAACACTGGGATCGTGTACTGGCCCTTTACCTGTACCAACAGCGGTGGCTGCTCTTTCTCGTGGAGAGCCATAGTCAAGGGGCAATTGCTCGACCCGATTGTTCGTACCAGCTTGGTAAACGGGACGTCGGATCTCCCGTCAGGAACCTATGGAGGCGGCACAGCGGGCACAGCGGCAAGCGGACAGAGCGTTCCCCTCGGCGCTACTGGTCAACTGGGCTCACGAACCTCGGTGTCACAAGATGGAACGTACATCGCGTTCCAGTCTACGGCGACGAACCTGACAGCGTCCAATCCTGGAACGGGATTCAACGGAGTCTACCGTCGCAAAATCGACAGTCAGAACGGGGTGACGGAGACGGTCTTGGTCAGTGTAAAACGTGATGGAACAGCTCCTACAAATTGTCACTCCGGCATGCCATCCATCTCGGATGATGGGTCCCGCATCGCGTTTATCTCGACCTGTCAGCTAGACCCAGTGACCGATACGGATACCTTGGCCGATGTCTACGTACGCGATCTGTCGGCTGGTGATACCTATCTCATCAGCGTCGACAACAGCTTCCCAGCAGTCAAGGCCATCGCACGCTCATTTAACCCATTCATCTCGGGCGACGGTAGCGCCGTGGTGTTTGATACTGCCTCGAACAACCTTGAACCCGGTTTTCCTGGTGGCCGTACGATCAGGGATGTCTACTATCGGACGAGTTTCGCTTACGGAACCACGCCCGACGATCAAGGTGGTCTGACATTTCGAGTGAGCTACAGCTCCTCCGGTGGGTGGCCCAATGCTAGTTCGATTGGTTCGACCAACGCATCGTTGAGTTCTGATGGATCCTTGATCATTTATGAATCCCTGGCGACCGACATTATCTCGGGGGATAGCAACGGCGTTAAGGACGTATTCTTGCTGGATTTAAATGATGGGACGGGTCTCTCGACACGAGTCAGTGTCTCGAATACGGGAGGCGAACTCAGTTCCGCTAGCCAGAATGGCGCCCTCGCTTCCAACCTCGGTGAGTACCTGGCGTTCGACACCCAAGGCGCAGTGCTGGGCTTCACTTCATCGAACACGCAAGTGTATGTCCGCGCGAGGAGTAATTCCGCCGATGTCCGTCTCGCGAGCGGTTCGGCGGGTAGTCAAACCACAGCGGGCAATGGTGCAAGCTCCATGGCTGTGCTCAGCACCGATG
>Ga0137375_10010814_pt1 | contig 10787 bp, 8 predicted proteins | sample SagtaG_24_FD_104936 | JGI IMG/M metagenome (GOLD analysis project Ga0137375, IMG submission 104936) | Vadose zone soil microbial communities from Sagehorn Ranch, Mendocino, California, USA - Sage1_R_113_16 metaG | ecosystem: Environmental > Terrestrial > Soil > Vadose zone | place: USA... | reverse complement strand
CGAGCAGACCGAGATCGAGATCATGGACGAGCTGTTAGCCGTCAACCGCGAGCTCGGCACGACCCTGGTGCTGGTCACCCACAACCTGTCGCTGGCCGAGCAGGCCGAGCAGATCGTCCATATCGCGGGCGGTGTGATCGCGTCATGAATGCCAAGCGGCCCGATCTCGCCAAGCTCACGTCGCCTGAGAAGGACGCGCTGATTCGCGAGCTGTGGCGGCAGGTGGCGGCCGGCCAGTCCGAGGCGCGCGTGCTGCGCCGCCGGCTCGGTATGGCCGAGCAGGCAAGCGAAAAGGGCGAGAGCGCCCTGCTCGAGCGGCTGCGCGAGGCCGCACCGCGGCCGCCGGTCGAGCCGCCGGCCGGGCTCGCCGTGAAGCTCGGGCGTGGGCTGAAACTCTGGCAGTCGCCGGTGGTGATGGGCACGGTGGCGATCCTGTGCGCCGCCTTCGCCATCGACGGCGGCATCGGCATCTGGCAGCAGCGCGCCCTGCAGCAGCAGCGCCAAGCGCGCCTCCTGCTCGAGCACGAGGCGCGCAACTCGCTCTATGTCGAGCTGAAGCGCATCGTGCTCGAGGCCGACGGCAAGTCCTACCGCATGACCATGGCGCTGCAGAACATCGACACCGCCCGGCCGCTCTACGTCATGCTGAACGCGGTCGGCGTCTACGTGCAGACCGGCATGACCTGGCAGCAGGTGCCGTCAAAGCCCGTTGGCGAGGCGGGCAGCGGCGTGATCAAGCTTACCGACGCCTATTCCTACGACGTGCTGTTCACGCCCGAGGTGACGGGCTGGGCCGAGCTCATCCCGGGCTACATGCATGTCCGCATCCAGTCCGACATGCTGATCAGCCGCAGCGCCCAGCCCGGCAACGACATCATCGAGCGCCGCACGCCATTCTACGTCTATTTGAAGCCGCACGGCGCCAACGACGCCGACATCAAGGCGCGGTCGAAGATGTCCGGCACGCCGCCGGTCTTCATCCCGATGCCGCCGCATTGATTTCTGTCGTCCTGAGCGTAGCGAGGGTCCTCATCGCCGCTGCAACAGCATGAGATCCTTCGCTGCGCTCAGGATGACAAGTTAGGCCGCCACTGCCGACTCGCTCGCCGGATCGCCAGCGATGCGGCTGTGCCACATGATGCGGCGCTGGGTCATGTCCCATGGCGTCGCCTGGTGCATCAGGCAGCGATTGTCCCATACCACCGCGTCGCCCGGCGTCCAGTCGTGGTGATAGATGCGCGGCGGCTGGCAGGCGAAGTCGATCAGCTCGCGCAGCAGGCGGTCCGACTCCTCCTGGGCGAGGCCCGGGATGTTGTGGGCATGACGGCCGGCCAGCAGCGACTTGCGGCCGGTCTCGGGATGGGTCTTGACCAGCGGCCTGAGCGGCACCGGCCCATCATGCAGGCCGTAGCCCGAGTACTCGCCGTCCAGCTTCTTGGTCTGGTGCCCGAGCCGACCCTGACTGTAGTGCAGTGAATGGTAGGCGTTGAGGCCTTCGATCCTGGCCTTCATCGCGGGATCGAGGGCGTCGTAGGCGGCGCGCATATCGGCGAAGCCGGTGCGGCCGCCGACCGTGGGCACCTCCTCGGCGCTGAACACGGCGCCCTTGGCCTGCACCGGCATGTAGGTGCTGTCGTGATGCCAGCCCATGTTGCCCTTCAGGATCTTGATGACGTCGTCATTGTCCTTCTCCGGCCGCAGCGTGCCGTCGGAGCGGACGTTGCTGATCGCCGTCATCTCGAACTCGAGTGGTCCGAAGCGCTTGGCGAAGGCGATCTGCTGGTCACGCGCGAGGTGCTGGTCGGGGAAGATCAGCAGCGCGTATTCTAGCCAGGCGTCATACAGCGCGCGGAACGTCGTCTCGTCGACGTCCGCTACCTTGATGCCTCGGACGACGGCGCCGAAGGTAGCGTCGATCGGTTCGATATCGAGCGTGCGGGTCATGCGGGACCTCCTGGGCGAAGTCTAGCCCTCTCACGGCAGATTGACGATCTCCACCCAGTTGGGATTTTTGCCCATCGGATATTGCTTGAGCTTGCCGAGTTTGCCGCTGGCCGGATCGATGGCGTAGCTGGTCATCGAATCGGAGAGCTGGCCCACCGCCAGGAGATAGCGGCCGGTGGGATCGATGGCGAAGCCGCGCGGCTGCTGCTCGGTCGCGGTGTGTCCGATCGGCGTCAGTGTCCCATCGCCGGGATCGACCTTGAAGCCCGCGATCGTGCTGGTGCCGCGCTCGCTGGCATAGAGGAACTTGCCGTCCGGCGTCAGGTGAAGGTCGGCCGCCCAGATCTTGTCCGGCTTCTTCTCGGGCAGCGCGCCGACCACCTGCAGTTCCTTCAGCGTGCCGGTCTTGGGGTCGTAAGCGAAGACGTAGACCGACGCTTCGAGCTCGTTCAGCAGGTAGACCCGTCCATTGGTCGGATGGAACGCGAAGTGCCGTGGACCGGCACCCGCTTTCACCTGCGCCGCCGGCGGATCGTTGGGCGAGAGCGTTCCGGTCGCGGCATCGAAGCGGAACTGCTTGATGAGATTGCCGCCCAGGCTGGTCGCCAGCACGAAGCGATTGGAGGCGTCGGGCTGGATGGCATGGGCGTTGGGCTCGGTCGGGACGCTCTGCTTCGGCGGCTGCACCGTACCGTCGGGCGCGATCGGATTCACCGTCACCTTGTTGTTGGGATAGGAGGCGGCGAGCAGGAAGCGGCCGCTGCGGTCGGTGGCGATATAGGCCATGCTGCCATCAAGCGGGCCGTTGGCGATGTGGCTGAGCTTGCCGGTCGCGGGATCGATGCGAAAGCTCGCCGCCACCATCGGCTCGCCGCGCGTGGCGGCGAACAGGAATTTCTTGTCTGGGCTTAAGGCCATCGGCGTCGAGCCCGCCGTCTTGGTGATGCCGGGAATCGTCACCCTCTCGACCGGCGTGAGGTCGCCGTTCTGCGGATTGAGCTGCAGGACGTGGATCTCATTGCTGTCGGTGCAGCCGACATAGACGAAGGTCGCGGCCATCGCCGGCAGCGCGGTGGCCGCCATTGCAAGCGCGGCGGCGAGTGCGGCGACAGAGCCAAGGGTCGTTGCCATGTTCCCTCCCGGGAAGGTCGTTCATTGCCTGAACGATCGACTGGCAACGCTGCGCGTGACGATGTTCGGTGTCAAGATTACCGCCTCAAGTGACTCGGCCGCGCTTGGCGGGAATGGCAGCGATCAGGGCCTGACGGATTGGCCGGGCCTCGTCGGCCGGTAGCTGCCGGATGCGAAGCGTGCGCTCGACGAACCGGTTCTCCTCGCCCTCGACCACAAGGTCGAGGAAGCGCGTCGTGCCCGGCGTGACGGCGCGCCGGCTGCGGCCGCGGGCGGCGTCGGTCTTTTCGCTGAGCAGCGCCTGGATGGTGCGCACGGTGCGCACCGCGACGTCCAGCGCCGGCTGGTTGTCGATCTGCACGCGATAGACGCCCTCGGGATCGACGCCCTCGATGCTGAGCGGCTGCTGGCGGCAGACGCTCACGGTGATGCGCGCCTCGCCGCTTCGTGGATCGTGCCGCGCGTCGAGCACCACCAGGCCCTTGTTGGAGGGCTGACGCACCAGCACGGCTTCGACGGTCTCCGGCTTGAAACGGAGCGTCAGCGAGGCGCCCGGATCGATGGGCGGGACGGTGATGAAGGCGCCGTCGGCGACGTGGATCAGCTCCTCCTCACCCAGCCAGACGCTGCCGAACGGCAGGCGCTGCTCGACCATCATCGCTGAGATGCGCCGATCGGTCGGATTGGCGATCGTGACCTCGCGGCCATCGTCGCGCACATCGAAGGTGAGTCCTTCGTAGTCGGCCATGCGCTGGTAGAGCTCGGCTTGCGTGGCGATCCAGTAGTTGCTGCGTTCGGCGAGGTTGATGCAGTAGCGGACGTAGTCGAGCGTGCCCTTGCCGTTGTTGACCGAGGGATCGCGCGCCAGCTCGGGATGGTACTGGAAGGAATAGACACCGTTCTCCAGCCTGTCGTCGACGCCCGGCCGCCGCGCGCTGTGGCCGGCGAAGATGGTCTCGACCAGCTCGTAGGCCGCATCGTACTCGTGCGTGCGATCCCAGCCGCGTAGCTTGCGCCACTCCGCGGTCGTCGTGACGACCGGCCGGAAGGGAAACCAGATGCCCGAGGTGGCGATGGTGCGCCGCACGTCGGTGACGTAGGTGAGCGGCTTCTCGCCGATCGTGCCACCCACCATGACGTTGGGATCGCGCACGCCGTATTCGACCATGTGGTAGTAGCAGAAGGTGCAGAGGCCGAGGATCGTCTTGTCCTGGGCGTAGAGGTAATCCATCGCATCGATCGTCTCGGGATGCATGTGCCCGCCGGCATGGCGGCCGCAGGTGCAGATGGTGATGCCGAGACTCTTGGCCGCCTTCGAGACGTGCTCGAACAACCCTTTGCCGAAGATCGCCGTCGGCGGATCGCCGATCGAGCTGTCGTTGTGCAACGCCGGTTCGATGAAGCTGTGCTGGGTGGTGCGCTCGACCCAGTCGCGCGCCATCGCCTCGTCGATGTTGGTCGAGAAGGTCGGGTCCTCGATGTCGTAGCTTGCCGGGATCAGGTTCTGGATCTGGTAGTCGAGGAAGGTGTAGTCGCGCATGCCGTGGACGTCGTGGCGGAACGACAGCACGCCGTCGTAGGTGCCGAACGAGCGCAGCCGGGTCCGCCACAGCGATGCCAATCCGACCTCGCGCAGCAGCCCGCGCAAGAGGAACAGCAGCGTGTCGCCCCAGTGCGTGGCGTTGGCCCAATAGCGCACCGCCTCGACGTTGAGATGGGCCTGCAGCATGCCGCCGATCAGTTCCAACACCTGGTTGGTGACGTAGACCGTCCGGTCGGTGAGCACGATGGCCGGGCCCAGCTCGCTCACCGTTGCCGTCGTGGCGTCGCTGAGATCGCCCGACAGCTCGACCAGGTCGGCCAGCACGCGGCTGCCCTTGGCCGGCACGATGCGGTGGGCCGGATGACCCTTGTAGCCGCTGACATTGAGCGTCTCCCAGGCGTCGCCGGCAAACGGCGATCCGGCCCGCCAGCGCCAGCCGGTGTAGCCCTGCACCGGCGCGGGCTCGCAAGAGTGCAGGCCCAGCAGGCTGGGCGGCAGGTTGGTCTTGCCGGTGACGATCAGGCGTCGGTTGCCGTCGGCCAGCCAGGCTTCGATGCGCGCGACGGTCTCAGGCGCGAGATGGCCGGCATTGGGAACGAGGAGGGCGCGACAGCGCGCGAGCCGCGCCGCGTCGAGCCCGGCTTCCTCGACCAGGTGATGCTTGAGATTGCAGCGCGCCAGCAGCAGGCCCGCGGCATTGGGCGCGAGATAGGCGTACTCGCCTTTGATCCAGGTGCGCGGCAGGCCCCAGGCGTCGGTGAAGGTGTAGGTCTCGCCGCGCGCGGTGGCCTCAGCGGCGTAGGCGTCGCGGCTGCGCGCGCTGAACAGCACGATGATGTCGTGAGCGTCGTGATCGGGCATGGCGGCGACTGTGCCCGTGCGTCTGCGGGCGGCGCAAATGGAAACGGCCGGGACTTGCCCGGCCGTTCCGCCAATGGAGGGTTGGCTGTTTCGCTTACTGGACGACAATCTCGACGCGGCGGTTCTGCGGCTCGCGCACGCCATCGCCGGTCGGCACCAGCGGCTGGGATTCGCCCCTGCCGATCACCGTGATCGCCTGCGCCGGCACGCCCTCGCGCACCAGGGCGTCCTTGACCGCGTTGGCGCGCCTCAGCGACAGCGCCATGTTATAGCTTTCCGGGCCCGACGTGTCGGTGTGGCCGGTGGCGGTGATGCGCGCGCTGCCCTTCGACTTGAAGGCGGCGGCGGCCTGCCGGATGGTGGCGAGCGCCTGGTCGGAGAGGTTGGCGCGATCCCAGTCGAAGAAGACCATGAACGACGGCGGCGTCACCACCGGCGGCGGGGGCGGCGGGGGAGTGACGGTCGGCTGGCCGAACTTGTAGGCGAGGCTCAGCAGGGCCATGAAATTGTTGTTCTGGTACGCTAGGCCACCGTTGGTGGTGCCGTAATAGCGGCCTTCGAGGCCGATGCGGAACGCATCCATATTGTAGGCGACGCCTACGATGCCCTGGTAGGCGAACTGGGTGCTGCAGAGGTTGCAGCCCTGGATGGTCGAATCGACGAAGGCGATGCCGGCACCCGCGCCAATATAGGGCGTGATCGTGCTGGCCGGCATGAAGTCGTAAAGCACGTTGGCCATCACCGAGACCTGGTCGACGCGGCCGCGCACATTGGCGAAGCCCGACGGGAAGGCGACGACGCCGGTGCCGGTGTTGGAATGGTACATGCCTTCCAACTCCACGCGCGGGCCGACGAAGTCGTAGCCGAGCTTGCCGCCGGCCGCCCAGCCCGTGTCCATCTGGTAGCTGTTGTTGTTCAGCAGCCAGTTGGCGCCGCCTTCGGCACCGATATAGAAGCCCGGAAAGGCCGTGCCGGTCTGGGCGTTTGCCGCAACCGGCAGGACTAGGGCCGCGGCGGCGGCGGCCAGTAGTGACTTCTTAAACATTTCAGGGTTCCCTCGTTTGGATACGCGAGTACCCACCCAACGAGGTCCCTTCCGCCATAGTTGCCCCACCTCCGCCATATCCGTGGAGGCGTTGCAACCTTGCAACACAACCCTGCTCTGCAGGGTTACTGCATGAACCAGCCGTGGCTGACCACCATCGACTGGCCGGTCAGTGCGGTACTGGACGCTCCGGCAAAATAGAGAACCGCATCAGCCACTTCGTCGGTGGTGGTGAACTGGCCGTCGACCGTGTCCTTCAGCATGACATGCTTGATGACGTCGGCCTCGCTGATGTTGAGCTCCTTGGCCTGCTCGGGGATCTGCTTGTCGACCAGGGGGGTGCGCACGAAGCCCGGGCAGACCACGTTGGCCGACACGTTGTATTCCGCGCCTTCCTTGGCCAGCACCTTGGCGAGCCCGATCAGGCCGTGCTTGGCGGTGACGTAGGGCGCCTTGAGCTTGGACGCCTCCTTGGAATGGACCGAGCCCATGTAGACGACGCGGCCGTACTTGGCGGCGTACATGTGCTTGAGGCAGGCCTTGGTGGTGAGGAAGGCGCCGTCGAGATGGATGGCCAAAAGCTTCTTCCAGTCGGCAAAGGGGAAGTCGACGATCGGCCTGACGATCTGGATGCCGGCGTTGCTGACCAGGATGTCGACCTTGCCGTACTTGGCCACGGTGTCTGCCACGCCCTTCTCGACCTGGACCTCGTCGGTGACGTTCATGGCGACGGCGAAAGCATCGGACCCTTTGGCCTGGATCTCCTTGGCCGTGGCGCTGGCGGCGTCGAGGTTGAGGTCGGCGATGACCGGAATGGCGCCTTCGGCAGCCAGGCGGAGTGCGACCTGCTTGCCGATGCCGCTCGCCGCACCGGTGACGATGGCAACTCTTCCTTTGAGGTTGGACATGGCTAATCCTTTCTTGAATTAAATACGGACCTCACCCTGAGGAGGCCCGTAGGGCCGTCTCGAAGGGTGGCAACGAGCACCGCGCCTGCCGCCCATGCTTCGAGGCGGGCGCGTAGATTATCCCGAGGTACTCGAGGGGCGCCCTCCTCAGCATGAGGTTGTCTCGTAGCGGCACCCTATTTGGCGAGGTAGTCGAACACGACTTCACCAAGACCCAGTGTCAGGTCGGTGACGAAGTGGCTGGCCGACACGATCTGGCGCACCGGCAGGCGATTGACGTCGCACAGGGCGTGATCGAAGAGCTGCAGCGCGGCCGGCCCGGCCCACGCGCCCTTCAAGGTCACGTCCTCGACATAGTAGCGCACCAGCTCGCAGACGCGCGGCGTGCAGTCGACGTGCGGCACGATCTTGATCATGAAATTGGGCTTGGCGAGGCTCTTGAGCAGCGGCGCGGGATCGATCTCGCGATGCTTGTAGCCCATGGTGGCGCTGACGCAGAGCACGCTGCCGTAGTGCAGGGTGCAGACCAGCGTCTCGTTTTCATGGCAGATCTTTGGGCTGGCGAGCTTCTTCGGGAAACCCCAGATCTCGCGGCCGCCGGCGATCGGCGAGTTGTCGTCGAGATACATGGCGTGCACGTAGCCGCCCTCTTGCACGTCGCCCTTGGCGTCCTTGAAGCGCACCGGGATCACCTGGCCGGTCTCGGTGTAGTCGCCGAAGCCGGTCGAATCGGGCATGCGGATGAATTCGTAGTTCACCGTGTCGCCCACCACCTCGAGCGGCTCGGGAACGACGGCGCGCAGGATCTCAGGGTCCGTGCGATAGCTGATGACGACGAATTCGCGATTGTAGAAACGGTACGGCCCCCGCGGATAGGCGGGGTTGTTGAGCGGCATCGCGAAAGCGTTCTTGCGGACGTCGGCCAGCTTCATCTGTCTCTGCTCCTACCACCCTACGCTGCTGAGCAGCTTCGGGTGGTGTAAGTTAACAAACCAACTTCGGTCCCCCGAAGCTCCGCGGAGCGAAGGGGGGCTATTGTCGACCGTTTACTGTCGGCCCTGGGTCTTGAGATCGAACGTGAACACGCCGTCGGCGTTTTGCGGCCGCTGCAGGACTTCCGGATGCTGCAGCGTGCGCGCCATGTCGCTGTAGCCGCTCGCCCAGTGCTCCTCCATGGTGCGGCGGGAGAACTCGTAGTCCTTCGATGAGCCCTCGTAGCGCCGGGCGTGATAGATCAGGTGAACGATGTTGTAGACCTTGCTGTCCGCTTCCTGGGCGAGCAGCTCGGCCTCCGGCGTCTGGCGCAACTCGGGATGCATACCGTCAAGCAGCTTGGCGGCGGCGCGACGCATCGACTGCATGCGACGGAACTCATCGGTGCCTTTGCGCGTGCGACTGGAGTAGCGGATGTCCTTCTGGCGGACGTCGACCTCGATCATGTCGCGCGGCAGCTCGCCGCGCGCGCTCCACAGATCGACCTGGAAGGCGAGCGTGTCCTGGCGTGGCCGGGTGTCGAGCACCCACTGCAGCGGCGTATTGGAGACGATGCCGCCGTCCCAGTAGTAATCGCCGTCGACCTCGGTGGCCGGGAAGCCGGGCGGCAGCGAGCCGCTCGCCATGACATGCTGGGGCCCGATCTTGTGGGTGAGATTGTCGAAGTAGACAAAGTTGCCGGTTTTGACGTTGGTCGCGCCGACGCCGAAGCGGATCTCCTTGGCGTTGATGCGGTCGAAATCGGTCAGCTTCTCGAGCAGGTCCTTGAGTGGGCGTGTATCGTAGAAGCCGAGCGTGTCGGGCGTGGCCGCGGGCGTGAAGATCGGCGGCGGGATGCGCGGCTTGAAGAAGCTCGGCGCCCCCCACAGGAGCGTTCCGAGCGCGCGCCACTGGTTCACCATCTGGTGCTGGAAGTCGTTGCTGAGCTTGAGCGAGGCGATGTCGGGGATGCCGAGCGGCGGCTGGGTCACCGTCTCCCAGAAGGCGCGCAGCTTCTCGACGCGTTTCTCCGGCGGATTGCCGGCGATGATCGCCGAGTTGATGGCGCCGATCGAGATGCCGGCCACGCAATCGGGATGCAGGTCGGCCTCGGCCAGCGCCTGGTAGACGCCGGCCTGGTAGGAGCCGAGCGCGCCGCCGCCCTGCAACAAAAGCGCAATCCGCTCGAAATCCGGCCGGCCCGACGCCGGTTTGGCAGTCATAACGCGTAGTCCCCTCGCTCCTCGCCACCGTGTAGCACGATGCGGGCCGAGCGGGGTGGGCCATCTCGCCGCTCGCGCGGCTGGTCAAACTCTTTGCACTGCCTCCACGAAGGCCTCGATCGACCAGCCGCCCACCACCTCGATGCGGGGCAGGCGCAGCGGATCCTGGCCGAGGGCGGCGTGGCCGGGGTCGGTCGTGAAGCCGCTGGCGTAGCCGCACTGGCGGGCAATGCTCACGAAGCGTTCGTCGCCTTCGCCGAACGGCGCAGCGATCGACCGGCATGGCTTGCCGAGCGCGCGCTCGAGCGCGGCATGCGACCGCGCCGCCTCGAGCACGATCTCGCGGCTCGACAGCTCGGCCATGTGGCTGTGGCTTGCCATATGGCTGCCGAAGCGCACGCCGGCTGCCGCCAGCGACTGGATCTGCGGCCAGTCCATCAGCGGCGCGGGTGGGCCATAGGCGACATCCCAGTCGGCATGGCCGCCCACCTTGTCGGTGACCACGAACATCTCGGCGGTGAAATCATGGGCGCGCAGGATCGGCCAGGCGGCGTCATGGAAATCGCAGTAGGCATCGTCGAAGCTGATCAGCACCGGCCGCCCCGCGAAGGACTCACCAGTCACTATATGCCGCTGCAGCTCGTTCGAGGTCACGGCGTGATAGCCGTGCCGGCGCAGCCAGCGCATCTGCTCGGCGAAGGCCGCCGGCGTCTGACGGTAACGCGCGAGGTCGGCGGGCCCGTCCTCGGCGATGCGATGATAGAGCAGGACGGGAAGCCGGTTGGTGCGTTCGCGCGCCTGCACGTCCGAGCGCAGCGCTACGGCGCCGTCCCACACGACGTGGCGGGCGAATGCGGGCTCGGGCGGCGGGCCGAGCTCAACGGTCTCGATGCATGGCGCCTGAGCGGCTTCGCCGGGACGCAGGCGACGGAACAGGTCGACACGATAGAGTCCCGCCTGCAGCGACCGTTCCAGCACTAGCCCCGGCGTCGCCGCCAGCGTTTCGGCGATTACCTTGGCGCCGAAGGCGCTCTCCCAGTCGTAGCCGGTGCGGGCGGGATCGTCTTTCAGCACGAAGGCGTGCGCCCCAAGCAGGTGGCCGCCCGGCGCCAGCGCGGCGGTGAGGCGCCCCGCCACGCGCTTCAACGCGTCGCGATCGG